>Ga0209980_10000449_pt1 | contig 22148 bp, 27 predicted proteins | sample CR02metaG_FD_183611 | JGI IMG/M metagenome (GOLD analysis project Ga0209980, IMG submission 183611) | Deep subsurface microbial communities from Mariana Trench to uncover new lineages of life (NeLLi) - CR02 metaG (SPAdes) (version 2) | ecosystem: Environmental > Aquatic > Marine > Ocean trench...
GAGGGTAACCGGGCGGAAGGTTCCGCGCTGAACCAGAATCGGTTTCTTGTACAAGATCTCGCCTGGCTCCACGATGTTACCGTGAGCATCGAACATGACTGCACGCGTCAACTCTTTTTGGATCAGCTTCAGATTCATCAGTCGGTTGTCGACGCCAGGAAACCCAGGTCCCGAGAATTCGATCAGGTTTAGATCTATTCGACCCGGTGCCAGGTGGTCTCCCAGGCTTTGGATCAGGGTACTTAGGTCGCCATATAGGAACAGGGCTGCATATATAAGGTTCACGCCCAAGATTCCTATAACTTCTTGGTGCAGTACGTTCTCCTTATCCAGCAGTCTTACATGGACTAAGATCTGGCTGGGCACAGCCTTCGGGTGGTCCTGGAACCTAATTCCTAACCACCCAATTCCATCTTCTTGGCGGGTGTAGCTGCGTGCGGCCACCGTATCTGCAAAGACAAAAAAGGTTGTGTTATCGCCGCGCGCGTCGGAAAGCCGCTCTTGGAGCAAAGAGAACTCGTATTCGAGCATAGTCACGGCTCGCTCCCTGCTGACGTATCGGTGGCTGCTGCCGTAGATGGCGTCGCTGAACTTCATGTCGTAAGCAGAGATGGTTTTGGCGACCGTTCCGGATGCGCCGCCGGCGAGAAAAAACCAACGAGCGACCTCTTGCCCCGCGCCTATCTCGGCAAGGGTGCCGTATTTGGTGCTATCGAGATTGACCTGGAGCACCTTTTGTTCTAGAGATATGGGCTTGCTACCCATGGGCATAGAACTCCTTTTCCGCTGCCACACCATCCTAGGAGGCACTGCCGCTTCGCGCAAGATGCCGTTTCCTCGCGCTCAGCGTGAAGCGCTTGTGTTGATTAACCTGGGTTAACCGCGAGCGTAAAATGGGCCTGATGTAACTCGGCAGGAACGTCCAAATTCAAGAATGGACCAAGCCGGCCCACAGACGGGCCGAGAGCTAAGGATTGCTGCACCATGGACTACCGCAACTTCGACCTGTGGATCGACAGCGGCACCGGCGGTGTCTACCCGTTACGTGCAGCCTCCGAGCCCTGGGGAGAAGCTCGCGGCGTTCTAGCGCTTGACCCCACCCAGGCCCGAAATCCGGGAAGTGTTGGAAAGGCTCGCCGAGCGCGAGACCGACCGAGACTTTCTGATCGGTCTTGGGGCCAAGTTGTACCAGCATCTCTTCAACGGGCAGATCGAAACACTCTTTCGATTACCTCATCCCAAATCTCACCGCCCTTTAGGCGCGTGTCCCACCACATGGACCAGTCCTGCGCCTCAAGCGCCTTCGCCAGTTGTTCCGCCCGTGCCCGGTCGGCTCTGGCATAACTAATGAAGATATCGCTCATCACATATGGGCGTCGCTAATGTAACGTGCTCTTAAGCGTGTCAATCAGGCGGTTAGCACTGGGGTCGAAATTGGTGTGCCTAAGTTCAACCGCATTGCGGTGCGCCAGCGCCTTCAGGTCTTGTGGTAACTCATCTGCGCTGGGCATCTGGGTACCGTCGACCAGCGCCGGATTGCGCGATATTGCGCAACTACTAATGCGTTTTTATATTGCGCATTCTTGCGCGTTTACTAGCGTTGTTTGTTGTTTTTCCCGGGTCCCAGCAAAATGCACCCTTTTTCTTGTCATTTGCGCACATAAATCGACGCAAAATGAGAGTCCGACCACGTGGCAACTCAAGGTTTCCGCGGTCGGTCCGAATCCCGACAGATCTCTAGGCCCCGATACCACTGCTGAACCTTGTTCGCCTGATCACGGACCGGGGCGGTAAGGGGCGCCGCTCCTTCTTGCGATTTGCGATACTCTTCGCGCAGCGAGACCGTTTACCGTTGCTAGGTTAAAGCAAAACTCCTTTGGAGGCGCGCCTCTTGTGCTATGATTACATGTGAACCATAGTGAACCGCTTGAGGAAAGACGATGAGCACAGAGGCTTTTACCGTCCGAACGGACCATAAGAAGCTGAAAAAACTAGACAAGCTTGCCGACCAGATGGAACGGTCGCGGAACTACGTCGTCAATCAGGCAATCGACCAGCTCCTTGAAGTGCATGCCTGGCAGGTTGAAAGGACGAAGGAGGGGATCAAGGCGGCAGACGAGGGGCGTTTCGCCACTGATGCCGAGATGGAGCGGATATTTAACAAGTATAAAGAGAGCTAATGGCACGGGTGATATGGACGCAACCAGCTGCCAAGGCGCTCGAAACTATCCAGGACTACATCGCGCAAGACAATCCACGAGCAGCGTTTGAGGTTGCACAGCATATAAGACTTGCGACAGAACAGCTGGCAGAGCATCCGAAACTCGGTAGGGCAGGGCGCGTGCGTGGTACGTTGGAACTTATTATTGCTGGACTACCGTACATCGTGCCTTACAGAATAAAAGGAAATGCGATCGAGATTCTTGCCATATTTCATGCGGCCAGGAAGTGGCCCGAGGGTTTTGAGTAGTGCAGTGGGAAGCCCCTAGCCGAGGGGCTTACCGGTTATTCTGCGCCCACCGCGATCGCCACCATCATCTTTACCACGCCAATGTTAAGCTAAAGTGCGCCGATCTTAATTATCTTAGTTTGCGCTTTGCGATACTCTTGGCGAAGCGAGACCGTTTACCTCGATGAACAGAAAAACCATCATGATTGCGGCGATAGTTGTCTTAGGGTGCTTCCTGTCGCTTGTTACCGATGCCCATCGCTCGAGTTGCCACCGTTGGCACTCTTGTCCATCCGATAGCGGGGCCTATGTTTGCGGGGACTTAGGGCATTGTTCCTATTGCCGAGACAATAAATATTGTGAGGCGGGACGGCCAAGACTCAAACCAAAGAAAGAGCGATCGAGCACTCGACCACAATCGCCCATCACTAAGAACTTTCTTGCCAGTTACCACACTCAGTGGACTGTTATGTAGAGTGCGATAGGCTGCCACGTTGCTTGCCGACGACGAGTGACCAATGTGGCATTGTTGGTGGCGCACAACGCCTGGAATAGAGCACTGCTCATCCCTGTTATAACATGGGTGTTAGTGTGCCTATGTCTAGTTATGCGAATTGAGGAAATCTTGGAAACTTGTGCGCGCTTAGAGATGACGAAACCTTCGAGCAGCAAATCGGTACATTCGGATGATAAGTAGCTCCACCGGAAATACTAAAACCGCAATAAGTCAATAATGAGCCTAATCGGATTCATCATCCCCACCTTTCTTGTCCTGGTGTTGGTCGGCACGGTGTGGGCGGCTGGTGTTGCCTGGGGCTTGGACAATCGTTGGCCGGTGGCATTATTCATCGGCGCCGGCCTCGCGGGCGCGTTCGGGGGCGTACAACCCGTGTTAGCGGTTGCACTCGCAGTTGTGCTTTGGGCCGCTAGTTTTATCTGGGGTTCAGTGATCGCCTGGAAGGTGAACAAGCGATGGCCGGCGTACCTGCTCGCAGCCAGCGTGCTGCTGATAGTGATTGTCTACCTGATGCGTCTTGTGATCTGAATGACCTAGCGTCTTGCCGAGGCCGAGGTTTTCGGGTGCGCATCGGTGAAGGCCTGAATCTTGTTGCAGTGATTATAGATTGACAGAATCTTTGTGTAGGCGGACATGTCGACCTCAAACCGTAACGCGTTAAATACCTGCGGAACGATCACTACATCGGCCAGGGAACATTCTGCGCCAAGCGCGAACGGCTCGGCCCTAACCAACTCCTCAAGTGCGGGGAAATTCTTGTGAATCCAGTGCTGATACCAGTCAGTCTTTTGGTTGTCGTCGACGCCGAGTTCGTCTTGTAGGTAACGCAAGACACGACGATTATTGAGGGGGTGGATATCACACGCGATGAGGTTGACGATCTGCCTAACCGATGCTGCCATGGGCGCGTCGCGTGAGAGTAGTGGCGGTTCAGTGTAGGTCGCCTCGATCCATTCGAGGATCGCGATCGATTGGGTGAGGATGGTACCGTCCTCTAACTGCAACGCGGGAACCAGTCCCTGTGGGTTTATTTTCAGATAGCCTGCCGCTACTTCCTCATCCTTGAGCAGGTCGACGGTTATTCTTTCGTACCGAATACCCTTAAGGTTTAGCGCAATACGCACCCGGTAGCTGGCCGATGATCGGAAATAGTCGTAAAGTTTGAGCAACGCGACTACGCTGGGGTGTACTGCGAAACGGTTTGATCTATGGCGCCGAATATACTTTCTTGGTTGGCGTTTAACATTTCTATTTTGATTCGGTCACCGAATTTCATGAAAGGGGTTTTGGCTTCGCCCTGATTGATAGTTTCCAGCATACGTACTTCGGCCAGACAACAGGATCCGTTGGATCGGTCACGGTTGGAGATTGTGCCAGAGCCAATGATGGTGCCCGCCCCGAGTGGGCGCGATTTCGCGGCGTGGGCGATCAAAGTCGGAAAATCGAAGGTCATATCAACCCCCGCATTAGGGGCACCGATACGGTTACCGTTGAGCTCGGCAATTAGCGGCAGATGTAGTTTCTTGCCATCCCAGGCGTTGCCTAGTTCGTCAGGTGTTACCGCAACTGGGGAAAACGCGCTCGAGGGTTTGGATTGAAAAAAGCCGAAACCCTTGGCGAGCTCTCCAGGAATCAGATTACGCAATGAGACGTCGTTAACCAACATGAACAGTCTGATGAAATCAGATGCGCGCTCGGCGGTTACCCCCATGGGCACGTCATCGGCGATCACCGTAATCTCAGCTTCGAAATCGATACCCCAGTCCTCACTGATCACTTCAATATTGTCATTGGGCCCGATGAATTGGTCCGAACCGCCCTGATACATCAGTGGGTCGTGCCAAAAACTATCGGGAAGTTCGGCGCCACGCGCCTTACGTACCAACTCGACGTGGTTCACATAAGCGCTACCGTCGGCCCACTGGTAAGCCCTGGGTAAGGGTGCGGCGCAGTCTGATGTCTTGAAAGGTAAGCCTTTGGCTTGATTCTCGTTCAACTCCCGGTATGCGTTCGATAGTGCAGGGTAGGCGTCGCTCCAACTATCCAGGGCGGCCTGCATGGTCGTTGCGATCGACGTGACAGGTTGCATACGTTGCAAGTCACGACTCACGACCACTAGTTGTCCATCGCGGCCATATTTTAGGGAGGCGAGTTTCATTTCTCTCCTTTGGAATTGCGCCAGGACGAGACGTAGCCCTCCCACTCGACCGACATTGCGTTCGGCGTGATTTGTAATGCATCGCGGGTATCTATCATGATCGCGACTTCGTCGGTTTCCTTTTTGGCGTGCTTCTGACCCGCGGCAAACGCCTTCGGATGCGGGCCGTGGGTAAACCCGCATGGATGTAAGGTCATCATGCCGGGGTGAATGTTGTCGCGGCTAAAAAAATCGCCACTGTGATAAAAAATTAGTTCGTCGAAGTCATCGTTGCTGTGATAGAACGGTACTTTGAGTGCACCCGGATCGGATTCAATCGGCCGCGGACAGAACGTACAGACGACGAAACGATTTCCAACAAACGTGGTGTGTGCGGACGGTGGTAGATGATAGCGATGGCTCATCAACGGCCTAATATCTCGCCAGTTGACTTTGACAACGATTAACTCGCCCTTCCATCCCTGCACGTCCAGCGGATTAAAAGGGTAGCGGATGGTCGATATCTGATTATTTCGTTTTACCAGTACGTTCCAGGGGTTTTCTCCTTGTTGTTGTTTGAATGTGGCATCCAGATGTGGTGTATCTAGGATGGCAGGATCGAATATCGCATGCGGACCGACAATACCCTTGTCCGGTAGTTGGTAGCTGCTGTTGGTTGCTTCGATCATCAATAAAGTGGTCGGCTGCGAGATTTGCAAACGCCACATGGTTCCTCGCGGCAATAGAATATAGTCGCCTTCGGTAAATGTGAGGTGACCGAAATCACAGAACAGTGAGCCGCCACCTGCGTGTACAAACAGCAACTCGTCACCATCACTGTTACGTGCCAGATATGTCATATCCTCATAGCACCGCCACAGACGAATTCGACAGTGATTATTGAAGAGCAACGGCTCCACGTCCCATGCGATGGCGTCGGTGGCCGTCAGTTTGTTGGTATCGAAAGCGCGCGGCCGTAGTGGTCCTTCGAACTCTATCCACTCTGTTGGTGGGTGGCTGTGATAGAGATGTGTGGCGGGGCCGAAGAAGCCTTCTTTGCCCATTTCTCGTTCGTAGCAGCCATCTGGAATATCGGCGTGCGCCTGGCGCGAGGCATTGCCTTCGATACGCGGGAAGCGAATCCAGTTTCTCATCGGTGCATCCTAGGTCTGCCCTAAGACACCGCGGCGAATCTGATCTTCTTCCATAGATTCGAACAGTGCCTTGAAATTGCCTTCGCCGAAACCCTCATTACCCTTGCGTTGGATGATCTCGAAGAAGATCGGGCCGATCTGATTGGTGGTGAAGATCTGGAGCAACGTGCCCTGACCTTCGGTCGGTGCACCATCGATCAGGATTTGACGCTTGGCGAGTTCGGCTACATTTTCGCCGTGGCCGGGCAAGCGTCGGTCGATTTGTTCGTGGTAGGTATCGGGTATCCGCTGAAACTCGATGTTGTTACTACGCAGCGTATCTACGGTGTAGAAGATATCATCCGTGCCTAAGGCGATGTGTTGGATGCCCTCACCTTTGTATTCACGCAAATACTCTTCGATTTGCGACTTGTCGTCCTGCGATTCATTAATCGGGATACGGATTTTTCCACAGGGGCTGGTCATGGCGCGACTGAGTAGGCCGGTCAGCTTGCCTTCGATATCGAAGTAGCGAATCTGCTTGAAGTTGAACAAGCGCTCGTAGAATCCGGCCCATTTATCCATGTTGCCGCGTTGCACGTTGTGAGTCAGGTGATCGATGTAAGTGAGCCCGGTACTGTTAACGAGTGCCTGATGTGGCAGCGGCTCAAAATCTACGTCGTAAATGGTGTTAGTGCCGTAACGGTCGACCAAATAGAGTCGGCTGCCACCGATCCCCTCGATGGCGGGAATATTCAATTCCATTGGCCCTGGCATCTGTTGGATCGGTTTGGCCCCGAGTTCGATACACCGCTTGAGCGCATGCTGGGCGTCGCGCACACGAAATGCGATGGCACACACCGATGGACCATGATGTTTGGCAAATTGCTGGGCGAAGCTGTCTGGCTCGGCGTTGATGATGAAGTTGATATCGCCCTGGGCGTGAAGCGTCACATTCTTGCTACGATGCTTGGCGACGGTGGGAAATCCCATGGATTCAAACAGTTGGCGCAACGCGGCCGGGTCGGGCGCGGTGTATTCGACGAATTCGAACCCATCGGTACCCATCGGGTTGTCATGCAGCATAGTCACAAAACCTCCACCGTTGTTCTCGGGGTGGATTCTTGCAGTGAGCCGAAAATCCACATATAGTTTCAACTGAAACTATAATAGTTCCATATGAAACCATTTGCAAGAGGACGTCAATGGACACCGATGATACGTTGATACTGGAATCCTTCCTGCCGTACCGTCTGTCGGTATTGTCGAATCGGGTGAGCTCGACTATTGCGGCGCTTTATGCGGATCGTTTCAGCTTGACGATTCCCGAATGGCGGGTTATTGCCGTATTAGGTCGATTTCCCGACTTGTCGGCGGCCGAGCTAGTGCAAAGAACTGAAATGGATAAGGTGGCGATTAGCCGTGCGGTATCCAGGCTTCTAAAGACGGGTCGCATACGCCGGCGGGTGTTTCCCGATGACAGGCGGCGCTCACTGCTTGAACTGTCTAAGGCAGGCCAGAAGGTATATCAACAGATTGTCCCGCTCGCGCGATCGTATGAACAAGGGTTGCTAAGCGCGTTGAGCCAGCGTCAAAAAAACACGCTAGATAGTCTGCTCAACACCTTGCTCGCGAGGTCGTTGGAAATGAAGGAAATCGAACCGCGATGAATTACGCAGATTATCTAAAACTCGATCAACTACTTTCGATTCAACAGCCGGAAAGCGATCGGCTTGGTCGACCTGCGAGAGACGAACTCTTGTTTATCATCGTGCACCAGGCTTACGAGCTTTGGTTTAAGCAGATCTTGAACGAGCTGAACGTTGCTGATCAGGCTTTCACTGAGGACCACGTTGACGACGCTGATATCGGCAAGGTGGTTCATGCGTTGGATCGAATCGCCGTTGTACTGCGCGTATTGGTAAACCAGATCGATATACTGGAAACCATGACGCCACTCGATTTTCTCGAGTTTCGCGATCTACTGATTCCGGCCTCTGGATTCCAAAGTGCACAGTTCCGACAGATAGAAGTACGTTTGGGTTTAATGCCTGAAGCCCGTATAAGTTTTAACGGGCAGTCTTATAAGAGCAAGCTACGGGCGATTGATCAACGACTATTGTCGAAGCTTGAGTCGCAGTCGTCGTTGGCAGATCGCGTAGAAGCCTGGTTATTGCGCACCCCGTTTGTAGCCTGGAAGGATTGGGATTTCGAAGACGCATACTCGCGAGCAGTAGCAACGATGTTCGCAAACGAAAGGCACATGATTAGCGAGAATCCTGAACTAGACCAAGAGCAACATGATCGACAACTGAGAAATGTAGAGCAGTCTGAAGACGCATTTAGATCCATACTGCAGCCTGTTGATGGCACCGTAGCCGCACCGGGCTGGCGTTTTCGCCCGCAAGCGCTATTGGCCGCTCTATTTATCAATCTCTATCGCGATGAGCCAGCGTTACAGCTACCGTATCGATTGCTGACAGCTTTGATGGACATCGATGAGCTACTAAGTACCTGGCGCCATCGGCATGCGTTAATGGTACAGCGCATGATCGGGCGTAAGATCGGCACCGGCGGGTCCTCGGGCCATGATTACTTGAAGAACTCGGCTGAAAAACACCGGATATTTGGCGATTTGTTTGCCTTAGCAACGTTTTTGATCCCGCGATCGGCGCTGCCACCGCTTCCACCCCATGTCCAGCGAGCAATGCGCTATCAATATACTGACACAGCGAGCTGAAGGGCCTTGAAGAGTTATAAGTCGCATTTTAGCCAGTCGCTGTTGCGAACTGGTGCGGCGCTACATTTCGCAGCCCATTCGCATCATCCCTGGCCCGATGTTTCGTTTGTAGCGCAGCAGCAGGCTTGGCAGGATGCCGCCATTCATCTCGACCGGAAGTGGGACAATGTGGTGGCCGCGCAAGAACGGCTTGCACGCGGCCATGTGGCCCGGCACCTCAACTTACGTTCGTCCGACACCGTCGTGTTTGCCCAGAATACTCACGAGTTGTATCTACGTTTGCTTTCTTGTTTGCCTGCCACGACAAAGCCTAGAGTCTTAAGCAGTGACTCCGAGTTCCACAGCTTTTCCCGACAGAGTCGACGCCTGGCCGAAGCCGGGTCGATACAACTGGACCTGGTACCAACCAATCCGATCGCCAGTTTTGCAGACAGGTTGGTGAAGTTGGCGCAACGCTTGCAGCCGAATCTCTTGTACGTCAGTCACGTGTTTTTCGATTCCGGTTGGTCGTTTGATTCGTTTGCGTCGCTGATTGACGAAATCGATGATCATGTCCTCGTAGTGATCGATGGTTATCATTCGTTTCTGGCACGTCCAGTAGACTGGGCGCCCTGGCAGGACCGATGCTTCTACCTGGCGGGTGGATACAAGTATGCTATGGCCGGAGAGGGGTGCTGTTTCATGCACTGTCCGCCGAACTATGGTGCGCGACCGATTAACACCGGGTGGTATGCAAGCTTCGGGTCGCTGGCGCAGCCGCACCAGATCACGTATCCGGCAGACGGACAGCGCTTTAGAGGTTCTACCTACGACCCAACGTCGATTTATCGCTTCAATGCAGTGATGCAATGGATGCTCGACCAGGGCTTGGATGCGGCGACGTTATATCGACGTTCTATGGAGGTCCAGGATTTATTTCTCGCGGCGGTTGAAACGAAAGACCTGTGTATCGGCACTCTACTATCGAACCCTGACGGCAGCATGCGGCCGCGATTTCTGACTTATGTGAATCCTCGGGCGAGCGATATTAGCCAGGAATTGATGGATCGGGATGTGATTACCGATTATCGTGGCGACCGGCTGCGTATCGGTTTCTCAATCTATCACGATGAAGAAGATATCGAGCGACTGGTGTGTGCGCTATCGACCGTTTGCGCGAGGGCCTAGCTGAACAGACTTAGACCGGCAGAGCGGTGGTATATTTTTTTTCTTTCAACACGAAGCTGGTATTTGCGGTGCGCACTGCCGGTATGCGCAACAGCTTTTCCATCAAGAACACTTCGAGTTCCTTCACGCCAGCGGCTACGACGCGAATCAGATAGTCGTATTCGCCACTGACCGTATAGCATTCGAGGATGTTATCGGATCCATCGACGAAGGTATCGAATTGTTCTAGGGTCGCCGTGTGATGATCGGTCAGGCTGACATGCACGTATACCATGACACTAAGACCCAATCGCTCGCGATCAAGCAGCGCCACGTAGCGAGCGATCACACCGTCTTGCTCAAGTCGATTAACCCGACGCCAGCACGGGGCGGTTGAGAGCTCGACCTGCTCGGCGAGTTTTTGGTTGGTGATGCGCCCTTGGCGCTGAAGCAGCTCTAGGAGCTTTCGGTCAAACTTATCTATCATATTCATATTTGTAGAAGATTATTTCTATATATGACATTTGCTTGATATATATTGCTAATTATAGGCGAAAAAGAGAAAAAATAGCAATAACGTTTCGTCTAGTTTATGCCACACTTTCTACATGCCCCATGGAATGACACTGGTGTAGTGATGGCGAAATCATCCAAGTACGCCGCTAAGCACGCTGATGCCAACGGTTTCATCCGATATACCGACGAAGAACACGCCGTCTGGCGCGATCTGATTGCTCCTCAGCGCGAGCGCGTGCGTGGCTATGCCTGTCAAGAATACGTAGATGCGCTGGCGCGTATGGAGTTACCCGACGATCGTATTCCGCAGTGTCGCGAGGTGTCGTCGATATTGCTCGATTACACCGGTTGGCAGGTGGTGCCGGTGCCGGCACTGATCGACTTCACTGAATTCTTTCGTTTGTTGTCGGAAAAGAAGTTTCCAGCCGCATCGTTTATTCGCAGTCGCGAAGACATGGACTACCTACAGGAGCCCGATATATTCCATGAGATCTTTGGCCATACGCCGCTGCTAACGGATACGCGTTACGCCGACTTCGTTGCCGCCTATGGCAGGGCGGGGCTTGCGGCACCGAAAGAAGACCATGTATGGCTGGCGCGGCTTTTTTGGTTTACGGTTGAGTTTGGCCTGATCGCACGCGACAGCAAGAACGAAGTCTATGGCGCGGGTATTGTGTCTTCGAACTCTGAACTAGGCTATTCCATCGACTCCGCAAAACCGCATCGTCGGCAGTTCGATATCATCGACGTGCTGCGCACACCGTACCGTATCGACATCCTGCAGACCGTCTATTTCGTGCTTCAAAGCTTCGATGAACTATACGAACTCGCCAACCAAGATCTACTCGCAGCTGTACGTCGCGCTAGGGCGATGGGTATGAGAGCACCCACTTATGTACTTGTTGGATCCGCTGCTTAAATTAGATTTGGACGACGCAACGTGCAGGTGCAACGACAAATCCTAGAGCAGGGCGATATCGAAGAAGGCCCGGGTGCGGCTGCCGCGGTCGGGCATGATCGCTTGCAGCAAATGAGTGGCCGTGGGGTTCATCCAGCATCGTTTGCCCACGGTTCGCCCGAGCAATGCATGCGCTGGTTTAGAAAAGGTTTGCAGTCAGGTGACTCGAATGCCCGCGATACGTTTGCTACATGGCCGTGCAATAATCAGCGCTGTTCGGCCTTGATGGATTTTGCGCGGGCTGAAATGGTCGATGCCTTTTTCTGGCGACCTCTTATCTTGAGCACTTGCGCGTAGTTCTCCAGCGCGTCTACGATGTTTCGATCATGCGGTCCGTGAAGTCTTTCCCGAACGAGCATGACCTCTTTAACTAGCGGCTCGGTTGCGGCATACCGGCCCTGCGCGTAGTAGACACGGGCGAGGTCATGGAGGCTTTGTATCACGTCGGCATGGGTTGGACGCAGGATCTGTTGTCGAATTGCTAAGCAGCGCTCGTGTAACGATGCCGCTTCCATGTACTTGCCCAGTTGATAGTAGAAAGCGGCCAGTTCGTGGAGTGCACCCGCCAATCGCGGGTCTTTCGACCCTAATGCTTCAGCCTTTGTGAGCGCGGCCGAGAGCTTCTCTTCTAGCAAGGCGGCTTCGGCCCTATCTTCTTCTCGCCGTCCAAATCCACGGCGACGATCGGGTGTGAGTCGTACGCTAGTGCGCCGATCCGGTCGCACACGCCTGACCGTTTTGCGCTGAAAGCTCCAATCCTTAGAGCCTGGTATCGATAGGCTCTGATGCATCATCGTGATCTAATTCTAACTTCGTAGATTAACTATAGATCACGAATCGAAGTTTGCCTGGGGTGAACCGTATTCGAGGCGCACATTTCTGCAAAAACCTAAATAATCACCAACGCTTACGATGGGAAGTTAAAAATTTCGTAGAGCTTTGTTGCGTAAGCCTAGTCTGAGTCAAACGTGATGACGCTGCGAGCTATTTCACCACGCTTCATTTCCTCAAAGGCCTCGTTTATCTGCTCGAGCTCTATGCGGCGCGAGATCATGTCATCCAGTTTGAGCTTGCCATCGAGATAGAATTCGACGAAGCGCGGCATGTCTACACGAAAGTGATTAGAGCCCATGTTGGACCCCTGCAGCCGCTTATCTTTCAACAGGTCGGTGGCGTCGACCTCGATGGTTTGGCCTTCGGGTACCATGCCGATGATAGTAGCCACACCCGAAGTGCGCAGCATGCGAAACGCCTGCTCCGAGGTTTGTTTGAGCCCTAGTGCCTCGAATGCGTATTCGACACCACCACCGGTCAATTCCTTGACCGCTTGCACTGGATCGCAATCCGCGGCGTTAATGACGTCGGTGGCGCCGAAATGTTTGGCGAGTTCGAGTTTGGACGCCTTCACATCAATTGCGATAATGCGACCGGCACCGGCGATGGCGGCACCATTGATGGCGGATAGCCCCACGCCGCCACAGCCGATGATGGCCACCGTACTGCCCACTTGCACGTCGGCGGTGTGAATGACGGCACCAAAACCTGTGGTCACGGCGCAACCGATCAAGGCGGCTCGATCTAGCGGCATGTCGTCACGAATCTTGACCAGCGCATGCTCATGGATAAGCATCTGCTCGGCAAACGACGAGAGGTCGTAAAACTGATGCATCTCCTTGCCGTTCTGAGTCAGGCGCGGGGGTTCATCTGCGCCCCGGCCTGTCTCGGGGTTCTCGCAACTGAACGGTCGCCCGGTGGTGCAAAACTCGCAATGACCGCAAAACACCGACAAGCACGTGATCACATGATCGCCAGGCGACACATAACGAACCTGCGAGCCTACCTTTTCAACCACACCCGCCGATTCGTGCCCGAGGACGATGGGCATCGACACTGAGTACAGACCCTCGATGTAGTGCAAATCACTACGACACACACCAACCGCGGCGGTGCGAACAAGCACTTCGTGCGAACGGGGATTGGCGATTTGTACCTCCTCTATGGTGAGCGGCTTACCGACACCACGTAATACAGCGGCCTTCATGTTTTACCCCTCGGCTTGTGTTAACCACGTTTTAGTGCCTGGCCTCCATCCACCGGTAGAAGTGCGCCAGTAATGAACCTGGCCTCGTCAGAGGCGAGGAATAAGGCAGCATTGGCAACATCCCAGGCTTCGCCCATGCGACTCCGCAATGGTACTCGAGCATCCCGGTCCTGCGCGCGGCGTTTGCGGCTTGCACCTTCCTCTCGCGCTGGTTGATCTACACTCATGGGCGTATTGATCAGACCCGGCATGATGGCGTTAACGCGAATGCCATAACGCGCGCATTCGATCACCATAGCAATGGTCAATCCGTTTACGCCGGCCTTGGAGGTGTTATAGGCAATGAACGGATTGCCCGACCAGAGGGCGGCGGTGGATGAGATATTGATGATCACACCTGATCGTTGTTTGCGCATTATCGGCAACACGTGTTTGCAGGACAGGAACATCCCTTTGAGATTCACATCTAAAATTCGATCCCAGGACTCTTCAGTCAAACATGGCGCTTCATCATCGCCCGACATAATACCGACATTGTTGTGCAGAATATCGACACGACCGTACTCACGTAAACACGTGTCGACAAATGCCTGGCACTGCGAGGCTTGAGTGATATGCGCTTCGACGGTTTGGGCGCGTCCGCCCTCATCAGCGATCAGCTTGCGCGTTTGCTCTAGTGAGCGACCATCGATGTCCACGAGTAACAGATGTGCGCCTTCACGTGCAAATACCAACGCAGTTGCGCGGCCATTCCCCATGGTCTCGCCATTGGTCTGACCGGCGCCGACTACGATCGCAACTTTGTCTTTTAAGCGCATAGGGCTCCTGTCCGTTATCCGATCCTCACACTCTGTCCGCCATCGACCGGTAGTAGCGCACCAGTGATGAAGCGCGCTTCATCGGAGGCAAGAAATAAAGCGGCATTGGCGACATCCCAGGCCGTGCCCATAATGTTACCCAGTGGTACCTGGGCGTTGCGTTCGTCTCGAAGTGTCTCGCGTGTGATAGCACGCGCAGCCGAGATCGGTTCGATGGCGTTGGGCGTATCCATAAGCCCTGGCAGAATGGCGTTGACGCGGATGCCAAACTCGGCATTGGCCATGGCCAGCGAGTGGGTCAGGGCATTAACACCCGCCTTAGACACCTTGTAAGCGAGACTGCCCGCACCGCCGGGATCAACCGATGTGCTGGTCACGTGGCTGTCGGGACAGACCGACATCATTGAGGACATATTCACAATTGCCCCCTGACGTCGTTCGCGCATGTATGGAATCACATGCTTACATGTGAGGAACATGCCTTTGAGGTTGGTATCCATAATATTGGACCAAGCCGTTTCACTTAGCGTCGTCGCGGCGCTGTCTCCGTCGCTGATGCCGACGTTGTTGAACAGAATATCGATCTGACCGTAGGCCTCGAGGCAGGTCTGGGCGACTGCCTTACAATCGGCTTCACAGGTGACATCTGCCTCTACCGTGATGGCATGACCGCCCTCGGCTTCGATCTGGCGTTTGGTCTCTTCGGCCGCTTCCAGCGAACGATCGGCAATCAACATGTGCGCACCCTCACGTGCAAACACGATTGATGTGGCGCGTCCATTTCCGATCGTTTCGCCGTCGATCTGGCCGCCCCCGAAAATAATTGCGGTCTTACCCTTGAGTCTACTCATGAGATGGATTCGCCGGCCTCGGCGACGGATATGTTCCGTCGTGCCATCGGTTCGAGTACATAATGTTTGAGATTGGGACGTCGCGTCTGCCACCAATAGCGGTAGGTTGTGGTCGACCAGTTGTTGACGACCTTGCCATCCGGCGTCTTGTACCAACTAGAACAGGCGCCCACCCACGCGGTTTTTTTCATCTGTTCGTGCAAATTGTCATTGAAGCCAGACATGGTTTCCGGTTTCACATCCATAAAGGCAAGATTACGCTCGATGATGGTCTCGATAGCGCGCGATATGTAGCGTGCCTGGCATTCGATCATGAAGATGATCGAATTGTGTCCCAAGTTGGTATTGGGGCCGTAGAGCATAAAAAAATTGGGAAAGCCTGGTACCGTCATGCCGAGATAAGCTTCCGGACCGTTTCGCCAAGTTTCATTCAGGGTCATGCCGTTCATGCCACGGATTTCCATGGGCGCGAGGAAATCTGTCGCCTGAAATCCAGTGGCGAGAACAATGCAGTCCACCACATGCTTTTGTCCATTTTGGGTTACGAGGCCGTCAGATTCGATGCGGGCGATCGGGTCTGTGATAAGCGTAACGTTTTCAAGTTGCATGGTCTGGTAGTAGTCATCCGTCAACAGCACCCGTTTGCACCCCACCGGGTAGTCGGGTACGAGCGCCTGCGCCAGATCGGGGCTAGCGACTTCGGTAGCAATATGGGTCGACAACCGGCGCTTTTTGCGCTTGGCCGCCGCCGAATCCTTCAAGAACTCGGGCCAGGATCGTTCCCAGTTCCAATAGATCCAATAGCGATAGAGTCGCGCGATTATTGGTATTCGGCGAAAGATCCATTTTTCCCAAGTACGAAACGATCGATCGCTCTTGGGCACCAACCAATTCGGCGAACGCTGAAACACATTAAGTTGTCGCACGGCGGCGGCGAGGCGCGGGATCAACTGCAGTGCGCTCGCGCCATTACCGATAACCGCCACATCTTTGTTGGTAAGGTTAAAATCATGGTCCCATTGGGCTGAATGGAACATTGCACCCTGAAACGAGCGCAATCCTGGGATCTCGGGCAACGCCGGTCGGTTTAATTGCCCGACGGCAGAGACGAGTATCCGCGCCGAAAAGGTTTCGCCAGAAGCGGTTTCAACGCTCCAATCTCCGGCTGTCGCATCAAGCGTCGCTCGTATAATTTCCTGCTGAAAACGGATGTGTTCGGCCACCCCGTATTTTTGCGAACAGTGCTCAAGGTAGGTAAGAATTTGCGGCTGTTCGGCATAAACGCGCGACCAGTCGGGATTGAGCTCGAATGAGAAACAATAGTGGTGCGATTGCGTGTCACAGGCACAACCGGGATAGGTGTTCTCACGCCAGGTACCACCTACCCGGTCTGCTTTTTCTAACACGAGGCATGGGATGCCAGCTTGTCCTAGCCGGACACCCATGCAAATGCCCGATATACCGGCACCGATAATCAACACCGAGGTCTGGGTAGGTTCTCGAGGAGACATGGGGCGCGCCTTTTATGGCTGTGTGATGCAACGGGCTCACGCAAATGGGAAAAGCAATGATATCCTAAAAGGCAGCGCATTCAAGATTGTAATGGAGGACTGGTTTGAAACTCGTTCGCATTTATGCTGACCACAATGGTCATTCTCACTTCGGTGAGATCGAGCTCAAGTTATCAGAGCGGGAATTTTGCCCGCCATCACCGACAGGTTACACCGTCACCGATGCGATGCCTGCCACGGAGGTTAGAATTCTGCGCACGCCGGCCGGCTACGTCGATGACTGGCACCCGGCGCCCGGACGCGTGTTAGCTACCCTGTTGTCAGGGACATTGCGTGTCGAAACAAGCGATGGCGACAGCCGTATGTTCGATGCCGGTGATCAGTTTCTTTGTGAAGACATTATCGGCCAAGGGCATCGAATGATGGAATTGGCAGGCCGTGCTTACGACATGGCGCTTGTCATGTTGGCGTAGTAGCGGTCGGGATTAGGTTCCACCAAACCTTTACACGAACACTATCGGGAGTGCGTGGAGCAAGTCGAGTTGGTGGTAGATCAGCCCCAAATATAACAGCAGTGACGCTGCCAACATGTGGTAGACACGCAGCACGCCAAACACCCGAAACCGCTGGTGCATCACCAGCCACACGATGCAAAACCCAGTGATCGCTAACTTCACAACAAAGAACAGTTGATGGTCGATGTTGAGCAACCAGTTTAGGAAGGGATTGACCTCGTCGGCACCAGATTGCGATAGCAGCAACGTGAAGTAAGCATCCGCGATAGACAGCAACATGACACCCAATGCCATGACCAGCAGCCATAATCCGTGGCTGTCTACGTAATGGCCGCGCCACTGTATGTCCGAGCGTCGATCGTAGGTGCGCCGATTCCGATACATCGAGCACAATAGGCCTCCCAGCGCCTGTTGTCTCCGATGCGCACGGCGCGCCTGAGCCTGCCCTGTGGTCGATGTCACCATGGGCGAATGCCACGCTGTAGACAGGGTGAGTGGAGTCGAGAGCTAGGGGTGGCGGAACGTCGCATGCGCCATCGTCTGGGCAATAACACCAGAACAGCCGAGCCGTTTGATACCGAGTCCGTTCGGGCATTGGAATTCGCTGCTCACAGTGCCCTCGCAGGATGCGGTCGGGCCCGCGAGAGGCCGACCGAGACCACGACATTGTCCCTGACCGAGGCAAAATTGGCAAGCAGACCGTGCCCGGGCGACCCTAAATATACTTATAGGATCAAATACCTATTATTATTTTCGGCCATCCGACAGCGGTTCCTGGCTGCCAAATCAATCTAGCAGTCCGTCGGCGCTCGCCTATACTTTCGTGGGGGTCCCAGAAAGCGGTTGGGAGGAGTTCAGCGCAAAATGTCTAAGTTCGACGAGACGATAATCGAGGATGGGAGGCCGATACCGGCCGATGCGTCCCAAAAACCCTGTTTGACGGTTCTCTACGGTGGGCCAGTTGGCCTGGTGTATACGTTACCGGTGGGGTCAGAGACCCTGATCGGCCGTGGTGACGAAGCCGACCTACCGCTGGGAGAGGCCCGTGTCAGCCGTAGCCATGCCGTAGTCAGGGTCAACCCAGACAACACCGTCGTCATCGAGGATCAAGGCAGCAGCAATGGCACGTTTGTCAATGGGACCAAGATCGACAAGCGTCAGCTCGAAGATGGGGATAGGGTGCAGATCGGTTATAGCTGCATCATAAAGTTCTCCTACCAGGATGCCCTCGAATACCAGTTGCAACATGAAATCGCCGGTGGCGTTAAAGACCCGCTGACGGGGTTGTATACTAAGATGTACTTTGACGACCGTCTCGCCAGCGAATTCACCCATGCTTGTCGGCGAAAGGACAACCTAGGCGTACTACTAGTTGCTATTGATCATTTCGACAAAGTCAATCTTTGCCATGGACAGGAGGCGGGTGAGGTTGTTGTTAAGGAAGTTGCCCGCGCAGTAAATAGCGTGTTGCGCGCAGGTGATGTGTTTGCGTGCTACGACGCGGTGCGTTTCGCGCTATTGGCGCGCGACCTGGATGAGAAAGGTTCGGCGATCCTGAGACAGCGCATTCATAAGGTCGTTCAAGGCACACAGTGCGATTTCAATGGTACGCCGATTAGTCTGGCGGTCAGCGTGGGTATTGCCACCTTGGCAGATCAGCCGGAAGATGCTGGTCATTTGATTAAGCTCGCTGATGCTTCACTCCGTCAGTCAACACTAGAAGGTAATCAGGGCGGGGCAGATGGGAGCACAACCAAGACACATGTCTCATCGGACGAGGCAGTGACCACTGTTTATTACGTCCCTGCCCAGAAAGCTTGACGCGCGATTCCAGGGCTTGTGAGTTTGCACCACGGGACAGGTGCGTGACGTCATCGCGTTTCATTCAGAGTTGTTGTAGAAACTCCCCAATGACCTTGTTCAAATAATCCGCATCATCCACCATGGTTGGGTTGCTGGCACTGTGGCCCAAGTTTGAAGGTATTTCAATGTAGTCAGCATTGGGGAGATGGTCGGCGAGTTCACGCTGATCGTCGATTGGATTATAGAGATCAAGTGGCGGACCCAATATCAGACTTCTTGCAGAAATACTTTGTAAGGCGCGTTTTGTATTGCCACCGAAGCTAAGAGCTGTTCCGATATCGTGGTCGTCATAGGCCCATGTCTGGTAGATCCAGTCATTTACGTCGAAGCCAGCATCTAAAGTTCGTTGTTCAAGCCCTTTCATCCAGTCTATGACATCCTGCGCACGCGGGAACTTGTCGCGTAGACCGTTTGGTGTGGTGCTCACTAGAGTCTGCATCAAGTTCGTCCACGCCCGCCAAGCCCGACGGGGTTGTTGTGTGTATTGACCATCGCTCCAATCCGGATCCGCCATCAAGATCTTACGGCTGGTCTCGTTCACGGCTACTGACCAGGCCGGTGTCCGCGCGAGCGGCACCAGCGCGATGAGTGCTTGCATATAGGCAGAGTGACTTGTCCCCCACTCAAGTGCTTGCATACCACCCATGGAGGCACCGGCATGGCAGGCACACGTTGGAAGCAAAACTTTTCCGTAAGCAACCGCTGCTGCGAGTTGACCATGTTTCGAATGGTGAAGCGCGGAAAGCGCATGCCGGGCTGGGTTTCGCTGTTGCTGGGCGAGCTACTTCGTCCATTCCCCAGTGCGTCGATACCGATTATGCAATAGGTTTGCGGGTCGAACGCCTTTCCTGTCCCGATGAGAAAGTCTAGTCGGTGCGCGTTACCAGCAATCGAAGACGTAACAACGATTACATTCGTTCCATCCTGACTCGGAGTACCGTGCATTACGTAGGAAAGGAAACAGTTTTCTATGATGGCGCTGGATACGAGCTCAAAATCACCGAGTGCAAAGCGTTGCTGCGAAACTGTGCTTGGCTCGTAGGTCATCAATAACGCTCAAAGCTGAATCACTGTTCGGATAGTTTTGCCGTGCTTGAGTGCAGCGACGGGGGCGATCCAGCACGCTGAATTGGGGCTAAGTCCTGCTAATTCAAACCTATGTTCCAGAAGTTCAAGAAAACGACCAACGCTCTCGAGATATGGAGTAGGGGAAGGACCATTGACACGGCTCACAAAGTTGCTTGCCTTGGCGGTAACAGATCGATTTCTGTAGATGGTGTGCTTGGATTTGTCAAAGAACTTTAAGCGAGTTACGTGCATCGATTTGTGATTGGGAATGTATTTCTTTATGTTGCCGAAGTTTGGCATACGGGTGAGAAACCAACGTCTATGCCCGCACGTCGGAATCCGTTGCCGCGGTGTGGCGGACGCTGAACGTTTATCGATGAGTCTGTCAAAATCGGGGCTTGCCAGCACTTTAAAGCGCGAGCTGGACACAGAGGTGCCGTCAAGGTTGAGTGCGGTTTCAAGGGTATTGGTTTCTGTGGCCGACAAGGCACTATTCGCACAAAGCCCGAGCGAAATTAGAATAACGGCAGATAATAGTCGTTCTCGCATAAAATTACTCCTGCAAGACGCCATGTTCCATAAGTCCGGCGGTTATGAAACTCCTTTGCCGCGTGTGGACACTGGCTTAAGCCTAGTTACGACATCTTCGTCGGATTGTTGGACGAGGTTGCCGCGGATTGCTGCACCATGCTCGATGCCTAGAATCTTGTAATGTACATCGCCATGGATCTCGGCTTGAGATTCGAGTTCTATCCGCGCCGAACAATGTACATGGCCGCGGATTTTACCGTTGCTAATGATGTGAGGGACCGTGATGTTGCCACGAATCTCGGCGTGTTCGCCGAGAATGAGAACACTATTTTCACCATCCTCAGCTGTAATGTTGCCTTTTACCTTGCCGTCGATCCTGAGCCCGCCCGAAAAGGCGATATTGCCCTTGAGATCGGCAGTGACACCGATCAGGGTATCGATCGTATTGCAGGGTTTCCCCTTCGCTTTGTTTAACGCGCCTAACATAAAACACCTCGCTGCTCATTTAGTTACCTCACTCCCGAGGTGCTCGCCGTTATGCAAAATGGCGGGAAATCCTTTAAGGCCACAAGCGCCCTGCAAAAGTTGGGCCAGGCCCTATTGGGTAAGTCACCGTCCACCACGGCCCTATCGGCATGGCGAATGATACGTTGGTGACGATGTGCGCCTATTCCGTCGCGTTTGCCACCTGGCGCTTTCGGCGATTTCGGGCTTTACCACCCATTTTTGGCACCACGGGCAGTGGCACGTTTGTTGCAAAGCTGTGGCCGCGAACCGATCTAAGTAGTATTGGAAAGTATTAATATTCTGATGTTCTATGGCTAACGACGCGAAAACCAAGACAGTTAAGAGGACGCTCAACAAGGGATCGCACGAGGAACCCTACTTCATCGTGCTTTCGGGTGGCGCGATCGGGATGATGTACAGGCTGAATAGAGATGCGCCTATGGTGATCGGCCGCGGGCTCGGCGCCGAGGTTCGCCTGGACGATGACGGTGTCAGTCGACGACATTCGAAGGTGACGACCGTTGGCAACGGAGACCTCGTTCTCGAGGACCTCGGCAGCAGCAATGGCACATATGTCAATGGCAATCGGATTCAAACGCACACATTGAAGGACGGTGACAAGATCCAGATCGGGTCCATTTCGATTCTGAAGTTTTCTTACCAAGACGACCTCGAGCGAACATTCCAGGAGCAGCTTTTCGATCGTGGCCTTAAGGACAGCACGACCGGCATCTACAATAAGCGGTACCTCCTAGATCGAATCGACTCGGACTACTCGCACGCCCAGCGCTACGGTACAAGTTTATCCCTGCTGATGTTTGACATCGACCACTTCAAGAAAATCAAT
>Ga0209980_10000450_pt1 | contig 22134 bp, 18 predicted proteins | sample CR02metaG_FD_183611 | JGI IMG/M metagenome (GOLD analysis project Ga0209980, IMG submission 183611) | Deep subsurface microbial communities from Mariana Trench to uncover new lineages of life (NeLLi) - CR02 metaG (SPAdes) (version 2) | ecosystem: Environmental > Aquatic > Marine > Ocean trench...
GACCTTGCCGGATCATGACAACCTGGCCGCTTATCTGATCGACGAAGATATCATCGATCCAATCGATCCCGGTGCCCTGGTCGATGAAATCAGAAGCTACACCAGTTTCCCGACATTGGATTCATTTCCGGATGATTTACTCCCGGACAGTCCATCAGATATATTAGATGGGGCAAGCAGCTTTTTTTAAAATATAATCAACACCTACTAAGCAATTACAAGAATAGATCATGGCTAAAAAACAAGAAAAAAGTACACTCCCTTTACTTGCGGGAGCAATCGGATTTGGTATCGTTGCCGCTTTGTTAGCTATGTTTTACCTGAATACACGCGAGGCTCAGTTAAAAGAAAAATACGCGCAAGATAAGAAGAGAGAAGTTGTGGTTGTGGTGGCAAATGCCGACTTAGTTAAAGGTCAAGAGATTACAAGCAATCTTTTTAGTCAACGACCTGTACCTATCAATTTCCTACATGAAGATGTTGTTTTACCACATGAATTTGACCGCTACATTGGCCGTGCTCTTGTTGCCAATCTGGGCAGGGGGAAATCCTTGTTAAAGAGTTTTATGGACGATGATTTTCCCCGTGATTTCTCCGATATTATCCCGCCGGGCAAACGTGCCATAACCGTCGAAGTCGATGACGTTAACTCCATTGGCGGCTTTCTACGTCCAGGCAACCGTATAGACCTCTACGTCAATATCCCTTTTGGGGAATCCGGGTTTAACCCAGCTTTGATCGCCGCTGCCAAAGAAGCCGGTTTGCTTGAGTTACTGCCAACGGAAATTCAAGACTTGATACCCCCCGAACTACTGGCGGCGGCTGATTCAGTAGAAAACCCGACACAACTGTTTGGTCTGTTGGCCCCAACAGATGTCATTGTCCCGGTAGTTCAGAATGTCACTGTACTGGCAACGGGGAAAGATCCCTATAAAGAAACGCTGGATGCCTTACGGCAACCTCAACGCCGCACTGAAGCCCATTTCTCCCATATAACCGTTGAGGTTGATCCGCAACAGGCTGCGCTCATCACCTTGGCACAAGACAAGGGTGAGATGCTGTCGTTGCTGCGTAACCGTAATGATCAGAGTGCAACCGACTTTACTACCGTTTCACCATCTGATTTATTCGGCAATGCCGCTCGCATGGCTGCGACAGAAAAAGACCGCGCCTCAAGGACAACTGCGGCTGCAGGTGTCGATGCCAATGGCAACCTGGTGGATGCCGATGGCAATAAACTTGTTAGCCGAGAGCAACTCGCTGCATCTGGAATCAAAATCGCATCGGGTATTGATGACAATGGTAACCTGGTTGACGCTAGCGGTAAAACGATTGCCAGTCGTGAACAATTGGAGGCAGCAGGTTACAGCATCAATGAAAATGGCCAGATCATTGATAAAGATGGCAATGTTGTAGACCCAAGCAAAATCATGATAGCTGCCAATGGTGAGGTACTCTCTGCAGATGACATTGTCGTAACTGCAGACGGTACGATCATGTCTAAACAACAACTCGCAGCTGTAGGCCTGAGTGTCAATGAAAGCGGCCAGTTAGTCGATAAAGACGGTAACGTGGTAGATGCGAATGATATCATCGTGGCAGCGGATGGAACTGTCATGACCAAAGAGCAACTGGCCGCAGCAGGACTCAGCGTTAATGAAAGTGGCGAGATCGTTGATGAAAACGGTAAGGTAGTTTCAACGAATAATATCATTGTTGCAGCGGATGGAACCGTACTGACAAAAGATCAACTGGCTGCCGCTGGCTACAACATTAACAAAAACGGTGAAATAGTTGATAAAGACGGCAATATCATTAAACCAGACGATCTGATCATCGCTGCGGATGGCAGTGTTTTGAGCAAGGAACAACTGGCCGCCGCTGGACTTAGCATTAATGAGCACGGTCAAATTGTGGACAAAGACGGCAATATAGTTGATCCCAATGACATCGTTATAGCCGCCGATGGCAGTGTCATGACCAATGAGCAATTAGCCGCCGCCGGGCTAAGCATCAATGAATATGGCGAAATCATCGATGCCAAAGGCAATGTGATTGATAAGGATGATTTGATCACCTCAGCTAACGGTGAAATTCTCAGCAAAAAACAACTCGCTGCTTCTGGAATCAAAATCGCATCGGGTGTTGATGAGAGTGGCAACCTGGTCGATGCCAGCGGTAAAACACTTGCCAGTCGTGAACAATTAGAGGCTGCGGGTTATAGCATCAATGAGAATGGCGAGATTGTTGATAAGGATGGCAATGTTGTAGACCCAAGCAATATCATGATTGGTGCCAATGGCAAGGTGCTCACTGCTGATGATATCGCGCTGATTGCCGAAAACCAGACGATTGCTGGCGCGAAAGTGATCGCGGGGAAATACGATCTCATCATCGGCGGTGCCAGTGAAGATGGCGTCGCCAAATCCAGGACTGTCACCGTACCAAAAGCTAAAGATGCTGAATAAGTAACTGAAAGCTTATGAGCAAACGATCACTGTTATTTTATCCCATCTTACTGATAGTGGGAGGCATGATCAGTGCACTCGCGGCAGCGGAGAACAGCGATGATTACCGATCAGTTACTGCCGAGGTCACTGATGACGATATGGTAATTGAACCTGGTAATGCTCCAGAAGCATTACCGGGAAAAATAGATAAGTCGGCGACGACGAAACAAAAAAGGCGTTCTATAAAAATGATAGTAGGAGGACAGTCGGTAGATGGTTTGGCAAAACAAGTGACCTTGCCAATTGGTGATTAGAGCTTGAAAGCATAGGGCGGACACAACTGAAGGTAGAGTCCTTTACTATGTCTTCTGCTTTATAAAAAGACAAATAGCCGTAGTAATCTACGGGTATAAATAGTAAATAAAATCTATATTGTTAAGAGAACCAGGAATACACATCATGATTAAAAACATACTTGTTGCTTGTCTCTTGTTATTTACAACGGGTATTTGTGTAGCCGGAGAAGAAATAGAACTCTACCTTGGCGAGATAAAGATCCTCAAACTCGAGGATATAGAGCGTGTCGCGGTGGGAAATCCAAAAATCATAAGCAACTCCTTGATCAATAATGGCCAGCTACTGCTCATCGCTGAAACAGCAGGTTCCAGCAATTTACATATCTGGTTTATCAACGGCACCGAAAAAGATTATACTGTTCATGTCATTGAACAATCTGGCAATCTGATCAGAAGAAAAATAGAGGTAGAGGGGATACTTTCCGATATTGATGGCCTGGAGGTAAGTATTGTTGGCGATCGAATCGTACTTTCAGGTCTGGTCGCATTCGGACACGAGGATACAATCAAGACTGTTAAAGAAACCTATGAAGAAGTCGTGGTTAATATCAATTTCGCCATTAACACCCTGGTCAGAAAAAAATTGGACATAGAAGATATGCTCTCTGGTGTAGCGGGCCTGAAGGTGCGCATTGTTGGCGAACGAATCGTAATTTCCGGTGAGATAGATGACGGCTATGAAGATGCGATCACAACAGTTCAGGGTGCGTTTCCAGAAGTTATGGATCTCACCCGGGTTGGCAGTCTGGACATGGACCTGCCAGAAAACAAAATGGTGCTCATGAATATCAGGATCACCGAGTTTAACAAAGATTATCTGGATACCCTGGGTATCGAATGGGACTCCGCAGTTGCCGGTCCTGCAGCAGGAATAGCCTTTGATGGCGCTACCAATTCCGTATTTCGAGCGACGGAGTTACCCATTACATCGTTTAACGACACTTTGTTGCCAGGTAATGCCATCAGTGCACTCGGATACTTTGGTCTGGTCTCAGAGATTACATCACGAATAAATTTCGCTGTTGAATCAGGAAATGCAGTGATCCTGGCAGAACCCCGGCTGGCGGCCCGCAGTGGTGGCGAAGCAACCTTTCATGCTGGTGGTGAGTTTCCAATAGAATCTTCCAGCATCAACGGAACGACGATTGAATTCAAACAATTTGGTATTGAACTTATCGTAAAACCCACTGTGGATAGTAACAACAATGTCCATGCTTACGTAGAAACTATACTGAGCGCCGTTGATTTTTCTATTGCTGTGGGCGGTATTCCGGGTTTACTAACACGCAAGACCACCGCCGATGTCATACTGGGCTCTGGGCAAACACTGGTGATGTCTGGTTTGATCAATCAAGCGACATCCAAAACCATCACCGGACTGAAATTCCTTAGTGAGATCCCGATACTCGGCGCACTGTTCAGATCCGAGACTTTCCGTAATGATAAAAGTGAACTTGTCATCTTTGTCACACCACAAGTTTTTGATGCCAACTCGGAAATCAATAAAAAAGCCATCGAACGTGCCAGAGAGAATATAGCAGGTGCTATCAAGGCGATTGATGAGGAATCTATCGATATCGTTTATTAAGTTAAAGGAATAGATATGTTTGATGTAATAGTTAATAACAGTAAGGGCGAACGAATAAAGAATTTCAGTTGCCCGGTTAGCGAATGCACCATCGGCAAGGCACGCGATAACTTCATTCAATTACGCGGCTGGCGGGTTGCCCCCTATCATGCAGAAATTCACCGTACTTCAGAAGGTCTTTTTATAGAAGATAAAACCGGTCAAAACCGTATTGAAGTTAATGGTGAGGATGTTGAACACCATGGTCCCATCCGTTCTTCGGATAAAATTATAATCGCTGGCTACCATATACAGGCAGGTATAAGTGTTGATTCTGCTGACAGTTTCGATGATGACGATGAAGACGCCTTCGAAGATATGAAGACGGTCATCGGGATACAACAACATGATGTGCTGGATGAATCGGAAGAACTGAGCAAGACGATTATAAACCTGCAACATAATGAAAAATTCAAATGGCGTAACCGGGTGCACGACGAGTTACTAGCGGCGATGGATCTACGTCGTACTGATATCAGCAACATGGATGAGGACGGTTTACGTAGCCATGTCGAAGGTATGGTTAAGGAAATCATCGAGGAGATGGGATCCAAACTACCCGCTGATGTCAATAAGCAACTACTGGCAGACGATGTATTGAATGAGGCGGTTGGACTAGGTCCGCTAGAACGATTGCTTGCTGATGAGACTATCACGGAAATCATGGTCAATAAATTTGACGAGATTTATATTGAACAGGAAGGAAAGATAACCTTGTCTGATATCACCTTTTCCAGTGATGATGCTGTCATGACGGCAATTGAACGTATCGTCTCCCCCCTTGGCCGACGTATCGATGAAAGCTCGCCCCTGGTTGATGCCCGCTTAAAAGATGGCTCGCGCGTCAACGCTATTATACCCCCGCTGGCATTACGAGGACCTTGTCTCACGATTCGAAAATTTGCCAAACAAAAGTTACAAGCCAGTGATCTGGTTAATTTTGGTGCCTTAAATAACGATATGGTGAACTTTCTGGAGACCGCCGTTAAGAACCATATGAATATTCTCATCTCCGGCGGTACCGGCAGCGGCAAGACAACCTTGCTCAATGTTTTGTCTAATTTTATCCCCTCCAGTGAACGTATCATTACCGTTGAAGACGCCGCGGAGCTAAAATTGAACCAACCTCACCTGGTTAGCCTCGAAGCACGACCGGCTAACCTGGAAGGCAAAGGCGCCATTACCATTCGCGACCTGGTTAAAAACTGTCTGCGTATGCGGCCTGATCGTATCGTTGTTGGTGAGTGTCGTGGTGGTGAAACACTGGACATGTTACAGGCCATGAATACCGGCCATGATGGCTCATTAACCACAGCTCATGCGAATACACCCAGGGATATGATCGCCAGATTAGAAGTAATGGTCATGATGTCCGGCATGGACTTGCCTGTAGCAGCCATTCGGGAAATGGTGTCTTCTGCCATTCATATGATCGTCCAGATAACCCGATTTTCTGATGGCAGTCGTCGTATAATCAATATAACCGAACTCACCGGCGTCGAGTCTGGCATCGTTTCGATGCAAGACATCTTCCGTTATCAACAGCAGGGCTTTGATGAGAATGGCAAGGTGAAAGGCTATTTCGAAGCGACCGGCGCCATTCCGCACTTCTATGAGGAAATGCGTCAGCGTGGTCTGGATGTCGACATGTCAATATTTTCTCCCAGACAATAAGCAATGGATATCATAATCAACTTCTCGGTCAACACCAGTTTTTATCTGGCTATTGGCTCCGTCTTCCTTATGGTGGCTTGTCTGTGGTTTTTGGTTTTAAAAAAAGCCACGGCTGCATTGGAGAATTACAAAGAGACCTTTACCTCGACCGCCAGCAGCAATATGTCGGACATGTTTATGTCTTTCGATGCCAATCAGATGTTTATGATTAATCTCGGCGCGATAGTAGTATTGCCTCTCCTGACCTGGTTGCTTACGAGGGATATCCCCGCCACCTTGGGCATGCTAGGCCTTATCATAATATTACCCTCGCTCTTTTATCGTTCCATGCGTAAACAACGTTTGAAACGCTTTGAGGCGCAATTACCGGATGGCCTGGTCATGATCTCCGGCGCCATGCGAGCAGGCGCCAGCCTGAGTATCGCCCTGGAAAGCCTGGTGAAGGAACAACCTGCCCCGCTTTCACAGGAATTTGAGTTATTTCTCAAGGAACAACGGCTCGGGGTAGAATTTGAAGAGTCCTTAAAAAAAATGGAACAACGTATTCCCATACCCGACTTTAGTATGCTGGTCACCGCCTTGCTGATTAACCGTGAAGTCGGTGGTAATCTGGCAGAAACGATGGAGACACTGGGCGAGACTCTGCGCCGCAAAGGTATGATGGAAGGCAAAATCCAGAGTCTGACCGCCCAGGGTAAACTTCAAGGAATAGTCATGACAGGCCTACCCATATTACTGGGGGTATTACTGAACTTCATAGAACCAGAGGCCATGAGTAAACTTTGGACCACCACCGTTGGCTATATGGTTCTGGTCGTTATCGTCATCATGGAGATGCTGGGCTATTTTATGATCAGCAAAATAACAAGTATTGATGTTTAACGAGATAAAAAATTATGGATAGCATTTATTTTAATGGTAGCGTTTTATCCTTTTTTCTTGCGGCCATACTGTCTGTTCTTCTTATTGGAACACTTTTTGCCATGGTTAATCAAGATGACCGAAAATTTATGGATCCCTTATCCTGGAAATTAAAATTACTCTGGCCTTTTATCCAGATCATTGCTAATTTTTTCTGTATATTTTTGCCTTACGAAATTCTTGAGAGTGCGGAAAAGAAGATCACTCAATCCGGAGTGGGTTATCTTCTCAATGCCGAGCAATTTATTGCCCTGCGTATCATCTCAGCCATTATTGCCCCAGGCCTGGCCCTGTTTGTCATGATCTGTCTTGATAATTTCCAGCCAATCTGGTTTGTCTTTATGCCCATACTCGGTTTTATGTTCCCGATCATCTGGCTGTCGGACACCCGCAAAAAACGTAATGACAACGTTATCCGGACTCTGCCCGTCTATCTCGACTTTATCACCATGTGCGTAGAAGGTGGCCTTAATCTACAGGGCGCTTTAGGTCAGGCCATGGAAAAGGGACCAGCTGGTCCTCTGCGTAATGAATTTGCAATTGTGCTGCGGGATCTGCGTTCCGGTCTATCCCGTGCAGATTCCTTAAGACGTATGGCAGAGAGACTGGACATCCCGGAGATCACCAGTTTTGTCAGTTCCATTATCCAGGCAGAGAAAATGGGGGCCTCACTCGCAACAGTCTTAAGAGTGCAATCTGATCAACGCCGTAATGAACGTTTCCAACGAGCTGAGAAGCTGGCTATGGAAGCACCGATAAAACTGGTTGGACCCTTGATTATGTTTATCTTCCCCGTCACTTTTATTGTCCTCGGATTTCCTATCGTCATGAAGTTCATGGGGGAAGGGATGTTATGATCCTAGACTCCGTAACTGGCAGGCTTTTGCTCCTGCAAATCATGTCCAACTGCGGATCCTAGGATGATCCATGGCTGGTTGACCCGAACCAATGATGACCGAGTGATACAGAAAGTCTCCAAAACCACTAATTTTCTTGAAAGAATGTGTGGGCTTTTGGGTTCACCACCATTAGAAGATAATGAAGGTTTATTGATAGTACCCTGTTCCTTAGTACACACCTTCGGCATGAGTTACGCAATTGATCTGGTCTTTCTCGACAAACAATGGACCATCGTAAAAACTGTCAGGGCACTTAAACCCTGGCGTATGGCTGCCTCAAATACTGCCAACATGGTACTCGAACTGGCTGTAAATAGCTTAGAACAATTACAGCTGATAACCGGACAACAACTGGAATGGCATAATGATTCATAAGATTAAATTAAGAACCTTTATAATAATAACACTACTTTTTGACATTACTGCCTGTAATCTGTCAGGGATAAAAGGGGAAAACGAAGAAGCACCGGAAACCGATCTACTTGAACTTCAAAAACAAGCCGATACCGCTTATCTTAATGATGATCTGGTTGCAAGTGAAAAAGGCTACGAAATACTGATTCAGAAACTGCCTGAGATCGCCCTGCACTGGTTCAGGTTGGGTAATATTTATGTACGAACTAATCGACCTGGTGCGGCCATTGACCTGTACCGTGAAGCGGTATTACGCAATCCAAAATATAGTAAGGCCTGGTATAACCTCGGTATTGTCCAATTAAAGCAGACTGCCTACAGTCTGAATGAAATGCTACTCTATACTGACATCAATGACCCTTTGTATAACAAAGCAAAAGATATGCTGGATGGGATTCAAACTATCATCAAACAAGATTGAAACCATAGTTCGTTATTATAGGTTTTCGAGTAATACCAGGCACTTTCTAGATAAAAATGCGGAAAATACATTTCAGAAACCTTCGGAAATTTAACACCGCCCAGGCGATGGTCGAATTTCTCATTGTCCTGCCGGTGATGCTGCTTCTGGTCATGGGTATCTTACAATTCGCCTTCATCTATCAGGCCAAGATCACACTGAACTATGCTGCATTTCAAACAGCAAGAGCGGGTAGCCTGAATAACGCCAGTATGTCAGCCATGGAAAAGGCCTTTACCAGTAATATGGCTCCCCTATACACCAGTAGTTATCTGAGTATGGACAGTAGTGGTGATTGTGATAGTAGTTTCACCATTGCCGGTCGATCAGGAAGATTGGGGGATGCTAAAATAATGCAAGCGAACACCAGAGGCGTCCTGGAAGCCAATATCAACAACTTTAACTCTGAAAATGTGTTGTGTGCCAGACAAATCGTCCAACAACAAATTGATGACGGTTATGTAAATATCCAATTAATCAACCCAACTCCTGAAGCCTTTACGAATTACGGTATCGACGGCGATGATGGACTAGAAATCCCTAATGATAACCTGATGTATCGGGATTCAACCGTAATTGGTGTGCAATCAATCCAGGACGCCAACTTGTTAAAGATTCATATCGGTTATTGTTATGAATTGATTGTTCCTTTTGTAGACCGGATCATCTGGTCATTTCATGCTTTTAGTACAGGGTCTGATATTGAATCGGCACGAACAGGTGATGATAATACGGATGGTAAAGGCTATTTTGGCACCCCCGCATCTGATTTTGCACGGAGTTGTATTACCAACCCTACTGACAATGGGCGCTTCAGTATCGTACTCTACTCCCAGGGAATCATGAGGATGCAATCGCCAGCCATCGAATGCGAACTCGATGATACCTGCTGATAAGCAACGCCTGATAGCTAACTTCAAGCTATTTTATTAGAATAGCTTTCCATGCCTTTACAGACACAGCAGTCACTCCAACATACCCCGGTGATGCGCCAATATCTTGGCTTCAAATCACAGCATCCTGACAAGCTCCTGTTTTTTCGCATGGGCGACTTCTATGAATTTTTTTATGAGGATGCAAAAAAAGCCGCCAGACTATTAGATATTTCATTAACCAGCAGAGGGAAGTCCGCAGGAGAACCCATCCCCATGGCAGGCGTTCCCTATCACGCGGCTGAATCCTACCTGGCAAAACTGCTTAAACTGGGTGAATCCGTTGTCATCTGCGAGCAAGTCGGTGATCCCGCAACCAGCAAAGGTTTAGTGGACAGAGAAATTTCAAGAATTATCACCCCCGGCACTGTCACCGATGAAGCGCTGATGGATCAGGCCTCAGATAACTTACTTAGCGCCATTTTAGAAAATGATGGTAAGTTTGGTTTGGCGACAATTGATATTTGCAGTGGCCGATTCGTACTCATGCAACTTGAGAACCAGGAAATGCTCAATAGCGAGCTTGAACGCTTGCAGCCGGCAGAACTGCTCATCAGTGAAGACAGCGCACTGAAACATAAAGTTAAATGTCAACGTAATGTCACGACACGTCCTGATTGGCATTTTGATAAAGAAAGTGCCGTTGAGTTACTAAAGAATCAGTTTAAGGTTCGAGAGTTGTCCGGCTTTGGTTGCGAAGAAATGCCCCTGGCCATCTCCGCTGCCGGGTGTTTATTACAATATGCGGAAGAAACTCAACGTTCTGCCTTGCAACACCTGCAGGCAATCTGTGTTGAACATCAGCAGGACAGTATCGTTTTGGATGCTGTTAGTCGCCGTAATCTCGAATTAGAGACAGATAACGAAGGATCAGGAAAACACAGTCTTTTCAGCGTTCTCAAAACGACATCAACAGCGATGGGGGGTCGCCTGTTAGGTCGCTGGTTACACAGGCCCATACGTGATCTGGCAACTTTAGGTCTGCGTCATAATGCCGTTGCCTTATTGATGCATAATCGTCAATTTATTCATTTCCACGACAGTCTCCGTTCGATAGGGGACATGGAGCGCATACTAGCCCGTATTTCTTTAAAATCTGCCAGGCCAAGAGACCTGGTACAATTGCGCGATACGCTGAGTGTTCTGCCAAACCTTGAAAAAATCCTGGCTAACATAGACTCCCCTTTGCTACAAAAACTAGGGCATTATGTCGATGGTTTTCCCGACATAGTTGATCTACTGAGTGATGCGATAAGTGATTCCCCACCACTGACCGTGCGCGATGGAGGCGTCATCGCTGAAAATTATCATGCCGAGTTGGATGAGCTCAGGCAACTCAGTACAGAAGCAGGTCAATTCTTACTGGATCTCGAATCACGCGAAAGAAAGCGAACCGGGATTGCCACCCTGAAAGTCGGTTATAACCGTATCCATGGTTATTACATTGAGATTAGCCGTATTCAAACAACAGAGCTACCATCAGAATATCGCCGTCGTCAGACATTAAAGGCCAGTGAACGCTATATCACCCCTGAACTTAAATCATTTGAAGACAAAGTACTAAGTGCGCAGGAAAAAGCACTGGCATTGGAAAAACAATTATATGACGAACTGCTTGATAAATTATGTGAACGCATTTCGGCCTTGCAGAGGTGTAGCGCTGCAGTTGCTGAAATAGATGTTCTTGTCTGTTTTGCAGAACGTGCTGAAACATTAAACCTGAATCAACCGACGTTCAAAACGTCGCAAGGAATTTCCATAACGGCAGGCAGACACCTGGTGGTTGAGCAGATGCAAACTGAAACTTTTATTCCCAATGATCTGCAACTGGATGACAAACACCGGATGTTGATAATTACCGGACCAAACATGGGTGGAAAGTCGACCTATATGAGACAAACTGCACTGATTGTGATCCTTGCCCATATTGGGTGCTTTGTGCCAGCGGAACGTGCTGAATTAGGCCCCATAGACAGGATCTTTACGCGTATAGGTGCCGCAGACGATCTGGCAGGTGGTCGCTCAACCTTTATGGTAGAAATGACTGAGACAGCGAATATCCTGAATAATGCAAGCCATCAAAGTCTGGTTCTGCTGGATGAGATTGGTCGGGGAACCAGCACCTATGATGGATTAGCACTGGCATGGACCTGTGCCGAACATCTGGCAAGGAATGTCGGTGCCCTCAGTCTGTTTGCGACACATTATTTTGAACTGACTGCGCTACCGGACCACATTCAGGAGGTTGAAAATGTACATCTCGATGCTATTGAGCACGATGACAAAATTGTCTTCCTGCACACGGTAAAAAAAGGTGCGACAAATCGCAGTTATGGATTGCAGGTTGCGTTATTGGCAGGCGTGCCCCGAAATGTCGTTAGTCAGGCAAAACAATTTCTGCAGGAAATGGAGGCGGGGCACACGCTGCCCTCCCCTGATAGAAAGCAGGATGATATGTTCACAGAAGAACATTCCTTTCAGAAGGATCCAGTACTGGAAGAATTGGCGAAGCTTGATGCTGATGAATTGAGCCCAAAAGCAGCGCTCGATACCCTCTATCAACTAAAGTCACTGCTAAAAAAATAGATTCATTCACCTTCTGTTTATGAAAATTAAAAGAATTATTACCCTGCTTGGGTTTGATTTTTATCATTCACTATTTCGCCTGAAAGGGCTTGCCTTTCTGATACCATTTACTTTGTTCTGGTACAGCACACTCAGATTATTAGACCAAGGTGGATCAGAATTTTTATCAAGTATTGAAGGCTTAATGCTGATTACCAGATTTACCAGCCTGGAAGTTGCCCAGGCATTGCTGATATTGCACCCGCCAACGTTGTCAGTATTTCTACTCACAGCACTGACAGTGACACCGTTATTTGTCATTTTGGGTGCTAATAATCAGTTAGCATCAGATGCAGCTTCTGGTTCTTTTCGTTATTTATTATCACGTTGTACAAGACTGGAGATATTTTTCGCAAGATTTCTGAGTGCCTATTGCATGATAGCAATCGCTCTCTTCTTCGCATGTCTGGCAAGTACCCTCATTTCACTGGACAACGACAACCATACATTAAGTGAGACGGTAGCTTATGCCACGCAAAGCCTGTTCGTCATTTTGTTATACACATTCCCTTATGTCGCCTTTATGACGATCATGTCTGCACTGATGTCATCCGCATTAGGGACTATTCTAATAAGTGCTTGTGTTTATATCGCAACCCTTGTCGTCATTATTTATTTGAATGACGATTATCCTTCCATCAGCTATTTAATACCCAGCGCCTTCAAGGACGATTTAATTGGCATTACCAGCAATAATTTGACAGTCGCCATTCCTGGCCTTCTGGCCATTACAATTATCTATTTGAGTCTTGCATGGATTATCTTCCGCAAGAGAAATTTATGATGGGTAAACTCATTGAGTGCCAGAAGCTGACAAAAAGCTTCGCCAGAATAAAAGCCATCGATAACGTGGATCTCTCAGTGGAACCGGGACAGACACTGGGTCTGGTTGGTCCAAATGGTGCTGGCAAGACGACACTATTTTCACTTATCAGTGGTTACATAAAACCAACATCTGGGGAGATACGTGTACTCGGGCACAATCCTGGTACTGCTTTAATAAAGGGTCGCATTGGGGCCCTGCCGCAGGATACGCCCTTTCTGCAAGGTATTTCTGTGGAGGCTCAATTAAGCTTATATGCAAAGTTACAGGGTTACACTGGCAAGGCAGTAAAGGCAGAAGTAAGGCAGGTACTCGAACATCTGAAAATTATTGATCTGGCCAGGCAATATCCAGAAACACTCAGTTTTGGTCAGCGCAAACGGGTATCCATCGCTCAAACACTCATCGGCAAACCGGAACTCATCTTGTTGGACGAGCCAACCTCCGGTCTCGACCCTGTTGCAGCAAATGATGTCAGAAAAATCATCAGAGATATGGGGAGGCAATGTACTTTCATCATAAGCTCTCACAACCTGGATGAAATTGATGATGTTTGTACTGAGGTTATCATTATCAAACAAGGGAAACTGGTGAAGCATTGTCCAATTTCAGAGCTTGTAGAACGCGATAGTTCACTAAACTTATTATTGAGCCATTCCTTACCAGATCAGGCACAAAAAGATCTGAATCTCATCAGCGACATTGATGATGTCATGACTGATCCCGCAAACCCACACAGGGTAACAATATCATTCAATTCAGAAAATCCAGATCAATTGCAACTCGAGATCATGTCAACCGTGCAAAAACACAATGTGAGTATCATTGAATTTAGCCGGGGGGAGACACTGACAGGTAAAGTTGTTGATCTGGTGAAAGGCTAATTTTTTTTAGTATCGCCCTGTATTGAGAATAATAACTGCTCTATAATCTGTGGGTCTAGCCGGTATAATTGCGTGCATTATTATTAAAAAAAACAGGTAATATCAAAAATGACATTTGTAGTCACTGAACAATGTATTAAATGTAAACTTACCGATTGTGTTGAGGTATGTCCCGTCGATTGCTTCCACGAAGGTCCCAATATGCTGGTCATCGACCCAGATGAGTGTATCGACTGCACACTATGCGAGCCTGAATGCCCGGTAGATGCAATCATGTCTGAAGATGATCTGCCTGAAAACATGCAACAATTCCTGGAATTGAATACCGAACTCTCCAGAGTATGGCCGGTAATCAATGAAATGAAAGCCCCCCCCGAAGATGAAAGTGAATGGCGCGGGAAACCCAATAAACTGGAATTATTAGAACGTTAATATTTGTCTCAAGGAGTTTTTTTAACTAGGGAATTTTTCAAAAAACCCCTGGTAATTAACAGGGAGAATAACAACTCGTAGCAGATGGTCTCGATGCACGTGTAAATCACTCAGTGTGACTGGGCGCAATCTGGCTTATTCATCCAGATACCAAAATTTATTAAAAACAGGATAGTTTCAACAGAATATTTTCGTTTTTTTACTGGAACATTGACAAACTTTTTCTTTTAAATCAGTAAAATAACAACTATTCTTGATTTGATAGTTAATCTATTATTGGCAGCAAGACTAATTTTCAACCTACAATTTCAAAAACGTACAACCGTATCTTTGGTATATGGATTTAACGGCTTATTTTTATTAGGATAAATTCGTGAGCTTGCAATACAAACTTGAAGTAATCAATGTCTCCGATGTCGGTTTAAAAAGACCGCATAATGAAGACAGCACAGCCACCAACGAAGAATTAGGCATACTGGTGCTGGCAGATGGTATGGGTGGCTATAACGCCGGAGAGCTTGCCAGTGCAATCGCGGTTACTCATGTTTACAATGAAGTCAAATCAGGTCTAAAAAATTTGACCTCGGTGGGGATTGACGAGAACTCAGGTCTGGATCGCCATTCGGTATTGATCCATGATGCGATAAATAGTGCAAATTCAAGTATTTACAAGACGGCACAGGAAGACAAACAGTGCCATGGTATGGGAACCACCATTGTCACTGCGCTTGCGTATCAAGATAGAATATCAATTGCCCATGTGGGAGATTCGAGACTTTACCGGGTTCGTGGTAATGATTTTAGACAAATCACCAAGGATCATTCATTGGTGCAGGAGCTGGTTGATCGAGGTCTTTTTACACTGGAGGAAGCGGAAAAAAATGCACCTAAAAATCTGGTGACAAGGGCACTTGGTCTTGATGCAAAGGTTGAGATTGATATTATTGAAGATCAGCTTGCTGTGGGTGACATTTATTTACTGTGCTCAGATGGTTTGACAGATATGGTAAAAGATGAAGAAATTCACTTAACCCTAAGTAAATATAGTGCTAATCTTGCACATGCAGCGGCCAAATTGGTAGAAACAGCGAATGAACATGGCGGGAAAGACAATATTTCAGTGATTCTTGCCCGTGTTTCAGGGTAGTTCAAGTATGAACAGATACCCTGAAAAAAACTTACTTAAATGTGTAATTAATATTAGCAGGGGATAAACAGGGCTATGGCAAAGTTAGTTCTGAGCGTGAATGGTGCAGTACAGGGTGAATTCGAGCTTGATCAGGAAAGATTAACGATCGGACGAAAGCCGGAAAACGATATCCAGATTGATAATCTAGCGGTAAGTGGTAAGCATTCCATGATTATCACGATACTTGATGATTCATTCCTGGAAGACCTTGGTAGTACCAATGGCACCTATGTAAATGGAAAGCTCGTTAAGAAGCACGCGCTTAAAGATGGTGATGTGATAGCCATTGGCAAGCATGAACTAAAATACATTAACGAAAATGCATCTGATGATGATGATGAGTTTGAGAAGACCATGATCATAAAACCTGGATCTGCCAGTGCTGCAGTTGCTGCAGCACAAGCCGCACAGGACGCAGGCGCGGCTCCCGCACCTACACCTCAAGGTGGTGCGTCTCCGGCGGCTTCCGGTGGAATGCCTTTGGGACGTTTGACCGTATTAAATGGACCCATTGCAGGCAAGGAATTGGAACTCACCAAGGCACTGATTACCCTTGGAAAGCCAGGGACACAGGTCGCTGTAATATCCAGACGTCCCCAGGGATACTTCCTGACACATATTGAGAGCAGTGGTGGCTTCCCGGTAGTGAATGGCGCTGAAGTCGGTGCCAAGGCCTACCAATTGAAGGATGGAGACCTGATCGAACTTGCCAGTATTAAAATGGAGTTTACCACCAGCTAATCACCTTTTGACTGACTAACCATGTCCGCCAGGCGTTCTCCCAGAATGTAGCTGATATTGAAATTTAACTTGGCGACAATGTTGGGGAAGAACTTAAGATCTTTCTGCATTTTTTCATAATCAAAACGTAACACCGAAATTTTCGTCAGCGCTTTTACATCAGCGGTGCGCTCAGTTTCTCTTATGTAACCAATTTCACCAAAAATAGTGCCCGGCAATAACGTTGCTAACGTGCGCGATTCATTACCATCATGTCTTATTACTTCAGCTTCTCCTGATAGAATCATGTACATATCACGACCGATAGTACCCTGTTCAACCAACAAATCTCCCTCCTCAAATTCACCGAGTTCGGATATCAATACTGCCTTACGCCGCTGATAATTTGTCATGTTTTCGAATAAGGGTGATTCCTCAAGGACTTTTTTATCAATGGTCATGCCAATGATTTGGTACAGACCGACCAGACGAACCCTGGCCATAATAATTGGTGTTATTAATAGATTTGCATAGATCGAAAATAACATGGTAACAGCTGCCAATGCACCAAACTGGGCCACCACCGTAAAGTTGGAAAGTAACAAGATACCGAATCCAAGTGACAGGGCAATACTGGAAATAATCAATGGTGTTGCCTCTTCCTTTACGGCGGTATTAACGGCACCGATATAATCAGAAGTGTGTCGGCAAAGTTCATTATAGCGGGCAAGTAGATGTATAGTTCCATCAATAGCAATACCTATGCCTATGACGGCCACCATCGCAGTACCAGGGTTTAAAGGTATATTCAGATAGCCCATCACACCAAACATCATTGTAATCGGGATAATGGCTGGAATCATCGCAATGGCCCCACCTCGGAATGAAGTAAACATTACAGACATAATGAGGAAGATCAGGACAAGTAATAAAGTCAGTGCCTTTACCTGAGCGACCATCAAACTTTCGGCTGCCTGATTTACCATCAAATTTTTACTGACGATGTTAGTCTTAATCCCCGATCCTGCAATATCCCTGACGACTTCCTGTAATTCATCAATGTATGCGTTTAATGTATGTGAATCATTTATATTATGGCGTACCACAATATTTGCCCGACTGTAATCATGGCTTACATAACTATCCAGATCACTTCTATGAAAGAACATCAGGTACTGTGCCACCAGCTGGCGCGTTTCGGGTAATGCCATTTCAGCATATTCCCCACGAAATTCACGGTTGGCAAAAGCCAGATGATCTGCCAGAGAGATACTCTGGTCAAAGACCCCCTGTTTATCCATAAAGCGTTGTATTTCCACCAGCTTATTTATATTTACTGGCCGTTGAAAAGCATTTATTTTGTTGGTATCAAGCCTTATAAAAAAAATCTTTATCCCGGCAAGATCGTCATGGATTCGTTTTGTATCTTTAATTAAGGCACTATCACTTGGAATATAAGATAAGGGATCATTCGTTACGTACAGCTTGGATGCATGGTATACAAAAAAGACACACATTACGGCGGTGAACAGGAGTACTGATACGGGGTAATTATCCTGGGAGTATCTAAATACCTTGAGAATTCTATCAGGCAATCTATCTGACTCCTTGTCATCGATAACACTGATATTTCTTTCCGGGCCATAAACTGACAACAAGAGTGGTACAACGAGAATCGTTACAACGCCATTGGCAAGCATGGCGAAGGTCGATGCAAAAGCAAAATGTTGAATCAGACCAATGTTACTGAACATATTACTTGAAAATCCCAGCGCAGTAGTCAATACAGTCAAAACCAACGGTAACCCGATATGGCGGGCCATGTAATGAATTGCTTTATCTCGTGAATTTCCCACATTATTTTGCAGACCACGAAAATAGGCTGCCATCATGTGCGTATCTTCTGTGGAACCAATAACAATAATGAGGGAAGGGAGCATTGCGCTTAGAATATTGAGCGGCATACCCACCCACCCCAACATACCGAATGTCCATATAATCGTCAGAACAGAGGTCACAACAGGAATGACTGCAGACAGTACACTTCTCATGAAAAATAGAATTGAGATAAATAGAACAACGGCAGAGAGCGGCCCTAATAACTTAAAGTCATCAAACAACCTGCTTTTTAATTCTGCATTTATTCTGGGAGGTCCAACCTGAATAATTTTTTCGAAATCACCTCTATTTTCAGATAGCAGAGCTTCCAGTTGCTGATGTATTTTACGACTGAAATCCTGATCTTCTTCAAGATTTATAACAGAAACGATCATTGCCAGAACGTTTCCATTATCAGAAAAGAAATTACCTATAAAAAGAGGATTAGCCAGGGCACGCTTTTTTGCAGCCAGTGCTTCTTCTACTGTTGCTGGTGCCTCACTCAGAACCGGCATGGATTCAATCTTTCCATCCTTGCCATGGATGGTATGTAGATTAAACAAGCTATCGACTCTGGTCACATTCTTAATACGCTCAACTTTGCGGTGCAGGCCCTCCAGTATTAATAATTTTTCAGGTGTCCAGAGATCATCATCCTTTATGTAGATAATCGTCTTGTTGTCAGATCCAAATTCACCCATCACCTGCTGGTAGATCAATCGACTTGGATCGCTTGCGGGAATCAGGCTATCCAGCCCGGTATCTACCTCAAGTTTAGGCAGGCCTGTAGCAGCAAGAAGGGTTGTCGCTACCAGAAACAGAGTGACTGCTACCCGATGGTTGAGTCCGACCAGAAACATTTTCATTATCATTGGATGAATTCCGACTCTAAATTGGCACTCGAATTATTTTGTTCATTGAGCATCTCTGTAGCACCTTCATCTTCTGAATGAATCTCTTCATTATCGATATCAGGTGTACTGATAAATGGATAATTTTTGAATAGCCAGTCTGCTGTAAACATTTCTGCCGACACATAATCGCGTGAGAAAACCCTACGATTTATCTTGATAAGTGATTGATGATGTTCATTGCTATCTTCCATCAGGATCATATCTGCACGCCACATCTTGCCATCTACCGGTTTTAGATCATGATGACTTAGCCTTTTACGGACTCTTCCCTGTTTATCAAAATACTCTGTCTTTGTAATATACAAATTATTTTTGGAGATAAAATGCCTTCTTATTGCCTGCTTGTCGGTTGATAATATGTCTTCTGACAGTCCTTCTTCCATCTGGTATACATCAATCACGAAATACGCAACTGCATTTGTTTTTTTGTCCGGTCTTCTAACATAGATGTAATCGTCAAGTACCTCTCCGACAATACTTTCAATCGAAAAATCAGTTCCGAGAAATTTTTCATCTAATCCTGAGCTTACGATCTCTATCAATTGTTCCCCAAAGGCAGGCAGATAAATATATTTTTTTGTCTTACCCGATGCGTCCCTACTGGCCAGCAGGGCAACACCTCTAATTTCATCGGGTGAATCAAATAACAACAGGAATTTCACCGTCCCATCATCCTCGACCCTGGAGTAACGTTTCACTTTCCGTATATCTCTATCTCCATTTCTATCCATCATTACCATCGACTGTTCTTCATAGATAAAGGAAAATTGTTGATGACGCTTATAAACTTCCTGCATGATTGTCATACCAGTTGCTTCATCAAATAGTTGATCAGGATGTTCCTGAGCATTCAGCGATGATGCAATCAAAATCAATAGCAAAATGAAATTCTGCTTAGGCTTGTGCTTCATTTTACTAACTTGTCTCATGGTTATTGGCTCAGGGTTATTTGTTTACTTCCACAAGTATCGATTCAGCGATCTTGCTGCTCAACTCACCATACAGTTGCCGCATCAAAGTGACCATTTGATCGTAATCATCATCTTCTATTACTGGACTAATCATTTCCTGGCTGTAAACACCTAAGGGCTCTGATGACTCTCCTCCTGATATTTGCCATCGTGCTGATAGCTTTACCTTGCGATCTACACCGCGTTCAAACTGTTCGATATAGAGCTGCACTCGATAGTCAGGCAATGATGACGAACGATTTAATGGTGTCCCGATATCCTGCGTCGACAATAATCTGGAGAGATTTATCGACAAGGTACGCATTAAATTTTTCCGCAGATTTTCACCCCATTGGTTAGATTCTGAAAATTTTAGCCGGTTTACTCCGGTGCGCGTTGCAATATGAAATCGTTCAAGATACTGGGGGATATGGACATCAATTATCTCAACCGCTAATGGTTTATCTGATATAAAATTTAGCGCGTCAGGTTCAACCGGGTCTATCAGGTAATATTTTGTAATTACCTTTCCCCCACCCGTCCCGAAGCAGCCGGCCAATATTGTGGCCAGAATCAGGGTCGAAAAAACCAGTTTTTGTATTGAATGATTGCTATATCGCATGCTTATTCTTCCTCAGCTTCGGTGTCCTTGCCAAAAATCAATGCCTGTGGGTGTCGTTCAAGTGTATCTACCAATGAACGGATGGATCGTGCCGTTTCCTCAAGTTCACCCGTCAATTTAATTATGTTGTATTGCAATGGTGAATTTGGTTTTAACACACGATTTACCTGCAGCAGTGTTTCCTCAAATGTTCCCATCGTTTCAGTAATTTTTTCCATTACCACATGACCCGAATCGATCGTTTCCTGAAGACTTGAGCCATCAATTTTTTGCAATATCCCCCTGAATGCCTGAAGTGATAATTGCAAATCATCAAGAGCTCCCTTTATCTCAGGACCATTGAAAAGTCTATTTGTGCCTTCAAGCGTTTTGATTAATTCCAGGCTAAGTTTGTCAAGATCTACTCTATTCAGCTTATTGAGAAAGCGTTCTGACAATTGGGCTATCGAACCAAAATCTGCAGAACTGATTGTTGGCAATTCAGGGTACGGTGTTTCCCCCCCGCTCAAATTAATGGGTGTATCAGGCCGCATACTGAAACCTACGAATAACTGACCTGTTAACAGATTCCCGATTTGCAAGCTGGCCCGCAAGCCTTTTTCCACTAACTTGTTAACAGTTACGTATGGTGAATCTATCTCCTGACTGCCACGCCCTACAATTCTCTCCGGTTCTATTTCAATCAGTACAGGAATTCGGAACTCTGCATTTTCTCTATCAAATTCAAGACGAATATCCAGCACAGATCCAACCCTGATGCCATTGAAATCAACGGGAGCACCTACGCTTAACCCTCGCACAGAACCCTCGAAGAACATCATGAATTTTATTTTCTTGGTATATGAGCGCTCCTGAATACTGCTATAGTCATCATAGAGCGTGAAAATAAGATTCTCGACATCGCTATTCACTTGCTCCAGTGTTGCCTGTGTTTCAAAAGCTATTCCGCCAAGTACAATAGACTGTAATGATTCAGTTCTGACATTGAGCCCGTCTGCTCCCAAAGAAATATCCATACCACTCACATTCCAGAAACGCGTATTACCTTTGATTAATGAATCATAAGGTTCCCTGATAAATGCGTGGATATAGATACTCTGGCGATCATTGCCAAGTTCATAACCAAGCACTTCTCCCGCCAAAAGTCCCTTGTAGTAAATTGGCGAACCTGTGTCTATCGAACGAAGTTTTTCTGTGATCAGAACAACTTTTTTCCCGGCCTCGTCCGCCGTCACGACGGGCTGCTTTTCCAGTCCCACAAAATGAGATTGCTCCGCACCTTTGCCGGGCTCGATCTCAATATAGGCTCCTGATATCAGCGTACTCAACCCCGTAGCACCGCGTATGCTCAATTGAGGCTTTAC
>Ga0209980_10000451_pt1 | contig 22094 bp, 20 predicted proteins | sample CR02metaG_FD_183611 | JGI IMG/M metagenome (GOLD analysis project Ga0209980, IMG submission 183611) | Deep subsurface microbial communities from Mariana Trench to uncover new lineages of life (NeLLi) - CR02 metaG (SPAdes) (version 2) | ecosystem: Environmental > Aquatic > Marine > Ocean trench...
ACCATTGAGCCGATGACCAAGCCGAGGATGATTCCAGAGCGTCCCATCGCTCGAGGAAAGCTTCGCGAGATCAACCGCAACCTCATTCGAGCGTCCACCACTGGCTCCTCTCGGCTGGTCTTTATTCTATGCGAGTAGCTGATCGGCCACTTTGGGTCGATTGCGGCCATTTGCCCTTGCCCGTAACTCTAACACCCGAATGTCTGCTTTCGGCCATAAGCGGACGTCATATAGTTAGAAGGGAAAGTTGAAGTAACTTCTAGAATAAGGTCTGGCGGCAGGCTCGACGGAGCGTTGACGAGCCAGGCGATCGGAATGGTAGCGGGGGAAGGATTCGAACCTTCGACCTTCGGGTTATGAGCCCGACGAGCTGCCTGACTGCTCCACCCCGCAATTGCGAGCGGCGATGATACTAAGGGGTCGTAGTGCCTGCAAGCACCGCTTCGCGGGGCTAAAAGAGCGAGATGTGCAGCCGGGTAGCCTATCCTAGGCCAGGACCCGAGCGCAGAGCGCCAACAGGCCACCGGGAAGCAACCCGAGCACCAGCAGCGCCAACGCATTGCCGCTGACGGCGAGCCTGACATCGAGATCGGCTTGTAACGGCCGGTCGGCTTCGGGTTCCACGAAGTACATATACCAAACCACGCGCAAGTAGTAGAACGCGCCAATGACCGCAAAAGAAATCCCCGTAATCGCAAGCCAAAGCAGGCCGGCATCGATTACGCTACCCAAAATAACCAGCTTGGCATAGAAACCAACGAAAGGCGGTACACCCGCCATGCTGAACATGACCATGAGCATCATGAACGCGAACCACGGGCTTCTGGCATTGAGCCCCTTAAAATCTTCGAGCTTTTCCGCTTCAAAGCCCTTCCGGCTTAACAAGATAATCATGCCGAACGCAGCAGCGGCGCTCAGTGCATAAACGAGCGTGTAAAACATCGCGGCCGCCAGACCTGCTCTTGTGCCGGCCACAAAACCCATGAGGATGAATCCGACATGCGAGATTGCGGAATAAGCCAACATTCGCTTCAGATTCGTCTGCGCAATGGCGATCACGTTGCCGATGCCCAAAGAGAGTACTGAAAGGACGGCCAACACGCCTTGCCAGCTACCATGTAGGTCGCCAAGCCCTTCAGCCAGAACTCGCCATGTCAGAGCGAACGCCGCAATTTTAGGTGCAGTGCCGATAAACAACGTGACGGGCGCCGGTGCGCCTTGATAGACATCGGGCAACCACATGTGGAACGGCACGGCACCAAACTTGAAGGCAACACCAACGATGATAAACGCGAGTCCGAGAAGCGCCGCCACGTTGAGTGCGTTCGGCGCCGAGAAGTGTGTTGCGAGTTCATCCAACTGCACGGTGCCGGCGACACCGTAGAGAATCGAAATTCCGTACAGCAAAGTGCCCGACGCGATCGCGCCAAGCACGAAGTACTTCATTGCTGCCTCGGCAGCAGTTGGCGATTCACGGTTGAAGGCAACGAGGGCATAAAGCGACAGCGATAAGATCTCCAGTCCAAGGTACAGCGTCAACAGGCTATTCGCGGAAATCATGACCATGATACCGAGCAGACCAAACAGGCCGAGGATGAAGAACTCGCCCTTGAACAGCCCCGCGCGGATCAGATAATCCCGCGAATACACGAACATCAATGCAACCAGCAGATACGCGAACATCTTCAGCACATAACCCGCGGGGTCTGCGACGAAGCTGCCACTGAACGCGATCACCGACTCGCTGACCGCGAAATACGACGAGCACGCTGCCGTACCGGCAATTGCCAGGATAGCAAGCCAATACGTGACTCGGCGCTGCTTCGTAGGCAGGAAGGCATCGATCAGCAACACCACGCAGATGGCGCTCATCAGAAAAATCTCCGCTGCCGCTGGTATAAAGTCAGGCATTAGAACTGTCTATGCTCATAACTTGGACTGTGCGACGTGCTCAAGAAGATGACCCAGAGTCTGCTCCATCAGATCGATCAACGGCGCCGGCCAGACGCCTAGCAACAAGACGGCGATGGCCAATACCGTCAGAATAAAGAATTCTCGCGAACCGATATCATGCAGGGTCGCGACACCGTCATTGGCAACCTCACCGAAGATCACCCGCTTGATGAGCCACAGAGTGTAGGCGGCACCCAGAATCAATATCGTAGCCGCAAGGAACGCCAACCAGAAACTCGCGTGGAAGCTGCCGACGATGACCAGGAACTCGCCAACAAACCCGGACGTACCCGGTAGACCGGCGTTGGCAAGCGCAAAAAACACCATCAGTGCCGAGAATTTTGGCATCGTATTCACGACGCCTCCGTAAGCGCCGATGTCCCGGCTATGGAGGCGGTCGTACATTACGCCAACACACAAAAACAGCGCGCCCGAGATCAGACCATGGGAGATCATCTGCACCATGCCGCCTTGTAAAGCCAAACGCCCCCCGGCGCTCTCCGGTGCATTGGCCATTATCGCGAAGATGACAAAGAAGCCCAACGTCACGAAACCCATGTGGGCAATGGACGAGTAAGCGATCAGTTTTTTCATATCTGTCTGTGCTAACGCCACGAACGCAATATAAACAATCGCAATCAGGGAAAGCCCAATCATGAGCCAGTCCAACGCGTGGCTCGCATCTGGGGTGATGGGTAGGCTGAAGCGGATGAAACCATAGCCGCCCATCTTCAGCAGTACTGCCGCCAGAATCACGGAGCCGCCAGTCGGCGCCTCGACATGGGCATCGGGCAGCCACGTATGTACCGGCCACATAGGTACCTTGACGGCAAACGCCAACAAGAACGCCATGAAGATCCACACCTGCTCGCGCATGCTTAGCGGTAGCAGATGAAAATCGAGGATGGCGTAACTACCTGTCTGAAGATACAGATAGATCAGTGCTATCAGCATGAACACCGAGCCAAGAAACGTGAAAAGAAAGAACTTCACGGTCGCATAAACACGCCGCTCCCCTCCCCATACGCCGATGATAAGAAACATCGGCACAAGCATCGCCTCCCAGAACACATAAAAGAGCAACGCATCAAGCGATGCGAACACGCCGATCATGAGTCCTTCGAGGATCAGGAATGAAGCGAAGTACTGTGCGGGCCTGAGTTTGATGACCTCCCAGCCGGCTAGCACGACCAACGGCGTAAGAAACGTTGTCAGAAGGATGAGCGGAAGCGAAATTCCATCGAGGCCCAGGTAGTAGAAAGCATTGAACTGCGTAATCCAGGGCGTTTGCTCAACGAACTGCATCTGCGCCGTCGTAAGGTCAAAGCCGACATAGAGCGGCACACTCAAGGCGAACGTCAGGACGGAGACGCCAAGCGCAACGAACTTAGCTGTGTTCGCACGCTCACCGGAGCCCAGGGCGAGTACGGCGATGCCACCGACGATAGGCCCCCAGATCAGGATGCTGAGCAGCGGTAGATCCGACACGCGGCTAGATCTCCGATACCAACCAGCCGATCATGACCGCGAGGCCAATGATCATGGCGAAGGCATAGTGGTAGAGATAGCCCGATTGCAGATGCCGTACGATGCCGGACACCCGCGCCACCAGACGTGCGCTGCCGTTGACGGCGACGCCATCGATCAAGAGCTGGTCGCCGACTCTCGCCAGCAGCCCAGCGACGCCACGAGTTGTCCGTGCCAGAACCTTCTCGTTGAACCAGTCGAAGTAGTACTTGTTAATAAGGAGTCGGTGCGGCCATGACAGGCGTTGTTGCAATAGCGCGGGAAGCGCTGGGCGGAAGATATACAAGAACCAGGCCACCGCTGCTCCTGCCGCGGCCAAATATAACGCTGGTGACGTGAAATTCACGAACGCGTGGGTGACGAACGCCATCGGGCCGTGAAATTCCGCCGCGAGTTCGCCGACCACGTCCTGATGCTCGAGGACGAAGATCGAATCCGAAAAGAAGCTGCCGAACAATACCGGACCGACCGTGAACCAGCCGATCAATACGGATGGTATCGCCAGTGCTATCAGCGGCACAGTGACAACAGGCGGGCTCTCGAGGAGGTGTTCTTTGACCTGCGGCTCGATTCGTTCCTGGCCGTGAAAGACGAGGAACAGCATTCGAAAACTATACAGCGCAGTAACGAATACGCCGAGCAGGACGCACCAGAAGGCGTAACCGGCACCCCACGTATTCGAGGCATGCACGGCCTCGATCAGCGCGTCCTTCGAGAAGAACCCGGAGAACCCGGGAAAGCCGACAAGAGCGAGCGTACCGATGACCGACGTCCAGTAGGTGATGGGCATGTATTTTCGCAGCCCGCCCATCTTGCGCATATCCTGCTCGTGGTGGAGCGCAATGATCACCGAACCCGCGGCAAGAAATAACAGCGCCTTGAAGAAAGCATGCGTAGCCAGATGAAAGATTCCGGCTGCATAAGCAGAGGCGCCCAGCGCGACAGTCATGTAGCCTAACTGCGACAGCGTCGAATAGGCCACGACCCGTTTGATGTCGTGCTGCACGATTCCGATCAACCCCATAAACAAAGCTGTCGTTGCACCGATGACGAGAACAACGCTCAGAGCCGTCGCCGAATATTCGAACAACGGCGACATCCTGGCGACCATGAAAATGCCGGCTGTGACCATCGTCGCCGCGTGAATTAGTGCCGAGATCGGCGTCGGGCCTTCCATCGAATCCGGCAGCCAGACATGCAGCGGGACCTGAGCCGATTTGCCCATCGCCCCGACGAACAGGCAAATACAGGCTAGCGTGAGCACCGACCACTGCCTGCCGGACAGAATTTCTGTCGTCTCGCCGCTCAGACGTTCCGCTTGTGCGAATACTTCCGAGTAATCCAGCGAACCCGTGTACATGAGCAGCGTCGCGATTCCTAAGAGAAAACCGAAATCTCCGACGCGGTTGACCAGAAACGCTTTCAGGTTGGCGAAGATCGCTGTCTCTTTCTTAAACCAGAAACCGATCAGCAGATAAGAAACAACGCCGACTGCTTCCCAGCCAAAGAACAGCTGCAAAAAGTTGTTGGACATTACGAGCATGAGCATGGCGAAGGTGAACAGCGAGATATAACTGAAAAAACGCTGATAACCCGGGTCGTCGCGCATATAGCCGATCGTGTAGACATGCACGGCCAACGAGACAAAGGTCACTACTGTCATCATCAACGCGGTGAGGTGGTCTATCAGAAACCCCACCTCCATGTTGATGCCGCCGATACTCGCCCAGCGATAGACTGTCGCATTGAACACGGGCGCGCCGTCCCACGCGACGTCCTTCAAAACGAGCGTAGACAACACGAACGAAACCGCTACGCCTGCAGTCGCGACCCAATGCGTTCCTGCCCGGCCGATCTGTACACCGAAAAGACCGGCAACGATTGCAGCCAGCAACGGCGCGGCAACGATGGCAAGATAAACCGTTTCCAACTCTAACCCTTCAGAGTATCCATCTCTTCGACATTGATACTCTGTCGCGCGCGGAACAGCACGACGAGGATCGCCAGCCCGATAGCCGATTCTGCGGCGGCCACCGTCAGAATAAAGAAGACGAATACCTGACCGAGCACATCGCCGTGCATTCGCGAGAAAGCGATAAAGTTAAAATTCACGGCCAGCAGCATGAGCTCGATGCACATCAGGAGCAGAATGACGTTCTTGCGGTTAATGAAGATACCGGCCACGCTCAGACTGAACAGCACCGCTGCGAGTAGCAGATAATGAGAGACCGTGATCAACGCCGCGTCCTCATTGATCCGAGTCCTTGGTCGACTCCATCTGTACCAGGCGCACCCGATCTTCCCTGCGCACGGCAACCTGCTCGGCGATATTCTGGGTCTTCAATCCCGGTCGGCGACGCATGGTCAAGGTAATCGCAGCGACGATCGCCAGCAACAACACGACAGCCGCCAGTTCGAATGCATAGACGTACTCCGTGTATAAAACGGCGCCGAGTTCCTTGGTATTGCTATAACCTGCTGGATGCGGCTCCGGCACGGTCAGAAAAGGAAGATCCTGGCTCCGAAACCAGATGACATTGCCGATCTCGAGGATTACGACGACAGCGACCCCGATACCCAGGGGCATATAACGCGTATACCCCTCTCGCATCCGCTCCATATTGATATCGAGCATCATGACCACAAACAAAAACAGCACCATGACTGCCCCGACATAGACCAACAGCAGCACGACCGCAAGAAACTCCGCCTCCATAAGCAACCAGAGCATCGCGCTCTGAAAGAACGCGAGGACGAGAAACAGGGCCGAATGCACCGGGTTTCGGCTGGTGATAAGACCCAGGGCAGCGATGATCAGAATCGCGGCGAAGCTATAAAACAGTAGCGTGATAATCAAACGAATGCGGCCTGGTTTCTAACGATAAGGAGCATCGGCGGCTCTATCAGCCGCGATCATGCTCTCGTACTTGTCGCCTACTGCGAGCAACTTATCTTTCGTCATGATGTTTTCGCCGCGTGTTTCCATGTGATATTCGTGAATTCTCGTTTCCACGATCGCATCGACCGGGCAGGCTTCTTCGCAGAATCCGCAGTAGATGCACTTGAAGAGGTCGATGTCGTACCGAGTAGCACGGCGAGTTCCGTCTTCATCAACATCGGATTCAATCGTAATCGCTAGCGCCGGACAAACAGCTTCACAAAGTTTACAGGCGATACAACGTTCTTCCCCATTCGGATAACGCCTGAGCGCATGCAACCCACGGAAACGAGGAGACTGAGGCGCCCTCTCTTCGGGATATTGCACTGTGACTTCTTTCACGAAGAAATTTTTGAGCGTCAAGCGTAACCCCTTACCGAGTTCGGTCAAAAGAAACGTCTTGATCAAATTTTTAAACATCTAGTGTGCTGATCTCTCTAGGCAGCCCATGGTCCGACTTCGAGGGCCACCATAACGCCCTCTACGGCAATCCAGATGAACGTAATCGGTAAAAATACTTTCCAGCCCAGACGCATGATCTGATCGTATCGGTAACGCGGGAAAGTGGCTCGCGCCCAAAGAAAACAGAACATAAAAAACGCCATCTTCAACGCCAGCCAGGCGAAACTGGATTGAGCGAGAAAACTCGACTCCAAGCCCGGAACCCCGGCTAGTGGCGACATCCAACCGCCGAAAAAGAAAATCACCGTAAGCGCCGTGATCAAGATCATGTTGGCATATTCCGCAAGGAAGAACAGCCCAAACGCCATACCGGAATACTCGACGTGGAACCCTGCAACTATTTCGGACTCGCCTTCAGCGACATCGAAGGGCGAGCGATTCGTTTCTGCCAGGCCCGAGATGAAGTACACCACAAACAATGGAAACAACGGCCAGACGAACCAACTCAACACGCTCGTGCCTTCCTGCGCAACAACAATCGCGCGGAGATTCAGGCTGCCGCTGGCCATCAGGACCCCGACCAGCGCGAATCCCATGGCGATTTCATAAGACACGATCTGTGCAGCAGAACGCATCGCACCCAGAAAAGCGTATTTTGAGTTAGACGCCCAGCCGGCGATGATGACGCCATAGACCCCCATCGAGGTGAGCGCCAGAATATATAACAGCCCTGCGTCGATATCCGCCACCACGAAATCATCACTGAACGGCACAACCGCCCACACGGCAAATGCTGTAAGAAGTGATAGTAACGGCGCTAGGTAAAACAGGAACGGGTTGGCGTTACTCGGTACGATAATTTCCTTGAGCAACATTTTCAGCGTATCGGCAATCGGCTGCAGCAATCCGTACCAGCCCACCCGGTTCGGGCCAAGCCGATTCTGCATATAGCCGATGACCTTGCGCTCAGCGTAGGTAAAATACGCGACGGTGCCCATTAACAGCAGGATCACAAGCATCACTTCGATACTCGTCAACACGATGTAATGGGCGACTACGGGAAGACCTATTAGCGCCACCAGGCTATCGATATAGGCAAGTAGGCTACTCATGTCGTTCGCCTACCTCCTAGCCTCCGCGCGTCTCACGTGCGATGCGGGTCTCCTGCAGCGCAGTACCGCGTCGGACGACGGCATCGACGGCATAAATCGGTACGTCCAACGCCATCGCATCCACGGCGACCGGCTCGAGACTCACCGCCGCTCGCCCGTTATAGTCATTGTTCGCTTCGACGTGCCCAATCTCGCTCGCCAGCGCCTCGCTTATCTCTGCCGCGTTCTGGTACTCGCAGTCCGGTAGATTGAGCTCGTTGCCGAGTACACGCAGAACTCGCCATCCCGCCCGCGCGTCGCCAACAAGGCTTGCTGCCGCACTGAAGCTTTGCCAGCGACCTTCAACGTTGACGAAGGTCCCCGCCGTCTCGGCAAAGGTGCCGATGGGTAACAATACATCAGCACATTCCAGCAGCCGTTCAGTCACAAACGGAGTGAAGCAGATGACAGTGTCAGCCGCTTTCAGAGCTTGCTCCGCCAGCGTACCATCGGCTAGATCGTGGTCGGGCTCTAGGCCAAAGAGCAGGTAGACACTGCGCGGTGATGCAAGCATGCCATGGGCATTAAGCCCAGCGGACTCGAGTGCCCGGCCCCCAGGCCCACGGTGTGGCAGCAACCCGGCCAATGCCGCGCCAACCGCGTTCGCGCCTTCCGGTAGATAGCCTAAGCGCGCTCCGGTCAGATCGGCCAACGCCGCAGCGAGGCGTCGGATATCAGCGTAGCGCGGATGACGCATCGCCAACTGCCCTAACAAAATCAGGCTACGTTCCTTGTTCAACAGGACGCCCGCTGCATCGCGGTGGGCGTCTTGAATCTCTACACGCTTCAGCGCCTCGGCCAATGGCGCAGACATGTTGCTGCCCTTGAGTTCGGCGGCAGCAACCACCACGCCCGCGAGCAATTCTGCGAAACGCTCTAGCGGCGCTTCGACGTAAGCGGCGCTGGGGAAATGAGTTTCATACGGCACTGGATTCACGAACCCCACGGCCGCCCCGTTCACCGCAGCTTTACGGATCCGGTGCGCGATGATCGGCACTTCCATACGCAGGTTGGAGCCGATGACGAGGACTCCGTCGAGATTGTCGAGCGCAGCGATAGAGGTGCCGAGCGATAACCAGAGTGGATCGGATGCCTGGTCGCTGAAGTCGCGCGTCCGCAGCCGATGATCTAGATTCTGGCAACCGAGATGCCGCGTCAACCGGTTGAGAAGATACATCTCCTCGAGAGTCGAACTGGGTGAGACAAGGACGCCCAGCGCATCTCCTTCATCGCCCAGGTCGTTGAGCAACGATTCCCGTGTTGCAGCCAGCGCCTCTGCCCAGGACACGTCAAACCACTCCTGATCTTTTTTTAGTAACGGTGATGTCAGCCGATCCGCCGTATAGACGCCTTCATAACTGAAACGATCCCGGTCCGAAATCCAGGTCTCGTTGATCGCCTCGTTTTCCTGCGGAACGATGCGTTTGAGCGTTCCGCGTAGTACGTGGCCATAAAGATTGGAACCGACACAGTCGTGTGGCGACACCAGGGGTATTGCCATCATCTCCCAGGCGCGGGCACCGAAGCGGTAAGGTTTGTTGTTGAGTGCCCCCACCGGGCACAGGTCGATAATGTTGCCCGACAGTTCGTGATCGACGCTGCGCTCGATGTAGGTACCGATCTCCATGTGTTCACTACGGCCTGTCGTGCCGAGTTCCTGGATCCCGGCAATTTCCTGACCAAAACGGATACAACGCGTGCAATGAATACAGCGCGTCATGTCGGTCGACACCAGCGGCCCCAGGTTTTTATCCTGCACAACGCGCTTCTGGTCTGCGTAGCGAGAAATATCGCGGCCGTAACCCATGGCGAGATCCTGCAGCTCGCATTCGCCGCCCTGGTCACAGATCGGACAATCCAGGGGGTGATTGATGAGTAGAAACTCCATCATGGCTTTCTGCGCCGAGATCGCGATGCGCGACCGGGTAAAGACCTTCATCCCTTCTGTCACGGGCGTCGCGCACGCGGGTAGCGGCTTAGGTGCTTTTTCGATTTCGACGAGGCACATACGGCAATTGGCCGCCACCGATAGCTTCTTGTGATAGCAGAACCGCGGCACATAGGTCTTGTGCCGGTCGGTCACTTCGATGAGCATCTGCCCTCTACGCGCCGTGACCGACTCGCCGTTGATTTCGATGTTGACCGTGTCGTCACTCATAGGATTCGCTCACGAGCGTCAGGCAGCCGCCGGTTGATGCGCTTCGACAATGCTGCGGCCGCCGTTCTCAACCATGTACTCGAACTCGTGCCGGTAATGTTTGATGAAGCTCTGGACAGGCCACGCGGCTGCGTCGCCGAGTGCACAGATAGAATGGCCTTCGATTTTGTTCGCGACGTCCACCAACAGATCTATGTCCCCCTTGGCGCCGTCCCCTTGTTGGATGCGAGTCAACATGCGATAGAGCCAGCCGGTACCTTCGCGACACGGAGTACACTGCCCGCAGGACTCCGCGTAATAGAATCTCGATATCCGGCGCAGGACACTGACCATGCACGTGGTCTCGTCCATTACGACCATGGCACCGGTGCCAAAGCCTGAGCCGATATCACGCAACGTGTCAAAGTCCATCGTCAGATCCATGATCACATCCGCAGGCACCACCGGCACCGACGAACCGCCGGGGATTACGGCTTTCAATGCCCGATCACCACGCATACCGCCAGCGACTTCCAGGAGTTCTTTAAACGGAATGCCGAAAGGCAACTCGTAGTTGCCCGGCTTCTCGACGTGGCCCGACACGGAAAAGATCCCCGTGCCTCCGGACCCGGGGCAGCCCAGATCTGCGAACCATCTCGCTCCATTGCGGATGATCGCGGGCACCGATGCCAAAGTCTGCGTGTTATTGATCGTGGTCGGCGCACCGTAGAGCCCATAATTCGCGGGGAATGGCGGTTTGAATCGCGGCTTACCCTGCTTGCCTTCCAGAGATTCCAATAACGCCGTTTCTTCACCACAGATGTACGCGCCCGCACCAACGAACGTGTGTAATGTAAAATCGATACCGGAACCCTTGATATTTTCGCCGAGCCAGCCGGCTTCGTAGGCTTCCTTCACGGCCGCTTCAAATCTCGGCACCGGCTCGCCCAAGAACTCCCCTCGAATATAGTTGTAACTGACGGTAGCGCCCATCGCGAAGCCGGCGATTGCCATCCCTTCGATCAGCGCGTGTGGATTGTATCGGAGCACGTCACGGTCGTGACAGGTACCCGGCTCACTCTCGTCGGAGTTGCACACCAGGTATTTCTGAACACCTGGGTCCTTCGGCATGAAACTCCACTTCAGCCCCGTTGGGAAACCGGCGCCTCCGCGACCCCGAAGGCCGGAGTTTTTCACTTCCTCGATGACCGCCGCTTGATCGAGTTCACCACTGAGAATTTTCTGCCAAGCTTGGTACCCCCCAACCGTCAAGTAATTTTCCAGCGACCACGGTTCCTGCTCGATATCGAGCGTGCTGAAACACACTTGCGTGGTTACCGGCATATTCAGCCCTACTCCAGTTTCTCGAGTACCGCATCTACCTTCGCGGGTGTGAGGTTCTCGTGATAGTCATGATCGACCATCATCATCGGTGCTCCACAGCATGCCGCCAGACATTCTTCCTCGCGGTTCAAATAGAACTTGCCGTCCTCGGTACTCTCACCCGTCTTGATACCGAGTTTTTTTTCCAGGTGTTCGACGATTTCGCCGGAGCCACGCAGCATGCAGGAAATATTCGTACAGACCGAGATTCTGTATCGGCCGACCGGTTCGGTCTCGAGCAGCGAATAGAATGTCGCGATCTCATAGACCTGAATGGGCGGCAAGTCCAGATATTCGGCGACCGAATCCATGAGTTCGGGCGTGAGATAACCTTGGTTCTCATGCTGGACGGCCTGTAACGCGCCGATGACAGCAGAGCGCTGCCGACCTTCCGGGAATTTTCGTACCCAGTGATCGATCTCTTCGCGAACGTGCTCGGATAGTTGTAGCTGGTCACTCACCGGTCTATCTCTCCGAACACGATGTCCTGGGTACCGATGACGGCGACAACATCGGCCAACATATGCCCCACCACCATCTCGTTCATCGCCGCAAGATGAGCGAAACCCGGCGCCCTAACTTTCATGCGATATGGTTTGTTCGCACCGTCCGAAATCAGATAGACGCCGAACTCTCCTTTCGGAGCCTCCACCGCCGCATAGGCTTCGCCTTCAGGCACGCAATAACCCTCGGTAAACAATTTGAAATGATGGATCAGAGACTCCATATCATCTTTCATCTCCATGCGATTTGGCGGCGAGAACTTGTGATCATCGAGGATGACCGGGCCCGGATTCTGCCGTAACCAATCAACGCATTGTTCGACGATCCGGTTTGACTGGCGCATCTCTTCGATTCGCACGAGGTAACGGTCGTAGCAATCACCCGTCGCGCCGACGGGAATGTCGAACTCAACCTGGTCGTAGACTGCATAGGGCTGTTTCTTGCGCAGATCCCATGGCACACCCGACCCCCTGAGCATCGGCCCGGAAAATCCCAACTGCATGGCGCGCTCGGGCGAAACCACACCGATATTGACCGTACGCTGTTTCCAGATGCGGTTGTCGGTTAACAGCGTCTCGTAATCATCGACACAACCCGGGAAGCGTTCCGTGAAAGCGCCGATGAAATCCAGCAGCGAACCGCGGCGGGCCTCATTCATACGTTTCAGGTCTTTTTCTTTCCGATGCCTGGAAGGTTGGTATTTGGGCATCCGGTCGGGTAAGTCGCGATAGACGCCGCCCGGGCGATAGTACGTCGCGTGCATCCGCGTCCCCGACACCGCTTCATAGCAATCCATCAGGTCCTCGCGTTCCCTGAAGCAATAGAGAAATATCGTCATTGCCCCGACGTCGAGTCCGTGCGCTCCAAGCCACATCAGATGATTCAGGATGCGCGTAATTTCGTCAAACATGACGCGGATGTATTGGGCGCGAACCGGCGGTGTGATGCCGAGTAATTTTTCGATGGCGAGCACATAGCCGTGCTCGTTGCACATCATCGATACGTAATCCAGCCGATCCATGTAACCGATGGTCTGATTGAACGGCTTCGATTCAGCGAGCTTTTCGGTGGCACGGTGCAAAAGACCGATATGCGGATCGGCTTTCTGAATGACCTCGCCGTCCATTTCCAGTACCAATCGCAATACGCCGTGCGCCGCCGGATGTTGAGGCCCGAAATTCAGCGTAAAGTTTTGGATCTCAGGCATCGCCGTCATCCTTGAGACCGGGGTCGTAGCGGTTATCGTCGCGAATCGTCTTCGGCACGAGTGTGCGCGGCTCAATACTGACTGGCTCGTAGACGACGCGGCCCTTGCTCGGGTCATAGCGCATCTCGACATTGCCGATCAGCGGAAAATCTTTGCGAAATGGATGGCCGATAAAACCGTAGTCCGTAAGAAGTCTTCGCAGATCTGGATGACCGACGAACGCAATTCCGAACAGATCGAACGCTTCCCGCTCATACCAGTCCGCCGAGGACCAAATCGATATTACGGAGTCGACCATTGGCCGCTCCTCGTCTACGCAGAAGATCTTCAGACGGACTCTATGGTTGTGCGTAATGGATAACAGATGATAAACAACCGCAAACCGGCGTTCCGGCCGATATTGGGTGTCTGCTATCTTGTCCGTGCCCGCCGTCTGATCTGGAAGTACGCCGCGACTGAAGCCGGTGGAAGTCGCCGAAGCAGTGTCCCACTCGTCGCGGCCGTAGCTCAAGTAATCCACGCCGCAGATATCCATCAACATCTCGAATCGACAGGCGTCGTCGTCGCGTAAAATTCGCGCGCACGCCACCAGGTCGGCGGCGGCAAGCTGGTAGCCTAATTCGCCATGAGCGCTGTCCATGCGCGTCAGCTTATTTCCGAGCCTCGATTCGATAGCTGCAGCCAGCGCAGTGTATTTAGACGTGAGCGTTGTCACTCTTGGTGACGATGCCATCAGCGGGCGATCGTGTGGGTGCGGCGGATCTTCTGTTGCAGCTGGACGATTCCGTACAGCAAAGCCTCCGCCGTCGGCGGGCAGCCGGGAACGTACACATCGACGGGGACTATCCGATCGCAGCCCCGCACGACGGCATAAGAATAGTGGTAGTAGCCACCGCCGTTCGCGCACGATCCCATTGAAATGACCCAACGCGGCTCGGCCATCTGGTCGTAGACTCTTCTCAACGCGGGGGCCATCTTGTTGACCAGTGTGCCCGCGACAATCATGACGTCCGCTTGCCTCGGGCTACCTCGGAACACGATGCCGAATCGATCCAGATCGTAACGGGCCGCGCCCGCATGCATCATCTCCACCGCGCAACAGGCCAGACCGAAGGTCATCGGCCACAATGAGCCGGTTCGCGCCCAGTTGATGAGTCCATCGAGCTTCGTCACAACAAAACCGTGTTCCATGATTTCGGGGATCTCGATGGCAGTGTTCTGAGTCAATCCCATTCCAGCGCTCCCTTCCGCCACTCGTAGATGAAGCCTACGACGAGTACGGCAAGAAAAATTCCCATCGCAACGAGACCGAACATCCCTATCTCATCGAGCGAGACTGCCCATGGGAAGAGAAAGGCGATCTCCAAATCGAAGATGATGAAGAGAATAGCGACGAGGTAATAACGCACGTCGAAGCGCATCCGCGAGTCTTCGAAAGCCTCGAAACCGCATTCGTAAGGCGCCAATTTATTGGGGTTTTTCTCCCCTTTGCCCAGTGCCAGACCGATCAGCAAGAGGACGAGCCCCAGGCCGCCTGAAATGATCAGAAAGATCAGAATGGGAGCGTAATTTGCGAGCATTTACCTACCGGGTAGCAATGGAACGGCGCGGATTGTAACAGTCACAGTCTGCTTTGTGTGCCGGCATTGCATTCATTCCAATGGTGCCGATGGCCGGACTCGAACCGGCACGGCTTGCGCCACTGCCCCCTCAAGACAGCGTGTCTACCAGTTCCACCACATCGGCATGATCGCGTGTGCTATTCGGCGGTCTCGCGCTCGGCTGAGCTTCCAGAATCCTCGGTCGCCGAGGGCAATACCGGCAGCTGCGGAAGATCGGCAGGCTCGAAGGCAGGCGCTGTCGTCGATTGCTCCGTCACCGTTTGCTCCAACAGGCTCGTCGGCTCCGTTTGCTGACGCGCCAGATAAGCTAACGACAGGCTGGTGCAGAAAAACAACGTCGCCAATACGGCTGTCGTGCGAGACAGAAAGCTCGCAGAACCGCGGGCGCCGAACACGGTACCGGAAGCGCCGGAACCGAAACCGCTGCCCGCACTCGCGCCTTTGCCACGCTGCAATAACACCAGTGCCACCATAAGCAGCCCCACTGCTACGTGAAAAGTTAGCACGATCGATTGAAGAGGCATCTCGTCGAACTCGGTCTAGTGGTCCAACAGGGCTATATTGACGGCTCGCCCGAAGGGAGCTACCCAGATAATCCAATACTGCGTTGCAGTCCTTGGAAAGGACATGCCATTCCCTGCGGCCTGCGCCTTGTCTTGGATCATCTGGGTAGCTCTGAGTTCATCAATATAGCCCTGTTGGACCACCACTTCGGGCCGCCCGATAGATGGTTAGAAATTCCTGCGCCTTGAGCGACGCCCCACCGACCAGACCACCGTCTATGTCATCCATGGCAAACAGCTCGTGAGCATTCGCACCCGTGACGCTGCCACCGTACAAGATCGTCAGTCCAGCTGCGATTGTAGCATCTCGCACGCCGATCATCGCCCGGATCAAGGCATGCACTTCCTGGGCCTGATCCGGCGTCGCAGTACGTCCGGTGCCGATCGCCCAGACCGGTTCGTACGCAACCACGGCCGTTACGAAGGCGCTTACGCCGGCTGCGTCCAGTACCGCGTCGATCTGCCGCCGGACCACTGCTTCAGTGCGACCGTCCTGCCGCTCTTGCAGCGACTCGCCGACACACAGGATCGGGGTCAATCCCTGCATCTGGGCCGCCAGGAATTTCGTCGCGACCCCCTCGTCGGTCTCACCGTACAGCGTCCGGCGCTCGGAATGGCCGACGAGTCCATACTCACAGCCCACGTCGGTCAGCATAGTGCCGGCCACTTCGCCGGTGAAAGCACCGGGCGATGTCTGCGCCGAAAGATTCTGGGCCCCTAACGCGATCGGGCTGCCGGCAAGCCATACAGATACGTCGCGCAGATAGACGTAGGGCGGGCAGAGCAGCATCCGCGCGCCGTCGTCGCCTTTAACGCCTTCGACCAGCTCAGCGACCAGCTCACGGCTCTTCGTCATCGAGCCGTGCATCTTCCAATTGCCTGCGATTAATGGGGTTCTTGGAGTTGCAGTCATGGGTGCCTAGGAGTTTCCTTCCGCGCGAGTGGCGGAGTGTGAGCTTACGGACCCGAGGGCCGCAAAGCGACGATCACGTGCTTAAAGTGGTACGAACGGAGTCCGCGAGATGCTGAGCCAGTTCCGCGACCAAGTCTCGATCCTCTCCTTCGACCATGACCCGGATGACCCGCTCCGTGCCTGAGGCCCGTAACACCACCCGGCCACGGTCGCCGAGCTGGGTTTCAGCGGCCGTGATCGCATCACGAATAACGGGCTCGGAATGCGGGTCAACGTGATCAGCAACCGCCACGCTTAACATCGTTTGCGGAAGCTGCGGCATTCCGGCCACAAGTTCCTTCAGGCTGCGGCCCGTGCGTTTCATGATAGAGAATATCTGTAACGCGATGACCAGGCCGTCCCCGGTCGTGGTCTTGTCCAGGCAAAGCAGATGCCCGGAAGTCTCACCGCCCAGGACACCGCCGTGTTCTTTAAGCATGGCGAGAACGTGACGATCGCCCACACTGGCGCGGTGGAAGTCGACGCCTAGTTTGCCCAGCGCGAGCTCCAGGCCTAGATTCGTCATCACGGTCCCGACCACCGGACCCTTCAGAGAATTCTGCTCGACACGATCTTTCACCAACACGTATAAAAGCTGATCACCATCCACGAGCTCGCCGTCCGCATCGACCATCACCACCCGGTCACCGTCACCGTCCAGCGCCATGCCGACGTTCGCGCGTACGCCCTTGACCGTCAGCTTGAGCAGATCCGGCCGCGTCGAACCACAACCGTCATTGATGTTGTGGCCGTTCGGAGAACAGCCGACCGGAATCACCTCTGCGCCGAGCTCCCCGACAACACGAGGCGCAACCTTATAGGCTGCCCCATGGGACGCATCGACGACGATTTTTAAGTCGGAGAGATCCGTACCGTCGGGAATCGTCGCCTTGCAGAATGCCTGGTAATCGTTTCGCGCCGAACCGACATTGGTCGCCTGACCCAACGCACGTGACTCGCGCGTGGTAGGCGGCTCGTGCAGTCGGGCCTCAATGGCCGCCTCGATGTTGTCGGTCAGCTTCTCACCTTCCCGATCAAAGAACTTGATGCCGTTATCGTAGTAGGGATTGTGAGACGCACTGATGACAATTCCGAAGTCAGCGCCGAGACGTTTGGTCAGAAAGGCGATGCCCGGCGTTGGCAGAGGGCCGGTAAGTAAGACGTTGACGCCGGCAGCCACAAACCCGGCTTCCAAGGCAGATTCGAACATATAGCCCGACACGCGGGTGTCTTTACCGATGAGCACCGAGCCGCCCTCGGGTGCGAGCACACGGGCGGCGGCACCGGCGAGCCGCAACGCAAACTCAACCGTCATGGGATCCTTCCCGACCCGGCCGCGTATACCGTCAGTACCGAAATAACGGCTTGCCACGATCAGTGCTGGCCGGCTGGCCCACCCAGGGGAGACTTGCGCTTCTCCGGTTTGGTATCCGGCTCGACCTCGGCCGTTTCGCCGGGCCCAGAGTCATCCCAATCCTCAGGCGGCTGTGGCGCCCGGCCTTCCATGATCTCGCTAATTTGCGTTTCGTCGAGCGTCTCGTACTTCATCAGAGCTTCAGCCATCAAGTGAAGCAGCGCCAGATTCTTCTCGAGAATCTGCTTAGCGTCTTGATAGCAAACGTCGATAACCGAACGAACTTCCTCATCGATGACGTGGGCGGTTATGTCCGATACTTGTTTGTGGCGCGTGATGCTGCGACCGAGGAAGATCTCGCCGTCGTCCTCACTATAGGTCAACGGTCCGAGTCGATCGGATAATCCCCATTTCGTTACCATATTGCGCGCGATTTCGGTCGCACGCTCGATATCGTTCGATGCGCCGGTGGTCACGAAGTCCGCACCGAAAATCAACTCCTCTGCGACGCGTCCGCCGTACAAGCTCTTCATGGAGCTCATCAGACGCTGCTTGGAAAAACTGTAACGGTCTTCCTCGGGCAGGAACATCGTGACGCCCAGGGCCCGGCCGCGAGGAATGATCGTCACTTTGTAGACCGGGTCGTGATCGGGTACGAGCAGGCCGACGAGCGCATGACCCGATTCATGATAGGCAGTGAGCTTTTTCTCTTCCTCACTCATGACCATGGAGCGCCGCTCGGCCCCCATCATGATCTTGTCTTTCGCTTTATCGAACTCGTCCATGCTCACCGTACGCCGATTGCCACGCGCAGCGAGCAGTGCAGCCTCGTTGATGAGATTGGCTAGATCCGCACCGGAAAATCCCGGTGTTCCGCGCGCAATCACCGAGGTCTTGACGTTCTCAGCAATCGGCACCTTGCGCATATGTACTTTCAGTATCTGCTCTCGCCCGCGAACATCGGGTAACGGCACGATGACCTGACGATCAAAGCGCCCCGGGCGCAGCAACGCTGGGTCCAGCACATCAGGCCGGTTGGTCGCCGCGATCACGATGACGCCGTCGTTACCCTCGAAACCGTCCATCTCAACGAGAAGCTGATTCAACGTTTGCTCACGTTCGTCATGGCCGCCGCCTAGGCCAGCACCCCGGTGTCGGCCGACGGCATCGATCTCATCGATAAAAATAATGCAGGGCGCATGCTTCTTGGCCTGTTCGAACATGTCACGCACGCGGGACGCGCCCACACCGACAAACATCTCCACAAAATCGGAACCGGAGATTGTGAAGAACGGCACTTTGGCCTCACCGGCGATGGCTCTCGCCAGGAGCGTCTTACCGGTACCCGGAGCGCCCACAACGAGCACGCCCTTAGGAATCTTGCCGCCGAGCTTTTGGAACTTCGCAGGATCTTTGAGGAATTCAACAATCTCGATGACCTCCTCCTTGGCTTCCTCAATTCCTGCGACGTCAGCGAATGTCACACTGATCTGATTCTCACCGAGCAGACGAGCCCGACTCTTGCCGAAGGACATTGCCCCGCGACCAGCGCCACCGCCCTGCATCTGCCGCATGAAATATACCCACACGGCGATGAGCAACAGGATCGGGAACGAGGAAATAAATAGCTGTAGCAGGAACGACTGCTGCTGCGGCGGCCTGGCCTCGATCAGTACGTTGTGTTCGGCCAGCGTGCCGATCAGAGCGGTATTGTCGGTCTCGGGGTTGTAGGTGATGAACTGCTCGCCTCGGCGGACAGCATGAATCGCGTCGCCGTCGAACACGACCTCTTCGACAGACCCATCCTCGACATAGGACAGAAATTGCGAGTAAGGTACCGGCGCAATGCGCTGGCTCGGCGTGCCGAAACTCTGAAAGACCAACACGAGTACCATCGCAATGACCCCCCAGAGAATGAGGTTCTTTGCCAGGTCGTTCAATGCGTTATCCTCAATACCTTTAAACCGAGTCTAATCGCTAGACCCTACTACATCCCATAGTTTCTCGCCAGCAAGTACATCTCACGGCTTTCCGGCCGCGACGCTTGCGGTTTGAGCAGCCGGACCTTCTGAAATCGCCCTCCCGTGAGCTTAACGAAGTCCTCAAAACCTTCGCCTTGAAACAACTTCACGAGCAAGGCGCCGCCGTGCCGCAGGGTGGTCTCGGAAAAGGCCAGCGCCGCGGCAGCCAACGCCATGACCCTTGGCTGGTCCACGGCCCGGTTCCCTGTGATATTGGGCGCCATATCGGACATTACAAGGTCCAGTCGGACGTCGAGCAGGGCTTTTTTGAGCGCCTCGCGCGTCCCGCTGCTGGTGAAATCTCCCCGCAAAAACTCAACGCCGGGAAGCGGGTCCATCGGCACCAGGTCGACGGCCCAGATCTCGCCGCGGGACCCCACAACGCCGGCTGCAAACTGGCTCCAGCCACCCGGGCTCGCGCCAAGATCCGCACACGCGATACCCGGCCGCAGAATTCGCTCCTTCGCCTGAATTTGTTCGAGCTTGAAGTAGGCTCGAGAACGCACGTTGAGCTGCGCGGCCTTCGCAACATACGGATCTCGACCCTCCCGTTCACGCCAATGCTGACGCCGACCCTTCAAACGTATTCAACCGTTGCAATCTCGTACGTGACTTTGCCCCCGGGCGTCACGACTTCGACCACATCACCTTCTTCTTTGCCGATCACTGCGCGGGCAATCGGCGAGCTGATCGACAACCGGCCGCTCTTGATATCCGCTTCGTCCTCACCGACCAACTGGTAGCGGGTTTCTTCGTCACTATCGACGTTTACCAGATGCACGGTCGCACCGAATACCACCTTGCCGGCCGCATTGAACTTGTCGAGTTCGATAATCTGGGCGTTCGAGAGCTTGCCTTCGATGTCTCGAATACGCGCTTCCGCAAGTCCCTGCTGGTCCTTCGCTGCGTGGTACTCCGCGTTCTCCTTCAAATCACCGTGCGCGCGCGCCGTAGCAATAGCCGCCGTGATCTGTGGACGCTCCGCCTTGAGGCGTTTCAACTCGCTCTGGAGCTGTTCCGCGCCCCGCGCCGTCAGAGGTACCTTGCCCATCATGGCATGGCCTCGGCGTGCAGAGTCTGTAGCCGGTTCACCACGAGGTTATTCATGTGCTCGAGTGCATCACAGGTGGCTCTTGCGGCAGTCAGTGTCGTGTAGTACGTGACATTCTGTTGTACCGCTGCCACCCGAATGGAATGAGACTCTCGAATAGCCTGTTTACCTTCGGTCGTATTCACGATCAGGCTGAATTCGTTGTTCTTGATCATGTCGACGATATGCGGGCGCCCTTCGCGTACTTTGTTGACCCATCGGCACGACACGCCCGCCTTGGCCAGGACTTTAGCGGTACCGCCCGTCGCCACAATTTCGAAACCGCGATCGGTCAATGCCCGAGCGAGCTCCACGGCCGCTGGTTTATCCTGATCGCGGACACTGATCAACGCCGTACCCCGCTGCGGCAGCACTACTCCGGAGGCTAGCTGCGCTTTGGCGTAAGCCTCGCCAAACGTAACGCCCGTTCCCATGACTTCACCGGTCGATTTCATCTCCGGGCCTAGAATCGGGTCGGCCTCCGGGAATTTGATAAATGGGAAAACCGATTCCTTGACGGCGTAATAGGCTCGCTTCTTCGGCGCTAGGACATTCTGCTCGGCGAACGTTATTCCCGCCATAGCTTTGGCCGCGATCTTGGCCCAAGGCTGGCCAGTGGCTTTGGAGACGAACGGAATGGTACGCGAGGCACGCGGGTTGACCTCGAGAACGTAGATTACGCCGTTCTGGATCGCGAACTGGGTATTCATGATACCCACTACCCCCAACTCTTTCGCCATCAGGCGTACTTGCTCACGCAGAGCGTCTTGAATGTCATCGTCGAGCGAGTACGGCGGCAACGAACAACCGGAATCCCCTGAATGCACACCGGCCTGCTCGACGTGTTCCATGATTCCACAGACGATCACATCGTCGCCGTCAGCAACTGCATCGACATCGACTTCGACGGCAAGATCCAGGAAACGGTCAAGCAGTACGGGACTTTCATTAGACACGCTGACCGCCTCAGCCATGTACTCCAGAAGCTCATCTTCGGCATGAACGATCTCCATTGCGCGACCGCCCAGAACATACGACGGCCTGACGATCAGCGGGTAACCGACCTCCTTCGCTATCTCCACGGCCTGTGCCTCGGTACGCGCGGTACCGTTCGGCGGTTGCTTCAACTTTATTTTCCGCAGAAGTTGCTGAAAGCGCTCCCGATCCTCGGCACGATCGATAGAATCCGGTGAGGTCCCGATAATCGGCACGCCCTCCGCCTCGAGCGCCCGAGCGAGTTTCAGCGGTGTTTGCCCGCCGTACTGAACAATCACGCCCTGTGGCTGTTCT
>Ga0209980_10000452_pt1 | contig 22090 bp, 24 predicted proteins | sample CR02metaG_FD_183611 | JGI IMG/M metagenome (GOLD analysis project Ga0209980, IMG submission 183611) | Deep subsurface microbial communities from Mariana Trench to uncover new lineages of life (NeLLi) - CR02 metaG (SPAdes) (version 2) | ecosystem: Environmental > Aquatic > Marine > Ocean trench...
CGTCCCCGCATGCCACAGTAGGTCGTGCCATTGACCGATGCTCCCAGCACTTTCTTCAGGAACAGCGCATCGTTGCTGACCACGCCCGCAGTCAGGTGGTGGGAAATGCGCTCCAGGACGTCGAGCAGTGCCTGCATGTCTGAATCCGAATACTCCACAACAACCTGGAACGGGCCGAATAGTTCGGTCGTTATCAGATCGAACTGGTCTCCAGCCAGCGCGCCTAACGGCACTTTGACCGCGGTTGCCTCCATGGCCCCGTAACAGGCAGGAATCGAGTGTCCTTCCAGTGTGTCACCACCAAACAGCAACTCTGTGCCCGGTATCTCCAGGAGCGCGTCAATGTGCGCTTTCATTCTGTCATTAGTCCAGGTCAGGACCGGCCCCAGCGTGAGGTCGTCGAGTTTACGCCTTCCCGCCAGCTCCTTAAGCTTCGGCAATAATGCTTCCCTCCAGTTGTCGTGGACGAAGACAATGCTCTGCGCCGAACATTTCTGGCCGGAGGCGCTATATGAGTCCTGATCCGATTGCCAGGCGACATAGTCCAGCCAATCCTCCTGGAAATCCGGGCCAATCACTTTCCAGTCAAAGCCGGCGTCTTCGAGGCGCACCGCGCCATCAACGAGTCTCGATACGTTCTCGGCCACGGCGCTCGAGCCCGTGAATTGAACCATGCGAATATTATCTTTCGCTTTAGCTAGCAGTTTGCCCATCTCGCTTCCGGGGCAGTGAATGAGGTCCAGGTCCGTCGACGGCAATCCGGCGTGGATAAGCAGGCGAACAAACTGTTCGAAAACGACGCTGACTTTCGAATCGACCTTTACCAGCGGGCGGTTGCCCATGAATATCGCGCCCATGACCTGCAATGCCGGTATCTCGAGCGGAAAATTGAAGGGCGCAATGACAACCACCGGGCCAAAGGGCCACCGGTATCCACGCGTTTCCTGTCCCTGATGGTCGCCAGGGTTCGAAAAGCCGCGATTTAAGAATCGCACGCTGTCGCCGGAAAAATTCTCGAGAAATACGCGCGTAACGGTTACCTCGGCGAGGCATTGTGGCCAGCTCTTCGGCATGACACGTTGAACGAGTCGAGTGAAATAGTCCCGGACCTCGTCCCGACGGAGCAACTCAGCCGCTCTGGCGCAGACTGCTCCGAGCGTGAGGTATCGGTCAGGGTTTTTGAGCGGATTGTGCATGCCGGACTTGGGGCAACTCTTCAGACCGGCTATGAATGGCGCATGCTCCCGCGTAATGGGGACATTGAGAAACTTTTGGCCGTTCATCGGGTCAACGATGTCGTCCCGGACATGATCTGCGTCGCCCCAGGCGCCGGTGACAAGATTTTGCACACGACCCGGATCGGCCTCGGTCATGCCGTCTGCCGGATCGACGGTGGCAAATGCAGGGACGTAGGTCATATTGTTCTCCATACTTCAGACGTGGCCGATCTGCGGATGGTGATTGTACTGGGCAGCCGCGGAGGCGTCATGTGTGTAAAATCCGGGGCCGGCTCTAGAGGAATTTTCGGATGAGCGAAACCAGCAAAAAGACAAACGAGCTGCGCGACAGGCTGACCGACGAGCAGTATGAGGTTACCCAGAATAAAGGCACGGAGCGCCCGTTTACGGGCAAGTACGTCGACAACAAAGAGGATGGGACCTATAGCTGTGTCTGTTGCGCGGCGGAATTATTCAGTTCCGAGCATAAATATGAATCCGGGTCCGGCTGGCCCAGCTTCTGGTTGGCGCTCGCTGCCGACAATATAAAGACGGTTAAGGACACGAGCCGCGGAATGAGTCGCGAGGAGGTCGTGTGCAATGCGTGCGGTGCCCATCTCGGCCATGTTTTCCAGGATGGCCCGCAACCGACCGGTCTGAGATACTGCATCAATTCGGCGTCGCTGGATTTCGACGAGTCCAAATAAGGGAGCGAAGCAGAATGAAATTAAAAATACTCGTGTTTATCTCGCTGTTTATCCTGACAGCCTGTGGTCAACCTGGTTCCGGTTCTGTCGAACAAGCCGCGGACACTGCGCCGGTCGTCGATGCAGCGGATACGTTGATACTCGCGGTAGAAGTCACGTCTATGGAAATAACAAGCGGACTTTCAGCGCGCATTCTGCAAGAAGGGGACGGCGACCCGGCCGAGATGGGGCAAATCGCGGTCGTGCACTACACCGGCTGGCTGTATGACCAGACAGCGGAGAACAACAGGGGAGACAAGTTCGATAGCTCGGTCGACCGCGATGAATATTTCAGTTTCGTTCTGGGTGCGGGAGGCGTGATAAAAGGCTGGGATCAGGGCGTTGTCGGCATGAAAGTCGGGGAGAAACGAGAACTGACGATTGCGCCGGAAATGGGCTATGGAGATCGCGGTGCGGGCGCTGCTATTCCACCGGGCGCAACCCTGGTGTTCGAGATCGAACTAGCGGAGCTGCAGGGCGCCGAATAAAAAGAATAAAAAGGGGTCAGAGCCCTTTTTAGAAGAAGGAAGATTTGCGCTTTTCCTTGCCCGTCTTAATCAGCGAAAACTCTATCCGCCGATTGATCTGCCTCCCGGCGGCGTCTTCGTTGCTCGCAATCGGCGTATCCGAGCCAACGCCTCTTGCCTTCAGCTGCGCTGGATCGGTGCCGCGTTCGGTCAGGTAGGCAACGACGGACTCCGCCCTGGCCTTGCTAAGGGCATCATTGGCAGCTTCATTTCCCCTATTATCCGTATGTCCTGTCACCGCAATCTGCAGCGATGGGCAGTCAAAAGCTATTTCCACAATTTCGTCAAGCATAGCCAGTGCGCTTGTACCAATTTCGGCGCTTGATTCGGCGAAATTCACGTTTGCTTGCTGCAGCACCTGTCTCATCAAGTTATCACAAAGGCTGTTGAATCGGGCTGAGTCACGAATCAACTCGACAAATTCTTGCTTACTCTCTGCTGCTGCAGTACTGCTTGCGAATACGAGCGTGAGCAGAGCGACGACCAAAACCGGATCTAGCAAACGTCGCATCCGGTTTCAGGCGGGATCGTTGTTTTTCTGATATTGCAAGCTGCGAGCTTGGCCGACCCAGTCCTCGCGATAAATCCGGCTGCGGAATCCCTTCAAGCGCTGTGCCACGCGATCGATATCGTACTCGCTCATTTCTGCGATCTGGTTGAATCGAAAAATGCCGAGCCCGTTCAGGGTCTTTTCAATTGCCGGGCCGACGCCTTTGATCAGTTTCAAGTCGTCCGTATCGTAATCGGCTGATTCACTGGCATTGACGAGGGCATTGGCTTCCACCGTCTGCTCGTCGTCGTCGAGGTCCGTGCCGGGCAGATGATTCGGCGCGTCGGCTGTGATGCCTTCGTTGTAGGAGGTGTTCTGATCAACCAACTCTGTTTCGAATTCCCCGGTCGCCCCATCGAGGGGGTCGTTCGATGCGTTCAGGCCATCGGCAAGCGAATTCGGATCTACTGGTTCGATCCTTGTGTCGTCTGAGCCGACGGCAGCCTCGAGCGCTGCAATACATTCGCGGGCCTGCTGAAGTTCGGCTTCGAACTCCTGCGCTTCCTGGTCGCGGACCCGAAATTTCTCGACGAGCGGTGGCACGCGACTTTGCCAGGTAGTCAGCTCGCGGCTAAGCCTGAAAATCTTGCTGTCTCGCTCACGAATTGCCGCTAGGGACGCCTCGTCTCGAGACTCCCGGCTCTGCAGTTCGGACTTGTATTTTTCCCGCTGGGCGACGGCAACTTCCAGGTTCCCGCGAATTTCCTTTAGTTGAATTTGCAACGTGTCGCGCCGCTCAAAGGTTTCCTTCAGCGAACCCGACAACTCCTTCGCTCGCATATTCGAGTCTTTCATAGAAGCCTGGTATTGGCTGATCTGTTCCATCAGGCTTTGGTTTTGCGCGGCGAGACGATCGTGTTCCGACCGTTGTGATTCCAGCTGTTCCTGCCAGCCGGCGTTTACCGCGATCTTCTCCCTGGCGCAGCGATTGCCACGGAAAATCCAGCCAAGCACAACGCCGAGCACCAGCATGCCGGCCAGTACTGCAATTTCTATGGGTGCAATCTCAGGCATCGGTTAATCGTGCTCCCTATCTACGAGGCAAGCCGTAATTCGTCCATCTCAGTGAGGACCGTGTCGAGCTGTTCCAGCGCCCAGTCAATCTCGGCGCGTGTGATTGTAAGCGGAGGTGCCAGGCGCACTACCGTGTCGTGTGTCTCTTTACTCAATATTCCCCGATGCATGAGTCGCTCGCAAACATCCCTGGCTGTGGCTAACGCCGGATCGATTTCGACCCCGATGAACAACCCGATCCCTCTGACGTCTTTGATCAACGGGCTGTCGATTTTGGCCAATGCGTTGAGCATATATTCGCCCATGGCGGCGCTGCAAGCAGGCAGGTCATCCTCTACCATAATATTCAGTGCCTCGAGGCCAATAGCAGCAGCCAGCGGATTGCCGCCGAAAGTACTGCCGTGATCGCCCGGAGTGAAAACGGACATGACTTCACGCGTTGCAAGAAACATCGAGACCGGCACGATACCGCCACCAAGTGCCTTGCCGAGAATGAGGCAGTCCGGTTTGACGTCTTCGTGTTCGCAGGCAAGCAGTTTTCCGGTTCTGCCCAGTCCGGTCTGTATTTCGTCGGCGATCAGCAAAACGTTGTGCTTTCGACAAAGTGCTTCGCAGGCTTTCAGATAGCCGGCCGGCGGAATAACGATGCCGCCCTCGCCTTGAATCGGTTCAACCAGGAACGCTGCGGTATTCGGCGTAATCAAGTCCTTGAGTGACTGGAGATTTCCGAACTCCGCAAGTTTGAAGCCAGGCGGAAACGGTCCGAATCCGTGCTTGTACTGTTCTTCACTGGAGAAAGCGATCACAGCGATCGTGCGACCGTGAAAATTGCCAGTGCAAGCGATGATCTCGGCCGCATCCGGCGCCACGCCTTTGACCTCGTACGCCCATTTCCGGGCAGCTTTTAACGCGGTTTCGACGCCTTCCGCGCCGGTGTTCATCGGCAATGCCATATCCATGCCGGTCAGCTCGCACAAGCGTTCCAGAAACGGTCCCAGCTTGTCCGTGTGATATGCGCGCGACACGATACTGAGCCTCGTGGCCTGATCCTGAAGCACCTTCACGAGTCGTGGGTTGGCATGGCCGTGGCTGACTGCGGAGTAGGCACTCATCATGTCCAGGTATTTGTTACCTTCGTCGTCCCACACGAAGACACCTTTCCCACGGACCAAAACCACCGGCAAAGGAAGGTAATTCTGCGCACAATAGCGTTGTTCAAGTTCGATTCGGGAATTCATAACACTCATAATCTGGTGCCGGTAGCTTTTGTGGCAAAAGCGCCATTGGCCTGCTTAAGGTCATAATTTTACAGTAATAAAGGCCGAACAGGCCAGCAAGTCAGATCCGAACCGCCGCGATTCTCCGCCGACAGGAAACTTGCCTCGATTATGAACTTCGTTGAGTCTAGTCAGATGGCCAACGCAGAAGCTGAAGCAACCCGTCGATGAACCAGCACCCGGTAGTACTATCGATCGTCACAGCCCACACCCAGGTCGTGTGTGAGCGATACTTTCATCTCTTTTGCGCGCGCCGAACAGGCGCAGGCTTCACAGATCACTGATGCGCCAGTCGGCCGAAAGCCTGGAATTGGACGGCCCTGCCGGAAAGCTCGAAGGATTACTCGAGTTTCAACAGGGCTCGACTCCGCTCGGAAGTGCAGTGGTTTGTCATCCGCATCCGGCGCAAGGCGGCACGATGCACAATAAAGTTGCGCACACGCTGGCCCGTGCGTTCGTTCACCTCGGTTTCACGGCACTACGATTCAATTTTCGCGGAACAGGCGAAAGCGAGGGCGAATTCGATGAAGGCAACGGTGAATTGCTGGATGCGCTTGCAGTCGTTCAATGGATGCGGAAACGCAATCCGGCTTTACCGCTATGGCTCGCAGGATTTTCCTTTGGTGCCGCAATCGCCATTCGTGCGGCAATTGAAACGGAACCCGACGGACTGATCAGTGTTGCACCTGCTGCGTCAAGATTCGTGGATGACATGAACTCGCAACCGATCTGTCCGTGGCTAATCGTTCACGGTGATCAGGACGAGCTGGTCGACATCGATGAGTCGGTGGAATGGGTTAATCAACTGGATCCCGGCCCGCAACTAACCGTGTTTCCGGACACGACACATTTCTTTCACGGCAAATTGGTGTTGCTCCGACAGGCGGTCGAAGAATTCGTTACGGCTAATTCGAATAAAACTGACGCGTGAAGCTTACGTCCGAGGTTTCTGTTGCCCCTTCCGGCGTAATGCTGATATTGAAAATCAGCGTCTCGCGATTCGCGATACCGGTCTCGCCGATGTAATAAATTGCGTCCCCTTCCTGAATTTTTCGCATCGTGACATTCTTGAGCTGGCCAGCAAGGTTAACCGTCCTGACGGTAATGTCAGCAGTCACAGCGGTAATTGTGCCTTCCTTGAGAATTGAGACATTCAACATCGCCCGGTTCTTACTACGCACGATGCCGTATGCGCGGGCGACTTCAGGCGGCAACTGGTCTGTCGACTGGGCGCTGAAATGCACCACGTGATCGCCAATATCGGCATCTGAAGCTGCGGCGGGTTGAGCCTGGGGCACGATCGCAGATTCCCCCGGGCCTCCGCAGCCGTGAACAAAGAATATTATTGTCAGAGTGACCAGTGCGCATATGTACTTGAACATATATGTCTCCCCGGTTTTTAGCCACTATAAACCATTGTCAAAGCCTTTGCGCACGCCCTCAGATATGAATGGGTTTGAGATCCTGTAGAAAGATGACTGCAGCCTGCAACAGGATAATCGCGAATATCGGTGATATATCGAAGCCCCCGATCGGCGGAATAATGCGCCGAAATGGACGGAGAACCGGCTCGGCCATAGTGCTCAACAGGGCAGTTGCGGGATTGTGGGTATGAGGCGCAACCCAGCTTAGAATTATTTTGATCAGGATTACGAAGAAAAACAGATTCAGGCTCAATATCGCCAGCTCGATTATCGTTGTTATCAATATCGGGACGGTCGCAACCACATGCCCACTGATCGCAACCAGGACTAGTATGGTTAGATATTGAAGGGCATAGGCGACCAGGACCGTGGACGTATCCAGCCGGCCAATGGACGGTAATAAACGGCGCAACGGTACGACTAGCGGCGATGTGATTCGCAAAATTCCCTGAGCAAGTGGATTGCGGAAATCGGCGCGTAGCAGCGGCAGCCATAACCGCAACAACAAGACCAGCAGGTAGAGTTGGGCAATCGCCTTGATAATGAAGTACAGGGCTTGTTGCATTTCTTACGCTTCAATCACGTCCGCTGAATATTTGCCTCGTCTGCAAGAGCGGCTGCGCGGTCCCGCGCGGCCTCTATCGCCTCGGCAAAGATACCACGAACGTCTGCGGCATCGAGAAAGTCGAATGCGGCGGTCGTCGTGCCACCCGGAGAACGTACCCGTTCGATTAGCGACGACATTGACTCGGCCTGCGCTGCAGCGAGTGCTGTTGCGCCTCGCGCCGTTTCAACCGCCAGCGATCTTGCTGTATCGGAATCGATGCCGAATTCGATAGCAGACTCGATCATGATGTCGATCAACAAGTAAAAATACGCGGGCCCGGTGCCGGACACGGCAGTAACGGCATCCATCAGCGATTCGCTGTCGAGCCAGACGACTTGACCAACTGCCGTCATTACCTTTTCAGCCAGATCGCGGCCAACATCGTCAGTCAGTTCATTGGCGAACAATGCAGAGATGCCCTGGTCTATAAGTGCCGGCTGGTTCGGCATGACTCTGACGATGCGCATGCCACCGCCGAGCCAGTCATCAATGTCTGCAATACGCGGCCCGGCTGCAATGGAAATGATCAGCGGCTTGTGTTGCTGCACCGTCCCAGCCAGATCCCGGCAGACGTCTTTGAGAATTTGCGGCTTGACGGCGAACAACAAGGTGTCGGCCTCGGCCGCAACCAGGGCGTTGTTGTCATTCACCATCGCGCCATAGACTTCCTGGCGCAAAATCTCGCGCTGTTCAGGCCTGGGCTCGGCAATCAGAATGTCCGTTGCATGCATGCCGCCGCGAAGCAGGCCGCCTGCTATGGCCCGGGCCATGTTGCCGCCGCCGATAAGTCCTACCTTGTGATTAATCATTAATGTCACCGTACAGGAGTACTATTCCCGGGCACCGAAGAGCGCCGTTCCAATTCGAACAAGGGTGGCGCCCTCGTGGATCGCCGCTCTGTAATCCGCTGTCATTCCCATCGAGAGCGTATCAAGACTGATGCCGGATTCCTCCAACGTTGTTTTCAGCTTTCGCATCTCGGCGAATGGCTGACGCTGCTCTGTGAAGTCCTGTCGAATGGCCGGCAGGCACATCAGTCCACGGAGTCTCAATCGCGGCAACTCGGACAAGGCACGGGCGAGGTCCGGCAGGTCGGCCGGCGTAACGCCGGCCTTCGCGGTTTCATCGTCAATGTTCACCTGGATGCAGACGTTGAGATCGGCGGCATAGTGGGGCCGCTGTCGGCTCAACCGCTCCGCGATTTTCAGGCGATCGACTGTATGGACCCAGTGGAATCTCTCGGCTACGGGCCTGGTCTTATTGGTCTGCAGGTGGCCTATGAAGTGCCAGATCAGGTCATCCCGGCCGGCCTCAGCCATCTTTTTCAGGCCTTCCTGGACGAAATTCTCGCCAAAATCCATTTGCCCAGCGGCTACGGCCTCAAGGACTGATTCCACAGGCCTTTGCTTGCTGACCGCAAGTAGGCGGATTTCCTTAGGATTTCGGTCAGCCTCGGCAGCAGCTTTCGCCAGCAAATCTTGGATTTTTCGAAAGTTTTCCGTGACTCTAATCACGTTTTGCTCCCAGTGCTTCGTTATACTAGGCAGCCAATGAGTGCTGGGTTATGGTAAGTCCGGCATCTGAAAAGAAGGAGAAATATGGCCGTCGATGTAGCCCAATTATTGGCGTTCACGGTAAAGAACAACGCATCCGACTTGCACCTTTCAGGGGGGGTTCCACCCATGATTCGTGTCGATGGCGACATCAAGCGAGTCAACATGCCTGCTCTGACGCACAAAGACGTCAACAGCATGGTGTACGACATCATGAATGACAAGCAGCGAAAGGATTACGAAGAATTCCTGGAGACGGATTTCTCGTTCGAGATACCGAAACTGGCCCGGTTCCGCGTTAATGCGTTCAATCAGAATCGCGGTTCGGCCGCTGTTTTCAGGACGATTCCATCGGAAATTCTGTCCCTTGATGACCTTGGTACGCCACCCATATTCAAAGACATTGCGATGTACCCGCGGGGCATCGTGCTCGTGACCGGCCCGACCGGTTCCGGTAAATCCACGACGCTGGCGGCGATGGTCGATTACATCAACGACAACAAGCCCGATCATATTCTTACTATCGAGGATCCAATCGAGTTTGTGCACGAGTGCAAGAAGTCTCTCATCAATCAGCGCGAGGTGCACCGTGACACTCTCGGATTCAATGAGGCATTGCGCTCGGCCCTGCGTGAAGACCCGGACGTTATACTCGTCGGCGAACTTCGTGACCTCGAGACGATCCGCCTGGCGCTAACCGGCGCCGAAACAGGCCATCTCGTTTTCGGCACCCTGCATACGAGTTCCGCTGCAAAGACTATCGATCGAATCGTCGACGTTTTTCCGGGCGAGGAAAAGGAGATGGTCCGCGCCATGTTATCGGAGTCGCTGCGCGCCGTTATTTCGCAGACATTGTTGAAAAAGATTGGCGGCGGGCGAATCGCTGCACATGAAATCATGATCGGCACGCCTGCCATCCGAAACCTCATTCGTGAGGGCAAAGTCGCGCAGATGTACTCGGCGATTCAGACGGGACAGGGCCTGGGCATGCAGACGCTGGACCAGAATCTTGCCGAGCTGATGTCGAAGGGACTGATCAACAAGGAAGAGGCGAGGTATCGCGCGGTTATGAAGGAAAACTTCTAGAGGCCGTGTACCCCTGCAAGGCAATAATAATGGATTCAAAGACACTCAGATGATTCAAGACAAGGCGCAGTCCGAAGAGAATGGCTTGGTCCTTTTCAAGGACTGCACCGCCGTATTGAATCATCTGGGTGCCTCCCTTCGGGCGAGCCGTGAAGCAGCCGTCCGCTGTGTTACGCCTCTTGGCGAGGGCATACCATTACCAGCGAGGCGCACATTGCGGCCAACTGCGTCACGACTTGCTGAAGCCATAAATATCACCTTGCAGCGGTACTAGGTAATGGAACGCGAACAAGCGGTAAGACTGACGCAAAACCTGTTGCGCAAGATGGTCGAGAAAGAAGGCTCCGACCTCTTTCTCACGTCCGGATTTCCGCCGGCGATTAAAGTCGACGGTACGATTCACAAGGCTACAGACACGCCGCTGACACCCGATCAGTCGGCGATGATGGTGCGCTCCATCATGAACGACAAACAGATCAAGGAATTCGATGCGACCAAAGAGTGTAACTTTGCAATCGCACCGCAGGGGATAGGCCGATTTCGGGTCAGCGCATTCATCCAGCAGGGGATGGTTGGCGCCGTGCTCAGAATGATAACAACCGAGATTCCGACGCTGCACGATCTCGATCTCCCGCCGATTCTCAAAGATGTCGTGATGAACAAGCGCGGGCTCGTAATCGTAGTCGGCGGTACTGGTTCCGGTAAATCAACGACGCTCGCGGCGATGATCGGTCATCGCAACGCAAACTCGAAAGGTCACATCGTTTCGATCGAGGACCCGGTCGAGTATGTACACCCTCACGGGGGATGCGTCATCACTCAGCGCGAGGTGGGCGTTGATACAGACAGCTGGCATGCTGCACTGAAGAACACATTACGGCAGGCACCTGACGTCATACTGATCGGCGAAATTCGCGATCGGGAAACAATGGAATACGGCATCCAGTTCTCGGAGACCGGCCACCTTTGCCTGGCAACGCTTCACGCGAACACCGCGAACCAGGCGCTGGACAGAATCATCAACTTCTTCTCGGAAGAGCGACGCACACAGCTCCTGATGGACCTGTCCCTGAATACCAAAGCTTTTATATCGCAGCGGCTCATACCGCGCGAGTGCGGCGTAGGCCGGGTCGCCGCCATGGAGATTATGCTCAATTCCCCCTTGATCGCAGACCTGATATTTAAAGGGGAGGTCGGTCACATCAAGGAGATCATGGCCAAGTCCACGCGTCTCGGCATGCAGACTTTCGACCAGGCTCTGTTCACCCTCTATGAAGAGGGCACGATCTCATACGAAGAGGCGCTGAGAAACTCGGATTCGAAGAACGAGCTGCGTCTCCGGGTCAAATTGGAAAGTAAACGCGAACGTAAGCTGGACGACCAGCAGTCGGAGAGCCTCAAGATCATGGAAGAGGACAGCGCTCAGAGGTTCTGAGAAACCAACGGGATTCTTGGCAGTTATCGATGAACGTAAAACCGCTTTTTAAACTAATGGTGGAAAAAAAGGCCTCGGACCTTTTCTTTGCACCGTTCGCCCCGGCCAAGATCAAGATCGACGGCAAGATCATGCCAGTTAATAAGCTCGAGATGACGCCGAAAATGGTGAAGCAGGCGGCAATCGAACTAATGGACGAAGACCTTCTCGAGACATTCAACCGCGAACTTGAAGTGGACTTCGCCATATCCGAGCCTGGACTCGGGCGATTTCGAGTCAACGTATTTCATCAGCGCGGCAACGTTGCGATGGTATTACGTTACATCACAGCCGAAATGCCGACACTTGACGAACTGGGCATGCCCGAACAACTGAAAGAACTGGTCATGTTGAAGCGCGGCCTGGTTTTGATGGTGGGCGCCGCTGGCAACGGCAAGTCAACGACGCTGGCCGCAATGATCAATTACCGCAACGACAAGACATCGTCGCATATTATTACCATCGAAGACCCGATCGAATTCCTGCATCCAAATAAGCAGTCGATCGTCAATCAGCGCGAAGTCGGCCTCGACACGAAGTCATACGGACGTGCCCTGAAGAGTGCGATGCGTGCAGCACCGGACGTCATTCAGATCGGCGAGATACGTGATAACGAATCGATGCAGGCTGCCATCGACATGGCCGGTACCGGGCACTTGGTCCTGGCAACGCTTCACTCCAACAACGCACCCGAAACGTTGGACCGAATTATCAATATGTTTCCACAGCAGCAGCATGCTCAGGTCTTCATGGACCTCGGCCATTATTTGCGCGCTATCATCTCACAGCGACTCGTTCGCGCCAGAAATGGAAAACGTGTCGCAGCGGTCGAGCTCTTGCTGAACACACCACATATCAAAGACCTGATCCTCAAGGGCGATATTTCCGAGGTCAAAGAAGCCCTGAAGGATAGCGGTGAGAAAGGCATGCAGAATTACGACGAAGCGCTACTCGGTCTGTACAAGGCAGGCACGATCACGCTCGAAGAAGCCATGATCCATGCTGACTCTCGCTCTAATCTCGAAGCCAAAGTCAATTTCGGCGGATAGTCCGCCCTAACGTCCTTCAGCTCTCCCACACGGTTGCGAACCGGGTTCGCAGATGGTTTGGCCGCGATATGGACATATCTGATATCGACCCATATCGGTCGCTCCTCTACCACCTTCCAACCATGAACAGATAGGCAGCGCCAGATACGCAGTTGTAAAACCAGCCAGCCAGATTCCGCTTGAAATCCAGTAAAATTTGTAATTCCAGCGGCGTACCTTTTCACACTGTCCGGCTAACCCGGGATCCGGCAGGCAGGCGCGGCCAGGGCGGGAAAGCAACCAGGTCGTGAGCGCCAGGACACTGCCGCTGACCGCGAACATCTACTCCTTGTATTGCGCCAGCGTCACCAGAAACGGTAGGTTTGCAAAGAGCGAGGCCGATACTGCACCCAGGCCGAGGGACACAAGCAAGATCGGCAGCGCACAGCAAACCAGTGTTGTTGAGAATGCGAACAGCACGAGCCATGCCCATCTCCACGGTGTCGTTGTTTCGTGCACGAGACAAACTGTATTCAAAGTGGTTGGAAAAATTTCGACCTGATGATCGAGACCCTTCAGAGTGGTTTGCAGGATGGTTCTTGGTTACTTGGTGAACAGTTCACGGCGGCCGACGTTCTGGTTGGATCAAGCGTCGTATTCATGCGCCAGTTTGCGATGTTCCCGGATTCAAAACTCATCGCGGACTACGCCGATCGATGTCTCGAACGACCTGCCTATCAACGGGCGCTGGCGGCGGAAGCGGACTAGCCCGGACTATTCATGAGTGCACTCGCGCCCTTGCTTGATCGGTGTCCGTACACGGGATTTTCCTCCCTCGGGAATACACACTGGTATTCCGCTCGGTCGGAAAATTCCGTGTACGGACAATGCTCTGCGCAATCATCGCGCCGATTTATGAATAGTCCGGGCTAGCAGGCAGAAAAGACAGTCGCGGCGTCGAAAACCGGGCCATCGACGCAGACACGTCTCATTGCTGGGCCGTCGGACGTTTGTACGAGCACAGTGCAGCCGGCGCATCCGCCAATGGCGCAGGCCATAAATTCCTCGAGAGATACCTGGCAGGGAAGATCGAATTTCCGTGCAAGGTCGGCAACTGCTTTCAGCATCGCGGTGGGTCCACAGGCGAATATTTCTGTCTTCGTAATTTGATCCGGCGTCAGTGATGCGAGGTACTTTCCTCCGAGGTCGGTAACGAATCCGCGGTGACAGCCGTCGAATTCCGAAAGGCTGGCGAGGCGGCTTGGAATTTTCCATTGCTCCAACAATGACATCGCACTGATGGTCTCGTTCGCCAGCCAGTCGCAGGTGATGGCTGAATCCTGCCGCTCGAACGGGAAGGGAATTTCGGAACCCATGAAGACCAGGGGATGCCATTCGTTCTTGTCGTTCTTAAGATGCTCTGCCAGGAAAATCATCGGTGGTATGCCGACGCCTCCACCGATAAGTAATGTGTTGGGACGATCCGTGCCTGGTTCGAACGGATGGCCGATGGGCCCGATCAGGCTTAACTTATCGCCGGGTTTCTTGGCTGCAAATAATCTGAGTCCCTCGCCGACCACTTTAAACAGAAGATCGATCCAGCCTTCTTCTGCGTTGGCTCGCATGATCGACAACGGCCGTCGCATCGGCAGTTCCAAGTCACACTGTGCGTGCACGAAACTTCCGGGTCGCGCTTCTGTTGCACACTGTGGTGCTTGCAGGCGAAAAATGTACTGCTCGCCGGGATAAGTGGAGACATCGATGACTTGGCCGTCTTCGACAAAGAGCGTACTGCGGTTTTCCTGAGTTTTTGCTGCAGCGATCGCCGTTTCTGTCACGGCGATTCCATCGCCTTCGTGACTGAGGTCAGGATGGCCATGCGGATCGCAACGCCGTTGGTGACCTGGCTTGTGATGACCGATTGCGGGCTGTCGGCAAGGTTGGACTCGATCTCTATGCCGCGATTCATCGGTCCGGGGTGCATGACAATGGCGTCAGGTTTTGCGAGTTTCATGCGTTTTTGACTGATGCCGTAGTTGGCGAAGTACTCGTCGATACCGGGAATACCGTCGAGACTGTCCATGCGCTCTCGTTGGATGCGCAGGGCCATGACGACGTCGGCGTTGCGAATGCCGTCATCGAGTTTATGCAAAATCGTTGCGCCTGGGACATCCTCCGGATTTGGCGCGAGTGCTTCTGGCGATACCAGGCGAAGCTCACCAACGCCCATCGTTGTCAGGCCTTCGACGGCAGAGCGGGCCACGCGCGAATGCGCGATGTCGCCGACAATCGTTACTATAAGGTCTTCGAAATTGGGCTTGTGCTGCCGCATGGTCAAGAGGTCGAGCAGGCCCTGTGTCGGGTGCGACACTTCGGCTTCACCGGCGTTCAGAATGCTCACATGATCCTGAATGTTGCGCGCGATATAGGCCGGCACTCCCGCGCTGGCATCGCGCACGACGAAGACATCGACCTGCATCGCCTGCAGCGTATACATGGTGTCGAGGATGCTCTCGCCCTTCTTGCGGGATGACGTATTGACGTCGAGGTTGAGCACGTCGGCACCCAGTCGCTTCGCCGCCAGGTCGAACGATGCTCGCGTCCGGGTACTCGGCTCGAAGAACAAGTTGGCGACCGTGCGCCCTTGGAGCGCCTGGGTTCGGACCGCCGGATGCCCGAGCGGGCTAAGAAAGGTTTCGGCCTCGTCGAGAATCCGGCAAATATACTCTTTGTCCAGACCTTTGAGCGTCAGGAGGTGACACAGCCGGCCATCGGCGGTGAATTGCAGATCGTTATCGTCTATCACGATCGGCGTTTCAAACAGCTCGGTGACGTTCATGGCGTCGCAATTCTAACGATGAGACGGGCTGTCAGCAAAATTAAGGGGTCAGAGCCCTTTGCACCTATGCACGGAAAAGGACTCTGATCCCTCAAAAAAAGGGCTCTGACCCCTTTTCTAAGCGGATTTTTCGAGCCATCGCTTGGCGATTAACGCCGCAGCCATGCTGTCGATCGCCTCTTTTTTGATTCTGCCGCGCAGTCCGGCGGCGCGCTCTGACTTTAATAACTCGCCGGCCTCGAGCGATGAATAGCGTTCGTCGACCTGCTCGATGGGCAGCTCAAAGCGGCCGAGCTCAGCGATGAATTCCCTGATGGCTGCGGCCATCTCGGCGGGCGAACCATCCACGTGCAGGGGCATGCCGACGACCAATCTGGACGGGTGCCACTCACCGACAATGCATGCGATCGCCTGCCAATCCGGCCCCGAGTCACTGTTTTTGATCGCGGCTACGGGATTGGCGGATGCGGTAACGTCCTGACCCACGGCAACACCGATCCGGCGAAGCCCGAAATCGAAAGCAACGATTGTTTCAGGAGTGTCAGGCGTGCCCGGCATCGAGCGATATGCGGCTGATATCTATGCCTAAGGAATCGGCCGCGTGACTCCAACGCTCGGCAAACGGTGTCTCAAAAACGATTTCGGGACTTGCCGGTACATTTAGCCAGGTATTGGCCAGCATCTCCGCTTCGAGTTGCCCGGGCTCCCAGCCGGCGTAGCCGAGGGCGACCAGCGTCTTGTCCGGACCGTTTCCGGCCGCAAGTGCGTCCACAACGTCCCTCGAAAGCGTGAGTTGGATGCTCTCGGACACAGACATCGAGTTTTCGAATTCGGGTCCGGGATTGTGCAGCACGAATCCTCGATCACGGGCGACGGGGCCGCCACTCAAGACGGGACGATTTGCCGCGATCGCATCAGCGTCATCCAGCGATAATTGCGCGAACAGGCCACCCAGTTTCAGCTCCAGGGGACGATTGATGACGATACCCAGCGCTCCCTCGTTATTATGTTCACAGATAAGGGTAACGGTGCTATTGAAATTCGGGTCAGGCATGCCCGGCATGGCTATCAACAGTTGATTAGTCAGTGAGTCCTGTAGTTCCATGACGACAGTATCGACCTTGCTGTAGCCGAGGACAACCGGTTTTAGCGAATATCAATTGATGCGGGCGGTCGAGGAAACGCCGATTTCACTGAATTGCCATTTGTAGGCAAATCGCAGCGTGTCGTAATCCACACGGATCGCCTCGGGGAAGGGATCGAACGGTGCTGCGCGTCGCAAAATGTTCAGGGCTGCCTGATCGACAACTTTGGAACCAGAAGAATTCCGGACGATGACTTCAGCGAGTTGTCCCGAAGCGCTGATCGTGACTTCGAGCGTCGGGCTTCCGGAAATTCCCTGCATCGCTCCTTTCTCAGGAAAATACTTTACGCCAATGGTTTCGATCTTTCTCTTCCATCGTTGCAGGTAGCCCGCGATATTCGATTCTTGCGTATCAACGCTGGTCACCAGCTGGCGAAGATTCTGGTCGTGAATCAGCAAATTAGCTTTGTTTTCATTGGGCAACGGTAAGGTTTGTGTAACACCGGACTGCAGAAAGATAGCGCTTGAATCATCCGGCGAGGGGTCGTCGCGTGGTATGTCAAAGACATTGCGTTCTTGTTCGGCTCGAGTCGTAAGAACCTGCTTGGCGATGTCCGCCAGATTTGTAGATTCTGTGAGGCTGTCAGCGGAATCTTCGCCGATGTTGTCAATTGGCACCTCACTCTGGAGTGGTGCGCTTGGACGAACTTGTTCCTGAGTATTGCCACCGCCCTGCTGGCTTGCCTGTGCGAGATATTCCGCTTTCTCGGGCCGGTCGATTTTCTGATCGGGGTCCGCGACGATGGTGACTTCGAGGGATATCGCTTCCGAGGCCTCACCACCCGGAACCGCGTTGAACGTAATACCGATGATAAGGATGCCATGGATCAGCGCTGCCAGGAAAAGCATGGGTGGCAGCCGGTCCGGAACCGGCCCCCGGTCCAGGGCCACCTGATCGATGCCATCAGAATCTGTCAGTAATTCAGACATTTGGGACACAATGCTACAGTATTCCCCCTAATCTAGATATTTTTGCCGGGGACCGCATTCTTAGCGATTCAGCCAGTTTAACCGCTTCTCCATTGCTCGGGTGAGACGCAGGTCACCTGATGCACTGAGAATCAGGGCCTCTTCGAGGCCCAGGCTTAAACATAACTCTTCAAATTCGCCGGCTCCGGCCACCAGCAAGGCGGTTGCTGCAGCATCCGCCAATACGGAGTCCCTGTGCACGACGCTCGCAGATAGTGTTTCCTGGACCGGGTAGCCGGTTCTGGGATCGAGAACATGCTGGTATCGCTTTCCATTGTGTTCAAAATAACGCTCATAGTCGCCCGACGTCATCACCGTCTCCCCGTCCAGGACCTCGAGCCAGCCAAGAACCTTGTCGGATCTCGGTGAGCGAATGCCAATTCGCGCAGACCGGCCTTTGACCTGACCAATGACGGTGAGGTCCCCGCCGATATCGATGATCGCGTTCTCGACACCGGCATCGCGCAAAACGCTCGCGAACTGTTCCAGGATCGAGCCCTTGGCGATGCCGCCGAGATCGAGCATGAGCCTTGGCGAACTGCTTCGGAGTAGGTTTCCCTCCCAGTTCAGACTTTGGCTGCTTATCGAAAGCGACAGCCATTTTTGTACCTCAAAGTCATCCGGCGGCGAGGTGCGCGGCATGGTCACATCGTGAAAACCCCATAGTTCAGTCAAGCGACCGAGGCCTGGGTTAAACCTGCCACCAGACCGCTGTTCCAAAGCTGCTGCGCGTCGTAGCAGGTCGGCGAGCAAGGGCGAGACCTCTATAGATTGACGACGGGCAATCGCCGCATTGATGCGTTGCAGTTCACCTTCGCGCCACGGATACCAATTGGTGTCAATGTCCTTTATGCGCGCCTCGACGGCGGAAATCGCAGCCGCGTTCGATTGCTGGCTGGTGTCGAAGAAGTCGATCGTGACCAGAGTGCCGAAGGCGTAGAACTGGTGTCGGAAATCTTGGGCGTCGGATTGACAGCCATGGCAGCAGAGAAGGGCAAAAGAGAGTATTGCAGCGCGGTAGGCCACAGTCGGTCATCGTACTCCGTCAAAGTGATATCAATAGATTCAGAACCACACGAATGATTCAAGACAAGGCGCAGTCTGCAGGAAATGGCAGGTCCTTATCAAGGCCTGCGACGCCGTATTGGATCATCCGTGTGGCTCCGTAATATCACCTTGACAGAGTACTAGTTCAGCCTCTTTTCGATTGCGTCGAACAGAATGCCGGCGATGTTGAGGTCGAAAATCTGGTCGAGTTCGCGAATACCGGTCGGGCTGGTGACATTTATCTCGGTTAGATAGTCGCCGATGACATCGATGCCGGCAAAGACCACGCCACGATCCTTTAGGACCGGGCCGATCTCGGAACATATGCGAAGGTCCTGTTGACTTAAGCTCCGACCTTCGCCGACAGCGCCGACGACCAGGTTGCCCCTGTTATCGTCTTCGGGGGGGATTCTTGCAAGTGCGTGTGGGACAGCATCGCCATCAATCAAAAGGATCCGCTTGTCGCCTTGGCTGATCTCTGGAATGAACTCCTGCGCCATCGCAAAAAATCGCCCATGATTGGTCAGAGTTTCGAAAATGACGTTGGCGTTATTATCGCCTTGGCTGACGACGAAAACCGAACGGCCGCCCATACCGTCCAGCGGCTTGACGACGATGCGCTGATGTTTATCAAGAAATGTCTTCATATCCTGCATCGATCGCGTGATTAACGTCGCAGGCGCGCAATCGGCAAACCAGGCGGTGTACGCCTTCTCGTTCATATCGCGCAAAGCGCGTGGGCGATTCACGATGAGGGCGCCGGCTTCCTCGGCGCGCTCGAGTATGTAACTGGTGTAGATATACTCCATATCAAACGGTGGGTCTTTTCTCATCAGGACGACATTGAGGTCTCCGAGACCGATTTCCTGCTCTTTGCCTAACTCGAACCAGCTGTCTGGATCGTCCTGCACATGCAGCAGTCGCGAACTGGCCCTGGCGATACCGGAATCGAGTCTCAGGTCGCCCTGCAACATATAGTGAATATCAGCACCCCGCCTTTCTGCTTCGAGCAACATGGCGAGCGTGCTGTCTTTTTTTGGCCTAATGCTCTCGATCGGGTCCATGACGACGCCGACGGAGAATTTCTTATCCGGCATATCCGTAGATCTTATTAACTCTATTTTAAGGCTTGTTGTTACGCTGCCAACTATACAGCGCTGGCGATATTTGGGCACTTTTGCGACAGATTTTCGCTTTCCAGGTGGGTCCGGATGATTCTCACAACACCCGTGGGATAGCAGCCTGTGGCAAGCGTCGTGGCGGCATTTTGGCCAATATGGTACAAGTCGTTTTACCTGTTAAGGATACGGGCTTTGGCGCATATCATTATGGGCGTATCCCGGTAAAAATTATGGGAATCCCGGGGTTTTGGAGTGGGCACGCGAACTTGGCAGAGTTCTCATTGGGCGAGGAAATCCGGTGTCAAAAAACGCATCTCGAAGTCTGAGCGGACTCAAGATTCTAGTCGTCGACGACAGCAAGACGATACGTCGCACCGCGGAAACTTTGCTGTCCAAAGAGGGTTGCCAGGTATTTACGGCGATCGACGGTTTTGATGCCCTCTCGAAAATCGCAGACCATCAGCCTGACCTGATCTTTGTCGATATCATGATGCCGCGGCTTGACGGCTATCAGACCTGCTCTTTGATCAAGCACAACAAGGTGTTCAAGAAAACGCCGGTCATCATGTTGTCGAGCAAAGACGGGCTGTTCGATCGTGCACGGGGTCGTATCGTCGGATCCGAACAGTACCTGACCAAACCCTTCACAAAAGACGAACTACTCGGCGCTATCGCCAACCAGATTAACTAAAGGCATTGCTATGGCAGTTGTTCTAATCATCGATGATTCGCCGACTGAGCTGCACTTGTTCCAGAACATGCTGGAAAAGAGCGGTTTCGAGACGCTGGTGGCTGACAGTGGCGAAGAAGGCATACGACAGGCACAGACCTGTCTACCGGACTGCATCCTGATGGATGTCATCATGCCCGGAATGAACGGTTTTCAGGCGACACGCAAGCTGACGCAGGATCCCGTGACGTCAAAGATTCCCGTGATCATGATTACATCGAAAGACCAGGAGACGGACAAGATATGGGGCATGCGCCAGGGCGCGGTCGAGTATCTTGTGAAACCTGTTTCAGAAAAAAACCTCGTTGCAAAAATTAATACGGTAATGGCCGACTGAATGAACACATCGTCGGATCTGGCGGCGCTAATCGAGCAACCTTTCGAGTTGCTCCAGGAGCTCGAACGCCGCAGCCGCGTTGCGATAGCAGGCAAAGGAACTGGCGACCTGTCCACAGAGTGGGTCGGCGTCGGTTTTCGCATTGGGCACGAGCAGTTCGTCGCAAGTCGCGAGCAGGTCCGTGAAGTATTGATGTTACCGGAGAACATGACGCGCGTGCCGGGTGCGAAACGATGGTTGCTCGGCATCGCAAATCTTCGAGGCCATCTCCTGCCGATTATCGATTTGAAGATGATGCTTGGCAGCGGTCGCACGACCTTAAGACGCAATACGCGCGTGATTTCGATCAATCATCGTGAAGTTCCAGCTGGATTGGTTGTCGATGAAGTTCTCGGCTTCCGGCGCTTTACGGACAGCGAATTCAGAGATAAGTGGCCGGAGACGGCCGTCCGCTGTGATCGGTTTATTAAGGGGGCGTACGAGCGGGGTCAGGACAGCTGGCCGATCTTCGGTCTGTACGACCTGATTGAAAGTGGCACATTTTTGCAAGCGGCCGCCGAGTAAAGGCGCAATACCACCAAACTGAATGTTGCAGAACCATGGCAGATAAAACCTCTAAATCATCTTTATTTACGATCGTTGCAGCGTCGATAGCGATACTTCTTATCGCAACCGGCGGACTCCTGTACCTGCAGCCAGGTGGCGGCGGTTCGGATTCCAGTCGCGCGGAGTTCGCCGCTTTGTCGCAGGCGATTCCTTTGCATGCCAGTAGTGCGCTCGCGGGAGACTCGCGCGGATTCACGAGGTTGGATGCGGACCTGAAGCGCCTTGCCTCCCTGCGGCGTTCGGCAGCGCTGGGTATCCCGGGTGGCAGCTCGTCGTGGGATACCCTGAGCCAACATGCGCGGACGATCCTGGCGAAGCGTGCCGATATCGAGGCGATTCACGAAGCTTCGGCCACTATCCAAGAGCGTATGGCCATCATGCTCGAACGTTCCGGTGGCCTGTTGGATCAATCGGGAGCGACTGCGGTCATCCAGGAGTTCCGACAACGGGGTGCGGAGCTTGTGCAATCGCTGGACAGTCTCGCCGGGGCTCAGGACCCTGCTGCGGTTGCAAGGACGGTCGACAACCATATGGCCTATCTGCGCCTGGTCACCGATGTATTGTCGGGAGCCAGGACGGAGCTGGACATTGCGGCACTCGATGACGCGACGCGGGAGGATATTCTGGTACCGGTCGTCAGCGAATTAATGGCGATCGAAGAGCAAGTTAGCCGGATTTCTGCCAGCGCCCCGCTGCTGACCGGGCTGGGGACCGCCAGTCAGAGCCTGTCGACGCTTGGCGGATCACTCTACGATGCGACTTTTTCGCAGTCGAGTCCGACGGCCGGCAGTATT
>Ga0209980_10000453_pt1 | contig 22086 bp, 16 predicted proteins | sample CR02metaG_FD_183611 | JGI IMG/M metagenome (GOLD analysis project Ga0209980, IMG submission 183611) | Deep subsurface microbial communities from Mariana Trench to uncover new lineages of life (NeLLi) - CR02 metaG (SPAdes) (version 2) | ecosystem: Environmental > Aquatic > Marine > Ocean trench...
TGCAACAACATGCCGAGCTCTTCACTAAACAGCGCCGCCGCCGGTTCGGCGCCCAGGTCGTCAAGCGCGACGCGCATGCCGGAGCGCCCGGCAAAGGCCATTTCGCAAACTGTCGCCAGCAGGCCGCCATCGGATCGGTCGTGGGCAGCCAGCACCAGGCCCTGCGCTTTCAACTCGCTCATCGCCGCGAACAGACCAGCGAGCGCCGCCGGATCGTCCAGGTCGGGAGGCTGCGCGCCGAGCTCACCGTAAACCTGCGCCAGTACCGAACCCCCCAGCCGGTTGCTGCCTGCCCCCAGGTCGATCAACAGCAGGCGGCTCGTGCCCGCTGCGGTCCTGATCTGCGGCGTCAGCGTGCGGCGGATATCGCGTACCGGCGCAAAAGCGGAGACGATCAGCGACAGCGGCGCAACCACCGCCTTGTCGCCATCGGCATCCGTCCACGTGGTTTTCATCGACATCGAATCCTTGCCGACCGGAATCGCGATCCCGAGCGCCGGGCAAAGCTCTTCGCCGAGTGCACGAACCGTGTCATAGAGCCTTGCGTCCTCGCCGGGCTGGCCGGATGGCACCATCCAGTTCGCCGACAAGCGCACATCGGCGATCGCCGCCACATCCGCCAGCATCAGGTTGGTCAGCGCTTCGCCGACGGCCATGCGTCCCGATGCCGGACCATCGAGCAAGGCCAACGGTGTACGCTCGCCCATGGACATCGCCTCGCCGCGGTAAGCGAAATAATCGGTGCATGTCACGGCGACATCGCTGACCGGCACCTGCCAGGGACCGACCATCTGGTCCCGGCTGCACAACCCGCCGACCGTACGATCGCCGATGGTGATCAGGAAAGTCTTGTCCGCGACCGCCGGGAACTGCAACACCCTGAACGCCGCTTCGCCGACATCCAGATTGTCGATAGAGAAATCTTTTGCGCTGACCGGCAGCCGGCTGACCTCGCGGGTCATTTTCGGCGTCTTGCCGAACAGCACCTCCATCGGCATGGCGACCGGCAGATTGCCGAATTCGCTGTCTTCGACAATGAGCTGGCGTTGTTCGGTTATTTCGCCGACCACCGCATAGGGGCAACGCTCGCGCCGGCAAATTTCCTCGACCCGCGGCAGATCGTCCGCGGCGATCAGCAGCACGTAACGCTCCTGCGCTTCGTTGCACCAGATTTCCATCGGCGACATGCCCGGCTCGTCATTGGGCACATCGCGCAGGCGCACGCGCCCGCCCCGCGCGCTGTGATCGATGGATTCCGGGATGGCATTGGACAGGCCGCCCGCGCCGACGTCGTGGATCAGCAGGATCGGATTGTCGTCGCCCAGTTGCCAACAGGCATCGATGACCTCCTGGGCGCGACGTTGCATCTCCGGGTTGCCGCGCTGTACCGAGGCAAAATCCAGCTCCGCGTCGCTCTCCCCGGACGCCACCGAAGATGCCGCGCCACCGCCCAGGCCGATCAACATCGCCGGCCCGCCGAGCACGACGATCTGCGCGCCCGGCATGATCTCGCATTTTTCCACGTGGTCGCGACGGATATTCCCCATGCCGCCAGCGACCATGATCGGTTTGTGGTAACCGCGGCTGCGCCGATCGCTTTCGGCGATCTCAAAGTTGCGGAAATAACCCAGCAGGTTGGGCCGGCCGAATTCATTGTTGAACGACGCGCCACCGACCGGGCCTTCGAGCATGATGTCCAGGGCCGAGGCAATCCGGTCCGGCTTGCCGATTCCTCCCGCTTCCCACGGTTGCGGCATATCCGGGATGCGCAGGTGCGACACCGAAAAACCGGTCAGCCCGGCCTTCGGTTTGCCGCCTCGCCCGGTCGCCCCTTCATCGCGAATTTCCCCGCCGGAACCGGTCGCGGCGCCCGGGAACGGTGAAATCGCCGTCGGGTGGTTGTGGGTCTCCACCTTCATCAGGATATCGACCGCCTCCGTGGCCGCTCCATAAACGCGGCTTTGCGGGTCCGGGTACCAGCGCGTGCCGTCGCTGCCTTCGATCACCGCGGCATTGTCGCGATAGGCGGATAAGACGCCGGCGGGTGCGCGGGCGTGGGTATTGCGGATCATCGCAAACAAACTTTTTTCCTGCGCTTCTCCATCGATGACCCAATCGGCGTTAAAGATCTTGTGCCGGCAATGCTCGGAGTTCGCCTGGGCAAACATCATCAGCTCGACATCGGTCGGGTTGCGTCCCATATCCAAAAAATTTGCGAGCAGGTAATCCATTTCCTCATCGGACAACGCCAGGCCGAGATCCGAATCCGCCTGTCGCAGGGCTTCCTTGCCGCCTGCCAGCAGGTCGACCGAGCGTACCGGTGCGGGCCGATGGTGAGCAAACATGGTCGTTGCATCGGCGCCGTCGCGAAAAATACTCTCCGTCATCCGGTCGTGGAGCAGCGGCAACAGCGCGTCGACCTGCGCCGGGGGAAGCGGTGTCGCGGACTGGATGTAATAGGCGACGCCTCTTTCGATGCGCAACACATTTTCCAGGCCGCAGATGTGGGCGATATCGCTGGCCTTGCTGGACCACGGCGAGATCGTGCCGATGCGCGGCAACACCAGGATGTGCGCCCCGGATTCGGAGACCGGCTCGCGCGCGGGCCCATAGCTGAGGATTTTCTCCAGGACCTCTTGCTGCGCCGGGTTCAGCGGCTTGCTGACTTCGGTAAAATGCAAAAACCTCGCGGCAACGCCTTGCACGCCGGGCGCCTGTTCCTGGAGCTGCGCAAGCAGTCTTTGCAACCGGAATCGGGACAGCGCGGTTGCGCCGGGCAACTGGATGATGGCCATAGACTCGTCGCGGATCCCTGGATGACCTGGCGGTCAAAGTGAGGGGCGAATGATACAGGAGGCCGGGATTCTACAGAAGCCTCGCCATCTTGAGATTCGGTCAGGCGACCGACTGCCAGTCCAGCCCGCTTTCCTGGCCGGCGATCAGGATCTCTTCGGTCTCGCACTCCAGTGCGTTTGCCATCGCCATGCTCGCCAGCTCCGGCGTATTGTTGGTGTCGCTCAGATGCACGGCCGCCACCCAGCGCAGGCGGGAACGGTCCACCTCTTTCAACAAGTTCCCGGTCTGCTGGTTGTTCAGGTGCCCCAGGCGGCCACCCACTCGTTGCTTCAACCGGTACGGGTAGGGTCCGCTGGTGAGCATTTCCACATCGTGATTGGCCTCGATTACCAGTGCAGTGCAGGCAGCCAGCGTCTCGACCACGTGCGCTGTGACGTGACCGATATCGGTCATCACGCCGAGCCGGTCCGAACCATCGTCAAACACGAACTGGCAGGGCTCGCGCGCATCGTGCGGAACCGGCATCGGGGTAATCTCGAGGTCACCCAACACCAGTGGCTGGTGCGGATTGATAATTCCCGTTTCCACATCGTCCAGCGCCGGGCAGCCTTGCAAGGTGCCGGCCGTCAGCCAGACCGGGATATTGAAGCGCCGCGCCAGGCGAGCGACACCGGAGATATGGTCGCTGTGCTCATGGGTGACCAGGATAGCGGTGATGGTTTCGGGGGATCGATCCAGTCTTTCCAGGCGGCGCAGGGTTTCTTTGGTACTGAACCCGCAATCCAGCATCACGCTGGTCCGGCCCGCTTCGATCAGCGCTGAATTGCCTTTGCTGCCGCTACCGAGATAGGCGATCCGGAGGTCGCCCACTTCAGCCCGGTTTCCCTTTGTCGCCGCCCGGCGCGTACACCGGGATCGGGAACTGGGCGATATTTCCCTCCAGCTTGCTGATCTTGCTGACGCCTTGTTTTTCCACTTCGTCGATACGGATGACCGCATGCAGCGGGATAAAAGTCCGCCTCACCCCCGCAAACTCGGTCTTTATGCGCTCCTCGGACGGATCCACGACGACCGTGGTCCGCTCCCCAAAGACCAGCTTCTCGACTTCCAGAAAACCGAACAATTCGCCCTGGCGAACGCTACGGGCAAAAATCTCGTAGACCTTGCCCTGGTTCATGAACTGAATCTTGTAGATATGCTTGGATGGCATCGAAAATCGCCCTTTTTCGGGGATTTACAGGATAACACATGGACTGGTTCACAAATTCGGCAAGCGATTGTTGCAAACTGTTGAGCAACGGGCCTCGATACACTAAATTGGCAAACAAGATATTTTGTTAAATTAGGAATCTTGTGGATTCACTATGCCATTGACTTTGCGCATTTTGTCCGGCCCCGGCAACCTTCTGGAAACGGAGACGACAAAAGTCTTTGAAGAAGACGGCGGTACGATCGGTCGTGCACCCAGTTGCGACTGGAATCTTCCGGACCCGGAGAATTTCGTGTCCGGCAATCATGCCAGCGTGATCTGGCAGGATGGCGAGTTCTTCCTGATCGACACCAGTTCCAACGGTACCTATGTCAACAACATGCCGGACCCTATTCCATCCGGAAAACCGCTGTTATTGACCCATGAAGACCAGTTCGGGATCGGCAATTACAAAATAGAAGTCAGCCTGGATCCGAAAGACGCGGAAAGGGCCAAGGACTGCTCTTTCGATATCTCGACGATTCTGGTCGAAGACAAGGCTTTCAAAAAACAGCAAGTGCCGAAAAGGAAGAAGGCGCCGCCGGCGCCAATGAAAGTCAATCCACTGAAAGCGCCGCTCGAAGACGATAACGATGAAAACACCGGCTCCTGGGCCATGCTGGATATTGACGATCCGGAACCAGCCAGCGAACAAAAAGCATCCAAAGCGAAGGCCAAAAAGAAAAAGACCGCGGCGAAGAAAAATAGCGGGCCTGCAGGACTGACCGCCGCTTCCGAAACCGACATGAGGGACTTGAGACTGGAAGAACCACCCGAGCCGAAGAAGGCGAAAAAGAAAAAGGCCGAGAAAAAAGAACCCCAACTCGATACCACAAAGCTCAGGAGAGCCAAGCTCGTTAGAACACTCGTCGTGCCGGCGCAAGACAGCGAGCAAACATTGGGCTCAGTCACCGCCACCAATAAAGCGCCACAATTGCTCCCGCCGATGGTGAACAAGAATCAGATGCTCGATGCGTTTATCAAGGGACTCGGAGTAGACGAGGATGCGTTGCCAAACCGCCCGCCGGAGGAACTGATCGAAGATGTCGGCCGGGTGTTCGCTGAATTACTCGGTGGCCTGCAAACCTTGATGCAGAACCGCTCCTTGCTAAAGGACAGGTTCAATCTAAACCAGACCATGATGAAACCCAACTCCAATAACCCGATTAAATTCTCGGCTGGCATGGATGACGTCTTACCCAGGCTGCTATCGGCCAAACGCGGTGCCTACAAAGCCTCGGAAGAGGCGATCCGTGAATGTTTTTTCGACGTAAACGCCGACATGGAATCCATGAACGAAGCCATGCGCCGTGCGCTGTCCGAATATCTGAAGATGTTCGACCCGGTCAACCTGCAGGAACAGTTCGAGCACGTCATGGGCAAGAACAAATTCCTCGGCGGCAACAAGAAGCGCTACTGGGACTTATACGCCGACCGTTATGCGACCATCGTCCAGCACGCAGAAGGCCGGATGCCCGAAGGCTTTGCCAATGAATTCGTTAAAGCCTTCGAAAACGCCCTGTCCAAACGCAAATTCAAGAAAGGAAACGGCGAGGACTAATCCGCCAGGTTCAGGCGTTTGAGTATCACCTGGATTCGCGGGTCGTCGCGCACGGCGGCAAAGTCCGCTGAATTGAGATATCCCAATTCAGGAACGTCTTCATCGACATATTGCTCGATCAACGAGATCGCTTGCTCATGCGCGCCGAGTTGTACCAGGCTAAACGGCTTGTTGTAGAGGAAATGCGGCATCTCGACATCCGCCAGCAGCGCTTCCACCGCTGATGGCGCCAGCGCCGGGTCGCGCAGTGCGGCGACATAAGCGGCATTAAGCCCAGGATCGACACCCTCGAGATCATCCGCCCGCCGCATGGCCTCTCCGGCCTCGCCCCACTGCTCGAGATTGATCAGGCCCTGGGCCAAACTGTAGTAATTGATCGCCCAATCCGGCATCAACTCGACCGCCTGGCGCAAAATCGGCAGGGCTTTTTCAAACTGGCCGGCCAGATGCAATGCGGAGGCGTAATTGTTCAGTATGATCACCGACAGGGAATCCAGCTCCATCGCAAGCCGGTATTGCACCAGGGCTTCATCGATGCGCCCGACTGTCGCCAACATGCCGCCATACCACTGCCGCGCGGTCGGGTAACGCGGATTCAGCTCGATGGCCCGCTGGAAATCGCGCTCGGACCCTTGCCAGTCGTGGTGCCATTCCATTCGCAAATACGCCCTGGCGACATAGGCCTCGGCCAGATCGGGGTCGATGCGCAGCGCGGTATCGACCGCTTGTTGCACTTTTGGAAACCAGTCGGCTTTGCTGCCGCCATCGTAACCCGGCATCAGCACATAGGTCATGGCCAGCATCGCATACGCCTGGCCATAGCCTGGATCTAACACGATCGCCTCGTTGAAATATTCCTCCGCCTTCATGAAATCAGGAACGGTCCGGCGATTCCAGAAAAACAATCCCCGCAGGTAGCTCGCATAGGCCTTCGCGTTTGTCGTGCCTTTGTCACTGGCACCGGCCTGCTCTTCGACCGACAAAGTCACTTTCAGCGCCTTGACGATCGACGATGATATTTCCTGCTGGATCGCAAAAATATCGTCCAGCTCACGCTCATAGGTAGCCGACCAAAGGTGGTAACCATCGCTGGCATTGATCAGCTGCGCGGTAATCCGGACGCGATTGCCAGCCTTGCGCACGCTGCCTTCGAGGATGTTTTTCACATTCAATCGTTCGCCGATTTCCCGCAGGTCCATGTCCTTGCCCTTGAAAGCGAATGACGAGGTGCGACCAGCAACGCGCAGTGCATCGATACGCGCGAGGTCGTTGAGCAGTTCTTCGGCCAGCCCATCGGAAAAGTACTCGTTGGCCGGGTCATCGCTCATGTTGACGAACGGCAGTACCGCGATCGACTCGGGCGATGGACCCGCGCTGGCGTCCTGCTCCACTTCTGTACCGCCTTGTCCACCGGTCGACCCGTTGCGGTTTGCGACGTTGCTTGCACCGAGCACGATCAGGGCAAAAACCAGCAAGGTAATGGTAATCAGGTCCAGCCTGCGTGCTGTCGTATGGGTCACCGACTGGCTTCGATCGACGTTTTTTTCCAACTTGACGCCTTCGGGTGTGAGTTCGAACACCCAGGCAAAAATCAGCGCCAGCGGGAACCCCATACCCAGCAAAATCACGGCCAGCCGGCCTCCCCATTCCGGGATGCCGAACATCGGGAACAGAATGTCGGTCAACTGGATCAGCACCCAGCCGAACACCAGGTACATCACCGCTACCCGAACGACGTTGCGCCTTTTGAGTTCGTTGAAGAAACCGCCCATGGTTAGCCCCGAAACCCTGTCCAGCCCGGACTTTAGCAAAAAACGCGCCAAACCGGGTGAAGGTCCCCGTCTCGCACCAGAAACAATTCCCGGGCGAGGCGACGAATGTCGATGCAGGTCCTGTGATCGCGATCGCCAGTCCGCACGGCAGCAATATCCGGGTGGCTATCGGCAATCGTTTAGGCAATCATTGGCGCCGCTATTTTGAGAGGCTCCCGTATGAACCCCGAACTCAAACGCGCGGCGGAACTCGCCGCTGCATACATCGAGTCCTTTGACACCGAAAAAGTCAGCGAGGAACCGGATCCGGATGCGCTGCGGGCCAAACTGTACAAGGAATTGACGGCTGACGGCCTGCCGCCATTGCAGGTGATCGAGGAACTCGCCGACGACGCCAGAGAAGGCTTGTTGAACAGCGCCGGCGGACGCTTCTTCGGCTGGGTGATCGGCGGCGGCATCCCGGTCTCGATCGCCGCGGACTGGCTGACCTCGGCCTGGGACCAGAACGCAGCCGCTTACGCGTGTTCGCCAGCGGCCGCAATCATCGAAGAAGTGGTCGCCGGCTGGCTGAAGGATATACTCGGTCTGCCGGAACATGCGTCCTACGCATTCGTCACCGGTTGCCAGATGGCCCATGTCACGGCGTTGGCCGCAGCCCGCCACAAGATACTGGCCGACCAAGGCTGGTCGGTCGAAGAGCAAGGCCTGGCCGGCAGCCCGCCGATACGCGTGCTGGTCGGTGAACACCACGAAACCTTGTTGCGCGCAGTGCGTCATCTCGGTATCGGTACAGACGCCGTGGTCCCGGTTGCGCTAACGGACGATGGCACGATCGATGTCGCCGCGCTGAGAACCGAGCTTGAGAAAACCCCGGACACGCCGACGATCGTTTCGCTGGCCGCCGGCGATCTGAATCGCGGCGCCTTCGACCCGTTCGACGAAGTCTGCGACCTGGCCCATGAGCACAACGCCTGGGTTCACATCGATGGCGCTTTCGGTTTGTGGGTGGCCACCAGCGCGCGGCTGCGCCACCTGGTCAAGGGGATCGAAAAAGCCGACTCCTGGGCAACCGATGCACATAAATGGCTGAACGTCCCTTATGACAGCGGCATAGCCTTCGTCGCCGACCCCGAAGCGCACAAAACCGCGATGACCATCCCGGCGGCGTACAAGGTCGAAGTCGAAAACGTACGCGACCAGTTCGAATGGGGGCCGGAGTGGTCGAGGCGCGCCCGCGGCATTCCGCTGTACGCGGCGCTGAGAACTTTGGGGCGCAACGGTGTCGCAAAAATGATCGAGAGCAGCTGTGACCTGACCAGGGACATGGTCAATAAACTCGGCGAATTACCCGATGTGGAAGTACTAAGCATACCGATCATCAACCAGGGGCTCGTACGTTTTCTCGACCCCGACGGCAACCACGACGCGCGCACCGACGAAGTGATCAAGCGCATCAACGCAAGCGGCGAGGCCTGGTTTGGCCCGACGATGTGGAACGGCATGCGGGTGATGAGGATTTCATTGAGCAACTTCCGCACGACCGTGGATGATATCGATCGCGCGGTCGCGGCGGTCAAGGCGGCACTGGAAAACCGAGCTTTGGGTTAAATGTCCAGCAGCCTGGCCATCAACGGTAACAACACGGCAACAGCAATACCGGCAATCAGCCACTGAATCTGAACCGGCCAGCCGGCCACGCTTTGCCAGTCAAAGCTGAGTGAATTCAGACTCGACCAGTCGAACGACAAGGTCGCCACGCTTTGCCAATCGACGGCAAAGGTCTCGATGCCTTTCGCGATCTCCGTGCCAAGTTGCTTCAATGGCACAACACCGATCAGGCCACCCGCGAACGCCGATAATCCGAGCACGATTTTCCGGGTGCGAACCCGACGACGAATGCGCTGCGAAACAGCGTTGGCAAAGCCATCGTCGGCGATTACCGCTAAATCGTTCTTGAACATCGCACCGACCTGTGCATCGCTCAGCGCATTTGAAGAATTCGTTGTCGAATGATCCGTCATAACCGTCAAACCATATCCGCGTCTTTTAACTCGAAGTGCTCCCTGATCTTGAACTTGCCCCGGTGTATATGCGATTTGACCGTTCCCAGAGGCAGTCCACTGACTTCGGAAATCTCGCTGTGGGTCAGGTCGTTGACAAAATACAATAACATCACGGATCGCTCTTCCTCGCTGAGTATGGAAAGATATTTTGGCATATCCAGAGAACCCTCTCCCGATATTGGATCGTTTTCGATGGGCGTCGTCACAGTCGTTTCGTGCTCCAGATTTTCCATCAGGCGGCCATAGCGCTTGGCCTTCCGGTAAGACTGCAAGAACATGTTGTGTGCAATCTTCATCAGCCAGGCAGAAAATCGGCTACCACTCGATATCGTATCCATCTTGTCCCAGGCCCGGATAAATGTTTCCTGGGCCAGGTCGTCCGCCAGCGCCGGATCGCGGGTCAGCTGTCGCAGGTAATTGCGTACCTTTGACTGGTGGCGCTCGACCAGCATGGTAAAAGCTTGCTGATCGCGAAGCGTAACAACCCGGGTGACCAGTAACTCGTCACGTTGAGACACGCATCACCCGGGCTGTGCTGATCTTTTCTATGGCCTTGCTTTCTCATTGCTTGCCGAATTTATGCAGCCCCAAGTATGCGATGCCAATCAGGAAAGGGAAAGCCGCAACCGAAACCATGATCCCCTGAATGTCCGCCTCGGGGAACAACCATCCGAACAAAGCCAAAGCGATTGCGAGGGCTGTGAAAATGACGCCGCGGCGCAAATCCGATTTTGGCGATGGCAACGCATCGCCCAGCTTCGCGATGAACTCGGGTGATAGTTCATGACCCTTGTCCAGCGCGGCGCGCGCCGTTGCCTGCATTTCATGCTTTGTCCGATAACCGAAATACATGGCAAGCCCAACGACAACTGCGATCGAAATAAACATGACTATGGGTATCCATTCTTCGTGCATTGTTCTCTCCTGTTTTATTAAACCTGGCCCAAAAACCGGCCCCTGACATACAGATACCTGCCACAGCGGTTTTGGATGCAAAAAAGGGAGGAAAAATGTGGTTGCGGCTTATAGCTCGCGCAGGGCCGTGGAAATGGACAACCGCGATGCCCGGATACTGGGCAGGAATCCACCCAGAAACCCCATCAGCAGCGCATAAATGACGCCTGATTTTAGCAAGGCCGGCGTTACCGCGAATGAAAACGTCACCTGGCTGAAACTTTGAAAATTCATGGTCGATATCTTAAAGCCATTGAATATCAGGTAGGCGAGCGCCGCGCCGATCAAACCGCCGGCCAGCCCGATCAGCAGGCTCTCGACCAGGACCGAAAAAACGACCGGCGATGCGCCGAAACCCAGCGCCCTCAGCGTCGCAATTTCCCCGGTGCGCGCCGATACCGCCGTGTACATGGTGTTGACGGCGCCGAATATCGCGCCCAACCCCATCATCACACCAACAAATATTCCGATGCTGTTGATAAATATACTAAAAAACCGCGATTGCTCGGAATAAAACTCGCTTTCCGTTTTGACCGAGACGTTGATCCGTGGATCCGCGGTCAGGAAATCCTTGAAACTGTCAAAAACGTCGATGGATTCCAGCTTGACCCGCACGGCCTGAATGGTGCTGCCCCTGTTTTGCGCGGCCTGCAAAACGCGGACATCGGCCCAGATCTCCGACTCGGGCATACCGCCGTCCGCCTCCATCACGCCCACGACGGTCCAGGTGTTATTACCCCAGCGCGGGGTATCGCCCAGTTCGATGCCTTCGAAAATTTCCTGCGCGCCCCTGCCGACGATGATTTCGTTCAGGCCCGCCTCGAACATCCGGCCCTCGGTGATGCGCACATTGTCACGAACCGCCAGCACATTCGCATCCACGCCACGCATCGGAACATTCGATGCAGTGCCCGTTGAACGCCGCAGCACATCCACGATGACAAACAGTTCGGGCGATATCAGCAACTTGCCATCGATCCTGGCGATACCCGGCGCTTCCGATATTGCCGTCACGTCATCCCTGGACATGATGCTGTCCATTTCGCCGGTACTGGCGGCGCGCAACACGATCGCGATATCTTTGGGCGCCTTGTCGGTCATGGCGTCGACCAGGCCCGCGGCAATCGAAAGAATACCGACCATGACCATGACCACTCCCGCGATACCGACAACCGCAACCATTGTCGAACCCCAGCGTTGCGGCAAGCTGCGGATGTTCATACCGGTGACCGTGACCACTTGTGTAATCCAGTTGTTCATCAAGCCACCTTGCGCAACGCGACAATGTTTTCCAGCCGGTAGGCTTGCATGGCCGGCAAGGCGCCGGAAACCGCGCCGACGCCAATCACCAGCAATGCGCCCATGACCAGGTCTTTCGTCTGAATATAGAAAGCCGGCAAAAATCCGTTGGTCGGATCGCCACCGGTGGTCACGATCAGCCAGGCCGTCCCCAGGCCAGCGCCGCCGCCGAGCACCGCAACGAGCATTGACTCCGACAGCACCATGCTGAGTAATCTGCGCCGCGAAAACCCAACCACTTTCATGACCGCCAGTTCGGCGGTCCGTTCGCGTACCGATTGCGCCATCGTATTACCGGTAATCAGGAACAGGGTAAACAAAACCACGCTGATGATCGCCGTGAAGATTGCACCGATATCGCCGACCTGGTCGACGAAGCCCTGCAGAAACTCTTTCTCGGACGTGGTCTTGGTCTCCCTCGGCGAATTGGCAAACATCGCGTCGAGTTCTTTCGCCTTGTCCTGGAGCCGCTCGGGATCGTCCACGCGAATGATGTACCAGCCGACCAGCCCGTCGCCCCAGGCCCTGCCCTCGTCAAAATACTCGTGATGGAAAATCATGTTGCTGGTATCGAACCCTTCGACACCGGCGTCGAAAATACCGGATATGGTGAATTCCCAGGTGTTGCCGCCATCCTTGTTCCGCCAGATCGGCGAAATCAACGGTATGCGGTCGCCGGGTTGCCAGCCAAAACGATTGGCGATACCCCTCCCGATCAACGCACCGCCACGATCCGCGAACCAGGCCTGTTTTTGCTCCTCGGACACCGATATCTCGGGATACATATCCAGATAACCCTGTGGATCCACCGGGAATTGCGCGAAGAAATTCCTCTGTTCCTGGTAATAACCGCCAAACCATGAAGCCTGCGTAACCGCGCTTATCCCCTCGGTCGTCTCGATACGCCGCTTGTAGGCAAACGGCAGCGGATTTATCAACGACATCTTGTGGACCATGATCAGGCGATCCACACCGGCGATTTCGACGCCGCCTTGAAACGCCGCCTTGATAGCCGACAGGTAACCGAACAGAAGAAACGCAATGAACACCGACAACAGGGTGAACACCGTACGCACTTTTTTGCGCGCCAGGCTACTCCAGATCAGCGGCAGGAATTTCATTCGACCGGCTCTGTACCCAGCGTCCCTTTGTCGAGATACAGAATACGCCTGGCCCGCCGTGCCGCGTGCGGGTCATGGGTAACCATGATGATGGTCTTGCCTTGCTCCTGGTTCAGCGCCTCCAGCAGGTCCAGCACTTCATCGCCGGCTTTTCTGTCCAGATCGCCGGTGGGCTCGTCACAAAGCAGCAAAGTCGGGTCGGCAATGATGGCGCGCGCAATGCCCACTCTTTGTTCCTGCCCGCCCGACAACTGGGCAGGCTTGTGATCGGCGCGATCGCCGAGCCCGACCAGCGACAATGCCGCCGCTACGCGTTGTTTGCGTTCACTGCGCCCCAGGTTGGTCAACAACAGCGGCAACTCGACATTTCTCGCCGCACTGAGCACCGGCAACAAGTGATAGAGCTGGAAGATAAACCCGACGTGCCGGGCCCGCCATTTCCCCAGCGCGCTCTCAGACAGGCTGTTCAGGTCCTGCCCGCCTACGGAAATATTGCCACTGGTCGGGCGATCGATGCCGCCGATCAGATTGAGCAATGTGGTCTTGCCGGATCCCGACGGCCCCATCAGCGCCAGAAAATCGCCTTCGGGCACGTTGGCGTTGAGGTTTTCCAGTACGTGGATCGTCTCCGGCCCGCGCTGGTAGTTTTTGCTGACATCTTTCAGATCTACGAGTAACGTCATGCCGACCTCTGGCTAAAGTTTTATGTTATTCCTGAATCCGCACCGACATGTTTTCGGACAGGCCGCCCGGATCGGCGCTGACCACAACCTCGCCCGGCCTGACCCCGGACAGTATCCCAATCATGCCGTTTCTGGCAACGCCGGTGCTGACCGCACGGCGTTCCAATTTGCCGTCATTTACGATCCAGACATAATTGGCGCCGGCGGATCGATGGACGGCCGCTTCCGGCACCAACGCCAAAGCCGCATTTGTCATCCGCTCGCCGGCCCGGTTCTCCCGCGCGGATTCCAGGAAGCGCACCTTGACTCCCATATCCGGCAAAACTCGTGAATCCAGTTCGTCGAACCGGATCCGGACCTTGACCGTCGCTTTTTGCCTGTCGGCCGTCGGCACGATGTTGATCACCTGCGAAGATATTGTCCAGTCCGGGTAGGCGTCCAGCGTCGCCTCGGTACGCTGACCGCTGCTGACCCGGTTGATATAAGCCTCGTTGACCTCGACCTCGATTTCCAGCGAATCCATATCGACGATGGTGCAAATTCCGGTTCGGATGGAGCCGCCGCCCGCTGAGATCGGCGAGATCATCTCCCCTGGCTGTGCGTTCTTGGAAACCACGACGCCCGAAAAAGGCGCGCGTATGGTCAGGTCGTCGAGATCCTGTTCGATCAGTTCCTGGTTTCTCTGTGCAACCGCTACGTTGCTGTGATCGGCCGTCAGACGAGCCTGAAACGCGTCGACTTCAGATTGCGCCGCATCGAGTTCCGCCGCACTGACCAGCTTCTGCTCACGCAGGGATTCATTGCGCTTTAGCTTGCGCTGCGCCTCTTCCAGCCGTACCCGGGTTTCCGCCAGGCTGCTCACGGCGGCATGGGTCTGCCCGGCAGCCAGCGCCAGCCGGGCCCGCACAGTACTGTCATCGAGCTGCGCAAGGATGTCGCCTTCGGTCACCGACATGCCTTCTTCGACCAGGACCGCCCTGATTTTTCCGGTGACCTTGGAAGACACCGTGGCCAGCCGGCGGGCCACGACATAGCCCGATGCGTTCAGGATCGTGCCCCGGGAAACGTTGCCCTGGGTTGCCGGGGCGCGGGCAACCACGGTCCCGACAACCGTCCCCGGCTCGGCGAAACCAAAAAACCATACCAGCGCGATCACGGAAAGCGCGGTCGCGACAACCGGCAGCATCCACTTGCTCACGCCGGCAGGAGCTTCAGACCGTGCGTTGCTGTCCATACGCAGCGAATTCAATGCGTCTTTATCCAGTGCCATATTGGTTTTTTTGACGATCTTCGTGAGCGGTGGGACAAGCATATCAAATCCGCGTCCCGATTGGCCGCAAAGCCAAAAGATACGCGTGCTGAACAACGGATGTGGATACTTGTCTATCTTTGTATAATGTGCGCCAGGAGCCTTGCGATGAGAAATATCAAGCTTTCATCCAGACACAACCTGCGCAGGATCGTCATATCGTTGCTGATCGTGATCCTGGCGGCGCTATCGCCGAACATCGCGGCAGCCTCGCCAGAGACCGACCGGGAATTCACCAATCGGCTGATCTATCGCAATTCGACGATCCAGGACCGTATCGACTCGATGCGCAAGCAAATGATCGAAGCGGTACGCTCCAAAGGCATGCAATTGTCCGGCGGGGTCAGTACCAACCGCCTGGCCGGCACCACGGTCGGCAGGTACGACAGGATCGGCGATCATACCCAGTCCAGGCTCCCCGATACCGGTATCCGGTCCAGGCAATCTGCGGCCGATACACGCTTACAGGAAAGAATCGGGGCCAATAACCGCGCCACGAAGGACAGGGATTTCGAGCGCGTCAAGGGCATGCTGGATACGCTGGAGAACCGTTTGCGCGGGAATCGGCGCGAGCTGAGAAAATATGCAGCCGCACACCTCGACCAAAGTGGCGGTAGCGCGAGCGTGCGCAAAGCCGGCCAGATCAGCGACCGGCACCTGATTGCGATGGAACACGAAGTCGCGCGGATCGAAGAGGAAGTGAGTAACTACGTCGCGAAAACGGCCAAAGGCGCCCGCTGATCCCTCAACCTGCCTGGTTCCCGGCGATATACTGATCCACCTGCTGTTCCAGGACCGTCAGCGGGATATCGCCGTTGCGCAGCACGACGTCGTGGAATTCCCTGATATCGAATTCCTCTCCTAGAGCGGTTATCGCCCTTTCCCGCAGCTCAAGAATTTTCAGCATTCCGACTTTATAGGCCGTCGCCTGGCCCGGAATCACGAAATAGCGCTCGATTTCCGAAACCACTTCGTGTTTCGCCATACCGGTGTTGCCATACATGTAATCGATCGCTTTTTCACGGGACCAGCGTTTGCGGTGAATCCCGGTATCGACGACCAGGCGCACCGCACGAAACAGCTCCGCCTGCAAGCGGCCGAGATTGTCGTAAGGGTCATCCTGGAAGCCCGCTTCCCAGGCAACCCGTTCCGAATACAATGCCCAGCCTTCGGAAAACGCCGTAAAACCCATCATTTTCCTGAACTGGGGCACACCGGTCATTTCGGTCTGCAGGGCCGTCTGCAAATGATGACCCGGCACCGCTTCGTGATAGGCCAGAGTGCGCATGCCGTATTTCGGGTGTTCTTCGAGATTGCGGAGGTTGGCGTAAAACACGCCCGGACGCGATCCATCCATCGATGGCCCCTGGTAGTATGCGCCAGCCGAGTTGGCCTGGCTGAATTCGGGAATCCGCTTCACCTGGACCTTGGATTCGGGCAGCGTCACGAAATACTCGGGCATCTTCTCCGAGATCTCGTCGATAATCCCCTGGAAATCCTTGAGGATCTGCTCGCGGCCCTCGTCGTCATTCGTATACAGAAAGCGTTCCTCTTTGTTGAGTATCGCCATCCGTTCCGCTACGGTCCCTTCGCTGTATCCTTCCGCTGACAGGATTTCATCCATTTGGGTCTGAATGCGTGCCACCTCGGCCAGCCCAAGGTCATGAATTTCATCGGCGGTCATATCGGTGGATGTGCTTGAACGAAGCCGGTAATCGTAAAAGGCATCACCATTCGGCAGTTTCCAGGCGCCGTGGTTGGTGGTCGCCTTCGCCCTAAGCTTCTCAAAGTAGCTGATCAGGCCGTCATAGGCCGGGTACACGGTGCCATTAATCTCGGTTTCGGACCTGGCCAGCAGCTCAGCCCGGGTTGCCTCATCGAGATCCTCGAGCTTGTCCAGCTTCTCGGCAAAGGATGTGTAAAGGATATTTTCTTTGGCGGGCGTATTGCGGAAGTCATTCATTTCCACAATCACCTTTTCGACGACAAAGGTCGGCGGGATGATGCCCTTTTCCTCCCGCAAATTCAGGTCTTCGAGCAACTGGTCGAACTTGGTATCGAACTTGGACAGGCGTGTGTTGTAATGCCTGGCGTCGCGTTCGTTGCCCACGTGATGAATCGTCGCCATGAAATTGGGCATGCGATTTTGTACGCCGAATAACTGGTTGACGGGATAGCCATGCCAGGTAAATTCGACGCCTTCGGTCTGGTTGGTCATGAGCCAGTCCATCACGTCATAAGATATGGCCGCCTGACCTTCGAGCTTGCTGCGGTCATAGCGATGCAGCATCTCGCGGTCCTCGACCATCCATTGATTCAGTTTCTCGGTGTGCGCGGGAGATATGTCCGCGAGATCGTCGTTGTGAAAATTCAGGCCTATCTGTTCCAGCATACGTATGCTACTGAGCATTTCCGGGCTTTCCAGCGCGTATTTGAGAAACGCCGTCTCGAAGAATATATTGATGCTGACCGGTTTGAACCATGTGACGTTGATGACCAGACCTGCGATCAGCAGTACGATGACGCCGAAAAACATCCCCAACCACTTGAAAAACTTTTTCATCCCCGAATCCCCTTGACGAATAGACCGAAGAGTCTACTCATAATGTATGCATTCTTGCCAGCCGAATGCGACGAGTCGACAATCAAAAGAGACCTGATGCCCGGCACCGGACCCTTGTTCATTATCTGAATTTGGTCGGCGCCGGTGGCGCTACGATTTCTTTCGGTGGATTCTTTTCCAGTTGCTCCAGCAAATACTTCACGGCGAACTCGAGACTCGGGTCCTCTCCCCTCGCTACCAGTTCCGGGCGATCCACGACCTCGTAATCCGGTGACACCCCCTCGTTTTCAACGACGAAGTTGCCGGCCGAATCCATAAATCTGAACGTCGAGGTCAGTATGCCGCCGCCATCGGCCAGTTGCGGGTTGCCCGATATACCGATCAGCCCGCCCCAGGTTCGCGTCCCGATCAACGGTCCGAGACCCATTGCACGGAAATAATAGGGAAACGCATCACCCCCTGACGATGAGTAATTATTGATCAGCGCAGCCTTCGGCCCTTCGTGCGAGATCCCTGGCGTAGATGAAGGATCCAGACCGCGTTGTTTCCAGTAACTCAACGCTTTGCGCCCAATCACCTCTGCCATCTGATCGGGGATGAAACCGCCGCCGTTGTAGCGCACATCCACCAGCATCGCGTCTTTATGGGCCTGCGGCGGAAACAGCCTGTATAACTCGCGATTACCCGCGAACGCTGTATTTGGCAGATGAAAATAACCGACCCGCCCGCCCGAGAGCCGGTCCACCATTGCCCTGCGGCTGTCTACCCAGTCCAGGTAACGCAGGCCCGTCTCGCCTGTAATGGTCCGGACCATGACATCACGCGCGCCTTTCCGGCGAGCAGTAGTATTGACGGTCAAAGTGACAACCTGGTCACCCTTGTTCTCCAGCAGGCGATAGAAATTGTCGACGCCGGCGGTGTTTACACCATCTACGGCAATTATGTAATCACCTGCAGAAATATTGACTCCAGGCTGTGCCAGCGGTGAACGGGCCTGCTCATTCCAGGACTGGCCGGCAAATATTTTCCCGACACGGAAGAATCCATCGGCGGGCAAAATCTCCGCACCGAGCAGACCACCATTGAGCCGTTCAACGACAGGCTGATCGCCCGATTGCACGTAGTTGTGGCCCGCATTCAGCTCGCCGGCGATTTCACCAAAAATGTAATCCAGGTCTGCGCGGTGGGCCACGTACTCTACGAGCGGCGCATACTGATCGCGAATCGCCGGCCAGTCATTGCCGTGCATATTGGGGTCGTAAAACCAGTCGCGAACGATGCGCCATTGATCAACATACATCTGCCGCCACTCGACCAGCGGATCGACCCGCAACTGCATCGTCGAAAGATCGAGCGTGCCGCCATTTTCGGTACTTTGCCCGGCGGCCGCATCGACGATGCCCCACTCGTCCCCATGGGAATAAAGTATTTTCTCACCACCGCTGGCAAGAACGTAAGCATCAATGCCGGTAAGTACGGTGTCGTCCTTTTCCTCTTCGATATCATAGAACCTGAGCTCTGCTTCATCGTGCTGGCCCGACAAATAGAACAACCCCTTGTCGTTAGCCGACAATGCACCGATGTTGCCGCCGGCTTCATTCAGCGCGGTCACCCGGCTCTCGAAACCCTGCGGCACGACATTGATTCGTTTTTCTTTCTCTTTGCCATTATCGTCGTCATCGCCCTCATCATCGCCAATCGATACTTCATCGCTTTTAGGCCGATGCAAGGCGGGCGAATCGGGTGTCAGCAGGCCCGCGTATACACGGGTCGAGTCGCTATAAATAAATGCGGAATCACGATCGCCGAATGTCAGGTTGAAATCCCGATCCGATGCAAAATACAGATAGCGCCCCTGCGGATCGAAAACCGGTTCGGAGTCGTTGGTATCGCTCGATGTCATCTGGTATTTTTTTTTGTTGCCCAGCGAATACAACCAGATATCGCCACCCGAGTTGGCCGGGTTGCCTTTTACATAGGCGAGATAACGACTGTCCGGTGACCAGCTGTATTCCTGGATATCGATCATCGTGGAATGGTCGACCTGGGTGATCCTGCCGTTGCCGACCTCGACATATTGCAGGCGCTGTTTTTTGTCGCCAAATGCGAGTTTCGAACTGTCTGGCGACCAGATCATCGGGAACCGCCATACGTCACCCCCTTTGGTCACTTGCCTGGCAGGCCCGGAGCCATCCTGTGGCGAAATATAGATCTCGTACTCGCCGGTCGCATCGCTCAAATACGCAAGATTCTTACCATCGGGTGACCAGGCAACATGAATTTCACGCCCGGTCGGCGTCTTGCTGATGTTGCGGATCTGTCCATCCTTGGCAGGGACTGTAAAGATTTCGCCGCGAGCGGCGAAAACAGCGCGTTTGCCATCCGGCGAAAGATCGGCCGACTGTATGTTGTCCGCGGCATTGACAAAGCGTGGCATCCGACCGGGCAAATCGCCGGTTACTTCGATGTCCAGCCGCGCCGATGCTCCGACGGCCGGGTCGTAGCGATAAAGATAACCGCCATTTTCATAGACGATCGCCTGCGGTCCCGCGCTGGGCCAAAGCACGTCAAATTCCTCGTGCATAGTGATCTTTTCGTGATCACCGCTCTCCTTGTATAGATAAAGGTTGAGCTTGTAGTCGCGATCAGAGTCGAAGTAAATGTCATCGCCAACCCACATCGGCTGGTAATCGGTCGCCCGATTCGTGGTCAGCTGTTTGGCGGAATTATCGCCAAGGTCGTAAACCCAGACATCCTGCGCGCGCCCGCCACGATATCTTTTCCACGTGCGAAACTCGCGGTCAATGGGCGTATAGACCACCTTGCTGCCATCGGGCGAGAACATGCCACCGCCCCCTTCGGGGATATCCATCGGCATTTCGGTACCGCCGCCGGCGGGGACCAGGTAGTACCTGCCCATACGCACGCCCCATGGAAGTCGATTCGCGCGCACCAGGATGTGCTGTCCATCCGGTGTCCAGTCGAGAACCCGGTAATCGAATCCGCCGCGTGGAGGCATCGGGCCCACATCGTTGTACCAGGTCAGTTGTTTCGGGGTGCCGCCTGTGCTCGGCATCACATAGACCTGCCTGGTGCCGTTGTATTCGGCCGAAAACGCGATCTGCGAGCCATCGGGCGAAAATTTCGGAAATATTTCCATGCCCTCGTCGGAAGTCAGCCGCCTGGCAGTGCCGCCGGATACCCCCGCGATATAGATATCGCCGGCATAAACAAAGGCGACCTTGCCCATGTGAATATCTGGGAAACGCAGTAACCGCGTGGGTTCCGCGCTAACTGCACCGGCCAGTAGGGCCAGGATGGGCAGGAAGATCAATCGACGCATGGTTATTTCCTCTGGCAATGCAGCAGACATAAAGACGCCAATGTATACGAATCTCCGCCAATCAGACAGCGGCATGAGGCTGCAGGTCTTAATCGTGGGTCAAATCGTTTCGGGTACGTTGTGCGCGAACACAATTATTGGATGCATCGGCCGACAGCACGGTCGCAGGCCGGACGGTAACATAAAAAACCCCGCCCACATCATAGAGGCGGGGCGGGGTGATGCATTATTTTCGGGTAGATAGTTCCACCAACCAGGCGGCGGCAGCCTCACGGACTACGCTGTACTCGTCTGCAAGCGCCTGGTGCAAAAAACTCGCCTCCGCAGCTCCACCGATTTCGCCCAGCGCGTCAACCGCGGAGAGGCGGATCGCAGCATTCTCATCCTGCAGAGCGAATGCCAGCACTGTCGCCACCTCATCTCCTGCTGAATCGGCCAGTGCATCCACCGCCGCTGCCCGGATTCTCGGGGCCGGGTCAAACAAGGCCTGTTGCAGAACCGGCATAGCGAATGTTCCGCCAATTTCGGCAACGGCATGTATCGCTTCCTCGCGAACCGCAAGGCTCGGGTCGTTCAAGGCTAAATCGGCCAGCACCATCTGCGCCTGGCCGTCGTCCGATACGGTCATGGCGAAAATGGCTTTTAATCGAATCTTCGCATCCGGGCTCGTCAACGCCGCATGCGGCTGCGAGGCATTTTCAACAACACCCGGACCAGCCACTGCTCCACTTTCCAAAACCCATAATGTGTCAGCTTGCGCCGGAAATCCGCTACGCAGTATGTAACCGTGGTTCTGCAAAATCCGCGCTACCGTATCGGCCAGGCTTTGCCCCTCGAAATCGACGCTTATTCGGTCATCGAGCGGATGGTGTGAGCGGACGACAAGGCCTCGTTGCCGCGCGATTTCCTCCAGCACTACGCCGACTGCAACGCCGCATGATCTCACTGACAAAAACGGTCCGGTGGCACGAACATCGAGGCAAGCGGGAGGAACCTGACTCGAGACACCGGCGTATCCGGCCCCGTGTCGATCGTCCTTCCCGCAAGCCCCGGTCAGGGCCATTAAACCCAGCAACAGGCAATTTACGCCAATTCGGTCCATTACTCTAAAACAAAGCAGCTTTCACTCGCTGTCTGGTTAAAACTTTCTTCCCTGGCCAATACCTCGTACTTGAACTCGTCACCCAATGCGATGAATGCCGCTGGAATGGTCATTGAAAACACATTCCGTGGCAGAATCACGCTCATCTCGGCCGCGAATTCTTCACCGTCCACCAGGAATTCGACCTCGACGACGACCTGGTAATTATGAATCGTGATATCGGACGAGCCCATCGGCGATCCCAGCTCTTCATGGGAGGTCTCAACTGCCG
>Ga0209980_10000454_pt1 | contig 22080 bp, 23 predicted proteins | sample CR02metaG_FD_183611 | JGI IMG/M metagenome (GOLD analysis project Ga0209980, IMG submission 183611) | Deep subsurface microbial communities from Mariana Trench to uncover new lineages of life (NeLLi) - CR02 metaG (SPAdes) (version 2) | ecosystem: Environmental > Aquatic > Marine > Ocean trench...
CTGGGCGGCGGAGCCTGAACTGGAGGAGCGCAAGTCCATGGGGCGCAAAGTGATCCTCTTCCTGCTTGCGCTGACCGCCCTGATGTACGCGCTCAAGCGTAAAATCTGGGCTGATCTTCACTAGAACACTTCCGGGCCAAATTGGATCATTTTGATGGGTGCTCATCGGTTTCCAGGGCAGACGCGGGCCGAAGCGCGATGCGGTGTATCGGGCGAGGGCCGCAACGCACCCTGGGGGCCGATTTACCCCACCGCAGGCCGGGTGCTTTGGCCCCAAGGCGTCGTTGCCCATCTTCGCCGATGCCCCGCATCGCCGGACGACAGGCGCCTAGCCTTGGGGTAAAATCATCCCGGTCAAATGGTTCAATTTGGCCCGGAAATGCTCTAAGGGCCTGCATTAGCTAGGGGAGGCCTCCCGGTGGCAGCGATTCGGGACTCCATCCTCGGCATCATCGGAGGGTCGGGCCTCTATGAGATCGAGGGCCTGACCGACCCAAGCTGGCGGGCGGTCGAGAGCCCCTTCGGGGCGCCTTCGGACGACTTCCTGTTCGGCGAGATCGGCGGCAAAGCGGTGGTGTTCTGCCCGCGGCACGGGCGCGGCCACCCAATCCCGCCCGGCGAAGTCAATTACCGCGCCAACATCGATGCGCTCAAGCGTGCCGGCGTCACCGAGATTCTCTCAGTCAGCGCGGTGGGCTCGCTCCACGAGGAATTGGCGCCCGGCACCTTCGTCATCGTCGATCAGTTCATCGACCGGACGGTGGCCCGGCCGGCGAGCTTCTTCGGCACCGGTATGGTGGCCCACGTTTCCATGGCGCGGCCGGTCTGCGCCCGGCTGGGCGCGGTGATCGAGGCCGAGGCCCGGGCGCGCGGGATCCCGATATTGCGCGGCGGCACCTACCTTGCCATGGAAGGGCCGCAGTTTTCTTCGTTGGCGGAATCCGAGCTTTACCGGTCCTGGGGCGCGCATGTCATCGGCATGACCAATATGCCCGAGGCCAAACTCGCCCGCGAGGCGGAGATCTGCTACGCCACCGTCGCCATGGTCACCGATTACGATTGCTGGCACGCGGGCCACGACGACGTCACCGTGGACGCCATCATCGCCATCATGGCGGCCAATGTCGATACCGCCCGCGGCCTCCTCGGCGCGCTCGCCCCGGCCCTGAATGAGGCGCCGGATCCCTGTCCCGAGGGCTGCCACCGGGCCTTGGACCACGCGCTGATCACGGCGCCCGAGGCCCGCGACCCGGCGCTGTGCGCGCGGCTCGACGCCGTCGCCGGGCGGGTGCTTGGGGGGTGATGGCGGGCCGGCGGGACCGTCAAACGTTGAATTTAAACTCGATGACGTCGGCCTCGGCGAGCACGTAATCCTTGCCCTCGGTGCGCATCTTGCCCGCCGCCTTGGCCGCCTGTTGGCCGCCCAGCGCGACGTAATCGTCGAAGCCGATGGTGTCGGCGGCGATGAAGCCGCGCTCGAAATCGGTATGGATGCACCCCGCTGCCTGGGGCGCCCGGGTACCCGCCGGGATGGTCCAGGCGCGGGATTCCTTGGCCATGGCGGTGAAAAATGTGATCAGGCCGAGAAGGCGGTAGCCCTCGCGGATCAGGCGCTCGAGCCCGGGTTCCTCTAACCCCATCTCGGCCAGGAAGGCGGCGCGCTCTTTGGCATCGCCAAGCGCGGCCACCTCCGCCTCGATGGCCGCCGATATGATGACCACACCCGCACCTTGGGCCGCCGCCATGGCCGCGACGGCCTCGGTCAGGGCATTGCCGCTCTTGGCCGCGCCCTCGTCGACATTGCAGACATAGAGCACCGGCTTGGCGGTAAGCAGCTGCAGGGCGCGGAACAGGGGCTTTTCCTCGGGCCCGAGTTCAAGCGCGCGGGCCGGGGTGCCGTCCCTCAAGGCGGCGATCGCCCGCCCTGCCAGGGCTAGGGTCGCCGCCGCCTCCTTGTCCGCCCCCCGGGCACGTTTGGTCAGCGCTTCGGCGCGCCGTTCCAGGCCCTCGAGGTCGGCCAGCATCAGCTCGGTCTCGACCACCTGGGCATCGGCCACCGGGTCGATCTTGCCTGCAACATGGGTGATGTCACCGTCCTCGAAACACCGCAGCACATGAACGATGGCGTCCACTTCGCGGATATGGCCGAGGAACTGGTTGCCGAGCCCCTCGCCCCGGCTCGCGCCCGCCACCAGGCCGGCGATATCGACGAACTCCAGCTGGGTGGGGACGATGCGGGCCGAATGGGCGAGTTCGGCAAGTTTTTCCAGGCGCGGATCGGGCACCATGACCTGGCCGGTATTGGGCTCGATGGTGCAGAACGGGTAATTGGCGGCGTCGGCCGCCGCCGTCGCGGTCAGTGCGTTGAACAACGTGGACTTGCCGACATTGGGAAGCCCGACGATGCCGCAGTTGAAGCCCATCAGCCGGGCCCCTGGGCGGGCGGCTCGGATTCCTCGGGGGTGAGGATCATGGCCAGGCGATTGGTGAACCCGGGACCGTCCCCCACAGCCAAGCGCGGGGCGGCCTCGGCGATGGCAACCAGCAGCGGTGCCACCCATTCCAATTCCGCCTTGGAGAAATCGTCGAGTACGTGGCCCGTGACCCGGTCCTTCAAGCCGGGATGGCCGACGCCGATCCTGACCCGCGCGAAATCGGCGCCGAGATGGCCGACGATGTCGCGGATTCCGTTGTGTCCGGCATGGCCGCCGCCCTTCTTGAAGCGCACCTTTTCGGGCGCCAGGTCGATCTCGTCGTGGATGACGGTGAGGTCCCGGGGGGCGAGTTTGTAGAAACGCACCGCCGCCGCCACCGAGCGTCCCGATTCGTTCATATAGGTATCGGGCTTGAGCGCCAGGATCTTTTCGCCGTCGAACGCACCTTCGGCGCATTGGCCCCCGAAGCGCTTACGCCAGGGGCCAAAGGAATGGCGGCGGACGATTTCGTCCACCGCCATGAAGCCGATGTTATGCCGGTTGCGGCTGTGCTTTGCGCCGGGGTTGCCCAGCCCCACCAGCAGATGCATGGCTCAAGATCCCTAGAACCGGGAGGCTCAGGTGGCCTTCCGGTCGCCCTTTCCGTCGCCCCTTCCGTCGCCCTTCTCTTCGCCTTCGGCCGCGTCGCCCTCCTCGCCTTCGGCGGCGATGCCCTCTTCGCCCTCTTCGCCTTCCTCGACTTCCTCGACTTCCTCGCCTTCCTCGGCCTCGGCGGCTTCGGCGGCGGCGGCGGCCTCAAGGGCCTCGTCGCGCACCACCGTGGGCGCTGCGATGGTGGCCACGGTGAAGTCGCGGTCGGTGATGGCCGGCACCACCCCGTCGGGAAGCTCTATCATGGAGATATGGATGCTGTCGCCGATTTCGAGCTCGGCCAGGTTCGCTATGAGCGAATGCGGGATGGCGTCGGCGCGGCAACCGACCTCCACCTCGTGGCGCACGATGTTGAGCACGCCGCCCCGGCGCAGGCCCGGGCAATCCTCTTCGTTCTCGAACACCACCGGGATCGCCACGGTGAGTCGCGTGCTTTCCGAAACCCGCAGGAAATCTACATGCAGCGGCTGGTCGGTGACCGGATGGAATTGCACGTCGCGGGCCAATACCCGGTGCGCCGTGCCGTCGAGGTCGATATCGGTGAGCGTGGTGAAGAACCCCGTCCGCGACAACTCCCGGCGCAGCCCCTTGGTGTCCAAAGAGATGGTAATGGGGGTTTCCTTGCCGCCGTAAATGACGGCGGGGATGTATCCTTCGCGGCGTACGGCCCGGGCGGCCCCCTTCCCGGCCCGGTCCCTGGCGCGCGCGATGAGCGAAATGATTTCGGCCATGGCTCAGGCCTCCTGGTTCGAGCGCCGGCCTCCAGGGGTGCCGGCGCGTTGGCGCGGGTTCCTAGTACGGCAAAACACCGGTCTTGAACAGTCCGGAATGCGATTATTAGTCGAACAGGCTGGAAATCGAGCTTTCGTCGCTGATTCGGCTGACGGCGTCGGCCATCAACGGGGCGATGGTGAGCTGTTCGATGGTATTGGAGAGCCGCACCGCCTCGGTCGCCTGGATCGAGTCGGTGACCACCAGTTTTTCCAGGGGCGAGGCCGACACCCGCCCGACCGCGTCGCCGGACAGCACCCCGTGGGTCACGTAGGCGGAAACGCTCTTGGCGCCGGCCTCGGTCAGGGCCTGGGCGGCATTGCACAGGGTGCCTGCGGAATCGATGATGTCGTCGATCATGATGCAGCACCGGTCCTTGACGTCGCCGATGATGTTCATGACTTCCGATATGCCCGCCCTTTCGCGGCGCTTGTCGATGATGGCGAGGTCGGTATCGAGCCGCCGCGCCATGCCGCGGGCGCGCAGCACGCCGCCGATGTCCGGCGACACCACCGTGAGCGGCTCGTCGTTGAAGCGGGACCGGATATCCTTGGAAAAATCCGGCTCGGCATAGAGGTTGTCCACCGGGATGTCGAAAAAGCCCTGTATCTGGCCCGAATGCAGATCCATGGTGAGAACCCTGTCGGCGCCGGCGGTGGTGATCAAGTTGGCCACGAGTTTGGCCGAGATGGGGGCCCGGGGCGCCGTCTTGCGGTCTTGGCGGGCATAGCCGAAATAGGGGATAACGGCGGTAATGCGGCGCGCCGAACCGCGCTTCAGCGCGTCCAGCATGATCAGCAATTCCATGAGGTTGTCGTTGGTGGGAGATGACGTGGACTGGATCACGAAGACGTCCTCGCCGCGGACGTTCTCCAGGATCTCCACGTAGATCTCCATATCCGAGAATCGCCGCACGTCGGCTTGGGTCAGGCGCAGCCGGAGGCACGCCGCCATGGCTTCCGCCAGCGGCCGGTTGGAATTACACGAAATCAGCTTCATTTTCTGCCCTGGGTAGTGCTAATTGGGCATCATTCTTGGGCATCTGCCGGGGTTGCCCCGGAGACCCGCCGCCGTCCCCCTCGCCGGGCGCGCGCACTCTATCAGCGCGGCAAAGACGTGGCAACGCCTCTGTGGGGCAGGGTACTGTGATTATGGTTCGGCGGGCGGGGCCGTCGCCTGGCGGCGGATGATCTTGGTGATTCCCGGCGCCGCGGCCCGCGCCGCTAGCGCCGCGGTGACGCCCCAAAAACGGGCAAGGCTACCCGATTCCACATGATTGGTTTGTTTGACAGTGCCGAGGATGCGGCCCTCGGGGGCCAGAACCGTCCAGGTTATCTCGACCCGCTGGGTGGAGCCAATGTCGGCGGGCGTGATCTTGACGGCGCCCAGCAGCACGATGGGGGTGGCGCCGCGGATGACGGATTCGGCGACGCGGAACCCCAGTTTCCTGAGCTCGAAGGCAAGCGACCGGCGCAGGGCGATGCGACCGTCTCCGGGGGCATCGTCGACGTCGAAGACGGTGATCGACCGGGCTTCCGTGATGGGGACGGTGCGGGCGTCGGAGATCAGCGGCGCCAGGCCCGCGACCGCGTCCCGGGCCAGACGTTTGAAAAGAGGCTTTGCGGCCCGATCCCACGCGGCGCGGTCGACCATGAGTTCCTGGTGGTGGACGCCGCCGGGCCGGCCCCGGAGATTGAGAACCAGCCATAGCAGCCGCACCCGGGCTTTGGTCCTGCTTTCCGTCGGCCCGATGGTGGCCCGGCCCACCAACGTGTACCCGGCGCTCAGGCCGGCCTGTGCCTGGGCGGCAAAGTCCTCGTCCCGGAAGGCCTGGGCGACTTCCCTGGCAATCAATGCGCCATGGGGCGTTCCCGCCACCGTGACGACGTTGATGCCGGCGTGCTTACCCGGCGCCAGCAACGGGTTGTCGACGTCCCCGTCGTGGGAAAACGGCTGGGGCAGGGCGCCGCAGGCCGCCACCAAAAGACAGGCGATCGTCGCGGCCCAGCGCGGCGCCGGCACAGGGGAGAGAATTCTAGATAAGAACACAGCTCACCATGAGGCCAAGGAGCAGCGCGATGACGAAGTAGATCATGTGGGGCATGGGCTCATTCCGAAAGCGCGATCACCGAAATGTTGCGCCCGTAATCGGGCTCGCCGTCGAGGACCGAACGCCGGTAACTGAAAAACCGGTCCTTGAGGGCGCAGGTGTCCAGGGTGGGCCGCGGCGCCGGCGTTAGCCCGGCGCGAACCAAGCACGCCGCGACAAGGCCGCCCAGATCGAAAAGGTAATGGGCTTCCCTGGGCGCTGCACGAAAAAAATGCTCATTGGCGGGATTCTGGCCCAGGAAGGGCGCGGGGAATTCCGGGCCGACCTCGTAGGAGCGTTGGCCGATACAGGGCCCGATAGCCGCGGTGATGCGGCCGGGCCGGGCGCCCAACGCCACCATGGCAGCGACCGTGGCTTCGATCACGCCGCCAAGGACGCCACGCCAGCCGGCATGGGCCGTGGCGATGACGCGCGCTTGGTTGTCGGCCAACAGGACCGGGGCGCAGTCGGCGGCGAGCACCCCCAGGCCCAACCCCGGAACGCGTGTGACGAGCCCATCGGCGCGGGGTGCCGCGTCCATTCGCCAGGGCGTCTCCACCGTCACCACGTCGGCGGAATGAGTTTGATAGGCGGTGACGATGCGTCCCCGCCCGAGGCCGAGAGCGGCACCGGCACGGTCGCGGTTGGCCGCGACATCGGCGGGTTTGTCGGCCGAGCCCGGCCCGGTATTGAGCGAGTCGTAGATGCCGGTGCTGATCCCGCCCGCGCGGGAGAAGAAGCCATGAACCAGGCCGTCATGAGCGTCCAGGCGGGGGTCGCGGATGACGGGGGGAAGGGGTTGGTTCATGGCCATTGCGTGGCGGGACAGGGGTTATTCTGTAAATCCAGGCAGGGTTTCGGCGTCCGGGGACGCCAATGCCATCACCTTGAACAGATTGCCCATTTCCGAAGGCGCGAGCAAGCGCTTGAGCGCGGCCTCCATGTCGTGGCCCTGTTGGGCCGTCGCCGCCGCCATCAGGCGTTTCGCCCGCGCCGCGATCCCTAGGGACAAGAGAAACCGTCCTTGGCCGATGGGCCCGAAGACGGTGGCGCCGGCATCGTGTGCGCGCCGGCCAAGGGCGCCGAAATCGACATGGGCGGTCAGGTCCGCGGTGCCCGGATCGGACAGGGGATCGGCATACGCGTGTCCGCGCACGGCCTGAAGGGTTTCCCCCGTGGCAAACTCTGCGTGGCCGTAATCGATGATCAACGCCGCCCCCGGCGCGCGCGCGCAGCGGCCGGCGAGTTCGCCGGCGATGGCCTGGGCCGTGGGGGATACTTCGTAGATGGTGCCGGGGCGGATGGTGCCGGGTATGGCGTCCAGGGCGAGGGTGGGCGGGAGGTCCCCCACCGGAGCCTGGGCCCCGATGGTGAATGTGAAGCCGCCGTTGGGCCCGGTATGGCGATCGATGCAGCGCTCGGCCCATCCCCCCTCGGTCGCGATTAGTTGGCGCACCGGCAGGGCGTCGAAAAACTCGTTGGCGATGACAATCAGCGGGCCGTCGGGCAACCCCGCCAAATCGTCGTGGAATACCGGATCGAATCCGCCCAGGGCTCCGAACTGGCGGGCGCGCAAGCGGGGGCTGGTTTCAACAAGATGTAGTTGGGCGGCCTCGACGAAGCCTGGCTTGGTGCGCCCGGCCCTGAGAGCGTCCGCCATCAGCGTTCCGTGGCCGGGCCCGAGTTCGGCCAGGGTGAAGGGAGTGGGGGCGCCGAGAGCCTCCCACACCACCGCGCTCCAGAGGCCGATCATCTCGCCGAACATCTGGCTGGTCTCGGGTGCCGTGATGAAGTCGCCGGCCGCGCCCAAGGGATCGCGGGTCCGGTAATAGCCGAACTCGGGGTGGTTCAGCGCCAGCTCCATGAAGCGGGCGACCGGCATCGGCCCTGTGGTCTCGATTTCCTCGGCAATGACGCAGGCGAGGGGGGTCACGACCGGTTGGCGACGCGGGTCAGCGCTACCCAGATGAGCCCCACCCCCGCGGCGGCAACCGGCACCGACAGCCATTGCCCCATGGTGGTTGCACCGGTGAGATAGCCAATATGGGCGTCCGGTTGCCGAAACAGCTCGGCCGTGGAGCGGAAGAATGCATAGCCCAAAAAGAACGCGCCCGTGATCAAGCCCTGGCGCCTCCTTCCATGGGCGAAGCGGGCGAGCATGGACAGAATCAACAGCAATACGATCCCCTCGCCCGCCGCCTCGTAGAGCTGGCTGGGATGGCGCGGAATCTTCAAGGGGTCGGTGGGAAACACCATGGCCCATGGGACGTCGCTGGGCCGGCCGTAAAGCTCGCCGTTGATGAAATTGGCGATGCGGCCGAAGAACAGCCCGATCGGCGCGACCAGGCAGACCAGGTCGCCCATGGCGAGGATGGGGATGTGGCGCCGCCGTGCGAAAAGGACGGTGGCGATGACGACGCCCAGGAGCCCGCCATGGAACGACATGCCGCCTTTCCAGACCTCGAGAATTCGCAGGGGGTCGGCAAGATAATAACCGGCATTGTAAAAAAGCACGTAGCCGAGCCGCCCGCCCAGGATCACTCCCAGGGTCGCCCACAGCAGGAAATCGTCGACCATCGCCCGGCTCACGACGGGGTCTCGGCCCGGCGCCGGGGGGTGATCGGCGAGGCGCATCATGATCCACCATCCGATCAACAGGCCGGCCACGTATGACAGCGCATACCAGCGGATGGCGAAGGGCCCGAAGGACACGATCACCGGGTCGATGGCGGGAAAGGGCAGGGCCAGAAAGGGGGGCATGGGTCGAGACCACTCCGAGAATTGCCCCCGGGAGAATAGAAGTGCGCCCCCCCACCCGCAAGCCCGAGAGGGACTCTATCTTCCACTGGCCGGCGATTTCCCGGGCCAGCCGGACGCGGGTGGGTTCGACCATGGTGAAATCGGCGGTGAAATCGGCTCTTTTTTCTTAACTGAATAATCATTAACGTAAAACTTAAAGTTAGGGTGTTGAATGCGCGACGTTTCTCATTCCGTATCATGGTCATGGGACATGCTCATTAAATTCGGTGCGGCCTTCATTGCGGTTACTGTGCTGATCTCCGCGGCGCCCTCCTGGGGGGATTTCAACCGGGACCTAAAAATTTGCCAAAACCACCGGGCCAAGTCCGTTGCCAGGGTCAGGTCCTGTACCCGTGTCATCCAATCGAAGAGCTTCGATGGCAAGGATCTCGCCCTGATTTTGATCCTTCGGGCCAACGCCTTTGACGATAGGGGCGAGACCGACCGGGCGATCCAGGATTACGGCGCGGCGATCCGCCTGAATCCCCGCGATTCCCGTGCCTATTACAACCGGGGCTTCGTCTACTCCAAGACCAAGGACCGGATTGAATTGGCGATCCGGGACTTCTCCGAGGCCATCCGCCTCGACCGGGGCGATGCCGCCGCCTTCCAAAGCCGGGGCATCGCTTATGGCAAGTCGGGACAATGGGACCGGGCGATATCCGATTACAACGAAGCCCTTCGCCTGAGCCCCAATAGCGCCTCCACCTTCTACAACCGGGGCATTGCACACGACGAAAAGGGCGATACCGATCGCGCCATTAAAGATTACACCGCGTCCCATCGTCTCAATGCGGGGGCGGCCGCCGTCCTGCACCGCCGGGGGCTGGCCTACAGCAAAAAGGGGGAACTCGACCGCGCCATCACCGATTACCACGCCGTCCTTCGTATCAAGCCGCGGGCCGCGGTGGTTTATCGCAGCCGGGGCCTGGCCTATGCCAGGAAGGGCAAGGCGGATTGGGCGATCGAGGATTTCAACGAAGCCATTTCCCTGGACCGGAAGGATTCCACGGCATTTTACAACCGCGGCCTCGCCCACTCCAAGAAGGGCAAATTCAACCAGGCGATCGAGGATTTCGACGACTCCCTCCGCCTCAAGCCCAACGTCGCCGCGGTCTTTTACGGTCGCGCTCATGCCCTTTATCGATGGGGACGGTCCGACCTGGCGATCAAGGATTTCAGCGCCGCCGTCCGGCTCAAGCCGGGGACGGCGGTCTTCATTTATGGCCGGGGCCTCGCCCACTCCAAGATTGGGAAGCATGACCTGGCCCTCGCCGATTTTGACGCGGCGATTCGTCTCAGGCCGGATTTCGTGCCGGCCTATCTTAATCGCGGCCGATCGAAATTTTTCCTGGCGCGTTTCCGGGCCGCGGTGCCAGACCTGGAACGGGCGGCGCGGGCGCGTCCGAAAGACCTTTTCCGCCTGGTGTGGCTCCATCTTGCCCGTTCACGCGCCGGCGCCGATGGCCGCGCGTCGCTGCGCGATGCGGTCGAAAAGCTCGATCTCCGGAGATGGCCGGGGCCGCTGGTGTCGATGTACCTCGGCCGGATGAGCGGCGCCGAAGTGATAAAACAGGCCGGCCAGGGCAGCAAGGGGAAGCGGCGCGGGAAACTCACGGAAGCCTATTATTTCGTGGCCCAGGACCATCTCATGCGCGGTGATCCCGACAAGGCCAAGGAGCTTTTGCGGGCGGTGCTCAAGCTGCGGGTCAAAACTTTCGTCGTCTATACCGGGGCACAGGCGGAACTGGCGCGGATGGCCAAGGGGCAGCCGCGAAAATGAACCGGCGATGACAGCACCCCGGCCTCGGCGCCGGTTGCCGCTGCGGGGGCGAGGCCCCATAATGGGGATGGCCATAATGGGGTGGAAGGACGTATCCCATGCAGACCCGAAATCCCATACTCGATGACCTCGCGCGGGTTGCCGCGGGCGCCCTTGGCGTCGCCGCCGGCATGCGGAAGGAGGCCGAGGAGCTCCTAAAGCAGCGCTTCGCCTCGGTCATGGGCAGAGAGGGATTCGTGACCCGGGAAGAGTTCGAGGCCGTCAAGGCGATGGCCGCCAAGGCGCGGACGGAAAACGAAGACCTCCAAGCGCGCATTGCCAAGCTGGAGGCGGCGGGGCGGCGAAAACCCCGGGCCAAACGCAGCGCGGCCAAATCGTCGGCCAAGCCTGCGCGCGCCGCCGCCGGCAAGAAGGCAACGCCCGCCGGAGGCCGGGGCCGCAAAAGCTGAACCCGGCGCGGGCGTTTATCCACAACTAATTTCGAGGCAGGCCCAATCGCCCCTTGCAGTCGCGAAGTGATTTTGGCACCCTACATTCTGTAGTGGTTTGGAGGGGTTGGAACACAATATGTCGTGGGATGCGGAAAGATCCCCGATCCGTAAGGGGGGTTTTCGCGGTCCGTGTCCGCCGTCTCCAAGGAAAGCATCCCACTTTCGAGGCAGCCTGGCGATGACCGAATCTCTGTATCAGATGGAAGCCGACGATGCCCACCCCATCGATTTGGTGGAGCGCGTCATCGGCGCCAACCAGTGGAGCCACCAGCGGGTCAGCGATGACGAGCTTGCCGTGGAGATCGCCGGGTGTTGGTGCGATTACCGGCTGTTCTTCGCCTGGCACCGGGAAGCGGCGGCCATTCACTTCTCCCTGGCGCTGGACATGCGGGTGCCGAAGGCAAAGCATGGACAGGTCGGCGTCCTGCTGGCGACGATCAACGAAAAGCTCTGGCTCGGCCATTTCGACCTGTGGTCCGAGGATGGCCTGCCGATGTTCCGCTATGCGGTGCTGTTGCGCGGCACCTCGGGCCCGAGCCACGCGCAAATCGAGGAACTGGTGAACATCGCCATATCGGAATCCGACCGTTTCTACCCCGCCTTCCAATTCGTTATCTGGGGTGGCAAGTCGGTCGCCGATGCGGTCGCCTGCGCCCTGATCGACCCCATCGGCGAGGCCTGACCGGGTCATGACCGAGGCTGGCCCCAGGCTCCTCCTTGTGGGCGGAGGGCGCATGGGCGCAGCGCTTCTCAGGGGCTGGCTGGATAAGGCCATCGCCCGGCCCGACGCGATCACCGTGGTCGAACCGGCCAGTGATGCGCGGGCGGCATTGGCGGTGCTTGGGGTGCGGGTGCTGGCCGATGCCGAGGCCGCCCTCGATGACGGCCGGGCGCCCGATCTCGTGCTGCTCGCGGTCAAGCCCCAGGTGATGGACGAGGCCGCGGCCTATGGCGCGCTGGCCGGCGGCGGCACGGTGTTTCTCTCCATCGCCGCGGGCAAGACCACGGCCTATTTCCAAGGGCTGTTCGGTGCCGAGGCGGCGATTGTCCGGGCCATGCCCAACACGCCGGCCCAGGTCGGGCGCGGCATTACCGCCCTATTCGCGACCGAGCGCGTCGACGGGGCCGGCAAGGCATTGTGCGCGAATCTGATGGGCGCCGTCGGCGAGGTGGTCTGGCTCGACGATGAATCCTTGATGGACGCGGTGACCGCGGTATCGGGCTCCGGACCGGCCTACCTGTTCTATCTGATCGAATGCCTTGCCGCGGCCGGCCGCGAGGCGGGCCTCGATGAGGACATGGCGGGGCGCTTGGCCCGGGCCACCGTCGTCGGGGCGGCGGAACTCGCCCGGCTCTCGCCGGAGCCGGCGGGGCGCCTACGCGAGCAGGTCACCTCTCCGGGCGGCACCACCGCCGCGGCGCTCGAGGTGCTGATGGCCCCCGGCGGGCTCGAGGCGCTCATGGTGCGCGCGGTGCAAGCGGCGGCGCGGCGCTCCCGGGAACTGGCGGGGTGAAGGGGCTTTCGCTGCCCTGCCGCCAGGGGCGGCGAAGCGGGGTCACACCGGCAACCGGATGCGCGCGCGCAGGCCGCCCAGCGGCGAGTCGCTCAAGGCGATCTCGCCGCCATGGGCATGGACCATGTCGCGGGCGATGGTAAGCCCCAATCCGACGCCCCCGGTCTCGACGTTGCGCGACTGATCGAGCCGGCTGAACGGCCGGAAAACGGTTTCATGCATCTTCTCGGGGATGCCGGGTCCGTCGTCGTCCACGGTCAGTTCGATGAAGTCGGGCTTGCGGATGGCGCTGACCACGGCGCGGGTGCCGTACTGGGTGGCGTTGGAGACCAGGTTGGCGATGCACCGCCTGAGGCCTTCCTTGCGGACCGATAGGGTCAATGCGCCCTCGGCCGTGAAATCGACCATGTTGCCGGCACGCCGCGCGGCGGCCACGACGTCCTCCACCAGGTCGCGCAGATTGGTCTGGGCCACCGGTTCTGTGCCTTCGCCCCGGGCGAAGGCGAGATAGCCCTCGACCATGCGTTCCATCTCGGCGACGTCGGCCTTGAGCTCCTGGGCGCTGGGCGTCTCTCCCAGCATCGCCAGCTGCAGTTTCATGCGGGTCAGCGGCGTGCGCAGGTCGTGGGAAACGCCGGCCAGCATCTCGGTGCGCTGACTCACCTGCCGCTGGAGCCGGTCCCGCATGCGGTTGAACGCGGTCGCCGCCTGGCGGACCTCGGTCGCGCCCTGGATCCGGAACACTTCAACGTCGTGGCCCTTGCCCAGCGCGTCGGCGGCCATCGCCAGGCGCCGAATCGGACGGATCTGATTGCGCATGAAGATCATGGCGACGGCGAACAGGATCATCGAGCTTCCCGCCATCAAGCCGATGAACAGATAGGTGGTGGAAGTGAACAGGCGTTTGCGCGGGGCGATCAGGTGGAGCACGCCGTCGGGGAGTTGAATGTCGATGATCACGTCGCGGTCGAACGATTCGGCGTCGATCGCCAAAGGAAGCTTGGTGCGGTCGGACAGCGCCTTGCGGAGCACCCGCTCCAGGCGCCCGGGATTGGCCCGCGGCGTCGCGTTCTTCAGGATCGCCTTTTCCCTGAACGAGCCGCGGACCTGGAAATGGGTATGGGCGAAGGTGAAGGCGGCCTTTCGTCCCTTGGGTCCGGGATTCTCTCGCAGCAGCACCATGGTGGCGGCAATGTCGCCGGCGAGCCCGCGCGCCAGCCGTGTTGCCACCGTGTCCCAGTGACGCTCGAAGAATACCCAGGCCGAAAAGATCTGCAGCAGGATCAAGGGGGAAACGATGATCAGCAGCGAGCGGCCCAACAAGGTCCGGGGCAATACCCGTCTTATGATGCCGCCGATGGAAAACATTCGGGCCGCCTCAATCCGGTCTCAGCACATAGCCCTTGCCGCGCACCGTACAGAGATAGCGGGGCATCTTCGGGTCGGGCTCGATCTTGCGGCGCAGGCGGGTCACCTGGACGTCGATGGAACGGCTGCTGCCGGTCTCGCCACTGGCCCGGCGCAGCACCTCGCGATCGAGGGGCTCACCGGCGCGCCGCGCCAGGGACTTGAGGAGATTGGCTTCGGCGGTGGTCAGGCGCACCAACTGGCCGCCACGGGTCAGTTCATCGCGTCCCAGGTCGAAACGGCAGTCGCCGAAAGTAATCGCCCCGACGGCCGCCGCGCGCGGCTCGGCGCGTGCTAAGATGCGCAGAATGCGGAGAACCAATTCGCGCGGCTCGAAGGGCTTGGGCAGGTAGTCGTCGGCCCCGCGCTCGAGGCCCTTGATTCGGTCTTCGGTCTCGCCCATTGCGGTGAGCATCAGGATGGGGACCGCACTTTCACCGCGCAGGGACTGGGCGAAGTCGAGACCGCTTTCCCCCGGCATCATCAGATCCAGCACCAGGAGATCGAAATCCAGCCCCAGCATCCTGGCCCGCGCCTGGGCGGCGTCGGACGCGGTGGTCACCCGGAATCCGTTTTCCACGAGATAGCGGCCCAGGAGCTGGCGCAAGCGACGGTCGTCATCCACCACCAGGATATGAGGATCGGTCGTGAGGTCGATCTGAGCTTGGGGGTTGGGGGGCGGCATGGCGGGTCCCGTCGGCCTCAGAGTCCGGCACGTCCGACCCGCGCGCGCGCCGGTACGGGTTGCTCGGACTCCGCCGCCTGGTCCCGGCGCGCCATCAGTGCCCTGCGGTCCCCTTCGGTGATCAGGCCCAACAATACCTTGCGGAAGCCGTCCACGGCTTCGGCCCCGGTCTGGCGATAGGCACGGGCCAGCAGCGCGCGTTGCTGGGCGGTCAGGTCCCGCTCCACCTCGATCCCCTTGGCGGTGAGGGCGAGATGGCGCTGGCGCCGGTCGCGAAGGCCCGGCGTCTGTTCGATCATGCCGAGCGTCACCAGGTCGGCGAGCACCCGCGACAGGCTCTGCTTGGTAATCCTGAGCAGCTTGAGCAGCCCCGAGACGGTGATGGCGGGGTGTTGGCCGATGAAATACAGCGCCCGGTGATGGGCGCGGCCCAGTTTGTGGCGGGCCAGCACCTGGTCGGCTTCCTCGAGGAAGTCCCGGTAGGCGAAGAACAACAGCTCCATGCCGTCGCGGAGGTCTTCCTCGCGCAGGAACAAGGGATTGAAACTTGATTTTAAGTCAGCCACGTTGACATATATGATCGCAAATGTTAGTCAACGCAACGTTCTTTCTAAACCCTCGTAAGCCTTTGAAAGCATTGGCTCATGGCGCTCCTACCCTTCGACGACCGCGATGGGGTCATCTGGTATAACGGCGAATTGGTGCCGTGGCGGGAATCACGCCTGCATGTATTGAGCCACGGGCTGCATTACGCGTCCTGCGTGTTCGAAGGCGAACGGGTCTATGGCGGCGCCATTTTCAAGCTGCGCGAGCATACCGAGCGCCTGGTCAATTCGGCGCGAGTTCTGGGGTTCGAAATTCCCTACAGCGTCGAGGCCATCGATGAGGCGTGCAACCTGGTGGTCGCCACCCAGGGTCTCGAGGATGCCTATGTTCGCCCGGTGGCCTGGCGCGGCAGCGAGATGATGGCGGTGTCCGCCCAGCACTCCCTGATCCATGTCGCCATCGCCGCCTGGGAATGGCCGTCTTATTTCAATCCCGAGGATCGGCTCAAGGGAATTCGCCTCAAGACCGCGACCTGGCGGCGGCCGGGGCCCGACACCGCGCCCACCAATTCCAAGGCTGCCGGGCTCTACATGATCTGTACCCTGTCCAAGCATGAGGCCGAGGCGGCGGGCTATCATGACGCCTTGATGCTGGATTACCGGGGATACGTTTCTGAGGCGACGGGCGCCAATATCTTCTTAGTGCAGGACGGGGTGATCCATACGCCGCTGCCCGATTGTTTCCTCGACGGCATCACCCGGCGCACGGTCATGGAACTGGCCCGCGCCCGCCGGTTCGAGGTGGTGGAACGCCATATCGAGCCCGCGGAACTGGCCCGCACCCAGGAGGTTTTCCTGACCGGAACCGCCGCCGAAGTGACTCCGGTGGGCGAGATCGACGACCAAACCTTCACCGTCGGCGACATCACCCGGGCGCTGATCGAGGATTACGACAAGTTGGTGCGTGAAGCCGGCGACGATAAAGCCTCGTCCGCCGCCTGAGCGGACCTTAGAGCACTAAGTCTTTTCCCAACGGGCGGCGAGGACATCGTCGCTTTGCTTGGCCTTGACCCATTTTTCGCCCGCCGCGGTGCGCTCGCTTTTCCAGAACGGGGCCTGGGTCTTGAGCCAGTCGATCAGGAAGGAGCACGCCTGCAAGGCGTCTTCGCGATGGGCCGCGGCACAGACCACCAGGACGATGTTGTCACCGGGCGCGAGCGCGCCGACCCGGTGGATGATCAGGGTGGCGTCCAGGGGCCAGCGCCGGTTGGCTTCGTCTTCGATGCGCGACAACATCTTTTCGGTCATCCCGGGATAGTGTTCCAGGGTCATGCCGCGGATGGCGGTTGACTCTTGGCCTGCGCCGGGGTCGACGAAATCCCGGACCAGGCCTATGAAGCTGGCGACGCCGCCGATCTCGGTTCGGCCCAGGGTCAGCGCCTTGATCTCGGCGCCGATGTCGAAATCCTCTTCCTGGACGCGGATCGCCACCACATCCTCCTTGATCAGCCGCCGGTTACCGGGGGAAACAGCGCGACTTCGTCGTCGCTGGCGACCGGTGCGTCGCGGGCGGCAAATTCCTGGTTGACGGCGACCCGCACCAGATCGGGCCGTGCCAGCGCTTCGGCATAACCCGCCCCCCGTCCCTGGAGCCAGCGCAGAAGGTCTTCCACCGTCGCCACGTCGGCGGGCGGGTCGACCTCTTCCTCGGCGCGGCCGATGCGGGTCCTGAGCCAGGCGAAATAGAGCAATTTCACTTGCTGCCCCCCTGGCCCAGTTGCCTTTGGTCCGATCCACCGGCATCGACTTCCTCGGCTTCCCCCGTGGTGGCACCGCGGCCCCCATTCCGGACCGGTTCGGCGGGCTCCGTCATATGCACGATGCCGATCCGCAGGTAATCGTAGCCGGTGAACAGGGTGAGCCCGGCCGCGATCCACAGACCCCAGGTGGCGATATCTTGCACCATCAAGGCAGGCGGGCCCGCATCCTCCAAAAGAAGCAGGGCCACGGCGATCATCTGAAGGGCGGTCTTCCATTTGGCGAGCCGGCTCACCGGCACGCCGATATTGATCTCGGCGAGAAACTCCCGGAGCCCGGAAACCAGGATCTCCCTGATCAGGATGACCAGCGCGGCCAGAACCAGCCAGCCGGTGATCCAGTTCAGCGCCACCATCATGAACAACACGGACGCCACCATGATCTTGTCGGCCACGGGGTCGAGAAAGCGGCCGAAACGGGTCACCTGGTCCCAGGACCGGGCCAGATAACCGTCGAAAAAGTCGGTGAGCCCCGCAGCCGTGAACAGGGTGAAGGCGACCCAATTGGCGAGCGGTTTATCGAGCAAGAATGTGCCCACCAAAAGGGGAATCACGACGATGCGCGACAGGGTGAGAAGATTGGGGAGGGTGGTCAGCATGGCTTCGAACCGCTTGCGAGGCAAAACTCAGGGGGGCACGCTTTCGCCCTAGCTTAACGTTCTATCGGCTATCGTGGAAGTGGTCATAGATGCGTTGGGCGACCGTTCCGGAGATGCCGGCCACCTTGGCAAGGTCTTCGACGGCAGCATCCTCGACCGCCCGGGCGGCGCCGAAATGATTGAGCAGCGCCCGCTTGCGGGCGCTGCCGATGCCCGGGATCCTGTCGAGCTCGGACCGGGAAACGGCGCGCGACCGTTTGGCCCTGTGGCCGCCGATGGCGAAACGGTGGGCCTCGTCGCGCAGCCGTTGCAGGAAGTAGAGCACCGGATGGCGGGGGTCCAGGCTGAAGGGTGGGCGTCCCGGCAGGAAAAAGCGCTCCCTGCCAGCGTTCCGGTCCGGCCCCTTGGCGATGGCCGCCAGCGCCACGCCGTCGATGCCGAGGTCGGCGAAAACCTCCTCGGCGACGGTGAGTTGCCCCTGACCGCCGTCGATCAGCAACAGGTCGGGCCATTGGCCGGGGAGGTTGCGCGCCTCGTCCTTCAACGCCCGGGAGAATCGCCGCGTCAACACCTCGCGCAACATGCCGTAATCGTCGCCCGGCGCCAGGGTGCCCTTCTCGTCGCGGATATTGTATTTGCGGTAGGCGTTTTTGATGAAGCCGTCGGGTCCGGCCACCACCATGGCGCCGATGGCGCCGGTGCCGCCGATATGGCTGTTGTCATAGGCCTCGATCCGTTGCGGCGTTTCCGCCAGGCCGAAGACCTTGGCCACCCCGTCCAGCAGCCGCCGTTGGGAGGCGTTCTCCGCGAGCCTGCGGGACAGCGCCTGCTCGGCATTGGCCGCGGCCTGGGCGACCGCCGCCTTGCGGGAACCGCGCCGTGGCACCGACAGGGTCACTTTGCGTTTGGCCCTGAGCCCGAGGGCCTCGGCCACCAGGCCGGGGTTGGGGATCGGCGCGTTCAAGAGCACCAGGGATGGCGGCATATGGTGGGCGTAGAACTGGCCGATGAAGCTCTCCAGAATATCGTCATCGTCGGTTTGCCGGGGAAAGGCCGGGAAATAGGCGCGGTTGCCGAAATTCTGGCCGGCGCGGAAAAAGAACACCTGGACGCAGCACGCGTCGCCGGAGCGGTAGAGCGCGATGACGTCGGCATCTCCGAGGTTAGCTAAATTGATGTCCTGGCGGCCCTGGATGCGGGTCAAGGCCTGAATGCGGTCGCGGTAGACGGCGGCGGCCTCGAAATCCAGCGCATGGCTCGCCGCGCGCATCTTGTCGGCGAGCCGGTCCTGGATGGCGCGGCTCTTGCCGCGCAGGAATTCGCGCACCTCTTCGACCATGGAGAGATAGTCCTCACGTGGGATTCGGCCGACGCAGGGCGCGGTGCAGCGCTTGATCTGGTATTGAAGGCAAGGCCGAGTCCGGCTCTCGAAGATGGCGTCGGAACACGAGCGCAGGGGAAAGGCGCGGGCTAGCTGGGCCAGGGTGGCATTAACCGCGCCGGCCGAGGCGAAGGGGCCGAAATATTCCCGGCCCGGTTGCCGGGCGCCTCGGTGCTTGGTGATCTGCGGCCATTCCTGGTCGCGGGTGATCATGATGAATGGGAAAGACTTGTCGTCCCGGAGCAGCACGTTGTAACGGGGCTTGAGCCGCTTGATCAGATTGCTTTCCAGCAACAGCGCCTCGGCTTCGGTGCGCGTGGTGACGATTTCCAGCGCCCGGGTCGCTGCCACCACGCGGGCCATGCGGGCACCGAGCCGTTCCGGCCGCCGGTAGGCGGCCACCCGTTTGCGCAGGTTCTTGGCCTTGCCCACGTAAAGCACATTGCCCTTGGCGTCGATCATGCGGTAGACGCCCGGGCGATGAGGCAGGGTGGCGAGCTCCGCCCGGATCAGTTCCGCCCCTTGGCGCTGGGTGGGCGTCGTCGTCGCGTTGCGATCGGTGGGTTGCTCGGCCATGGGCGGTATTTTGAAGCCTCAGGGTTCGGCGTCAATGGGTCACGGTCTGCCGCCCACGGCGGCCGGTCGAAATCCCTAGGGGACTATCCACCGAACCTGTGGAAAAGCTTGTGCACAACGATACGGATCGCGCGTCGGACCTTAGAGACCCTTACACCGTGACCGGTTTGCCGAAAAAATAGGCAATTTTTATAACATATTGAATTTAAATAAAAAATCTTTTGTCAAGTTATATCAGGGTGTTAATAGGTATTTTTGCCAAAAGCGCGGTCACTTTTTAACTGTTCCAGGCGGACCTGTGTACAACTTGGCCTTGATTCGCCGCACCAATGGCGCGCCAATAGAGACTGTCTGGGCGTTCCCGGGGCTGGTTGTTGCCGGGCTTTATGGGAGAATTCAGCGACTTGAGCGAATTCTTGAAATTTCTATCCCGACGCTTTCGGCATCATCGAAGACGTCGAGTTTGTCCACCCGGACGCGCACGGCCGTCACGCGTTGGTCCTTGAAGCACAGCACCGCGATGTTCTCGGCCAGGGTCTCGACCAAGTTGATATGGGGCCCGTCCAAAAGGCGGCGGATGTCGTCCGCGACATCCTCGTAACAGACGACCTGGTGAATGTGATCGTCCGGCGGCGGTCCGATGTCGATGACCGAAAGTTCGAGATTGATCCGGACCCGCTGGCGGGTCTCTTTTTCGTGCCGGTGGATGCCGAGCGCGCAAGCGCCGACCAAGTCCTTGATGAACACCTTGCGGACGCCGTCGGTTGCGGGCGTGATACTGGGCGGGGGACGAAGCGGTTGAACCTTGGAATTTCTAGGCATTGGAACTTGCCAAACAAAGCGTCGGTGAATGGGCCGCGCCTTTATACACCATAAGACCGGAGCCGGTTGTCATTCTTCGATCCCCGGGCCGCCGGGCGCGGCCCACTGCAGGTGCTGTCCCGAATCGAGGGCGATCAGTTGCCCGGTGAGGGCGTGGGCCTCCAGCACGAAAAGAACGCCCTTGGCGACCTCTTCGGGCTCGACCGCGCGGCCCAATGGCGTGGCCTCCGCCTGGCGCCGGAAGGTATCGTCGCTTTGGCGCGGGCTGGGCAGCACCGGCCCCGGGGCGACGGCGTTGACGCGCACTCCCGGCGCCAGGGCCAGGGCAAGGGTGCGGGTGAGGGTCCAAAGGCCCGCTTTCGACAGGGTGTAGCTGAGGAAGTGGGGGGTCAGGTTCACCACCCGTTGGTCGACGATGTTCACCACGTTGCCCCCGACACCGCGGGCGAGCGCGCCGGCGAACGCCTGGGTCAGGACAAAGGGCGCGCGCAGGTTCACTTCCATGTGGCGGTCCCAGCTCTCCCGCGTCGCGGTGTCGATCTCATCGCGCTCGAACTGCGCGGCGTTGTTGACCAACACGTCCAGCGGTCCGATGGCGTCGCCGGCGCGGGCGATCAACCGGGCGGTCTCGGCTTCCTTGGAGAGGTCGGCCGCGATCGCCTCGGCACGGCCCCCAAGGGCTACGATTTCGCGGGCCAGGGACTGGGCGGCGGCGGCCGAGGCGTAGTGGTGGATGCAAACGCCATAGCCCGCGCCCGCCAGGCCTAAGCTTATGGCCCGGCCGATGCGCTGCGCCCCGCCGGTGACAAGGGCGTTTTTCGGTTGCTCGGTCATGGCGGGAGAATGGCCAAATGCGGCTCCCTATTCAAGGGCGCGGCCCCTGCGGCCTCTAGAATCCGATCGCCCTGAGTCCGTAATACTGCAGCATCACGTAGACGGCGTAGGCGCCGAGGAACACGCCGCCGACGGCGCGGGTGACGCCCTTCAAGGCCACCACCGCCACCAGCAGGGCGAGTGTCACCGCCAGCATGAACCAGATGTCGAAGCGCACGATCTGCGCCGGGATTTCGAGCGGCGTGATGATGGAGACCACCCCCATGATGGCGAGCACGTTGTAGATATTGGCGCCGATGACGTTGCCGATGGCGACGTCGGTATGGCGCCGCCAGGCGGCCACCATGGCGGTGGCCAGTTCCGGCAGCGAGGTCCCGACCGCCACCAGGGTCAGGCCGATCACCTCTTCGCCGACGCCCAAGAACCGCGCCGCCGTCAGCGCCCCGGAAATCAGGATGCGCGCCCCCACCACCACCGAGACGATGCCGCCGATGACCGCCAACAGCGCCAGCCAGACCGATTGCGGCCCTTCGCTGAACTCCTCGGCCTCTTTTTCAAGGATACTCGAAGTCTGGCTGCGCCGCCGCTCGGCCCAGTAGGTGTAAAGCGAATAGCAGACGATGGCACCGATCATCGCGATGCCCTGGGTGCGGTCGATGGTGCCGGTCAACGCCAGGCCGACGAACACAAATGCGGCGCCCAGCATCACCGAAGAATCGCGGGCGATGAGCCTTGGCGTGCAGAGGATGGGATGGACCATGGAGGCGGCCCCCAGGATCAACAGGATGTTGGCGATATTGGAGCCCACCACGTTGCCGACGGAAATGCCGGGCGCGCCGCCGAGCGCCGCCTCGACGCTGACCACCAGCTCCGGCGCGGTG
>Ga0209980_10000455_pt1 | contig 22045 bp, 21 predicted proteins | sample CR02metaG_FD_183611 | JGI IMG/M metagenome (GOLD analysis project Ga0209980, IMG submission 183611) | Deep subsurface microbial communities from Mariana Trench to uncover new lineages of life (NeLLi) - CR02 metaG (SPAdes) (version 2) | ecosystem: Environmental > Aquatic > Marine > Ocean trench...
ATATTACGGCCATCAATTACGAAGTCGGCATCAAGGGACAGCCATTCGAGCGACTGCAGATGAGCGCCGCCGTGTTCTTTACGCAGTACGAAGACCTCCCTTACCAGGTCAGCGACACATCCGGCGGTGGCTTTGCCACGACCAACCGGATTGTCGACCAGACCTCGACGGGCTTCGAGTGGGAAAGCACGGCATACCTGACCGATAATTTCCTGTTCCATGCGACGCTGGGTTATATCGACGTCGATGTTGACGAGCAAATTGTCGGTGGCGTCACCGTCAAGCCGGTTGCGCCGCTGACGCCGGAACTGACGTTCTCGATCAGCCCGGAATTGCGCTTCCCGACCGCAGGAGGAGGAGAAGTAACACTGCGTGCGGATTACTCCTTCCGCGATGAGATGTTCGGCGAGCCGAATTCCGAACCGGACCGTTTTACCTTTATCGACGATCGCGCCCTGGTGAACGTTGACTTCGCCTACCGCCCACCGGATGGCACCTGGACCGCAGCGATCTACGGGCGCAATGTCACCGACGAGCGTTATGACAATGCCCGACTGAACACAGGGGATTACGTCCTCGTAATTCTGAGTAACGATGCAAGCGAATTCGGCGTCCGATTTACGAAAGACTTCTGATCCGACGACGACATCGGAGAACAAGAGAGCCGGTCGCTGACCGGCTCTTTTTTTACCGGCCCGGGCCACGACGGATGCTACAATTCCCTGCTAAAGGGAAGGTAATGAAAACAATAAAACACTGTTTTATCTGGATATTTCTGCTCATCGGGCTGCAAGCCTGCGAGCCACCGGCGGCAACCGACGATGAACACGCCGCCACCGGTCAGCGCGATCAAGTCGATCTGATTATCGCCGGCGATACTGTCGTTACGATGGACGCTGCCAGGACAATCATCGATAACGGCGCCGTGGCCGTCGATGATGGCGTCATCGTAGCCATCGGCACAGCGGCGATAATCACCGCAAACTATTCGGCGAAGCAAACCCTGGCCGGAGAGAACCGAGTCGTCATGCCGGGATTGGTCAACGGTCATTCGCACGCGGCCATGACGTTGCTCAGGGGCGTCGCAGACGATCTCGCCTTGATGGACTGGCTGAATAACTACATCTTTCCCGCAGAGGTCGAATTCGTTGACGCGGAGTTCGTACGCATCGGCACCGAGCTCGCGTGTTGGGAAATGATTCGTGGCGGAACAACGACGTTCGTTGATATGTATTACTTCCCCGACACGATCGCGGAGGTGGTCGATCGCTGCGGCATGCGCGCGCTGATCTCGGCGACGATCATCGATCAACGCAGCCCGGATGCTGAAAGTGCGCCCGATGCTTTGCGAAAGGGCATCGAATTCATCGGCCGTTGGAAGGGCAGGAACAGCCGCATCACGCCGATTTTCGGTCCGCACGCAAATTATACGTTGAATGCAAATCAACTCCGTGCCACGCGGCAGGCCGCAATCGAACTTGGGGTACCGATCAGCATTCACATATCCGAGTCACCGTTCGAACTGCAGTATTCGCAGGATACGTTCGGTAAGACGAGCATTGAGATGTACGAGGAAATCGGTTTCTTCGACGGGCCCACGATCGCCGCACACGTCGTCTGGCCGACCGAGGCAGAGATTCCGATACTCGTGGAACGCAAGGTCGGTGTTATTCACAATCCCACTTCGAACATGAAGATCGCCTCGGGAATATCGCCCGTTGCCGCGATGCTCGACGCCGGTGTTCGCATTGGCTTGGGTACCGACGGTGCCGCAAGCAACAATGATCTCGATTTGTGGGAAGAGATGCGCCTGGCGGCGTTCCTGCAGAAGGTCGACCGCATGGACCCTGAAGTCTTGCCGGCGATCACGGTATTGTCGATGGCGACGAGCGGCGGTGCGGAGGCCATTGGTCTCGGCGATATCATTGGTTCACTCGAGGTCGGTAAACGTGCTGATTTGATCCAGGTCGCTTTTGACGACGTGCACCATATTCCAACCTTCGATGTCGTCTCTCATCTCGTATACGTCACCGACGAACAGGATGTCGTGTCGGTCATCGTCGATGGCAACGTCCTGATGCGCGAACGCGAGATACTGACGATTGACACGGACAGGGTTGCATCTGAGGCGACAGCACTCGCCGCGCGAATTCGAAGTGCGCTTGCAATGAGAAACCGAGACTAATGCAGATTTTCATTCGCGCTTTGCGTCCGCCTTACAAGAGGGCCTCAACATGATTCGAAACGTCGGCGCCGGGGTATTGGGTTTGATGATGGGCTTGATGCTGGTGTGGCTGATTGAGGAGATCGGCCACACTGTTTACCCACCACCCGTTGACGTTGACTTTGGCGACCCCGAGGCCGTGCGCGCTTACATCGCTGCCTTGCCCATTGGCGCAATATTATTTGTCGGCGCCGCCTGGGTACTCGGGGCTTTCGTCGGCGTGTTCGTTGCCTGCAGAATTGGCGCGGCCAATCCCGTAATTTATTCAGTGCTGATCGGCGGTCTTGTGCTAGCGGGCGCGATCGCAATGATGATTATCATCCCGCACCCATCGTGGTTCACTGTCGTATCCTTGCTCGCAATCATCCTGGCGGCGTATACCGCGATGCGGCTCGGACCGCGTTCGAATTGACCAGGCACACAATCACGATGACGGCCATTCAGGACAGGATTCCTGATAATCATTGCTATGGCTGCGGGCCCGACAATCCCCTGGGGATGCAAATCAAGAGCTACTGGGACGGTAAAGAGTCGATTTGTACCTATGATCCTCGTCCAGAACAGTGCGCGGGCCCGACACACTACTTGTACGGCGGCACGATCGCGAGCCTCATCGACTGTCATTGCGTCTGCACGGCAATAGCGACCTTCTATGAACGGGATGGCTTCAACGTCGGTGAAGGACCTCCGATCTGGTGTGTGACCGGACGGCTGACCGTTAGCTACCTGAAGCCGACGCAAATCGACAAACCTGTCGAACTCCGTGCAACAGTTTCGGAGTGCACCGACAAGAAGGCGATTCTGAACTGCACCGTCTACTCGGAGGGTGAAGCGACCGCCGAGGGCGAGGTCGTTGCGATTCGTGTTCCGAACTCCTGGCGGGCATGAGCAGCGGTCGTCCTGCGCTTCACTGCACGCTCAAACTGCCAGGAGTGTGAGTGGACGCCGCAGTTACATCAATTTCCCTGACTGGCCTGATTCTCGCGTTTCTCCCCGCGCTGATCGTAATCGCGATTCTGTACCGCTGGACAGTCGTAGCCCAAACCGCTATTTATGCGACGCTGCGCATGTTGATTCAGTTGTTGCTCGTCGGCTATGTCTTGGTGTACATCTTCGAGGCCGATCAACCGTGGGTCATCATCTCCGTCCTGGTCATCATGCTTGTCGTTGCCAGTTGGATATCGATTCGGCCACTACGGAACAAGCAACCTCATTTGTACCTTAACGCGCTTGTCGCGATCTCAGTCGGTGGCGTCCCGACGCTCGCGCTGGTCACTCAGGCCGTTATCGATGTTCAACCATGGTTCAGTCCACGCGTTGTCGTTCCGCTGGCCGGAATGATCTTCGCTGGATCGATGAACACCGTCAGTCTCTCCGCGGAACGTTTTCAAGCCGAAATCGACAGGGGTGTCCCGTACATCCAGGCACGTCGTTCCGCCCTGCACGCGGCTCTCATTCCAATGATTAACTCACTATTTGCGGTCGGTCTCGTGTCGCTGCCCGGGATGATGACCGGACAGATTTTGTCTGGCGTATCGCCACTGGTTGCGGCCAGGTATCAAATCGTCGTGATGACCATGCTTTTCGGAGCATCCGGCATCGCCGCAGCAATCTACCTCGTGCTGGCAGGTCGGCAGCTGGCAAAATCGCAAGATTGTTAATGTCTGGGTCGAGCCGAAGCTGTGTGAAAACGTCGAAATCGTCATTGCGAGGAAGCGGAGCTGCCGAAGCAATCTCATGAAAACAGTGATTTGCAGATTGCTTCGCTGCGTTCGCAATGACTTGACTTAGTCGACCGGTGCATCAAGGGGCGGAAATGTGGAATTATTGAGATACTTTTTCGGCGGCGCTCTGCTTCTGTTTGGAATCTTTATCGTGATTTCGAATTACGTGAGGCAATTCACGAATTACAGGAACAGCAAGAAGAAGAACGGCAAGTGGAGCTCCTCCGCGCCATTTGTCGGGCCCATATTTGTCGTCGTCGGCTATGCGGCGTTGCCGTTCGAGTTTACGCCACGGATATTCCTGATCTTCGTACTCGACCCGGATACCCTGATTACGATTATTGGCCTTCCTTACCTCATCAAGGCATTTCGTGAGTGACAACAACGGGCGCCTGCAAGAAACTGGAACCGTAGTCCATCGGTGACAAGTCGAAATACGTCGCCAGACTTTGACCGATGTCGGCGAATGTCTCGCGCTTGCCTAAGGAACCCGGCTTTACTCCCGCACCGTACGCGAGCACCGGAATGTGTTCTCTCGTATGGTCCGAACCTTCCCACGTCGGATCGCAGCCGTGGTCGGCCGTGATGATCAGCAGGTCATCATCGTTCATCAGGTCGAGCAACTCGGGCAAACGCTCGTCGAAGTACTCGAGCGCGGCCGCGTAACCCTCTACATCACGGCGATGACCGTACAGCATGTCGAAGTCGACGAAGTTCGTGAACACAATTGAACGGTCGGCAGTCTCTTTGAGCGCATCGAGTGTCGCATCGAAAAGCGCCGCATTGCCATGCGCCTTGATCTTCTTCGTAATTCCCCGGTGCGCATAGATGTCGGAAATCTTACCGATGCTGATCACTTCACCGCCGTCGGCAACGAATTTGTCGAGCACCGTGGCGGCCGGCGGGGGCGTTGTCAGATCCCGGCGATTGCCCGTTCTCTCATAGTTGTCGGCGCCATCGCCGACAAACGGACGCGCAATAACACGACCGATGTTGTACTCATCGACGAGTTCACGCGCGATGTCGCAAAGCTCATAAAGCCGCTCGAGGCCGAACGCCTCTTCATGGCAGGCAATCTGAAAGACGCTGTCGGCGGATGTGTAAACGATGGGCTTGCCGGTCTCCACGTGCTCGTCGCCGAGTTCTGCGATGATGGTCGTGCCTGACGCGTGGCAATTGCCGATAACACCGGGCAATTCGGCTCTCTCAATCAACTTTTCGAGCAACTCCGGCGGAAACGTGTCACTTCGGCCGGTAAAGTAGCCCCAGTCGAACAACACGGGCACGCCCGCAATCTCCCAGTGCCCGCTCGGCGTGTCTTTGCCCGTCGACAGCTCCGCCGCATGACCGTAAGCGCCAATGATATCAGCGTCGGTTTCAACGCCTTGCGGATAGTTGCCGACACTCTCGCGACTCGCTTCGAAAAGCCCAAGCCGCGCAAGGTTTGGCAGACGCAATGGCCCGGCCTCGGACGTGGCCCTGACCCGCGCGATATTGCCGAGCGTATCGGCGCCGACGTCGCCGAAACGATCAGCATCGGCGGTCGCCCCAATGCCAAACGAATCCAATACCAGAATTATCGCCCTGCTCATGCGACCTCCGCTACCGCATTACGCCTGCAGGGCGAAGAACAGCCCGGCAAGCGATGCATTCATCAGGTTGACCAGTGTACCTCCAATAACAGCCCGCAGGCCAAGCCTGGCGATATCCTGGCGGCGCTCCGGCACGATAGCCCCGAGGCCGCCCAGCAGAATCGCGATCGAGGCCAGGTTCGAAAAGCCGCATAGCGCGAATGTGACGACCAGTTGCGTATGCTGTGACAGCGACTCCTTGATGCCGACGAAGTTCGCGTAAGCGTAGAATTCGTTGATCACAAGCTTCTGTCCGATCAGGCTGCCCGCCTGTGCCGCCTCCGCCCAGGGCACACCGAGCAGAAATGCGATCGGGGCAAAAACCTGGCCCAGCAGCCACTGCAGTGTCAGATCCTCGACACCAAACAGGCTGCCGGCGAACGTGAGCAAGCCATTGAGGAGGGCAATCAACGCGACAAAGGCAACCAGCATCGCGCCGACGCTGAATGCCACCTGCATGCCCGTCATCGCACCATTGCCGATCGCCTCGAATATGTTCACGGGCTGTTCGATGGCGCCTGTATTCCTGGGGTCGAACTCGACGTCGCGCACCTCGGTTTCCGGCATCATGATTTTCGCAATCATCAACCCGCCTGGCGCCGCCATGAAACTTGCCGTGACCAGGTACTTGAGATCGATGCCCATCGCCGCGTAGCCCACCATCACGGCACCGGCGATCGTCGCGCAACCGCCCGTCATGACAGCGAACAACTCCGATTGCGTCATCTCTTTCAGGTATGGCCGCACAACGAGCGGCGCGTCGGTGTGGCCGACAAAGATGTTCGAAACCGCGGAAATGGACTCTGCGTGACTCGTTTTCAGCAAGCGGTGCAACCAGCCGCCGAATGTGCCGACGACAAGCTGCATGATGCCGAGGTAGTAAAGCACTGACATCAGCGCCGCGAAGAAGACAATGACGGGCAACACGTTAAATGCAATTGTAAATCCGAGACTCTGATTGATATTTTGACCGAATACAAAACTGATGCCGTCGTTGGCAAAGCCAATGACATGTTGTACGCCCCGGACGACGACGTTGAGCACATCGCCGCCCCTGGGTACGTACAGGACGAGTGCCGCGATCGCCGTTTGCAGTCCGAACGCGATAACCACTGTGCGTCGATTGATCATGCCGCGATTGTTCGACAGCAGAAGAGCGATCGCGAAGATCGTCATACAGCCAACGATACTCATGACAATTTGCATTGGAGGCCAACCTCTATAAATGAAAAGGGCCCGATCGATCGGGCCCTGAATGATAACGCTACCGGCACTGTGTTAGTGATGCGTGCTCCCAGGCGCGAGCCTCACAAAACTAGAAGCTTAGATCGACGTCCTCGCGGACGGCCCGCTGCACTTTCCTGAGGTCTGACTGCAAGGCTTCGAGCTCCTGCTGCAGAGGGCTCGTCAGCATCGCCGCCTCCACTTTGAGATTGATGGCGGGTATCACGAACAGCTGCACGGTATTGCCTGCGATGGGCGTCGGCTCGGGTCGCTCGAGATTGATGACCGCGATCACAGCGATCGCCGCAGCGATCCCGGTCAGGCTACTCGCCCACCAGAAAGAATATGGTCGCGAACGTCGTGATGCGGGCCGGGCCCGTTCAGGTGCTACGTTCTGCAGCGAAGCCTGGATACGACGATCGAGGCCTGCCGAAATCTCTGCTTCGATACTGGCAGCATCATCACGCAGCCGTTTACCAAGCTTATCCATAGGCTTCACTTCTGGCCACGGTGGCCTCCTTGTTCAATTCGACGCCCAGTACCCGGCGTCCACGCATCAGGTTTACCTTTGTCCACGATATCGACCGCTTGAGTACCGCCGAGATATCGTTGACTGACATGTCTTCGACGTATCGCAGCCACATTGCCGTGAAAACCTCATCCGTTAGCAGCCGCCGCGCACTCCGCCACAGGTTTTGCCGCTCAGAGTCAGCGATGCAGTGGCTTAGCGGGTCGCCTTCATCATCCCCGAGCTCGCCGAGCTCCTGCACTTGCGGCGGTTTGAGCCGGGCCGCGTTACGAATCGCGATACGATAAAGCCAGGTACTGAAACGCCACCGCGAGTCGTATGTTCGGATATACCGGTAAGCATTGATAAATGTATCCTGCAATGCGTCTTCCGCGTCGGCATGGCTCGCGCAGCGCGTCAGTAAGAACCGGAACAAACCATCACGGTAACCGTGGACCAGCTCGCTGAAGGCGTCCACAGAACCGTCTTGCGCGGCTTCGATGAGCTCCAGATCGTCAGTCACTGTTCATGCCGGATGCTGCTGAGGCGATCAATAGCTAATCCTTGAGCGCGGCAACCACGAGATCGGGACTCAGTGCGACCTTGATCGTCAGCGCCCTGTCCTCGACGACTACCTTGGTGCTTCTCAAGGCTTCTGCAACTCCTGGCTCCATGTCGTCATCAAAGGCCATCAGGCTGATCAGACCGCGCAGTATACTGGCTAGGGATTGCGCCATATCTGCCTCCCTGGTGACGAGCCGGACTTCGACCGCGAGTTTACCTGCAATGTCTGCAATCATCATTGCAACATGCTCCGCATTGCGCAGGATATTCGACTCCCAGCCGCCGCCGGCTTCGAATTCGTCCGGCCTGAGACCCGCCTGCATAAGGCTTTTTTCGGCAGTCAGTACAAACAACGTGCCACTGGGGTTCGATCGTTTTTTGATTTTGCCGTTGCTCGCCAGCAGAGATTCCATTTCCTCCGGTGTCGACGTAATAATGATCCGGTTCTTAAGCGCGAAACTGAAGTAGACACCGTTATCGAATGAATCGATTTCGATCTTTCCATGCCTGTGGCCGTTACCTTCGCTACTGCCATCGCCTTCGATGTAATAGTAGGTATTGCGCTTGAATTTCAGGGTCTGCAGTTCATCGGCAACGGCCGCGAGCGCCAGCAACTTGTCCTGGGATTCCTGGCTGACGGTTCCTTCGATCAATACAACGGCGCCGGCGCCAGGCGCTGAGAACGCCGTGATCTGGTCAACTTCCTTGCCGATATCAATGCCGGTTTCCTCACGAAGCTCTGAAATGACTTCGTCATCCAACCAGGCATACAGCTTGCTGCCCGCCGGTGAGGTTCGCATTTCCTCGAGATCCACGTGCAAATACCAGGTCGAGCTATCCGGTACGCCCGCGTCCGACAGATCCGCGACAGCGAATCCTGGCACGGCGAGCAGCAATATGGCAGCGAGAATTTTCAATTTGGGCATGTCCCTTTCCTGTATACGGTGCTTGTATGGACTTATAGCGGCGTTTGGGCCATTTGGTTACACCTCGGGTATCCGGCATCCTGTAGTGGCTGAAGCCGCTCCTAAAACTCTCGATCAACAATGTGGAGGGCCTTTAGGCCCGATTCAGCTGGCCGCTCTTACAGCAATCCCAGCGCCAGGTATCCCACCGTGGTAATCAGCGCCGCAATCAACGCATATGGAATCTGCGTAATCGCGTGCTGCAACGGCGTGCACCCAGTCGCCTGAGCCGTCAAAACGGTGGCATCAGAGTAAAAACAGGCATGACTGCCGAAGGTGCTCGCAGACAGTGTGGCGCCGATAACCCAGCTCATGTTCGCCCCGAGATTCGTACCCAGCGTGACCACGATTGGCAAGATGATGACGAAGACCCCCCAGTTCGAACCTGTCGCAAACGATACCAGCCCCATCGTCACGAATATGATCGCCGGCAACAACTCCGCGGTCAGGTGCGGCTCGATCGTTTCTATAACATAGGCGGGCAATCCGATTGCATCGTTGACATCCTTGAGGATAAACGCCGCAACCAGCACTCCAAGCGGCTCAATCATCATCTTGAAGCCGTCGATCACGGTGTCAAACGCATCGTGTAAATCGAGGACCCGCATCGCAATAATGACCAATACGGTTCCGGTCAATGAGACGTAAATGCCTTTGAGAAAATCGATCTCGAAATACAGCGTAAAGAAAATCAGTGACAACATCGGCAACACATATAACGAGATACGCGGCGTAATGCCCTCCTTCCGGCGGATCGCCTGATTCGCCCGTTCAATATGTGCCGCCTCGGGCGGTACTGTTTCTCCGGTATCGATAACGCGTTGCTCCGCCGCACGCATCGATCCGAGGTTCGGAATCCGGCCGCTGATGACGATGGGAACGAGCAATACGGCCGCCCACGCATAAAACATGTACGGGATTGCCCTGATGTAGGTGATGACGCCCTCACCATCGGCAGCGACGCCGTTGGCTTCGAGTAAACCGCCAAAAAATACCGCCCAGGTAGACAGCGGAATGATCACGCTAATCGGCGCGGCCGTTGAATCAACGACATAAGCGAGTTTTTCTCTCGATATCCGATAGCGGTCGGTCAGGTCGCGCATTGCCGAGCCGACGGCGAGCGAATTCAGATAGTCATCGACAAACATGAAGATGCCGATGATCCAGGTGACGTAGAGCGCACTCTTTTGCGATTTGACGAGACGCGTCATGTAACTCGTGAATGCGGCTGTGGCGCCGGTGCGTATCAGGATCGCGATCAGGCTACCCATGAAGCCACAGACCAGGATCACCCAGGCGACGTCCTCGTCGGTCAGGACACGAATTGACGTTTCGGCGAAGGCGCCGATGAAGCCGCCGCCATGAACAATAAGCAGACCGGCAATCGAGCCGGCGATCAGCGACTCGATTGGCCGGCGCGTCCAGACCGCAAGCACGAACACAATCAAAGTCGGGATGACCGATATAAATCCAAGGTGCTCGGTCATGATCGACCCGTCGCGATTTGTTCGTTGACCGCGCGATCCGCTGCATCGATCGCACCGTTAACGTAGGCGTATGCGCTGGCGTCCGAATTTGCGATCGAGATTCGGCCGATCTGCGCGCGACCTTGTATATGCGGGCCGTTATCCGGACTGTATTCAGGTGGATCGTAGAGATCGTTGTACTCGTAGGCATAGCCATGTGGCCAGCGGTTGACGGTGATGCCCGCAATATCGCGTTCCGCATCGAATCCACCGGGCGACAGGGCACCTTCGAGCTGCTCCAGGATCAGGTCCTCGTAGTTGTCGAAACTCATCTCGTACAGACGCTGTCGGCCTCTTTGATGTTGTTGTTTTTCATTGAGCCCCTGGTCCGGTACCGTCGGTACAAACGACCCGTGCAATATGGTCGGCTGGTCAGGACCTGTCGTAAACCGGTAGCCACCGATGCTGACCGGGAAGTCGAGGCCGAACGAGTGCATTAGCGACGGTTGTGGCACGTAAACGCTTTGCGTTCCGAGATTGGCGAACGCATGCCAGTTGCGCACGGCGATGTTGATGTAGACGAGCGGTACCTTGACGGCGTAATCGATGGCCTCGGCTTGTGCTTCCGGCACCTCCGGGCAGATATGCGGGATCAGCGCATTGTAACAGGCCAGCACGACATGCCTCGCGCGCACGCGCTCGGGTTTGCCGCCGCGTACATAGGTAACGTCGACGCACTTATGGTCGGCCGAATGCCGCACGTCCACAACGGTCGCATTCAGGCGAATGCGCGTGCTCGATGTTGCTTGATCAAGTTTCGAGTAGTCGACTTTTTCGGTAACGAGTTCTTCCATGGTTTTGCCGGGTACCGACCCCGGTATCAGTTTCCTGACCAGTGCGCGCGCGACCGCAGCATTGCCGTCCGGAAAGTGAAAAATATACGGCTCAGTCTGAGCAAGCCCCTCTTTCCGGGCGACATCCAGGCCGAGGTGAGCGGTGCCGGGCTGACCGAAACGAAACGCCTCGAGCGCCGAAAGCGCATCCCAACCGACGCCCCAGTAACCCTTGATCGAGTCACGTAACAGTGTGACAACCTCTTCGTTCATGCCCGCGTTTTTCCTGAGGAAGTCGCTGTAGCTGATCGAGCGCAGCAGCGCCTCTTTTTCACAAACACTCATGCCGGGAAAATAGTCCACTTCATTCTGCACCAGGCCAAGCAGCATGACCTTCGATTCGTCGGCAAGTGGATAGTCCGCGAGCGATGCCTTGATCGTCGCGGGATCGGGAGCACCTCGATAGTCACCCAATATGTTCGCAATCGTCGCGTTACGTCCATAGTGCTCACGACTAAAATAGATCGACGGCCGTAGTTCACGCCGTTCGAAATATTGCCGATCGAAATAATCGTAGAAACGTTCAGTTTCGATGCCCACATCTTCGAGTAATCCACCTGCAGCATCCGAGTACGAACTTGGTGTGTCAATCGACTGGCTGCCACCATATCCAATCAACTTCCTGCCATCGACATCGAATTCGTTACGCTTGGCGTGCCCGCCGAAATCATCGTGATTATCGAGCACAAGTATGTTCTTGTCCGCCCCCACCCGGTCCTGGTAAAAGTGAGCGGCCGCCAGGCCAGATAGTCCGCCACCGACGACAACGAGATCATAGGTCGCATCGTTGAGTTTATTCGGATATCCGAACTTCGCCCCTGACAAGGCTACGGCATGTGCAATCTCGAAGGAGCCAACGTGGCTGCCGCGCAATCCCGTCAGGGACGGCGGATAGTAAGCGGACTTGCCGCCCTGCATGGCGAGGACTTCGAATGGCGACAGCGACGTGCCCGCGGCCAGGCTCAGTGCGACGCCCCCCAGGAAATCACGACGGTTGATGTTGAGCTTATTGTGCATGCACTGATTTGGTCATTCTGCTGACCACGAGGGTTGTCACGAGACCAACAAAGAATCCGGGAATGGCTTCATACAGGTAGTAGACGTGCTCCTTGATCGCGAGAACCCAGATCACGCTCGTCACAAAGCCACCAAGCATGCCGGCGGCAACTCCGGCACCCGTCGTTTTCTCGTCGTACAGCAAGGCCAGCATGACCGGGCCAAACGCGGCGCCGAGTCCCGACCAGGCGAACAGCACGAACCAGAATATGAACTTCGCCTCTGGTATCGCAAATCCGATGCCGATGATGCCGATCAATATGGTCACCACCTTGCCGTAATCCGCCAGGTCCGAGTCGCTCTTGTCGCTGCCGAGAATTTTCTGCATCGTGTCGCGCACGATCGCACTCGATGCGAGCAGCAACAGCGAATCGACCGTGGACATGATTGCCGCCAACACGACGACAAGCAGCAGGCCCGACACCAACGGGGAAAACAGCTCATTGGACAGCTTCGGAAAAATAGTTTCGCTGTCCTCCAGTCCGGGAAACAGCGCCCGCCCGGCAATGCCGGCCGTGACTGCGCCGATCGTAAAAAACAGCAGCACAATGATCGACACGATACGTGCTTTCTTGAGTTCGACATCGTCGCGTGCCGACATGAAACGCACAAGAAGCTGCGGCACGCCGAGAAATGGCAGGCCGATCCCGACAAAACTTGCGATGGCGATCCAGCCCGAAAGTCCGTCGCTGGTCACTGCCCACATATCGAGCAATGCGGGATCCTGGGCGGTTAACGTCGCGGTAATCTGTTCCCAGCCGCCGGCGGCCTGAATCGCGGTGACCGGCACGACGATGAGCCCGGCGAGCATCAACAGTCCCTGCACGACGTCGGTATAGGACACCGCTTTGTATCCGCCAACGAACGTGTAAGCAATGATGATGATCCCGCCGATGACGACGCCGGTCCGGTAGTCCATGCCGACAAAACCCGACAGCGCCTTCCCTGACGCGACCATTTGCGCCGTAACGTAGGTCGTGACCATGACCAGGATGATTGCAACGGCGATGCCGCGAATGATGTGCCGGGAGTCGTCGAAGCGTGCCGCAAGTACGTCCGGAACCGTTATCGAGTCCGTTGTGTCGCTCAGGCGCTTCAGGCGCCGCGATATCAGGCCCCACGACAGCGCGATGCCGATGATTTCGCCTACGACTACCCAGTAGGCCTGGGCCCCGACCGCATAGCCCATGCCGGTCAGGCCAAGTAACAACCAGCCGCTCTCGCCGGTTGCGTTGGTGCTGAAAGCGACAACCCAATACGGCAGCTTTTTACCTGCAAGGTAGAAGCCCTTGAGCGAGTGTGTTTCCTTGCGGCTCCAGATCGCGAGTGCCGTAAGCATTGCAAGGTAACCGACGAGTACGGCCACGGTAACTGACATGAATCCCCCTTGAATTGACAACGCACACTGCGACCCGGCGCGCCTGACCGGGCCGTCGCGTTACTCAGGCATCTGCCACAGTATCACGAGTGATACGTCCCGCGATCGTGCCGGCGATGAGTAGAAAAACGCCAATACCGAAGAGATACTCCGGCCACGTTCGAAAAATACCGCAGAAGAAAATCAGCCCGATAGTTGCCAGCTGAAACGCATTTATGAACATGCTTTTGCGAATCGTCGCTTTCGGAAAACGCAAGCGCGAAATCATCATTATCGCAAGCACGAACATAAGTATCGGCAGATACAGTTTCAACGGCATGGAAAACGCGATCTGCTCGTGGGCGAGCAATACCAGCACGAATGACGACAGCAACCCGCCACCGGCCGCCGTGATTGGCACACCCACATACCAGCCGGAATGCGGTTTCGAACTGGCCAGGTTAAATCGCGCAAGCCGCATCGCGCCGGCCAGCACGAAGACGCCGCACGCCGCTGCAAGCACCCAGAATTGGCCGGTGTCGAATTGAATGCCGCCGAGCTGCATGCCGGCATTGAGCACGAGGACGGAAGGCGCAACGCCGAACGAGACCAGGTCGGCCATCGAGTCGAACTCGGCACCGAAATTCGACGTTGCCTTCAGAAGGCGCGCCGCAACACCGTCCAACGTGTCGAGAAGGCCACACCAGACGATCAGCCACGCGGCGAATTCGAGATCGCCGAGCTGTGAGTTCACGATCGATGCCAGGCCAAACAACAAGCTCAGCGAGGTGACGCCGTTGGGAATCGTATAACGAAGGACGTTGTTCAAGTGAGGCGCATGCCTGATGTTGAATGACGTCTCATATTCTGCATTCGGCGGCTTTTTTTATCCAGCAGCACCGTGGCCAGCCACCCTTTAGTAACGGCATTCCACGAAAGCAGGCCCGGTCATCATCTGCAGATCCCGATGGCACTCTCTGGATTGCCACGTCATCCAGGTAGGTGAAAACCCGGATTTACCGCCGTCGACCCGACGCTGCATGATAGGCCGACCGTCAACAAACGGCTCCCTGTCATGACCACCGATCTCGCCAGTATCCTGAGCGATCTGCGAACTGACCATCGCAACGTCACAATCATGCTGAATCTCCTTGATCGGGAGATCGCAGAAACCGGTGACCTCAATGAGCCCGATTTCGAGCTGATGCGCGACATCATGCTGTACATGACCGTGTACTCAGATGCGGTACACCACCCGAAAGAGGATCTTGTCTATGCGGCGCTGGCGGCGGCGGGCGCGGAATTCGCCGCGGGACTCGAGAACGTGGAAAGCGATCACCGGGATATCGGCGTACTCGGCCGGACTCTGCGCCATGAGATTGACGCCGTCCTCACTGGCACTGCAGTCGCCCGCGAGCGCGTAATCGAGGACACGCTGGATTACATTCGCCTGCTTCGTCTGCACATGTCCTGGGAGGAGGAAGACCTCTTTCTGCGTGCGGATCGCCTCGCTGAGGATGCGGCGTCCGGCCTTGACCTTACATACCTTGACACTCCCGATCCGGTATTCGGCTTGCGAACACATCTTGGCTTCAGCAATCTGCTCGCGCACATTCACCGTGCCGCCGACTCCGGCACGACCGGGTGAACCTCTGACTGATTATCCCTCGGCTGCACGCTGGCCGATATCAGAAGTAATAGGCAAGCTGAGCAAATATACCGGCGCCGCTCGATAAAAAGAGGCCGTCGATGCCGCTGGCGATGCCGCCGAACTCGGTGCCGTTTCTGCCGAGCGGCACATTGAGACTGCCGAGAAACACGACGTTGTCGGACAAACTGTACTGAGTGATCCACTGCATCAGTGCACTGCTGTCGTCCAGGTTCGCAAACACGGTAGGAGTCAGGCGCCAAAGCGCCGACAGCTCAATCGACACGCTGCCCGCCATATAATTTCGGCCCAGCGTGAATAACTGATCTCTGGACAGGTAAGCAATCAGGTCGGCGTTTGTTGCCAGGCTGAGGAGGTCGTATCGGCCGGCGCGCTGACCGAAACCGTTGAAGTAATATTCGAACGCACCGCTGACGTTCTTGCCGGCCCAGGTCCACGAGTAACTCAGATTTGTAACGACCTGGATGCGAGTGTGGTTGACTGTATCGGTAACGACAACGTCACCACGCCAAATGGCGCCACCAAAGCTGCGCACGCTGCCAATCGCGAGCACGGTATCATCGTAGTTTTTGGCAATCAGCACATCGTATTCGGTTTCACCGAAAATACCGTGGTACTTGAGCGCGAGCGCACTTGCGCCGGCGTCAACATCACCGCCGACCAAACCGCGTCGAACGACCGCGGCCGCCTGTACGTCGTCTCCATTGTCTCGAAGGTATTGCACGTACAGCATGTCGTCGCCAGGCTTGTATTCGGTGTCGATCGCTGCGGGGTCGAACGGATTGACGAGATCCATCGGCGTAAAGAACAGCCCGTTGCCCCAGGACACGGCCTGCCGGCCAAGGCGTACGACCGTCTTTTCGCTCGAGTAACCGGCCCAAATGCGATCGAGCCTGTGCAGCCAGGCGCTCCTTCCCCTGTCGTGCATGACTTTCGTGAGATCGAACAGGCGCCGCTCGTCCTCGGGAAAACGGCGTACGAAAATTTCGCCGCCAGGCGGCAGGTCCCTCGTGTATTCGATGCGACCACCGTACAAACCGAACAACTGGTATGCCGCATTGAACGTCCACCGGCCGCGCCTCGCCGTCCAGTTCAGCCGCAGGTCTCCCTCGACATCGATGGCGCTTGCCCCCGCAACCTCTCGAAATGCGCTGTCGGCGGGAAACGTCGTGCCGATCGCCCGCAGTTTCGTATGTCCGCCCAGATCGTGTCCTTCGTCGGCCACGGCCACTGCGGCTGATATAAGGAGTAGCAAAGTCCCTAGTCTATGAGGCATGCTGCTCGATATCGTCAACGATGCACCCGTCGAGCATGCGAATCAGCCGCTTTGCGTATCCCATCACGCGTTGATCGTGCGTCGCGATAATGAATGTCGTCTTGTGATGGCGATTGAGCTCGGCGAACAGCCCCATAAGCCCGTCCGAAGTCTTTGAATCGAGGTTCGCCGTAGGTTCGTCGGCAAGGACCAGGGCGGGCCGGGAGACAATGGCGCGGGCAACCGCGACGCGCTGCTGCTGCCCGCCGGACATCTGGGCCGGACGTCGATCCTCGAGGCCCGCGAGGCCCACCTCTTCGAGTATCTCGGTCGACCGGATCCGGCGCTCGGTCGCCGCCACGCCCTGAACCTGCATGACGAATTCGACGTTCTCGCGCGCACTGAGCACGGGAATCAGGTTGAAAGCCTGGAACACAAAACCGATGCGACTGAGGCGCAGCTCGGCCAGTTCGCCCTTGCCCAGGTTGTCGATCCTCTGTCCGGCAATATAGACCTCACCGCGGTCCGGCTTGTCGAGCCCGCCGATTGCGTTGAGCAGCGTTGTCTTGCCACCGCCCGACGGTGCCGACAGGCAGACAAAGCCACCCTCGGCGATGTCGATGCTGACATGATCCAGGGCCTTGACGTCCTGATCGCCCTGCCGGTAGGTCTTGCACAAATCCACGCAACGTACGGCTGTCATCAATAAACCTTCGTTATGGCTTCGATCGGCGCGTAGCGTGAAGCGCGCCACGCCGGAGACAGGCTCGCAAGAAACCCGAGTACGAGTACGATGACGTTCGCGAGGACGACGTCCTCGAGCCGCAATTGCGGGTACAGGATGCTCGACACGCCCATCATCTCCATACCCTTGGCGACTGCTGAAATGTCGATGCCACTTTGCAATGGCACGATCGTCGCCCATGCAAGCAGATCACCGATGGCCAGGCCGATAATCAGGAGCAGCATCGATTCGATGATGATCTGGCCGAGAATATTGACAGGCTTCATGCCGAGCGCCAGCATGAGTCCGATCTCGCGAACGCGTTCGAAGACGGCCATGACCAGCGTGTTGACGAGACCGAATGAGAGTGCCAGAAAAATGACGATCACCCAGATCAGAACAAAACCGTCCATGACCTTGAGCATCGCCCCGAGATAGGTATTGAGCTCGAACCAGCGGCTCACTTCAACGTCGTCATTGACCCGGTCACGCACCTTTTTGTAGACCGGCTCGACGTCCCGGTAATCGTCACCAAGAACGACAATCTCGGTCACACGATCGCCAACCCGCAGCATTTTCTGAAGCGTCGCCTTACCGGCAAATACGTACGTTTCCTCGAACGACTCCATGTTGGCGTGGAACACACCGACAACACGAAAACCACGATCCGCGATGTCGTTGTCCGGGTCCTGGCTCATCAGAACGATGCGTTTGCCGACACCGGTATCCAGCGTGTCAGCAAGTTTTTTCCCGATGACGACGCCCGAGTCCTCTGCATCCTTCAGGAACCGTCCTTCGACATCGTCGTATGACACGAATGACAGTTCGCGCTCGCGGGCGGGGTCGATGCCGAGCAACGTCACGCCGCGCGATTCGCGCTCGCTCATAATTACGGCAGGCACCTTGATGCGGCTCGCCCACGCCTTGAATCCGGCGCCCTCGAACGTCTGTGTGATGTCGCTGTCCGATGCGGGCAACAGGTTGTTGATGTTCGGGTCATCCCGATAGGCAGGGTGGTGCACCTGCACATGTCCCGGCAGCGCACTGATGCCGTCCTTGATCATCTCGTTGACCATTCCCCGCGTCAGCGCAGTCATGAAAATCATCGCCCAGACACCGACGCTGATTGCTCCGAGCATGATGATCGTGCGCCGATGATTGCGCCAAAGATTGCGTCGCGCCAGCAGGGCCAGGACAGCGAGCGTGCGCATTACACCGCCCGCATCGCTTCAACCGGACGCAGCCAGTGAAGGCGCAACGCCGGATACAATGCGGCCAGCAAAGTGAACAGGAAAACGACGATCGGTCCGAGAAACAAGGTGACACCCGTGACGCGCGGGTGCATGCGCGCGGGCAGGTTGAAATTCGCTGCCATCTCCGCCATCCCGGGGATCGAGAATCCGTGCACGCTGAACCAGGATGTCAGGATGCCGCCTGCAAGCGCGCCGAAGACGATCCCCATGACGCCCATGATCGCGGTTTCCAGAATGACGAGGCGGCCCATGCGGCCCGGCGTCAGCCCGAGCGCCATGACGATCCCGAATTCTCGCGTGCGCTCCAGCACAGACATCAACTGCGTGTTGAGCACGCTGAATGCAACCAGAATGACGAGTATGGCGTACATAAAGAATGCACTGCTCATGTCCGCCTGGATCGCTTGCTTCAGCCCGGGCTGCAACGCATCCCAGTCGTGCACGACGAGATCTTGATCGGTACCAAGCAGAGACTCGACGCGCCGTTGCAATTCGTGTGCCTCACCGAGTTCGGGCGCGTTGACGACCACCTCGTGACCGGAGCCATCCATATAGAAGATGTCCTGAAACAGCCGCAGTGGAAGTTCCGCGACATTGCGGTCGATATCCACGATACCGCTTTCGAATATGCCGACGATTTCAACAACCGCCGCGGCGAACGAGCCGTCTTTTCCACTGCCCAGCAATGTCAGCTCATCTCCGAGCCCGACACGCAGATTGCGTGCCAACACGCTGCCGATGACGACTTCCGGGGCATCACCGCTGTGCAGAAACCGGCCTTGCCCAATCAACCCCGGGATGCTCGACACCTGCGCCTCAAACTGCGGCTCAACGCCGAACAGCGCAATGCCATAGCTACGATCCTCGCTGGACGCGAGTACGAACGCTGTCGCCCGGGCCGCAATCGTGTCCGTTTCAAGTTGCTCCCTGAGCGCCGACGCCAGCGGCACGATGTCAGGAACGGTCTGGCGCATCTTCTTGTCCTCGATATAGCCAGGAGCCTGAATCTGCATGTGGCCTGTGAATGCCTGTAACGAGTTGTCGATCATGAGCCGGTACATCGCGAACTGCAGCGATATCATGAAAATCAGGAGCACGTTGGAAAACACCATCGCACCGGTCGTCAAGCAGGTACGCCGCGGTTGCCGCCAGATATTTCTCCATGCCAGGCGAAGGACGATGTTCACGACATTCAGTCTCGCGGATTACGAAGACTGGATAGCGTGAACAGGCTGTCGCGAATGTCTATTTCATATTCTATGGAGACGATCCGAATTTCGGTCCACTCCTCCGGCGCATCCGCCTTGCTCATGCGCTGCCGTAACGCAACCGTGCGGCCTCCCATCGGGCCGATTTCCAGCGACCGCAACGACTTGACGAGCTCGCCATCCTGATCGTAAAAACTGTGCTCGAGTACGACGTGATCCTCGCGTATGCGCAGGACTTCACGGCCCCAGACAATCGCAGCCTCTTCATGCGGTATGGATTCGACTTCATAGACCGTAATACCGTCAATGTCACCTACGCTTAACAGAGAATGATCGTACTGATCGATGATCTCGTCAGCGCGGGCGATATCCTTGTTGGAGAAATCAGAGCCCAACCAGCTCTGCCCCATCATCGACGATGGAATTTTGATAACACGATTCACCTTCGGCGAAAACGACCACATATTGTTCTTGTCGGTCAGCGTTCCGTTGCCGCGATCTTTCCTCGGTTCAATGACGCGCACGAGTGACTGGTCGTCGCCCTTGGTCCACGCGCGTATCGTCATCCTGCGCTCCCACTCCGGCCGGTGAATGACCATTGTCATTTCGCTGTACGACGAAACGCCACGCCAGTGATTCACGGCGTCGCGCACAATCGCGGTTGCGTCCCGTTGAACTTCATCGGTGACGGCCGTACCCGGCAACAATAAAGGTGTCGCGGCGAGAGTTAGTGCGACAAGGCGGAGTAACATCGAAGCCTCTCCACTGCGGAGGTTTGCGGCATCATGGCTGGCGTGACGCCAGTGCATGCAGCGCATCACGTTCCGAGCCGATCAAGATCGCGATCCAGCGCGTGCGTTCATCGTGTTCCAGCGTCATTTTCAGCGTCATCGTAAGGGGCACCGACAGCAGCATTCCGACCGGGCCAAATACCCATCCCCAGAAGATCAGCCCGACGAACACGACCAGTGGGGAAATGCCGACGCCGTAACCCAACAGGCGGGGTTCCAGGAAGGTGCCGAACACGATGTTGATGCCGATGAAGCCGATCATTGTCCCCATCGCCACACCTGGCCCGAGTTGTACCAATGCAAGCAGAATCGCAGGCACAGCCGCAATGATCGACCCGATCGTCGGCACATAGTTGAGCAGGAATGCGAGCATTCCCCACAGCAGCGGAAAGTCCAGGCCGAGAGACCAGGTCAGCAGCCACGCCAAAAAGCCGGTCATCAAGCTGACCACGGTCTTGATACCGAGGTAGCGGCCGAGATTCGAAAGAAAATCGCGCAGGCCTTCGAGCGACTCCGCGCGCCGGCCGAAAGCAGCCTCGACTTTCGTGCTGACAGTCGACGCTTCCAGCAGGATAAAAATCATCGTGAAGAAGATTAAAAAGACGTTGGTCAACATGTCCTTCACGCCGTTGAGAATTATTGCGGCAAAGCCCATGGCCCAACCCGGGTTCACAAGATCGCCAAGGTTTTCGATCGACTGGTCGCTGTTCAGATTTTCAGCGGCAAACCTGAGAAGTCGCGCGACGATGACATCAAGTCGCTGCTGATAATCCGGCAACGCTGCCGTGAAATCCGCAATCGAACGGCCGACGATCGTGCCGACGACCGCCAGAATCAGCATGATGACCGAAACAATAACCAGTGCGGCAATGATCGCCGGAATGCGATTCTTTTGCATCCACAGCATCGGCCGAACGGTGATCAGCGCGAGAAATACGGCAATGAGGAACGGCACGAGCAGCACCTTCGCCATCTGCATGCCGTAAACAATGACGATGACGGCGGCGAAACTGATGATAGCGCTGCTCTTGTTCGGGCTGGTCTCGCTCACGCAGTTCCTTGCCATGCTGGTTGACGGCTGCATGATCGCACACACGACGCCACGGCGCATGCGAGTCCGGCCGCAGGCTTTGTTATGCTCGTATCCATACCAACACCGCACAGGAGCCCACCATGGCCGCCATCGAATCCCGGATGCTCGCGCTCGGCACAATAGCGCCGCCGTTTTCGCTGCCCGATCCGGACGGTACCGTGCATGCGCTGGTGGACGATGCCGATGCCTACCTCGTCATGTTCATTTGCAACCACTGCCCGTTCGTCAAGCACGTGCGCGCGGAACTGGCACGCCTCGGCCGGGACTACAGCAGCAAAAATGTCGCGATATACGCGATCAACAGCAACGATACTGCGGTATACCCAGGCGATAGTCCCGACAACATGAAGAAGGAATCGGCAACCTGGGGCTACACGTTTCCGTACCTGATCGACGACGATCAGTCCGTTGCCAAGGCTTACCTGGCGGCGTGCACTCCG
>Ga0209980_10000456_pt1 | contig 22039 bp, 24 predicted proteins | sample CR02metaG_FD_183611 | JGI IMG/M metagenome (GOLD analysis project Ga0209980, IMG submission 183611) | Deep subsurface microbial communities from Mariana Trench to uncover new lineages of life (NeLLi) - CR02 metaG (SPAdes) (version 2) | ecosystem: Environmental > Aquatic > Marine > Ocean trench...
GAACGCACGCGAGGAAAGGCAAGGCGCGAAGCTTCCACTGCGGGTCATAACAAAACCATAACAGAACCGGGCCGGGCTTTCACGACATTCCCTGGCCCTGGCCCTGGCCCTGGCCCTGGCCCTGGCCCTGGCCCTGGCCCTGGCCCCCGCTGCGCCCCCGGTCCGCGATGGCGCGCCACAGGGTCATCGCCTGAGAGGTCTCGGCGACATCGTGGACCCGCAGAATTTGGACACCGCGCTCGACGCCGGCCAGCGCGGCAGCCAGGGAACCGGGCAGGCGCGCCTTGGGCGCCTCGCCCCGGGACAGCTTGCCGATGAAGCCCTTGCGGCTGACCCCGAGCACGACCGCGCAGCCCAGGCCCTGATAGAGCGCCATCTGGTCCAGGATCTCCAGGTTGTGGGTCGCGGTCTTGCCGAAACCGATGCCCGGATCGACCGCGATATCGGCGCGCGCCATGCCCGCCGCCGCGCAGGCCGCGACCCGGCGCTCCAGATAGTCGTAGATGTCGAGCGCCGCATCGTCGTAGCGCGGGTCGGCCTGCATGGTGCCGGGCTCGCCCCGCATGTGCATGAGCGCGACCGGCGCGCCGCGTTCAGCGGCCAGCGCCAAGCTGTCCGGATCGCCTTCGAGCGCGGTCACGTCGTTGATCACCCGGGCGCCGACGTCGAGCGCCGCCGCCATGACCGGCGCGCGGCGGCTGTCGATGGAAACCAGCGCGCCGGCCTCGGCCAGGCCGCGCACCACCGGCAGCACCCGGCGCAGCTCTTCTTGCGCGTCCACGGGCGCCGAGCCCGGCCGGGTCGATTCGCCGCCGACGTCGAGGATCGCGGCCCCGGCCTCGACCATGGCCAGGCCGTCGGCCACGGCGCGGCCGGTGTCGAAGCGGTCGCCGCCATCGGAGAAGGAGTCGGGGGTGACGTTGATCACCCCCATGATCCGGGGTTCGCCCCGGGGTGCGCCGATTTCGAGCCCCGCAAAAGGCGGACGCGGCGCGCTCAGGCGCGCCAGCAGGACCTCGGCCTCGGCCGCCGTCTCCGCGCCGAAGCGCGCCAGCCAGGCATCCAATTCGGCCAGCGGCACGACCGCGCGCGCCCGCCCCCGGCCGGCCTCGCGCAGCACCGCCTCGCAGGCGGCGAAATGGCGCGGCCCGCCGGCCAGCGGCAAAGAATCGGCCGGCGCCGTAGCGCGGTCCTCGATGGCGCGCGGGCAGAGGGTCAGGCGAAGGCTCATGACCGATATGGCTATAAAAGCAGAGCCCCACAAACAAGCGGGGCCCTGGTTCGATTTGCTGGCTCGCGGCGAACCGCGGGAACCAATCAGCCGCCCGGTTGCGGCTCCGGCTCCAGGCCGCCCGGAGGCGCGTCCTTGCCCTTGGCGGCCTTGCCGCTGGAGGGCACCGAGGAGCGCCGCCCGCTGGAGCCTTCCGTATCGGAACCCTCGTCGCGGTCGATCGACTCGCCGTCGAGGATGGCCTGTACTTCCGCGGCGTTGAGGGTCTCGTATTCGAGCAACGCCTTGGTCACAGCGTGCAAATCGTCAATGTGCTCGGCCAGCACCTCGCGCGCCTTGGTCTCGGCCTCCTCGATGAGGCGACGGACTTCCTCGTCGATCATCTTGGAAGTCTCGGCGGAGACGGTCTGGCTGCGCGCGATGGAGTGGCCCAGGAAAATTTCTTCCTGATTGTCGACGTAGCGCAGACGGCCCAGCTTCTCGCTCATGCCCCATTCGGTGACCATGGAGCGGGCCATGTTGGTCGCCTGCTGGATGTCGTTGGCGGCCCCGGTGGTGACGTTGTCGCGGCCGTAGATGAGTTCCTCGGCCTCGCGACCGCCGAACATCATGGCGAGCCGCGCCTTGAGCTCCTTGAAGCTCATGGAGTAGCGGTCGCGCTCGGGCAGGTTCATGGTGATGCCGAGCGACCGCCCGCGCGGGATGATGGTGACCTTGTGCAGCGGGTCGTTGCCCTCCACGAACAGGCCGACCAGGGTGTGACCGGCCTCGTGATAGGCGGTCATGGTCTTCTCTTCTTCGGTCATCACCATGGAGCGCCGCTCGGCGCCCATCATGACCTTGTCCTTGGCAAACTCGAAGTCGGCCATGGTGACCACGCGCTTGCCGCTGCGCGCGGCGTACAGCGCCGCCTCGTTGACCAGGTTGGCGAGGTCGGCGCCGGAGAACCCGGGCGTACCGCGGGCGATGATCTTGGGCTCTACGTCGGGGGCCAGCGGGACCTTGCGCATGTGGATCTTGAGGATCTTCTCGCGGCCGAGCACGTCCGGGTTCGGCACCACGACCTGGCGGTCGAAGCGGCCCGGGCGCAGCAGCGCCGGATCGAGCACGTCCGGGCGGTTGGTGGCCGCGATCAGGATCACACCCTCGTTGGCCTCGAAGCCGTCCATTTCGACCAGCAACTGGTTGAGGGTCTGCTCGCGCTCGTCGTTGCCGCCGCCCAGGCCGGCGCCGCGGTGGCGGCCGACCGCGTCGATCTCGTCGATGAAGATGATGCAGGGGGCGTTCTTCTTGCCCTGCTCGAACATGTCGCGCACGCGGCTGGCGCCGACGCCGACGAACATCTCGACGAAATCGGAGCCGGAGATGGTGAAGAACGGCACGTTGGCCTCGCCGGCGATGGCCCGGGCCAGCAGGGTCTTGCCGGTGCCCGGCGGGCCGACCAAGAGCAAGCCCTTGGGAATCTTGCCGCCCAGGCGCTGGAACTTCTGCGGGTCGCGCAGGAACTCGACCACCTCTTCGAGCTCGTCCTTGGCCTCGTCGATGCCGGCCACGTCGTCGAAGCTGACGCGCCCGACCTTCTCGGTCAGCAGGCGCGCCTTGCTCTTGCCGAAGCCCATGGCCTTGCCGCCACCGGACTGCATCTGGCGCATGAAGAAAATCCATACGCCGATCAGGAGCAGCATCGGGAACCAGGAGATCAGGATCGAGAACAGCGGGCTCACCTCCTCGGGCGGGGCCGCCTCGATGCGCACGCCGTTGGCGCGCAGGGTCTCGATCAGGTTGGTGTTCTCCGGAACAAAGGACTTGAACTCGCGACCGTCGCGGAACCGGCCCTCGACCTCCTGGCCGGCGATGGTGACCTCGAGCACTTGGCCGCTTTCGACCTGGTCGAGGAAATCGGAGAACGCCAGCGGCTGCTGGGGCCCATGGGTGGTCGAGCCCTGAAACAGATTGAACAGGGCAAACAGCAGCAGCACTATTACGAGCCACAGCGCGGCATTGCGGCTGAAATTCAAATCCCGATACCCCTCATCGGCGCAGCCGCCAAGTGCGGCGCGTACCAGTTAGACACGATATTGCGCAACGATTCGATCAGTCCTGCCCCTTAAGATAATGCGCTCTTCCGCCTAAGCAACTGTAAAGGCCGAATTGATCAAGACATTTTTCGGCCGGAATCGGCAGTATTTTAGCCACGTGGCGGCGGAATCGGGCCTTCGGTAGCCCAGATGCGGCACCGCCAGCACACCCCGCCGGTCACGCAGCGCCGGCAAGGCGGCGCGCGCCAGGGCCGGAATCCGGGCCGTGACCGCGGCCGGTGCCGCCGCGCGGACCTCGGCCCAGCCGGCGTCACCCCCCCGGCCACCCCCTGGGCCACCCCCTGGGCCGCCCCGGGGGCCGCCCAGGGGGCCGAGCTCCAGTTCCAACTCCAGTCCCACTGCCGCGCCGCGGCCGCCCGCCCGGTGCAGGGCGACTTCGAAGCGGCCGTCCCAAAGCAGCTTCTGCCCAGAATCGAGCCGCATCACCGGCAGATTGCGGGCCTCGCGCACCACCAGCAGACCGCCCCGGCGCGGCAGCACCCGGCACCCGCCGAGGGTCGCGCCGGCGGTCAAACCGGCCGAGATCCGACCGTGCAACCGTTCCAGCGATTCCCTGCGCGGACCGTATTCGGCGCCCCCCACCGTGATCAGGACCCGGGCCAGGGCGCGCCGGCCGAGTTCCGCGGGCGCCGCCACCAGCGGTGCCGGATCGACCCAGGCGAATCCGGCCGGATCGAGGGTCACCGCGCGCACCAGAAGGCGCGCGAGTTGGTGTTCGAGGGCGGCCCGGGCACGGCCCAGATGTTCGGCGGCGGCGGCGAGCCGGGCCGCGGTCAGGCCCTCGCGGGCGAGTCCGGGCAGCAGCCGGCGCAGCCGGACCCGGGCCTGGCCCGGGTCGCGGTTGGTCGGGTCCTCGACCCAGCTCAGCCCGCGCGCCCGCAGCGTCGCCTCGAGCCGCGCCTTGGGCAGGCCGAGCAGTGGCCGCAGCAGGCGCAGCGCCGGCAGTTCCACGATCGGCGCCATGGCGGCCAGTCCATCCACACCGCTGCCCCGGCCCAAGCGCAGCAAGAAAGTCTCCGCCTGATCGTCGAGGTGGTGGCCCAGCGCCAGGTGCAGCAACCCCCGGCGCGCGCAGCAACGACTCAACAGATCGTAGCGCGCCCGGCGCGCGGTGGCGGAGACGTTGGCTTCGGGTTTGGCGCCGTGCCAACGCAGGGTCTGCTGCGCCAGGCCGAGGGGCTTGAGCGTCCGGGCCACGAAGCGCGCCTCGGCGGCGGCTTCGGGGCGCAGGCCATGATCGACGGTGAGCGCGGTGACCCGACCGCCAAGCGGCCGCGCCCAGTCGTGCAGCAACACGGCGAGCGCGAGGCTGTCGGCGCCGCCGGAAACCGCGGCCGCGATCCGGGGATGATCCTCGAAGGGGCCGAGCCGCGCCATCAGGGCGGCGAATTCCGCCGCGCCGATGGGCGCCGCAGGGGACGGCGCCAGGGGCCGTACAGGGGGCCGCACCGGGGCGTCGGTCACGGACAGGACAGGCGCTGCCGCTCCTGCTTGGCGCGCTGCAGGACGGTAGCGGCGGCCTGGGGATAGCGCTTGAGCAGTTCCGCGAAGGTGCCACAGGCGTCGTTCTTGCTGCCGAGCGCGGACAGCGACATGCCCAGCTTGAGCAGGTTGTCCGGCGCCTTGCCGCTGTTCGGATACTCCTGATAGGCCTCGGCAAAGGTGATCGCCGCCTGCTGGTAGTCCTGGCGCACGTAGAAGGTCTCGCCCAGCCAGTACTTGGCGTTGCCGGCCAAGGTATCGTTCGGGTTCTGGTCGACGAAGCCGCGCAGCGCCAGCTCCGCCTCGCCGTAGTTGGCCTGGCTCAGCAACCCGAAGGCGTATTTGTATTGCTCCTCCGGGGTCGCACCGACCAGCGTATAGCCGGCCGCGGCCTCCTGGCTGCCGGGCTGGACCGCCGCCAGGGTGGTGTCCTGCTGGGCGATCGCGGTGCCGGGTGCCACCGGCTGGCTCCGAAAGGCTTCCAGATCCGATTGCCGGATGGTCCCGAACACCTGGGGCTGGGAGGCGAAAGCGGCCTGATCGCCGCCGGCCGCGCCGGGCGCCATCTGGCCGGCCGCCATCTGGCCGGTGGGGGCGCCCTGCATGGCGGTCGGCGGTATCATGCCCTGTTCGAGCTGGCGCAGGCGCAGGTCGGTCTCCGCGGCCAGCCGCTCCAGCCGCTCGTTGATCTGGTTGTTGCGGTAAACGGCCTCCTCGACCTGGCCGGTGAGCGTGCGCAGCTGGGCCTCGTACTGCGATAGGCGCTGGTCGGTGCGCGCCGCCGCGGTCCTGGTCAGGCCGCCCGCTTCGCCCAGGGTTCGACTTGCCGCGTCGGCCGCGGGCACCGGCCCGCCCTTGAAGACGTAGCGCTGCAGCGTGTTCATATCGCGCTGCAGCCGCTCGATGCGCTGGAGCAGGCTCTCCAGCTCGGCGTCCTGGGCGCGGGCGGGCGGGCCGAGGGACAGCCCCGCGGTCACGGCCAAGACGGCGGCGACGCCCAGATGCAACGCGGTTCGCGAAAACCGGGGATGGGATCGGAAGTTTCGGCGGAACGGCGCGGTCATCGTTCAAGCTCCGCAAATGAAGTGAGCGTGGCGCAATTCACAATGAGGGGCGCCTCGGGTCAACCATATTGCCACGTCTTGGCGGATTTCTTTGTCAGAAATATGGCGCGCGGCCCGGCCGTGGACCGTCCGATAGGAGTCAGCCCGGGCCAGCCCGGCAAATCGCGTAGAAAACGGGCCGCCCGGCCCGCCGCGCGTGGCAGCGGACCGGGCACCGTGCCCGCTTCAAACAACTATCCGGTTAGTTGACGATGAAGACGCCGCGGCGGTTCTGCGCCCAGGCTTCCTCGTTGGACCCGAGGACCGCCGGCCGCTCCTTGCCGTAGCTGATGTTGCTCACGCGGTTGGGACCGATACCCAGCGCCACCAGATAGTCGCGAACCGAATTGGCGCGCCGCTCGCCGAGCGCGAGATTGTACTCGCGCGTGCCGCGCTCGTCGGCATGACCCTCCACGGCGATGGTGGTCGCCGGATAGGTGTTCATCCAGACCGCCAGCGCCTCGACCGTGGCGCGGGCCTCCGGCCGCAGATCGCTCTGGTCGAAGTCGTAGAACACGCGGTCGCCAACGTTGACGACCAAATGCTCCTGCGTGCCCGGTGTCGGCCCGGCAATAGCGGTCGGCGCGGTCGTCGTCGAGGTCGTGGCGGATGTCGTGGTGTCCGCCATCCCCCCAGCCTCCTCGGTCGTTTCACAGGCCGCGAGCAGGAACGATGCAGCGATAAGGATAATGAGCTTGAAGCGCATGGGATGCCTCTCAATAAGTCCCCGGATGACAGGTGAGGTGGGTTGACCTACCGGTGGTGATAACGAGGCCGCCCTTAAAAAAGGGATAACACCCGCACAACCAGCTACCTGCTGGTCGAGATGAAAAAATATACCGGCGCGCCCCTAGGGAATCAAGGGGGACCACGCCGGGTCGGAGCCATCGATCGGAGTCACGATCTCGCGCTCGTTGAATCCGGTCAGATCGATGGTGTGCAACTTGGAGCTGACCTTGCCGCGTTTGTCGGCCCGCCCCTGCCGGTAGAACGACAGCACACGGCCGTTGGGCGCCCAGGTCGGGCCCTCGACCAAGAAGCCCTTGGTCAGCATGCGTTCGCCGCTGCCGTCGGGGCGCATGACGCCGATAAAAAACTCGCCCTGGTGCATGCGTGTGAAGGCGATCAGATCGCCGCGCGGCGACCACACCGGGGTCGCGTAGCGGCCCTTGCTGAAGGTGACGCGCCGGACATTGCCGCCGTCGGCGGACATGACGTAGAGCTGCTGGGTGCCGCCGCGGTCGGAGTTGAACACGATCTCCGCGCCGTCGGGCGAGAACGACGGCGAGGTGTCGATGGCCGGATGATCGGTCAGCCGGGCTACTTTCCGGGTCCGCAGATCCATGGTGTAGATCTCGGAATTGCCCTGGCGCGCCAGGCTCATGATCACCCGATTGCCGTCGGGCGAGAAGCGCGGCGCGAAAGTCATGCCGGGGAAATCGCCTAGGACCTCCTGCTGGCCGGTGGTCAGATTGAACAGATAGACCCGCGGCGCCTTGGAGACGTAAGAAAGATAGGTGATCTCCTGAGTGGTCGGCGAGAAGCGCGGCGTCAACACCAGCGAGGCGCCGTCGGTCAGAAAGCGGTGGTTGGCGCCGTCCTGGTCCATGATCGCGAGCCGCTTGACCCGGCGGTTCTGGGGACCGCTCTCGGCGATGTAGACGATACGGGTGTCGAAATAGCCGTCTTCGCCGGTCAGCCGCTTGTAGATCGCGTCGGTGATGATGTGGGCGACGCGGCGCCAATTGGCCGGCGTGGTGAAATAAGCGAGCCCAGTCATCTGGGTCTCGGCGAACACGTCCCAGAGCCGGAACTCGACCCGGAGGCGCCCATCGGCCTGCACCTGGGTGGCGCCGCTGATCAGGGCCTGGGCGTTGATCAGGCGCCAGTCGCCAAAGCGCGGGCCCGCGCGCAGGGTATTGGGGTCTTGTATGAAGGCGCCCTTGTCGATCGGCCGGAACAGGCCACTGCGCTCCAGGTTGGCGGCAATCACGCCGGTGATGTCGGCGCCGACCTTGGCTTCCTCGGTGGCCTCGCCGAAGAAGTCCGTGATCGCGATCGGCAGCGGTTCGACGAAGCCGCTGGTGATGTCGACGATCAGCTCGGCGCGCGCCGGCGCGGCGGCTAGGAGGACCGCCGCGAGTGCGAGTGCGAGCGCGAGGCGGTTCCGGCAGGCGTTTAGAAATCTCATCATGTCTCCCATCATGTCCCGAACATGCGTCGCGGATCAAACCGTAATGTCAACTGCTTCCAGACCTCATACCGCCCGACCGGCAGGCGAAACGGGCTGCACCGCGCGACGGCGCGCTTGGCGTTCTCCGCAGCGGAGCGGAAATAGCCGTCCTGGATCATGCGCACCACGTCCAGAATCTCCACCGTCTTCACCGAGCCGTCCGGATTGAGCAGCACCCGGATCTCGACCACGATATCCTCCGCGCCCCGGGCGCCGGGGTCGATGCGCCAGCAGTTGCGCAACTGGTCCTGGATCGCCCGCACCATGGCGTTCTGCTCGAACACGCTGGCCTTGCGCTTGATCGGCCCTTTGGTTTCGGCCTTCTTGGTGTCCTGGCTCTGCCGCTGCGGTTGGTCGCGCAGGCGCTCGACGTTGCGCAGGATCGAGGTCAACTGGTCCGGCTTGGGCTCCTCGTGCTTCTTGTCGTGCTTGGCGCGCATGGCCACCGTGACCTTGGGCCGCCGCTTGGGCTTGGGCGGCGGCGCGACCACCTTCTCCGGCACCGCCTCGGCCTCGGGCGCCGCGGGTTCGGGTTCCGGCTTGGGCTCGACTCTCTCCGGCTCCGGCTCTGGTTCGGGTTCCGGGGCGACCGGCTCGGGCACCGCCTTGGCCTCCTGCTGGGGCGGCTCGGGCTCGGGTTCGACCTCTTCGGCGGTCTCCTCCGGCGCCGGCTCGGGCTCCGGCTCGGGCTCCTCGAACAAGACCAACTCGACCGCGATCACGTAATCCGTGGGCGGGGCGACGACGGACGGCAGACCGAAGGCGAACAGCAGGACCACGGCGACGTGTAGCGCAGTCGACAGCACCACGCCCTCGCGCCCCGATCCCGATTGGGACCGGATCGTCCGCCAAATGTCAGACAGTCTTCCGCCGCCCATGATCGCGGTCCCGCCGCCTCCTACTCGCTGGCCTTTTTCTTGCGCTTCTTGCGGTTCAGGCCCTTAGGCAGTTCGGTGATCAGGGCGACCCGGGTGAAGCCGGCGATGTTGACCGTGCCCATGACTTCCATGACCCGGCCATAGTTGATGTCCTTGTCGCCGCGCAAATAAATCCGGGTATCCGCCTTATTTTCGGTAATCGCCTTGAGCCGCGGCACCAGTTTGTCGATCTCGACCTCGGTGTCCTGAATGAACACCGTGCCCTCGGCGTTGACCGTGATGACCAGGGGCTCCTCGGATTCGGCGATCGCCTTGGCCTTGGTCTTGGGCAGGTCGACCGGCACGCCCACCGTGAGCAGCGGCGCGGTGATCATGAACACGATCAGGAGCACCAGCATGACGTCGACGAAGGGCGTGACGTTGATCTCGCTGAGCGGCTGGTAGCTGCCGCGCCGGCGCCCGGCGCCCCCGTTCCTGGACAGAAATTCACCGGTCATGGCGCCTGCCTCTCATCGAGCTGGCGCGACATGATGGCGCCGAACTCACCCGCGAAGGCCTCGAGCCGGCCGGCGTAGCGGCCTAGATCGCCCGACAGCTTGTTGAAGCCGACCACCGCCGGGATCGCCGCGACCAGGCCGAGCGCGGTGGCGAACAGGGCCTCGGCGATACCCGGCGCCACCACCGCCAGGCTGGTGTTCTCGGAAGCCGCAATCGAGGTGAAGGAATTCATGATGCCCCAGACGGTCCCGAACAGCCCGACGAAAGGCGCCGACGAGCCGACCGAGGCGAGGAAGATCATGTGCCGCTCGAGCCGCTCCATCTCGCGCCCGAGCGTGATCTGCATGACCCGTTCGATGCGCTGCTGCAGGCTCACCCTGGTCTGCTCGCTGCCGATGCTGCCGCGGTCGGCGGAACGGTGCCACTCGCGCATCGCCGAGACGAAAATCGAGGACATGGGGTCTTGCGGTTCGCGGTCGATCTCGTCGTAGAGGTCGTCGAGCGAGCCGCCCGACCAGAAGGCCTCCTCGAAGCGCTCGGCGTAGCCTCTCAGGCGGCGCATCCGGATGACCTTCTCGAAAATCACCGCCCAGGTCCAGAACGAGGCGGCCACCAACAGCAACAAGACCAGCTTGACCACGATGTCGGCCTCGAGAAACAGGCCCCAGATGGTCATGTCGTAGCTGACCGAACCCGCGAGCGCGAGTGTGTCGACCGCTTGGTTTTCCATGAACTAACCTTGCTCCTGCGGTTGGATAAAGGGTTGAAGCGCTTGACGCAATGGCGCGGGGATTCGCGTCGGGCGGCCGTTTTCACGCAGACAGGCGACCCGCACATCGAGACGCACCAGCTCCTCCGCGTCGCGCCAGATCGCCTGCACGCCGGAGAGCGTGGCGCCGGCCAATTCGGTGAACCGGGAACGCACCTCGATCAGGTCGTCGAGGCGCGCCGGGGCGCGGAAATCGATGGTGCAGTTGCGGACCGCGAAGGCCATGCCATAACGCGTGGTCATTTCCGATTGGTTAATGCCCGCTAAACGCAGCATCTCGGTGCGCGCCCGTTCGGCGAACTTCAGGTAATTGGCGTAGTAGACGATGCCGGCCGCATCGGTGTCCTCGTAGTAGACCCGGATCGGCAGACGGTGGGTGCCGCTCTCGACGCGGCCGGACAGCGCGCTCACGGGCCCTCCTCCGCCTCGCCACTCGCCTCGCCGCCCGCCTCGCCGCCCGGGGGGGCCCGATCCAGGAGATCGAACTGCAACAGGCCACGCGGCACATCGCGCCCCAGGTAGCCGTAGCCGGCCACGGTGAGCGCACGACCGCGCGGCGTACGCTGGAGCAGGCCCTGCTGGATCAGGTAGGGCTCGATGACCTCCTCGATCGCGTCGCGCTGCTCCGAGAGTGCGGCCGCCAGGGTCTCGACCCCGACCGGGCCGCCGCCGTAGTGCTCGGCGATGATCGTCAGGTAACGCCGGTCCATGGCGTCCAGGCCGCGTTCGTCCACATCCAGGCGCCGCAAGGCCGCATCGGCCGCCTCGGCGTCGATCGTCGCGGTGTTGGCGACCGCGGCGAAGTCCCGCACCCGGCGCAGCAGCCGCCCGGCGACCCGCGGCGTGCCGCGCGCGCGCCGTGCAATCTCGCGCGCGCCGTCCTCGGACATGGCGACGTCGAGCAGGCGGGCGCCGCGGACGACGATCTCGCACAGCTCCTCGGGCTCGTAGAACACCAGGCGGAACGGGATGCCGAAGCGCTCGCGCAGCGGCGCGGTGATCAGGCCCGAGCGGGTAGTCGCGCCGATCAAGGTAAACGGCGGCAGGTCGATGCGCACCGAGCGCGCGGCCGGCCCCTCGCCGATGATCAGGTCGAGCTGGAAGTCCTCCATCGCCGGATAGAGGATCTCCTCGACCGCCGCCGAGAGCCGGTGAATCTCGTCGATGAACAACACGTCGCGCGATTGCAGGTTGGTCAGGATCGCCGCCAGGTCGCCGGCGCGCGCGATCACCGGGCCCGAGGTGGCGCGGAACCCGACCCCCATCTCGCGCGCCACGATCTGCGCGAGCGTGGTCTTGCCCAGACCGGGCGGGCCGTGCAGCAGCACGTGATCGAGCGCCTCGCCGCGCGCGCGCGCCGCCTCGACGAAGACCCGCAGGTTCTCGCGCAGCTGGCGCTGGCCGACGAACTCCGCGAGGTTGAGCGGCCGCAACGAGGCCTCGGCGGCGTCCCGCGCCGCGAACTCGGGGGTCACGACGCGCGCCTCGGTCATGCCGAGAGCTCCTTGAGGCCGGCCTTGATGACCGCCTCGAGCGGCGCCTCGGCGCCCAGCGTCCGGGTCGCCTGGGCGACCGCGCCGAAGGCCTCGCCGCGCTGGTAGCCGAGGTTGACCAGGGCCGAGATGGCGTCCTCGGAGAGCGGCGGCATGCCGGTGCCCGCGCCGTCGTTCGCGGCCGCCCCGCCGGCCAACGCCGCGGCCGGGCCGAGCGCGAACTGGCCGGCCTTGTCCTTGAGCTCGGTGACGATGCGGGCGGCCAGCTTGGGCCCGACGCCGTTGGCGCGGGTCAGCGCGTGCTTGTCCTGGGCCGCGATCGCCTGGATCAGATCGCCCGGCGCGAGCGCCGAAAGGACCGCCAGCGCCATGCGCGCGCCGACGCCCTGGACCGTGGACAGCAGGCGGAACCAGTCCCGCTCGGCGGCTTCCGGGAAGCCATAGAGATGGATATGATCCTCGCGCACGTGGGTTTCGATGAACAGGCTGACCGGCTCGCCCTGAGCGGGCAGTGCGGCCAGCCCGCGGCCCGAGCAATGGACCAGGTAGCCGACGCCGGAAACGTCGACGACCGCCCAGCCGGCGCCCGAGGAATCCACCAGCCCGGTCAGCTTGGCGATCATGTCAGCTTGGCGATCATGGCCGCCCTCCCCCACCGATCTGGGCCGACGCCGCTCGGCGCGCCCGATCCTGGGCCGCGGCCGCGGCCCAGCGGCGGCCGCTGGCGGCGCTGTGGGCGTGGCAGATGGCAACCGCCAGCGCATCGGCGGCATCGGCACCCGCGATGATGCAGCCGGGCAACAGGTGTCCGACCATCATGGCGACCTGCTCCTTCTTGGCGTGTCCGGTGCCGACCACGGCCTTTTTCACGATCATCGGCAGATACTCCGCAACCGGCAGGCCGCTCAGCGCCGGGGTCAGCAGCGCGATCCCGCGCGCCATGCCGAGCTTGAGCGTCGAGGCCGGGTTCTTGTTGGCCAGGCTGGTCTCCACCGCGGCCTCCTCGGGCGCATGCTCGACCAGCACCGCCAACAGCCCTTCGTGCAACTGCACCAGGCGTTCGGCCAGCGACCGCGCCGAATCCGAGGTCACGACGCCGTTGGCCAGGTGGCGGAGCCGGTTGTCTTCGGCCTCGATGACGCCCCAGCCGGTGCGCCGCAGGCCCGGATCCAATCCGATAACGCGCATGGTCCCCCTTCGTTCCCGCTCTCAATTCCCACTCTCAATGCCCGCTCGGCGCACTCGCCGCGCCGAGCCCGCTTCAGGCGGTCAGCCGGGCCATGACCTCGTCGGCGATCTCGAAGTTGGCCGCGACCTGCTGCACATCGTCGTTGTCATCGAGCGCGTCGAGCAGCTTGAGCAGGGACTCGGCGTGTTGGTCGCCAACCTCCACCGTGGTCTGCGCCTTCCAGGCGAGGTGCGCCTCGCGCGGATCGCCGAAGCGTACCGCCAAGGCGTCGCGCACGGTATTGAACTGGTTCGGATCGCAGGTGATCTCGTGGCCCTCGGCGCCGCTTTCGACGTTGCCGGCCCCGGCCTCGACCGCGGTCTCGAAGACGTCGTCCGCCGATCCGACGCCGGCATCGAACACGATCAGGCCGACCCGGTCGAACATGAACGACACCGCGTTGGTCTCGGCCAGGGCGCCGCCATGGCGGCCGAAGGCCGTGCGCACCTCGGAGGCGGTGCGGTTGCGGTTGTCGGTCAGCGCCTCGACGATCAGCGCGACCCCGCCCGGGCCATAGCCCTCGTAGCGGATCTCCTCGTAGTGGATGTCGTCCTCGCCGCCGGCGACCCGCTTGATCGCGCGGTCGATGTTGTCCTTGGGCATGTTGGCCGCCCGCGCCGCCGAGATCGCCGCGCGCAGGCGCGGGTTCTTGTCCGGCTCCGGCAGTCCGGCGCGGGCAGCCACGGTAATCTCGCGGATCAGCCGCCCGAAGACCTTGGCGCGCTTTTTGTCCTGCACGCCCTTGCGGTACATGATGTTCTTGAATTGGGAATGGCCTGCCATAACCAGCCGATCCTAGATGTTGAGGCTACCGTTGTGAAGTCTACCACATTTTGTGGCCAGGCACGCCCAAAGGTGGCCCTGGATCGCGAACGGACCCGCGCCGGTTCGGAGGTCCAGGGAATAGTCGGCCAATATGGCGATATTGCGGCGCCTTCTAGCAGCATTCGCCGACCTCCTGAAAGCCCCGTCCGAGCGGCCGCCGCTAGTGTGGTGGAACAGATCGGGGTCGATTGGAATCGCCGTCGGCGCATCTTTCGGGCCAGGGTTAACCTCGTTTTTACCGGTGAGGCGCCATCATGGCCCCCAGCGGCACCCCGCGCTTCGCCCAAATCGGAGCCGGACCCGTTGCCAAAGGCCCGTTGCCAAAGGCCCGTTGCCAAAGGACGGACGACGCCATGTCGATGCCCCGTGACGTACCCGAGCTCGCGACCCCGCAAGACGCCGCCGTCGACGAGGTGGAGGCGGCCCGCTACCTGGAGCAGGCGGCGCGGACGGTCCAGGAGTTCGCCGCCGCCGGCGGGCCCGGCGCCCTGAACGCGCTGCTGGCGATATCCCAGGAGGCCCCGGCCGAGGCCGCCGAGCACGCGCTGCAACTGGCCGAGACCGTGACCGCGCAGACCACGACCCTGCATGGCGAGGTCGCGCGCTTCCTGTCCGTAACCCGGGAATCCTGAACCGCCTGCAGCGCCCACTCAGGCCGGCGCCGTGTCGGGCGTGGTCGGGCTGAGACGTCCACCGGCGCGCAACGGCGCGATCTTCCTGGCCAATCCCGTCTTGTCGTCGATTTCCACGTAGACCGCGGACAGCGTGCCCTCGCCGCTCGCCACGCTGAGCCGCTCGGTCGGCAGCTTGCGCGTGAAGCGCGCCAGCGGCACCGCTTTGTCCATGCCGATCACCGAATCGTAGTCGCCGCACATGCCGGCGTCGGTCTGGTAGGCGGTGCCGCCGGGCAGGATCATGGCGTCGGCGGTCGGCACGTGGGTGTGGGTGCCGACACAAAGGCTGGCGCGGCCGTCGACGAAATGGCCCATGGCCATCTTCTCGCTGGTCGCCTCGGCGTGCATGTCGACGACCACGGCCTGGACCGTGGCACCGAGCCGGTGCTTGGCGAGTTCGCGTTCGACGCAGGCGAAGGGATCGTCGAGCGGGTCCATGAACAGCCGCCCCATGACGTTGAGCACCAGGACCTTGCGGCCGCCGGGGGCGTCGAACACCGTGGCGCCCCGGCCCGGCGTGCCGGCCGGATAGTTCTGCGGGCGCAGCAGGCGCGGTTCGCGGTCGATCACGCCGAGCGCCTCGCGCTGGTCCCAGCTGTGGTTGCCGCCGCTGATCACATCGACGCCGGCGGCGAACAGCTCGTCGCAGATCTTCCCGGTGATGCCGAAACCGCCGGCCGCGTTCTCGCCATTGGCGATCACGAAGTCGAGCGCCAGCTCTTCGCGCAGCCGCGGCAGCCGGCTGGTCACCGCCTCGCGGCCGGAGCGGCCGACGATGTCGCCGCAGAACAACAGTTTCATGAAGCGTCCGCCCGCATGCGGATCGACTCGGCCTCGGTCACGATCCAATCGAGCGGCTGGTCGCTGCCGTTACGGGGCACCTCCGCGACCTCCTGGGCCGCGTAGGCGACCCCGACTGCGAGCACCGCACCCGATTCCCGCAGCCGCGCCAGGGTGCGGTCGTAGAAGCCGCCGCCGTAGCCGAGCCGGTAACCGGCCCGGTCGAACGCCAACAGGGGCACGATGAGGACCCGGGGCGTCAGCTCCGGCTGGGTCGCCAGCGGCACCCGAGTGCCGAAGCCGGCCGCCTCCAGCAGATCCTCCGGACGCCAGGCGCGGAACACCAAGGGGTCGCCGCGCCCAGGTGTCACCGGCAACGCGATCGGGTGGCCGTGTTCGTGCAGGTGGATCATCAACGACCGCGGATCGATCTCGCTGCCGATCGGCCAGTAGGCCGAGACCACGCAACCGCCGGGGAAATCTATCGCCGGCAGGACCCGCTCGCAGAGCGCGTAGCCCATGGCCACCGGGTCCTCGGCGGCGGCTTCCGCGCGCGCCACCTTGGCCGCGGTCCTGGCCTGGCGTTTGCTCGCATATAGCGAAGAAGTCACGGGATCTGCCATCGAAGGGTCCATCACCGCGACACCGGGCGGCGGTGCGAGTGTTCACGTTGTTTCCGGGGCGAGGAAAAGCGAGCGGTGCTGCACGAGCCGTTGGTCGGAGATCCTCCTCCGTGGCCTGCAAAGCAGGTGGGCGCCATATACCGAGACCACGGCCCCGGCAGGGACAGCTCCCTTTAGAAGAGCATTGGCCCCAGGGATGATTGACCTGACGCACTCAGCAGCACCGCCCGCGACGATTTTAGGCCGCGGCGCCTTAACAACCCCTCTAGGGGCTCTATCTAGGCTCCCCCGAGCCGCGCGGCAATAGTTTCGATGCGCTGGGCGCAGGTTTCCAGCGCCGCGGCCGCCGCGCCCTCGCCCGCGCCCTCCTGCGCCGCGCCGCCATTTGCCGCCTTCAGCGCGTGGTTCTCCTTGTAGGCCTCGAACAACTCGTCGGCGACCATCAGACTGGCCATGACCAGAAGCCGGCCCTCGCCGACCTGTCCGACCGCTTCGACCAGGCCCTGGATCCGTTCGTCGAGATGACCGGCCAGTTTGCGCAGATGCGCCTCCTGGCCGTCGTCGCAGGTCACCTGGTAGTTGCGTTCGTTGATGTTGAGCGAGATCTCGGACATAACCTAGGTCTCCAGCGTTGCTTTCAGGCGTTCGATGGTTTTGTCCAGGCGCGCCGCCACCGCGCCGGCCGCGTCCTGCAACGCCGCGTTCTCCTGGCGCGCCGATTCCAGCGCCGCGCGCAAGCCCGCCTCGCCGCCATCCCCGCCCCCGGGCCCACTGCGCGACTCCACCGCCCGTTCCAGACTGTCGAGAGCGGCCTGGAGCCGTTTGGTGGCTCGATTCAATTGCGCCATGTCGTCCTCCCCGCTCGCCGTGGTTCCTATTGAAGCCAGATGCCACGGCTTTCGCCTACCCTTTTGAACGTCAAGAACAATACGCGGCGCCGTGTTTGTCGGTCAACTCCCAGAAACGGCGTCCCGCAATGGCCGGCGCGCCGGCACCATTGAGATTCGGTTGACGGCCCGGGCCGGTGGCGGCATGTTGCGCGCGAACCCAAGCACCGGCTTCCCGCGACGGCGGCCCCCGATAGCCCTTTCCGACAGCCATATGGAAACCAAGATGGACGCTGCGCCGCCATCCGTCTCCCCATCAGGCGCCCTATCCGGCGCTGCGGCCTCGACCCAAGACGCCGGCGCCAGCCACAGGGATATGGCGAACGCGATCCGGGCGCTGGCCATGGATGCCGTGCAAAAGGCCAATTCGGGCCACCCCGGCATGCCCATGGGCATGGCCGACGTCGCCACGGTGCTGTTCACCCGGTTCCTGAAGTTCGATCCCAAACGGCCGGACTGGCCCGACCGCGACCGCTTCGTGCTGTCGGCCGGGCACGGCTCCATGCTGCTCTACGCGCTGCTCCACCTGACCGGTTACGAGGACATGACGCTGGCGCAGCTCAAGAACTTCCGCCAGCTCGGCAGCCGCACCGCCGGCCACCCGGAATACGGTCACGCCACCGGGATCGAGACCACCACCGGGCCGCTCGCCCAGGGCCTGGGGAACGCGGTCGGCATGGCGTTGGCCGAGCGCCTGCTCAACGCCCAGTTCGGCGACGATGCGGTCGACCACCGCACCTACGCGATCGTCAGCGACGGCTGCCTGATGGAGGGCCTCAGCCACGAGGCCATCTCGCTGGCCGGCCACCTGCGCCTCGGCAAGCTGATCGTGCTGTTCGACGACAACCAGATCACAATCGACGGTGCCACCTCGCTGACCTGCGGCGACGACCAGATCGCGCGCTTCAAGGCCTGTGGCTGGGCGGCCCAATCGGTCGACGGTCACGACCCCGAGGCGGTGGCCGCGGCGCTTGCGGTGGCGCAGAGCAGCGACCGGCCGTCGCTGATCGCCTGCCGCACCGTGATCGGCTTCGGCGCGCCGAACAAGGCGGGCACGGCCAAAGCCCACGGCGCGGCGCTCGGCGAGGACGAGATCGCCGGCGCGCGCGCGAAGCTCGGCTGGCCCCATCCGCCGTTCGAGATTCCGGGCGACGTGCTGGCTGCGTGGCGCGCGGCCGGCGCCCGCGGCGCCGCGGCGGCCGACGCCTGGCGGGGCCGCCTGGACGGCTTGGCGACGGACACCCGCGACGAGTTCGAGCGCCGCATGCGCGGCGATCTGCCGACCGGCTGGCGCGCGGCGCTGGCCGCGATGAAGCAGGCGGCCCTCGAGGACGCGCCCAAGATCGCCACCCGGGTGTCGTCCCAGCGCGTGCTCGACGCCCTCGCCGAGGCGATCCCGGAGCTGGTCGGCGGCTCGGCCGACCTGACCGGTTCGAACAACACCAAGGCGGCGTCCCAGGCGGTGATTTCGGCGGCGGACTTTTCCGGCGGCTACCTGCACTACGGGGTGCGCGAGCATGCCATGGCCGCGGCCATGAACGGCCTGGCGCTGCACGGCGGCGTGATTCCCTACGGTGGCACCTTCCTGGTGTTCGCCGACTACTGCCGGCCGTCGATCCGGCTGTCGGCGCTGATGCGCCAACGGGTCATCTACGTCATGACCCACGATTCCATCGGCCTGGGCGAGGACGGCCCGACCCATCAGGCGATCGAACACCTGGCCGCGCTCCGGGCAATCCCCAACCTCCTGGTATTCCGGCCGGCCGATACCATCGAAACCGCCGAGTGCTGGGAGCTGGCACTAGACAGCCGCGCGGCGCCCTCGGTGCTGGCACTGAGCCGTCAGGGCCTGCCGTCCTTACGCAAGGACGCGAGCGAGAACCTCTCGGCCCAAGGCGGCTACATCCTGGCGCCGGCCGAAAACGAACGTCAGGTGACGCTGATCGCCTCGGGCTCCGAGGTCATGGTGGCGCTCGAGGCCCGTGCACAACTCGGCGCGCAGGGCATCTCGGCGGCGGTGGTCTCCATGCCGTGCTGGGAGCTGTTCCAGGCGCAGACGCCGCGCTACCGGGACCAGGTGCTCGGCCCGGGCACGCCGCGCATCGCCATCGAGGCCGGCCTGCGCCACGGCTGGGACGCCTGGCTGCAGCCGGACGGCGGCTTCATCGGCATGACCGGCTTCGGCGCCTCGGCCCCGGTCAAGGATGTCTACCCACATTTCGGGATCACCGCCGAGGCCGTGGTCGAAGCGGTCAAGGCGCGGCTCTGAGCGGCCCGGCGCCCGGCGATCCCGGCATGGGAACTGCAAACCATGGGTCGAATCAACCAACCGAATACCAGGGAACTCGGGCAATGAGCGAAGCGAGTCTGCAAGACACGGCCCATGCCTTGGTCGCCGAGGGTAAGGGCATCCTGGCGGCCGACGAGAGCACCGGCACCATCAAGAAGCGCCTCGACAGCATCCAGGTCGAGTCCACCGAGGCCAACCGGCGCGACTACCGCACGCTGCTGTTCACCACGCCGGGCCTCGGCGACCACATCAGCGGCGTGATCCTGTTCGACGAGACCCTCCGCCAGGACGCGGCCGACGGCACGCCGTTGGTCGAGATCCTCCAGGACGCCGGCATCATTCCAGGCATCAAGGTCGACAAGGGCGCCAAGCCGCTCGCCGGCCACCCGGACGAGACCGTGACCGAAGGCCTCGACGGCCTGCGCGAACGGCTCGCCGAATACGCCGCACTGGGCGCGCGCTTCGCCAAATGGCGCGCGGTCTACCGGATCGGCGAGGCGATCCCAAGCCCGGCCTGCATCACCGCCAACGCCCAAGCGCTCGCGCGCTACGCGGCGCTGTCCCAGGAAGCGGGCCTGGTGCCGATCGTCGAGCCCGAGGTGCTGATGGACGGCGACCACGACATCGAGGACTGCGAGATTGTCACCGAGGAGGCGCTGCGCACGGTGTTCGGCGAGTTGGCGGTCCAGGACGTGCTGCTCGAGGGCATGTTGCTCAAGACCAACATGGTGATCTCCGGCGCCGACTGCGCCGAGCAGGCCGGCGTCGAGGAGGTCGCGGAGCGCAGCCTGCAGTGCCTGTTGCGCTGCGTACCGGCGGCGATGCCGGGCATCGTGTTCCTGTCCGGCGGACAGAACGACGAGGTCGCGACCCGACACCTCGACGCCATGAACAAGCTACCCGCGGTCAAGCCCTGGAAGCTGAGCTTCTCCTACGGGCGGGCGCTGCAGGCGGCGCCGCTCAAGGCCTGGGGCGGCCAGGCGGCCAACGTCGCCGCGGCCCAGGCGGCGCTCATGGAACGCGCCGAGGCCAACGGCGCGGCGACGCTCGGCCAATACGCCTGAGAAGCCGGCGGGCAACACCACGAAACGGAAAAGGACGGGGGGAAAATATGGCGGTACGGGTGGGCATCAACGGCTTCGGGCGCATCGGGCGCCTGGTGCTGCGCGCGGCGATGGAGGCCAAGCGCAAGGACCTCGAGTTCGTGGCGATCAACGATCTGGGCTCGGCCGAGGCCAACGCCCACCTGTTCGCCTACGATTCGGTACACGGGCCGTTCCCCGGCAAGGTCTCCGCGACCCAGAACGCGATCAAGATCGGCACCCGGAAAATCCAGGTGCTGGCCGAACGCGACCCGGCCAAGCTACCCTGGGGCAAGCTCGGCGTCGACATCGTGCTCGAATGCACCGGCCTGTTCACCACGCGCGAAGCGGCGGCCAAGCACTTGGAAGCGGGCGCCAAGAAGGTGCTGATCTCCGCGCCCAGCGGCGATGCCGACCTCATGGTCGTCTACGGGGTCAACGACGACAAGCTGCGCAAGAAGCATCGGGTGATCTCCAATGCCTCCTGCACCACCAACTGCCTGGTGCCGGTCGCCCAAGTGCTCGACCGGACCGTCGGCATCAAGCACGGCTACATGACCACGATCCACGCCTTCACCGGCGATCAGCGCACGGTCGACACCCTGCACAGCGACCCGCGCCGGGCGCGGGCGGCCTCGGTGTCCATGATCCCGACCTCGACCGGGGCGGCGCGCGCGGTCGGCCTGGTGCTGCCGGAACTCAAGGGCAAGCTGGACGGCACCGCGATCCGGGTGCCGACGCCCAACGTCAGCCTGATCGATCTGACCATCGAGACCAAGAAGAAGACCACCGCCGCGGCGATCAACGCGGCCATGGTCCGGGCCGCCAAGAGCCACCGGCTCAAGGGCGTGCTCGCGGTCAACGACCGGCCCCTGGTCTCGGCCGACTTCAACCACAATTCGGCGAGTTCGGTGTTCGACCTGACCCAGACCCAGGTGCTCGACGACAGCTTCGTGCGGGTCTTGTCCTGGTACGACAACGAATGGGGCTTCTCCAACCGCATGAGCGACGTCGCCGTGGTGCTCGGCAAGCTGCTCTGAGGTCCGCGCGCGCAGCGGTTGACTTAGACCGAAGATGCGCATATATCATGCGTATCCATTATGCACATGGTTGAAAGACCCGTGGCTCCCTCACCTGATTTCGACGCTGCCGCACCCAAGAAGCCGACCAACGTCTCGCTGAACCAGGACCTGGTGCGGGCCGCCAAAGCCTATGGGCTCAATGTCTCGCGCATCGCGGAGGCGGCACTCGCCGAGGCGGTGCGTGCGCGGGCCCAGCAGGATTGGCTCGCGGACAACGCCGAGGCGCTCGATGCGTACAACGAGAAGATCGGCAAGCGCGGCGTATTCAGCGACGGCCATCGCCGCTTTTGATGGCGCAGTTCGATATCCATAGAAACACCGCCGCCGGCGATGCCGACTTCCCCTATCTGCTCGACATTCAGAGCGATTTCCTGGACCCCCTGCATACGCGCCTGGTGGTGCCGCTCATGGCGCTCGACCGCTTCGGTGCGCCGATCGAGCGGCTCAACCCGGTGTTCGAGGTCGAGGGCGGGGCCCATGTCGGGGTCTTCACCGAGATGGCCGGGGTCTCGCGGAACCTGCTCGGCGAGGTCGTAGACTCGGCCGCGGCGCGCCGGCACGAGATCGTCGCCGCGGTCGATTTCATGATCCAGGGTTTCTAGAGCATCTTCCGATCTTATGGGGTCATGTGACCGGGATTATTTGGTCCCGTGGTTCGGAGCGCTTCGAGATGCGATGCGGGACATCGGATGAGAAGCGCGACGCGGCCACGGGACCAAAGAACCCGGCCTTCGGTGGGCCAGAGCGGCTCATCGGCTGCCCAGAGAGCTTTTGGGCGGCGC
>Ga0209980_10000457_pt1 | contig 21973 bp, 18 predicted proteins | sample CR02metaG_FD_183611 | JGI IMG/M metagenome (GOLD analysis project Ga0209980, IMG submission 183611) | Deep subsurface microbial communities from Mariana Trench to uncover new lineages of life (NeLLi) - CR02 metaG (SPAdes) (version 2) | ecosystem: Environmental > Aquatic > Marine > Ocean trench...
CCGGTGCAGGTTCTCGCTTGCATGCGCAATCCCTGCGCTGCACCCCAGCCCGCACTGCCGCACACGTGGCCCGGCAGCGGCGTATGGCACACGCTTTGCTCCAGTCATAGAATCGAGCCAGGGGAGGCCCCGGATGATTCTGCTGCTCGTCCTGTTGAGCGTCGTCGTCCTGATTCCCACTCCAGCCCAGGCGCAGGATCTCGACCGGCGGATCGCAGTCCAGCCCGGCGGCCGCCTCCAGGTCGATCTGGATATGGGCCCGGAGAACCGCTCGGAGCGAGTCTCTCTGGAGGTGCGCTCCCACGACGCGGACGAGGTGTGGGTGGTCGCCGACCTCTCCGGCCTGGGAGCCTCGTCCGTGAAGTTCCGGCTCGACCACGACGAGCGTGGTGTGGTCCGGCTGTATGGCCGGGCCGGCGGCCTGATGTCCTGGCTCTTCGGGGGTCCGGGCGTCCACGTTCGCGTCTGGGTGCCGCAGGACTTCTCGGTCGACCTGCGCTGCCCCTCCGGGCCCATTCGGATCGAGGAGCTGAATGGGGAGATTCGTGCCCGGACCCGGTCTGCCCCGATCGAAGTCCGGGGAGTGGAGGGGGATGTGCACCTGCGCACGCAGACGGGCGCGGTACGCGTGACGGAGGTGGTGGGCGACGTCAGCGTGCGCGCTTCCAGCGGGTCGCTGGAGTTCAGCTGGGTGACGGGGAACATCGAAGCCCATACCGGCCAGGGAGACATCACGGTACGGCACGTCGTGGGTCAGATCGACCTGCGAGTCGACTCCGGCGAGATTAGCCTGCGCGAGGTGCGGGGCCGGGCGGAGGCGAAGACCGAACGCGGCGCCGTCTACGCCAGCTTTGCGGGCCCACCATCGGGACGTCTGGAGACGCGACGTGGATCCGTGGAGATCGTATTCCCCGCGCGCTTCGGCGCCCAGCTCGAGGCCCGCACGCGTAACGGGACGGTGGAGGTCGACGCCAACGTCGGAGCCGACGGAAAACGGGGCCCGGACTACTTCATCGGCGCCATCAACGGGGGAGGCGATCCTCTATACGTGTATACGGCGCGGGGAACGATCCGCGTGCACCCACGTTAGGAGAAGGGATAGGCATGACACGACACGCGATTCGGCTGGCGTTGCTGCTGTGGTCACTGCCTCTCGGCGCCCTGGCGGCCGACCTGGAGTTTCGCGAGAGCGTGCCGGTAAAACCGGGCGGCACGCTCCGGATCGAGCTCGCGACAGGCTCGGTCGAGGTCCAGACCGACGACTCGCACGAGGTCAGCATCGAGGCCCAGGCCATGGGCTGGGGCGCGGGGTCGATGCGCTTCGAGCTCAGCAGCGATGGCGAGGATGCGCAGTTCATGGGAGCATCCCGGGGATGGTTTGGGCCGCTGGTCATCCTGCCGCGGGTTCGGGTCAAGGTGCGCGTGCCCGAGAGGTACTCGATCGAAGTCCGGACCGGCGGCGGCTCGATCGAGATCGACGACCTCGGGGGAACCGTGGTGGCGAAGACGAGCGGCGGACGGATCGTGCTCGATGGCGCCGAGGGACCGGTCGAGCTGACGACTTCCGGCGGCAGCATTGATGTGGACGACGTGCGTGGCAATCTCTCGGTTCGGACATCCGGGGGCGGGATCAGGATCTCGGATGTGACGGGGCGGGTCGAGGCCGAGACCTCGGGGGGGCCGATCCGGGTGCACGATGTCGGCGGGCCCGTGCTCGCACGCACCAGCGGTGGCTCCATCTCGGTGCGCTTTTCCGGGGCCCCGGAGGGGGACCTCGAGACATCGGGTGGAGCCATCGAAGCCGAGTTCGACGAGAAGGCGCGCCTGAACCTTGAAGCGGAGACCAGCGGCGGCCGGGTCCGGGTAGAGGATGACCTCCAGATCACCGGCAGCATTACATCCAATCGTGTCGAGGGCCGCATCAATGGTGGTGGGCCGACCCTCCGACTCAAGACCTCGGGCGGGAACGTGCGGGTTCGTCTGCGTTAAGCTCGTCCCGCGCCGCGCCGATCTATCCTTCCCATCCCCTGGCGTGGAGAGGTCGGCGTGGAATCGCGACGAGCGGATCGAACAAAGCGGCGCTTCATGTGCCAGATCGTTCACGAGGACGAGCGCCACGATGGGATCGTGATGAACATCACGGCCGATGGGATCTTCGTGCTGACCTCCGCCATGATTCCGTCCGGCACCCAGGTTCGGATCGAGATATCCGAGCTGCAGGAGGTGCCTCAGATGACCTTGCGCGCCATTGTGATCCGTCAGCACCTGGTCCCCGACGAGTCGTCTCGCCTCATGCTGCAAGGCCTCGGCATGCAGATCCTTCAAGCGCCGAGCGCGTTCTACGAGTTGAGCGAGCCGGAGAAGGAAAGCTCCTAGTGTTCTGTTCCGGGAGTTCCGACGCGGTTCTTGCGCCCGAGGCGCCGCGCTCGCAAGGCACGCGAGCGAGGCGAATCCGTAGCTTCGGCGAGCGAGTGCAACGCCGCGAGCGTGGATGCAGCGGGCGCCGAGAATGCGAGCGAACTTCCGGAACAGGACACTAGCCCTCCCCACGCAGTGCATCGATCACATCCGGAGGCGCCTGCACCAGCTCGATCAGTACGCCCTCACCGCTCAGGGGTGAGTCCGCGTTTCCTTTGGGATGGATAAAGCACACGTCATGCCCGGCTGCGCCCTTGCGAATGCCGCCCGGCGTGAAGCGCATACCGCGGGCCTCCAGCCACTCTACGGCCGAGCGCAGGTCATCCACCCAGAGTCCCACGTGGTTGAGCGCGGGCTCGTGTACGCGCGGCCGCTTTTCGGGGTCGATGGGCTGCATCAGGTCGACCTCTACCTTGAAGGGTCCCGCCCCCATTACGGCAATGTCCTCATCGATGTTCTCGCTGGGACTGCGGTAGCTGCCCGCAGCCTCGAGCCCGAGCGTGTCGATCCAGAGCGCGCGCAAGGCGTCTTTGTTTCGCGCCCCCACGGCGATCTGTTGCATGCCGAGCACCTTAAACGGCCGTTCCTTCACGCCGTCGCCTCCCAGGTCGTGCCGCTCGTAGGGTATCAGCCCAAGAGCATCTGACGAGGCCTGAGGGTCAACCCCAGAGCGTCGCTCTCAGCATGAACAGCACGTAGCCGCCCACGTAAAGCCCCACAACAGCCAGGAGCAAGGCCCGGGCGGAGCGGCTGCTAAAGCGCTTCAGGAGCGATAGTGAGGTCACGCAAACCACGCCCGCCTCCAGCGCGAGCATGAGAGATCCGTGGTGGGCCAGGTCCCAGTAGGAGAGGGGGCTCACGAGGCGGGCATCGGTGAGGGGAAAGAAATGACGGTGCGCATCGTTGTGGTGGAACGGCAGGTCGAAAACTGAATGGAGCAGCAGGCTCGCGAAGAAAGCCTGGGGGATCCGACGTGCAAGCAGGCGCGCGATCCCGAGTCCCGCCAGCGCCAGAGGAATCGAGTGCGCGAGGTCGAATACGTTCTGCCACTCCGGTAGGAAGTAATCCCGCGTCCAGATCTCCGCCTCGGAGCGGCCCAATGCGAGGCGTTCCACCAGGTAGAAGACGAGGATCGGCAGATCAGGCGCAACTGCTCCCGCCACGACTGCGCGTGCGAGGTCTCGCCGTGGCCCGCTGCAGAGCAAGGCCAGGTTCAGGATGGCGTGGCTCGGTGTGTGCATCGGAGCAGCAGCGTAGCGGAACCGGCACGGCCGTCGCGGTCCGTGCGCCTCGGGTACGTTAGACTGCCGGCGGCCGTAGAGGAGGCAGGCGCAATGAGCCGCCGTCCAAGCCAGACTCCCATGATGAAGCAGTACCGCGCGCTCAAGGAGCGGGCAGGCGACGCGCTGCTCCTGTTTCGTATGGGTGACTTTTACGAGCTCTTCTCCGACGACGCCGAGCGTGTGGCTCCACTGTTGGACCTGGTCCTGACCACGCGCGATCGAGACACCCCGAACGCCGTGCCCATGTGCGGCGTCCCCGTGCACGCCATCGAGGGCTATATCCGCAAGCTGCTACAGCTCGGGCATGCGGTCGCCATCGCCGAGCAGATGGAGGACCCGAAGCTGGCCAAGGGTCTCGTGCGCCGCGAGATCGTTGAGGTCGTCACACCCGGCTTGGTGTTGGATCCGCAGCGTCTCGACGGGTCGGGTGCGAATTACGTCGCCGCCGTGCTGCAGGACGGTGAGACCCTCGGCCTGGCCTACCTGGACCTCTCGACGGGGGAGTTTCAGGCCACTCAGATGACGGACCCTCGGCTGCTCGAAGCGGAGCTCGATCGCGTCTCCCCGCGAGAGGTCCTCTTGCGCGATACGGACAAGAGCTTGCCCGTACGTGCACAGCTGCGCCGCGCCCCCGATGCGGACTTCGATCCCGGCCAGGTCGCGGAGCGGGTGGGGCGGCTGCCGGATGGAATCCATCGGGCCGATACGAGCCCCCTGGCCCGCGCGGTGGCGGCCCTGTGGAGCATGGTCGCGGAGCTTCAGCCCTTCGCACTCGAGCAACTTCAGCGCGTGCGGCGTTACGAGGCCAGCGACCGGCTGCTGCTGGATCCAACCACGCGGCGCCACCTCGAGCTGGTGAGAAACCTGCAGGACGGCGGCCTCCGAGGAACGCTACTGGAGCTGCTCGATCACAGCCGCACGCCCATGGGGCACCGCCAGCTGGTCTCCTGGATCAGCGAGCCTCTGGTCGATCTCGATCGCATTCGCTCCCGCCAGCAGCGGGTGGAGGAATGGCTCGAGCCCGACAGCCGCCGGGCCCAGCTCGCAGACGCGTTGCGCCGGGTCGGCGACCTCGAGCGCCTGCTGACGCGCTCGTGCCTGCCTGTGTCCGGTCCTCGCGATCTGGCGGCCCTGCGAGACGCGCTGGCGGGCGTCCAGTGCGTGCAGCAGCTACGCGCGCTCTCCGAGGACCTCTCCGAGCTGCAGCGGCGCCTGGAACAAACTCTGGTGGAGGCGCCGCCGCAGGCGCCACGAGGGGAGCCTTACACGGGCTATATCCGTGACGGCGTGGCCGCGGAGCTGGACCGGGTGCGCGCGGAGTCCGAGGAGGGCCACCGCTACCTGGCGAGCCTCGAGGAGCGGGAGCGCGAGCGGACCGGGATTCCGACGCTGAAGGTCAAGTACAACCGCGTCTTCGGTTACTCCATCGAGGTGACCAAACGCCACCTCTCGCGCGTCCCCGAACACTACCGGCGCAAGCAGACCATCACCAACGCCGAGCGCTTTACGAGCGATGAGCTGCAGCGTTGGGAGGGCGTCGTCCTGAGTGCGCGGGAGCGGGCGGCAGCGGTGGAGGCCGGCGTGCTGGGTGAGCTGCGCGCCGCTGTGGCGCGTGCGGCGGAACAGGTACGACGAGTGGCGCGTGAAATCGCCGAGCTTGATGTCGCTCAGTCATTGGCCACGGTCGCTCGCCAGCACGACTTCGTACGCCCCGAGCTCGACCGCTCCCTGCGCATCCAGATCGAGGCGGGGCGCCACCCAGTGGTGGAGCGTTTCACGCCCGATGGCTTCATTCCCAACGATTTGATCCTCGATGCGGACGACGCGCGCTTCATCATCCTCACGGGGCCGAACATGGCGGGCAAATCGACGTTGCTGCGGCAGACCGCGCTGATCGTGCTGCTCGCTCAGATGGGCTCCTACGTCCCAGCTCGCTCCGCTCGCATCGGAGTCGTGGATCGCATCTTCACCCGTGTCGGCGCCCAGGACTCCCTTACGAGCGGAGACAGCACCTTCATGGTGGAGATGCGCGAGACCGCGACCATCCTGCACGAGGCCACCCCCCGGAGCCTGGTGCTGCTGGACGAGATCGGGCGCGGAACCTCGACTTTCGATGGACTTTCGATCGCCTGGGCTGTAGTGGAATACCTCCATGACACGCCGGGGTTGCGCGTTCGCGCCTTGTTCGCGACCCACTATCACGAGCTGGCCGACATGGCGCGCACGAAGCCGTTCGTGCGGAATTTCCACTTTAGGTGCGCCGAACGGGGTGGGGAGATTCTCTTCCTGCGTCGCATGGAGCCGGGTGCCGCCAGTCGCAGCTACGGGATCGAAGTCGCACGCCGGGCCGGGCTCCCCCCCGAGGTAATCCGTCGAGCGCGAGAGGTGCTCGCGAATCTGGAGGGGGGAGAGTTCGATGAACGCGGGAAACCGCGTCTCGCGCGCGAGGGCGCAGGGACAGCGCCGTCTCAGCTCGGGCTGTTCCAGGGCGGGAGAGCCGACCCTCTGCGCCAGGCCCTGCGCAAGCTCGAGCCTGATGACATGACTCCAATCGAAAGCATGCTGGAGCTAAGCCGCTTGAAGCAGCTGGCTGAGGAGGAGGTATGAGTCGCGGCAGCCGGCTTACGCTTCTGGCGGGGGTGCTGCTGCTCGTACTCGGCGCCGGGAAGCGCCCCGCGGGCCTGCTCGACGTGACCGACGTCCGCGTCTTCGATCACCCGAACCACACCCGCGTGGTCGTGGAGCTTTCCGGGAGCGCCCGCTATCACACGGGCACCCTCGAAGACCCCGCTCGCCTCTACATCGACATCGATGGCGTTTGGATCGAGGCGCCCCTGCGCGAGCCTCGAAGCAGTGGTGCCAGTGCGCCTCTACGCCGGGTGCGCGCAGGCCAGAACACTCTCCAACGCGCCCGCGTCGTGATGGAACTGGCCGAGGGCTCAGTGAAGCACCACACCTTCCACCTGAAGCAGCCGTTCCGCATCGTGACAGACGTGTATCGGGCTGGCAGCGCCCCGGAGCCGACGCCCGATGACGACCGCTTCGACCAGCGCCCGGTCCGTCGTATCGTGCTCGATCCGGGTCACGGCGGGAAGGACCCGGGCGCCCGTGGGCGGGGCGGGGTGAAGGAGAAGGACGTCGTCCTGCGCGTATCCCGGCTTCTGCGCGATCGCCTGCGGCAGGCGGGTTTCGAGGTCGTCATGACGCGAGAGCGGGACGAGTACCTAAGCCTTGAAGAACGCACGGCTGTGGCCAACCGCCTCAAGGGCGACCTCTTCATCTCCATCCACGCCAACGCGTCGCCCAATCGGAAGACGACTGGGGTCGAGACCTACCTGCTCGACACACGCTACGACCGTCAGACGGCCCGTGTCGCCGCCCGCGAGAACGGTACGAGCATCGGCCAGCTGAACGAGCTCCAGCGGATCCTTGCGTCCTTGCGGCTCGGCTACCACGAACGGTACGCCGTGCGGCTGGCCCGAGAGATCCATGAATCGCTGCTCGAGAGTCTGCGCCGAAGCTACCGCGGCACAAGCGATCTGGGCGTTAAGCATGGCCCGTTCCTGGTACTCTTCATGGCTGATATGCCAGCCATCCTGGTAGAGGTCGGGTTCGTCTCCAACCGAGCGGAGGCCCGACGCTTGAGCTCGAAGGCGTTTGCCAGGGCCGCCGCCGCAGGCATCGCCAACGGAATCGTACGCTACCGCGACGAGCACGCGCGGAGACTCGTGGCCGGTCGGTAACCTGGATGGCCCTGCAGCCGCTCTGTGATGACTTCTTCGGGGTGGTCGAGGCGCCCGCGGGTCCTTCCTCCGCCCATCTCAATCCCTCGGTGCGCGCCTATCTGGACGCAGCTCGGGAGTATCTGCTCGACCTGCACGATCAGGGGGTTCCCTCCCGACGCGTAAACGAAGAGCACGCGGACCTAACGGATCGCCTGGTTCGCAAACTCTACCGACTGGCCGAAGATCGATACTTCGCACACTTCCCGCGCCTTAACTTCCGCGTGGCCCTGCTGGCCGTGGGTGGCTACGGACGGCGTGAGCTCTCCCTGGCATCCGATATCGACCTGCTATTGCTGTACCGCGGGAAGATGAACCCCTACGTGGAGACACTGGCGGAGGCAATCACCACCCGCCTCTGGGATGCACGCCTCACCGTGGGTATGGCCACGCGCACGATCCAGCAATGTCTCAAGCTGGGCAAGGAGGATTTGCCCACGCTCACGTCATATCTCGACGGGCGCTTCCTGGTGGGCGACCCGAGTCTCTACACGGATTTGGACGCCGAGGTGCGACGCTGGATCCGGAACCACTCCACCGAGTTCATCCGCTCCAAGCTCGAGGAACAGCGCGCACGCCATGAACGCATGGGGGAGTCGCTCTTCCTGCTACAGCCGAATTTACGCGAGAGTGTGGGCGGACTGCGTGACTACCACATGGGGCTATGGACGGCGCGGGCGGTACGCTGGGAGGTCCGCAAACCGGAGCACCTGCTGCTGCACGGCTTCATCGATGCCTCGGATCTCGAGGATCTGTTGGCTGCGCTCGATTTCCTGTGGCGCGTCCGCAATCAACTCCACCGTGGACTGCGCAAGGACGATCGTCTGCATTTCGAGGCACAGGAAGCACTTGCCCAGCGCTTCGGCTTCAAGGAGACGGATCATCGGCTCGGCGTGGAGCAGCTGATGCAGTCCTACTATCTCCACGCCCGCGCTGTCGAGCGTGTCACCCGCCGCACGATCGATCACGCTCAGACGCTCGATCACGAGCGCAACGCTAGGTACAAGCAGCCGGCTCGCGCCATCGAAGAAGGCTTCGCGATCGTCAACGGAAAGCTTCAGATTCCGAGCGCCGTACTGCTCCAAGAGCGGCCAGTGCGCCTGCTTTCCGCATTCGTAGCATCCCAGCGGTACGACGTCCCACTCTCAGCGCGGGCGCAGCGGCTGATTCAGCAGCACGTCCATCTGGTCGACGATGGCTTTCGCCGGGATGCCGAGGCCGCCGAGCTGTTCCGCCAGATCCTGTCGGCTCCGCAGCGTGTGTATCGCTCACTCAGCCTGATGGACGAAGTGGGACTTCTTGGGGCCTACTTGCCTGAGTTCGGTGAGCTGGTCGCGCTCTGGCAGCACGATATGTATCACACCTACACGGTCGACGTACATTCCCTCTTCCTCGTCGAGCAGCTCCGTCGTCTGCGCAAGGGGCGCTTTGCGCGGGAGCTACCCCTGGCGACCGAGATGATGCGTGAGCTTCCCTCACCGGAGCTTCTCTTCCTTGGCTGCCTGCTCCACGATATCGGTAAAGGGCGGGGCGGTGGGCACTCCGAGAAAGGGGCGCGCATGGTGCCCGAGATCGGAAAGCGCCTGGGCCTGGAACCGCACGAGGTCGAGACGGTCAAACTGCTGGTTCTACACCATCTCACGATGAGCGCGATGGCGGAGCAGCGCGACGTGCACGACCCGCGCCAGATCCTCAAGCTCGCGCGTCTGGTCGGCACCCGCGAGCAACTGCGCAGCCTCTACCTGCTTACGGTGGCCGACATTCGCAGCGTATCACCCGTGGCCTGGACCAGCTGGAAAGCGGGCCTGCTCGAGGCCCTCTATCGCAACGCCGCGGAGTGGCTCGAGGCGGGGGCCGCGGACCAGACGGCCCCGCGCTATTTCCTCGAGCGTGCCACGGAGCGGGTGTCCTCGACCCAGAAGGAGGCACTCGAGAGGCTCTCAGCCAGGGGCGTCTTGGTCGAGCAAGCCGCCGGTTTCCTCGACAGCATGCCTCGGAACTATCTGCTCAATCACGGGCCCGCAGAAATCGCCGCCCAGGTCGAGGCCGCTTTCGATTTCCTCGCATCCGATCCGGAGATCGGCGTCTATCCCTTTCCCGCGCAGGCCGGGGAACAGGTGTTCTGGGGTGTGGTCGTGCTGGCCCACGACCGGCCGGGTCTCTTCTCCATCGTCGCCGGCGTGCTCGCCGCATGCGGGCACAACATCCTGGGAGCCCAGGTCTACACGAATCGAAATTCTCTGGCGGTCGAGATCTACCAGCTCGATCTCATGCCGGGCGGGGCCCCCGAACAAGAAGACGCGCTGCGACGCATCGAGTCGCAGCTACGCGATACGCTGGCCGGTAAGCAGACGGTGGAGAGATTACTGGCCAATCGTAGTCCCACGCATCCACACACGCTGCGGGCCAAGGCCCCGAGCGTACGCATTGCAAATGACGAGTCCGACTTCTACACCGTGATCGACGTGACGGCCAATGATCGGCCGGCTCTGCTCTATGACATCACACGGACGCTGAGTCAGTTCGGGCTCGATGTGGTCATGGCCAGGGTCTCGACTCGAGCCAACCAGGTCACCGACGCTTTCTACGTCACCGATAACGGACATAAGATTCTGGAGCGGATGCGGCAGCAGCAGATCGAAGAGAGTCTTCTCACCGCCATCCGCCAGGGCAGCATTTGAATCTGCACTCGGCCATTGACTCGTTCCTCGCCCACCTTGCGGTCGAGCGCGGACTCGCGCCCTCCACGCTCGAAGCCTACGGGCGTGACCTTGCCGCGCTCGCCGGGAGCCTCGGCGACGTCAGCGTAGCTCAGATCGATGCGCGCTCTCTGCGCCGCCATTTCTCCAGACTCGAAGCGCAGGGGCACGTAGCGTCGACGCGAGCCCGCGCGCAGTCGGCGATTTCACGACTCCTGGCTTTCCTACGAGGGGAGGGCGCCCTGGCCAGCGATCCGCTCGCTGAGCTCGGACGGCCTCGGCGTGGGCGTAAGGTACCGCGCGTGCTGAGTCTCCAGGAAGTCACGATGCTGATCGAAGCCCCGGACGAGTCGCCGCTCGGAATTCGGGATCGCGCCATGTTGGAAATCCTTTACGCGGCCGGCCTGCGGGTCTCTGAGCTGACCGCTCTCAGGCTCTCCGACCTCCAGCTGGAGTCCCGGGCGTGCCGCGTCCAGGGCAAAGGGCGACGCGAACGCTTGGCATTGCTGGGAGAGCCGGCCGTGCACTGGCTCTTGCGTTATCTGGAAGAGGTTCGCCCCCGCTGGCTAAGGGATCCCGGCAACGAGCACGTTTTCATCTCGCGACGTGGGACGAACCTCACGCGGCAGTCAGTCTGGTATCGGGTTCGACACTACGGTCGCAGGGCGGGAGTGGTTCAGGAACTCACGCCCCACGTGCTCAGACATTCGTTCGCTACCCATTTGTTGGAGGGAGGTGCGGACCTGCGAGCAATACAGGAGATGCTGGGTCACGCCGACATCGGTACCACGGAGATCTATACGCACGTCAGCCGCAAGCGCCTGCACGACCTGGTCGAGAGTCGCCATCCACGGGGCGGCCCTCCACGATGAGCGCCGTTCCCGCGCTAGGTCTGCGGGAACAGCTGGAGCAGGCTTGTCCCGACCGCTTCGCACTGCTGCGTGTGGTGGTCGAGGAGGCCCGGCGGGTGGACGCACGAGCCTATCTCGTGGGTGGACCGGTGCGAGATCTCCTGCTGGGGCAAGCGCTGTTCGGAGATCTCGACATCGTGCTCTCGGACGAGCTCCCACGGATCGCGCGCCGGGCCGCGCAGCGCCTCTCTGGCCGGGTCCTGCTGCGCCCACGATTCCTGACGGCCACCATCATGGCCGGGGACACACGGCTCGATCTCTCGCGCGCCCGCCGCGAGACCTATCCACGGCCGGGCGCGCTACCCGAGGTCCGTAAGGCCGCGCTGGAGGACGATCTCCTCCGTCGGGACTTCTCGATCAACGCCATGGCGCTTCCGCTGGACACTCGCGCCGGGCGCAGCCTGCTCGACCCGAGCGGAGCGCTGGCCGATCTCCGAGCGCGTCGGATCCGCGTATTGCACCCCGAGAGCTTCCGAGATGACCCCACGCGACTCTTTCGCGCGGCGCGCTATGCTGCGCGACTCGGCTTTCGGTTCGCGCCCGAAACCTCGCAGCTACTGCGCGATGCGATTGCGACGAACGCGCTACGCACCCTGTCGCGCGACCGCATCCGGCACGAGATCGAGAAGGTGCTCGAAGAATCCGATGCAGCGCGCGGCGTCCTGGAGCTGGAGAGGCAAGGCCTTTTGGCGGCGGTCTCACCGGGCTGGCGGGGCGGGACAGAGACACGGGCCGCGCTGCGGCGACTGAGCAGCGCCCAGCCCTCGCCTCCCTGGCCCGAAGCGGGGCAGCAGGAGGTGCGGGCGGCGTCGAGTCTGCGGGCCCTGTTCTTGGATACGAGGTCCGGCGCGCGGACGCGGGCGCTGAGCGCGCTGGGGCTGCGGGGACGGCGCGCAGACAACGTCGATCAGGACCTGCGCGAGCTGCCGCGCTTGCGCCGAGCGCTCGAGCGCGGTCCTGCGCCGGGCAAGCTCGATGCTTTGCTGGATGGCGTGGGCGAGCCGATGTTGCTGCTGCTCTACTGCGCGACACGCCCAGCGGGCGCGCGTTGCGTGAAGCGCTACGCGAGCAGCATCCGTCATCGGCCAAGTCCGATCGACGGACACGCGGCGCGTGCGCTGGGGCTGGCCGGCCCGGCGATCGGGCGGCTCCTGAGCGCCGCGCGTCAGCGTTCGCTCGACGGCGGTCCGGTGGAGGGCGCCTGGCTACGACGTTGGTTGGCCCGCCAACGGGCAATGCGGTAGTCTCCGAGGCGTCCCGTAACCCTCCGGATTGCTCGAGAGTGAACGCGACCGAACGCGCGACATCACCTCCGGATCAAATCGCTCCGAGCCGCAGTGCGTGCGCCGTCAAGCTGCCGACCTTCGAGGGTCCGCTCGACCTCCTGCTGCATCTGATCCGCGCCAACGAGATGGACATCCATGACATCCCGATTGCGTTGATCTCCGAGCAATATCTTGAATACCTCGAGCTCATGCGGGAGATCGATGTGGACGTGGCTGCGGACTATCTCGTAATGGCGGCCACCCTGGCGTATATCAAGTCCCGCATGTTGCTGCCGCCGGACGTGGAGGCCGATGACGAGGCCGGCGAGGATCCGCGCGCGGAGCTCGCGCGCCGGCTCGCCGAGTACGCGATCTTCAAGGAGGCCGCCCAGGATCTGGAGCGGCGCCCTCAGCTGGGGCGGGATGTCTTCGCCGCAGAGCCAGACCTCTCGCTGGTCGGGGAGAAGGAGCCCGTCCTGTCGGTGAGCCTCTTCGCCATGCTCGAGGCCATGCGGCGCGTGCTGGCGCGGCTTCCCGAAGACAGCGTTCACCACCAGATCCCTATGCAGCGCATCACGCTGCGGGAGCGCATGACGGCAGTGATGGATCTGCTTCACGACGATGCGCGCGCAGTCCTGCTCTTCGAGGATCTGCTGACGGACGGGGAGCTGAGCCGAACTTGGGTCGTGATGACGTTCCTCGCGATCCTCGAGCTGGTGCGGATTCAGGTGCTGCATATCTTTCAGAACGTCGGCGAGAACGGCGCGCCCTCCGGACCCGTCCGGGTCCGACTCGCGGTGGAGCCCGACGCGATCCCGGCCCAGAACCCCTAGGAGCAGCTCATGTCGGATCTTCACGCGTCGATTCCTGTCGTCGAGGCATTGATCTTTTCGGCTGGCTCTCCCATCGGGCTCGCGCAGCTCAAGCGCGTGCTGCCCGACCTGTCATCGACCCAGCTGAGGAGCATCGTCGGGGAGATCAACAGGGCACTCGAGCAAGAGGACCGGCCCTACGAGATTGCGGAAGTCGCGGGCGGGTACCAGTTTCGCACGCGGCCCGAGTTCGCCGTACAGATCCGGGCCCTGCAGCCGGAGCGGAAGCTTCGCCTCTCGCGGGCCGCGCTCGAGACCCTCTCCGTGATTGCCTATCGGCAGCCGATCACCCGGGCAGAGATCGAGGATCTGCGCTGCGTGGACTGCGGGGCCGTCGTCAAGGGTCTGCTCGAGCGTGGCCTCGTGCGCATCATGGGCCGGCGCGATGCTCCCGGCCGTCCCGTGCTCTACGGTACGAGCGCGAGCTTCCTCGAGAGGTTCGGCCTGCCCTCGCTGCGCGACCTGCCCGAGCTCAGGGAGCTCGAGGGGCTCGAGGAGGAGCGAGGCACAGCCCAGCACGAGGACGACGGCGCTGACACCGCGCCTTCACCCACAGCAACATCGGTGGACGAGAGCGACGGGGATGGATTGGCCCCGGCAGAGCCACCGGAGAGCATGGAGCCCGAGCCGCGTGAGCCCCCGGAGCCGGAGGGCGCGCCGCCGCGTTGAGCCTGCGCGCGGCGAGCGCCTGCAGAAGGTCCTGGCCGCGGCCGGGGTCGCCTCGCGGCGTGCCTGCGAGGAGCTGATCCGCAGTGGGCGCGTACGCGTCAACGGCACGATTGTGCACGAGCTCGGCGCCCGCGCGGACCCGGCACGCGATCGCATCGCCGTCGATGGGAAACGGATCGCTCGTCCGCGCCGCGCTCTCTACTACCTGGTCTACAAGCCCCGTGGGGTGGTGACCACCACCCGAGATCCCCATGCCAAGCGCACGGTCATCGACCTCGTCCCGGGGCGCTCACGCCTGTTTCCCGTCGGGCGTCTGGACGCGGCCAGCGAGGGCCTACTACTGCTGACCAACGACGGCAACACGGCTCAGCGCCTGCTGCACCCATCCTTCGAGGTTCCTCGCACCTATCGTGTGAGCGTCGATGGCAAGGTCGTGGCCGAGAGCCTGCGCCGGCTCACTCGGGGGATGTCCATCGGTGGACGCACACTGGCCCTGCAGAGCGCAGAGATCGTGCAACGCGAAGCAGCGCGCAGCGTGCTCGAACTCGTCCTGGTCGAGGGGAGGCGGCGCCAGATCCGGGAGATGATGCAGGCGCTGGGACACCCCGTGCGGCGGCTGGTGCGGATTTCCTTCGGCCCCCTGCGCCTGCGGGGACTGCGTACGGGTGAGTGGCGACCGCTCACCCCGCAGGAGCGGCGCGTCATCGAACGCATGCTGAAGGAGCCCGCTCGGCCGCGGGGGCGCAGAAGTTCCCCCAGATGAGCGATCTAAAACCGCAATATTTTCAGGTATTTATATTGAAAATCTCAGGTATAATCCGAGCATGTCCAAAAGCTGGAGCCGGTCCGTGGTTCTGGGATTCTGGGGGTTGGGAGTGGGGATCGCTCAGGCTGCCGGGACCGCAGGTGTGTGCCCGGACGGAAGCGCGTTCATCGTGCAGCAGATCAAGGATGTGCCCTGCGCCCGCGCCAAGCTGGTCCCACCCTCGGAGCTCCCGCCGCTCAGGCCGGAACTGCTACCGCGCCCCTACAACTGGCACGTGGACCACGAGGCTCGGAATCCTCACAACCCCTATAACCTGATCGACGCCGCTCAGCAGATTCGCGCTCACCGCGCGCAGAGCGCGAGCCCGGGCTCGAGCCAGCGCACGTCCGGCCCGCGCGCTCAGTCGCTGCGCATGCCCGAGACCAGCCGTGGGCCCCGCGTCGCCCTGACCGAGTCGGACCTGCGGGACCTGTTGCGTCTCATCGAGCTCAGGCAATACGTGGCTCCGGCGAAGCTGAGTGTGGAGGACATCCGGGGTCGGGAGCAGCTCGAGATCAAGGTCGCCCACTCGCCGGCCATCGAAGCGCAGATCCTAGCGCAGCTCGGCGAGAGTCCGGCCGCGCGACGCGTGCTCGTTTTCACGGCTCAGAGTGTAGTCGGCAGCGAGTTCCACCCGAATTTCTTGGTGGTCCAGGACACGCTCACATTCCGGCCGGAGCCAACCCGGCTCGAGGAGGTAGGCTTCCTGCTGGGCGAGCCGGGTCCTCTCGCACGCGGCACGCCAGTGCTCGGCTATCTGGTGATCCCGGCTCGCTTCGACCCGGAGCGATCCCTGGACATCTGGTGGAACGACCACAGCTTTAGCGCTCTACTCGCTCCCTAGCCTGGATTTCTCACCGGGTTGCCGTAGCGAGGGCGCCAAGTGCGCGTCAGTTTGGGCCGCGCGCAGGCCGAGACGGAAACGTATTGGACAATACCGAGGCACACGCCCAGCTGTGTGCCTCGCCGGCAGGCCGGCTCCGCCGGCCGATAAGCGGCCAGTTGAGGAGCCGAGGCCGAGCACGGGCCGAGATGGCATGCCATGGGCGGCCGCAGTCGGCCACCGGGTGAGATATCCAGGCTGGAGTCGAGCCGAGGCGCGTACGCCGTCATGGCCGTGTGAGTCGGGCGCCGCGCGTCTAGAACGTCGCGTAGAGCTGAACCGCGAGGGTACGGCCGTTCGGAGCCTCGACCACGGCTACCCCGCTGGTATTGAAGGCGGGGTTCAGCAGGTTCTCTCGATGCCGCGGCGAGCGCAGCCACTCTTCCACGATCGTCAGCACGCGGTCATCCGTGACGTTGGAGGAGCCGATATTCTCGGCCAGCAGCTTGAAACCCTCGATCCCCGCTGCTTGCACGCGCTGCAGAGGGTCCTGTCCCTCGGGGTTGACGTGGCTCAGGTAGTCGTTGCGTGCCATGTCCTGGGCGTGGGCCAGCGCCACCTCGGCCAGCGCGGGGCTGGTCCGGAGCGCTCCCAGATGGTGCTGGCGGCGCACGTCATTGGCGCTCGAAAAGAGCTGAGCCTCCTGGCCCATGAGGCTCCAGAGAGGCTCGGCGGCCGACGCGACCACCAGGCCGAACACCAGCAGAAAGGCCACTAGCACGCCTGGGGTGGGGGGCGGGCTCAGGAGCCGCGCGGGGCGTGCCACTGGTCGAGGATCTGCTCCGAGGTGAGCTCGCGTCGCACCAGCTTCCCGTCCTCATAATAGGAAGCGACGTCCGTCGTGCCGTCGTAGTCGAGATCTTCGTGGCGCTCCGTAACCTCTCCATTGCGATAGTGCGTCACGAGATCGGGGCGTCCGTCTCCGTTGCGATCTTCCTCCTCGCGCGTGAGCTGTCCCGCCTGATACATGAGGACGAGATCGCGAAAGCCGTCTCGGTTGCGGTCGATCTCATGGCGGACGAGCTCACCTCCCTTGAAGAAGCTCCAGCTGTCGGACTGTCCGTCTCCGTCGCTGTCGGTGCGCTTGCGCACGATCTGGCCGGCGTCGTAGAGGGAGACGGTTTCCATCCGTCCATCGCCGTCTAGATCCTCTTCGCTACGCACGAGCGTCGTTCCATCCTGGTAATGGAGCACCCGATCGGCCCGACCATCGTAATCGTCATCCAGAACTTCGCGCATCCGTTTCTGGCCATCGTAATAGACCCAGAGATCGGGATTTCCATCGCCGTTGCGGTCAGCGACATCGCGCGCCGTTAGCAGAGTTCCGCCGCGTGCGCCCGCGGCTTCGGGCGACGATGAGGCTTGGCCCAGCGCTCGCTCCAGGGCGGCGAGCTCGTCCCCGAGCGACGACGGGGCAGGTGCCTGCGCGCGGGAGCGTTCGAGTAGCTCCTGCTGGATGCGTTCGTTCTCGCGCCGAAGCTGTGCGCGCTGCGCCTCATCCGGGGTGCGTGCAGTTTGCGCGCGCGACGGCCCGGAGCCGCCTCCGGCTCGATTGTTCTCCTTCTCGGCCGCGTCCTTCACCTTCTCCTCCACCGACTTTCCGAAGATCCAAAAGGGATAGCCTAAGAGCGCCGTGAGCGGTCCGATGATGGGGACCTGGCGTATCTTCTGTGAGCTCGTGACCTCAGAGGAGCTGCCGCCGATCATGGTCAGCTCGGGGTCCGAGCTACTGCTGCTCGATGAGCCCAAGCCTGGCCCAGCGCCGGACGGTCCCCCAAGGCTCGGGCCTCCCTGGCCCGGGTACATGATGCGGGCGCCGGTTCCCATGGCTCGCTCCGGCCGGCTCGCCTGGTCTTCGTCCATGTGCTGAAAGTTGGCGCAGCCCACGAGGAGAGCGGTCAGGAGCGGGATCAGAACGCGCTGCATACCTAGATCCTATGCAAGCTTGGCGCCCGAACGGCGCGGGGAGCGATGCAACAGCATACGTTGAGCAGCTGCGCATGGTCTGCGTGAGAGCTGCCGAGCGGGTGTGAAGCGCGATGTACAAAGAGGGAAGATCGCTTGCCCTCCTGGGCAAGAAGGGGCCTGAACCCGTTTCCGGATTCAGGCCGCGAGGAAGCCTGTGCCGCGCGCTGAGCGGCCCTAGCGACCCTTGTTCAGGCGCCCGATATCGATGTAGCGCCGGATCTTGCCCTTGCTCGAGAACGGCGTACCGTGGGCATCCCAGTACTCGATCCGGTTGCCGGTGCCGGTCTGGACGTTCACGATAATGTCGCTGATGAGTCTGATATCTTTAGGTTTTTCCACGCCTTCCCAACCCTTGTACCAGACACCGTTCTTTGCCTTGGGATCGTTCCCGTTCCAGTCCTCGCTGTAGCGGTGGTTGTGCCAGATGATCTTCCACAGCTCCTTCTTGCGGTCATACGCAAAGCTGTACAGCGGCTCATACGTTTGCTGGTCGATGTAGAGGTCCTTGTGGTGGTAGGGGTGGTCGTCATTCTTGGGGTCGAAGCGAATGATCCAGGCCTTGCGCAGCTCCCAGCGGTCGTTGGCAAAGGAGAACCCGTAGGGGCCGAAGTTGTAGTCATCCGTATAGGGATACGCGAGCGACGTGGTATTCATCGGAACGATGATGTCCGCCTCACCGAGACACTCCCACCCGTACTGCGGGGGGATACCGGAGAAGCTGGCCAGGTCGTCGAAGGTGAAGTCGGTTCCCTGGACCGAGTCGGTACGCTGCGCGGTGGAGATCCGGCGCGTCCGGCGTAGGTCGGGGACGTAGACCCAGGTGTCGTCGTTTTTGGCCTCATCCAGCGGACCATCTGCGGCCTTGTAGCGGTACTGCAGCAGAATGATCCCGCGCGCGTCGAAGGGGGCCATGACCTCCACGCCAAAGGCGTACTGCCGCTTGTCGTTCCGGAAGATGGATCCCTGATTGTCGTCAACGTAGTACTTCGGTTCCACGCGGTTGGCGAGGTAGACCGTCTTGGCTGCGCCCTCGTAATAGAGCGGGAGCTGCTCCCCCCGGTCCCAGTACGTATACGACCAGTTCGTATGCGAGCCGTCCCCATCCCACCTCTTTGCGAAATTCCAGATGATCTTGAGGCCGGCCTGGGGGTCGCCCTTACAGTCGATGCTCTCATTGAGGAAGGGCTGACCCGCGATGTAGTTCGCGAGCGCACCGTCGCGGCCGATCTTCACCTGACCCGCGTGCTTCTGCGTGGCCGCTATGAAGGCATCCGAAAGTCCGTAGTCCCGGTAGGACGGGCCCATCTCGATCGCCATGCCCTCGTAGAAGAAGTACTCGCGGTGCTCCCAGAAAACCGGGGGCAGGTAGTCCTTGAGCTTGTTGATGTCGTCGAAGCTGAGGACGTCTCCCTCCTTGAAGGGGAACCCGGGCGGCACGTCCTCGGCAGGCGCGTCCTGGGCCAGGGCCACGGACGGCAGCACGAGGCTGAGGCAGAGGGTCAGAGCAGCGAGTCTCATCGGGCGTTCCTCCCTAAACGGGTCTTTGGCAAGTCGTAAGAGCGCGGCGGGCACGTGCTCTCGGCGAGGCCTTGCGCGCTCGCGGACACCACAACCCACACCTAATTAGTCGAGAATCATACCTGGAAGGTAGCGCTCAGATCCAGCGAAAGTTCTCGATCTTCAACTGGGGATACGGCGCGGCGCCCTGAGCGGATTAAGGCTCCCCGGACCTCCTGGCGCCCGCGCGCGAGCCGGCGTCTGCTCGCCGAGGCGGTGGCCACCCTAGCTCGAGCGGGCAGGGGGCCGGCCGGGGCCCGCAGAGGAGGTCCAGCGCGCTTCCACTAGGGTCTCTCGATCCCGTGACCCGCCGTTCCGTGTGCGCCGGAAAGAGCGAGCCCGTCAAGCGCAGAGCAGCACGTGACCCCCACACTTTGCGTAGTGCGATCGACCCGTCGTAGGGGGTTTTCTCGTCGGTCACTGCGAAAAGCGCCCTTACCTGCGGCGACGACGTCACCTTTTCGTAGGGACAGGCAACGTTAATCGCGACAGACCGGGCCGCGTGCGTAGCGGCGCCAGCTGGAAGGACCCAGCTTGGATGGGAGCCAGGATGACCTGGGACAACGTTCGAAGTCTTGAGAATCGACAAGCTATGGATGCGAGCGAGTGCGAGCGCCTCAGTGCACGCGTCTACGCGCTGATGGATGAGTGGGAGTCGCTGCGAAAGCGCCAGCAGGAGCTCAAGCGCCAGTTCATCGAGAATGATCTCCCGGCCCGATCCGGCCCCCGCAAGGGCCAGCCCCTCAGCGCTCGGGGACGCAGCGCTCGGCTGGCCGAGCTGCTGGAGCTTCACCTGCGGGCCGACCAGCTCCAGCGCACGCTGGCCTGGACCGAGCGGAGGCGGGTACGGCTGCTCGAGCAGCAAGTCGCGAGCAAGGTGGGATGATCCCCTGAATGTGGTATTTTCCCCATGACTCTTGGGGGCATGCGTCCGATCTGTGACGTTTTCCCTTGTATTTCAGGGGGATCCCTTCCAGACTGGGGCCTCCGAGAGAGAAGGGCGCCCGGTGTGGACCACTCTCGTTCCCAGCTTCGTCCCGCTCCGACTCCGTATGCGGCACCCCTCTAGAGCGTGGTATTTTGGTCCCGCTGTTGCGGCAGGCTCCGCGCTGGACTCCTTCGCCGCGCCAGCCAAGCGAGGAGAGGGCAGGTCGCCATGGTGACGATTCCGCGCCGTCGGGTTCCATCCGGGCCAGCCAGCCTGCTGCTCAGCCTGGCCTGGCTACTGGCGCCAGGCGCAGCGTCCGCCCCGCTCACCCTGCCCCAGCAAACCTGTGTGAAGGCGCTCAACGGCGGCTTGGCCCGGGTCGCCCAGGCGCAGGGCAGGGCGAACTCTCAGTGCATCAAAGACGGCCGTCGAGCCAGGACCAGCAAGCTGGGGCCCGCGGGCACCATCGAGGGCTGTCTCAGCGCCGACGTACGCAAGAAGGTCGCCCGTAAGGAGCAGGCAAACATCGAGAAGGGCTTCCGCAGGTGCACCTCACCCCTGCCCGACTTCGGTACCACAGATGCAGCTACCGGGAACGCGGCCGCCGTGGCCCAGGAGATGGGCCTGATTCACGATGTCTTCAACATCGATCTCGACGCTTCGATCGTCCTGCTGGACGACGCATCGAAGTCTCCGAACTCCACCATCTCGAGGTGCCAGGAGAAGATCGCGAACCAGACCCAGAAGTGCATGGACACCCGTCTGCGCGAGTACAACAAGTGTAGGCAGAGCGGCGTCCGGGGGGGCAAGACAGAGACCCTGTACGCGGGGGCGGAGGACCCCTTTGACGATGCCACTGACCTCGAGCTCTGCATGGGCTGGGACCGCAAGTCGAATATTGCCAGATGCGTCGAGCGGCTGGCCGAGAAGATCGACACGAACTGTGAATGCGTTTTGCTGGGGCAAGCAATGCCCGGTGCCTGCTTCGACTCACCCGAGCCGGCGATCTGCCTGGGGAACCTGACCGCATGCCGCTCCTGCCTGATGCTGAACGAGGCAGGCGACCTGAACCAGGACTGCGACGCTTTCGATGACGGTCTGGTCAACGGCAGTTGCCCGCCTCCACTGCGGTCCTGCGGCGACGAGGTCGTGCAGCAGGAGGCCGGCGAAGAATGTGACGACGGCGGCACCCTGGGCGGCGACGGCTGCGACGTGAGCTGTCAGCAGGAGCCCGGCTGGGTCTGCCAGGGCGAGCCCAGTAGCTGTGACTTCAGCTGCGGCGACGGTAGCGTGGAGGTGGATGAAGAGTGCGATGACGGGAACCTGACGGACGGCGATGGCTGCAGCGACAACTGTGAGATCGAGTCCGGCTTCACCTGTATGGGCGCCCCCAGCGTGTGTGACCCCATTTGTGGGGACGGTCTCGTGCGCGCTGCTGAAGCCTGTGACGATGGCAACACGGACGATGGGGATGGCTGCAGCAGCAGCTGCGAGCTCGAGGCGGGCTTTGTCTGCACGAGTGAGCCCGCGTTCCTGGAATGTGAGGAGCCGAGTAGCTGCGCGGCCACGTGCAGCAATGGCGTGCCCGACCCCGGCGAGGAATGCGACGATGGCGGGACGTCGGGCGGCGACGGTTGCGACGCCTCCTGCCAGAAGGAGCCCGGCTTCGTGTGCCAGTTCGTGCCGAGTAGCTGCGCCTTCACCTGCGGTGACGGCATCCTCGACGAGGACAAGGGCGAGGGGTGTGACGACGAGAACCTGTTGGACGGTGACGGCTGCACCGATAACTGTGAGATCGAGTCCGGTTTCACCTGTATGGGCGCCCCCAGCGCATGTGACCCCATTTGTGGGGACGATATCAAGCTCGGTTCCGAAGCCTGTGACGATGGCAACACGGACGACGGGGATGGCTGCAGCAGTACGTGCCAGTTCG
>Ga0209980_10000458_pt1 | contig 21965 bp, 21 predicted proteins | sample CR02metaG_FD_183611 | JGI IMG/M metagenome (GOLD analysis project Ga0209980, IMG submission 183611) | Deep subsurface microbial communities from Mariana Trench to uncover new lineages of life (NeLLi) - CR02 metaG (SPAdes) (version 2) | ecosystem: Environmental > Aquatic > Marine > Ocean trench...
TGTTTTGTACGCTGCATTGTTTTAAAGTGGCTTTCTTTCATTACTATCTGAGTCCCGGAGTAAAAATGAGAGATATCAAAGTGAAGTCTATCCAAATCAATACTCAGACAAAGCATGCGATGCAGCGAAGGCAATGACCGGACGCCGCTTTCTCTCCAACGCTGCACCGCGCTTACCGTTACCGGAATGTGACCTTCTCGAATGCCGCTGCCGATTCGTTCATTATAGAGATCGTCGAACGGATCGCGATCGACGCAGCCCCTTCGCCACGAGCAGCGCAAGCGGAACGACCGGAACTTTTGAGCAAAACAGGCGAGAAAACGCCGATCGGCGATCCGACGCCAATCTGGATGACTAATAGCCCATGTCAGCTACGACGATCTGGTAGTGCTCGAGCTCAACCTGAGAGCGCGCACGGATTTCGTACAGGTTCCTGATTTCGGTCTCAAGTTGCCCGGTCCGCTCAGAGAGCTCTTTTAGATCGGCAAGCAGTAAGACACGGTCTGCCAACGCCATTTCGTTCAATATCACCGCCACTTCTTTTTCCGTGATCAAATCTTCGATTTGATGCAGCTCGTGTTCTTTCGAATGGATTGAATTGCTTGCACGGCTGACGTTCGACCTTAGGGAATACAGTTGATAGCCGGCATTGTAAGCATCCAGAAAACTGGCTTCCAGATTGACGCTGCAGACACCATTATAGCTACCGCCGTTTGAGCCAACCTTAAAGCCGCGGCCAGGCTGACAATAATCAACCAGACCCTGATCTCGACCGTTCTGGTAGGCCGCAAAATCCGGCGTCACTCCGTGTTTCGCACAAGCTTTCCGATGCCTGGTCAGGCGCTCCATCGTGTAGCCGCGCGAACCGTCTTCATAGCCGATAGCCGACCAGTCACTGGTCATACATTCGTCACTGCTCATGGTCGCACAACCGTTAAGACCGGCAACTACTAAGGCCAGCCAGATCAATTTCGACTTTCTATTCATGACACGCTCCATCCAGATGGTTTTCGCAGCTCATGCTCCCATATAGTCACAAAGCCTGCTGTATAGACGCCTGAAACAGCGAATTACGGCCCGCTTCTTGGCATCTCAATGTGACTTGGGTCACAGAGTCGGGCCCGTTGCGGCGATACGCTCAGACGAATACCCAGGATATGCGGAGACGAGCCGATGGAACTTGAGGCAATCAGCGGTGCGGCGACAGTCGCGTTGACGAGTACGGTCGTCTTCCTGCTGGTCGCCAAAACCTGGAACGTCGTCAGTCGAAGCATTGGTTCATCGCCAAGCTTTTCAGATCGTATCATGCACGAAGCTGCACAACGCTTCCGCGACGAACTCGATCGACTTTCCAGCTCTCAATCCACGTACCTTAGCGGCGCGCTCGTATTCGTTGTGCTTTATATCGCGGCGTATACCCTGCAGGCAAAGCACCTGTTCGTCGGCTACCCATCCTGGCAATTGTATTCGCTTCTCGGGTTCCTTCTATTGGTGTTGTGTTACGCAGCCTACCGCCTGGCCAGAACCGTTCTTGCTCGATACGAAATGAAATTCCTGCGCGATGCGAATGTGGCAATCGGACATCAATTGCAACAATTGTCGGTGGGAGGCACGCGCATATTTCACGACGTCGCGACGTCCGCCGGGATTGTCGATCACGTCATAATAGGCCAGAAAGGTCTTTATGCCGTGAACGTTGTTGCGCGCCGAACGGCCAAACGTGCAAATGCCAGGCTACGAGGAAACTCGATCGAGTACTCAAACAGCAAAGTCGAAAGTCCCATCGTCGACATAGCAGCGAAAACAGCGCGCCTGCAAAAAGAGTTTCGCGAGTTACTCGGGCATAAGGTTCGTGTCCGCTCGGTCATTGCGGTGCCAGGTTGGGATATTGGCGAACAATCGAACGACGAACATTTGCTCGTCAACGAACGAACCATCGCAATGGTCGGCGGCTGGAATGACACCAACGATCACCTCATGAACGAGGATGTTGAGATCCTGAAAAACGAACTCCTCTCCCGGTGTGCCAGAGGCTAGCCGATACTCTCACCAGACGCGATTGATATAGCGTTCTCCGGCTGCAAAGTTCACAGCGGCTGCAGGCGTGCCGCCAGCTGATCCTTCTCCAGAATTTCGCTGAACTCATCAGCGAGCTGTTCACATGCGCGAGTACATTCACGCCAGGCCGCGACGCGTTCTGCCCGCGTGTAATTCAGAAAATCGCTTCGATCCGGAATCTTGGCATTCGGCAAACGCGACACGAATTCGGCCGACGGACTGACAAGTATCGTTCGATCAACATGTTCCGGATGCGGGCGTCGCCAACCGAGCTTCTTGTCAAACCATCCCGGTATGATTCGATCGTAGAAGTGCGGATACAGCGTCAACCGTTCTTTGTCACTGTGTTGCAGATCATGGTGATAGTCGATAACGCCGCCATCACGATAAATTCCGGGCGCCGCACCATCGATGTTGCGCACACCTGTCAATACGAGCGGAATGGAACCGGTCGCAATTACGGCGTCTTCGAGGTTCCGCCGGCTCAGTGCAATTCGCTGCAGTGGAAATCCAGTCATATCGAAGAACGGCGGCAACTCACGAGCGTCGAAAAATAACGCCCTCTCGAAGAACAGGCCCAGCGTCTTGCGATTGACGATATTCAAAGTCGCCGCGGCCATCAGACCGAGCCCCAACAGCCATCGATTTTCTGACGCCAGTACATGGCGGCTGCGTACGGCCATTATGTGAGTACGAAATACCGGATGACTCAGAATTTCGTCAACGCCGTTCGGCCCGAGCACGAGTTGAACTATTGCGCGGCTTATCATCGTAATTTCGTGAATATCGGGATGTTCGCTGAAGCTTTGTTCGATGTACGCCGTCTCAAACCGTTCAATCGCCGCAACCGGGTCATTCTGGGCGTAGCAGGCAAAGCGCCACGAACCGATGGACGTACCAAGCAGATGTACAGGCCCCTGCAACTTAGGCACGAGATTCGTGAGTATGGCCTTGTCGAGCTGACTGAGTACTAGCCACTTCGCACCACCGGAGGCGCCCGCAATCGTGCCAATGGACGATATGTCGAATCCATGTGATTGAACGGATTTAAGCGCACCCGCGCCCGCTTTAAGTGTCAAAGAGACGGGTTTCACAATGTGTCGGCGGTCTGCTCGGCGTTCTTATTCGAACGGGTGTTTTTTGACGATCGTTTGGTCACGGTCCGGTCCGGTCGAAATGATATCGACAGGAACGCCAGCAAGTTCTTCAATGCGCGCCAGATAATCGCGGGCCCTTTGCGGCAGATCGTCGTTTTCTGTAATGCCCACCGTCGATTCCTGCCAGCCCTGCCATTCCTCATAAATCGGTTCGCATTCAGCGAAACGATCCACGACCACAGGTAATCCTGAAATCTCCTGGCCATCGACCGAATACCCGACACAGATCTGAATCGAGTCCAGTTCGTCGAGCACGTCCAGCTTCGTCACACACAACCCCGACACGCTGCTGTTAACGATCGAGCGCCGCAATGCGACCGCGTCAAACCAACCGCAACGCCGCGGCCTGCCGGTCGTCGCACCATACTCCGCACCCACTCGCGCGAGATGCGCCCCCTGATTATCGAACAATTCGGTCGGGAACGGACCGGCGCCTACTCTCGTCGTATACGCTTTGACGATTCCGAGGATGTAACCCAGATTGCGCGGCCCGATGCCCGTGCCCGTGCTGGCAGCCGCCGCGACTGTATTGGATGACGTCACAAACGGGTACGTACCATGATCGATATCGAGGAAACTGCCCTGCGCGCCTTCGAACAGAATACTTTTATCCGAGTTCGCGAGGTCTTGAAGAATTTGCGTTATATCAGCCGTAATCGGTGCGACAATCTCGGCGTAACCCAACGCCTCATCAAGCGTCCTGGTGAAATCAACCGTGTCCGCACCAAAGTAGTTCTTGAGAAGAAAATTGTGATAGTCGAGAACTTCGCCCAGCTTGGACGCGAAATTTTCGCGCACAAAAAGATCGGCAACTCTTAGTGCACGCCTCGACACCTTGTCTTCATAGGCAGGACCAATTCCTCGTCCGGTCGTGCCGATCGCGCTTGCTCCACGTGCTTTCTCACGGGCAGCATCCAGCGCCACATGCGACGGCAGGACCAACGGGCACCTGGGGCTGATCTTCAATCGCTCGTAGACGGGAACGCCGCTTTCGATCAATCCATTCGCTTCGGTGACCAGCGCATCCAGCGCCAGAACGACACCATTGCCAATCAGGCACTGGACGCCGTCGCGGAGAATGCCCGACGGGATCAAATGCAATATAGTTTTCTTGCCGTCGATGACGAGTGTATGACCGGCGTTGTGGCCTCCCTGGAAGCGGGCGACCGCGGCCGCACGTTCCGTCAACAAGTCCACAATCTTTCCCTTGCCTTCGTCACCCCACTGGGTGCCGATGACAACTACATTTTTTCCCATGCTATTGCCGCTCTTCCGATGGCCCTGACGCGCGCCCTAACTTCGAATCAGCATCAGGGTCACTAGCCCGATGATCATCACGACCAGACCGATTGTCCGGATGTGATTGTCACTCAGCCGCGCGATTTCCGCCACCAGCTCGCGATACTTGCGCGGCGACGTGAAAGGCAGCATGCCTTCGATAATCAGCACCAGCGCCAGTGCTGTAAAAATCTCGGTGGCTATTGCTTGCCGCTCGACTGATTGAGGTAACGAAAGAACTCGTTGTTCGGGTCCAGTACCAACAGATCGCCGGGCTTACCCATCGAATTCTTGTACGCCTGTATGCTGCGGTAGAAGGCATAGAATTCCGCGTCCTTTTGGTAGGCGCTGGCGTAGATTTCGGCTGCGCGCGCATCACCTTCACCGCGAATAAGCTGACCGTCGCGATAGGCATCCGCCAGGAGAATTGTTCTATCCTTGTCGGCCGTCGAACGAATCAATTCGGCAGCCTCACTACCTTCGGCGCGCGTTTCAGTAGCGATCCGAGCACGTTCTTCACGCATTTGGAGGTAAACGGCTTCGCGCACAGAGGCAACAAACTCAACTTGCTTGACACGAAAATCAACCAGCTCAACACCCAGGCCTTTCGCTGTCGGTCTCGCCGTCGCCAGCATGTCACGCATCAGCTCAACGCGCTCCAACGATATGGCTTCTGTCGTAGAGCGTTTGCCGAACTCGGTAACCACCGAGTTCTTAACGATTTCGCGCAAGCGTTCGACGGCAACGAATTGCGAACCGCCTGTTGATGTATAGAAAGACACTTCGTCCACAATTCGCCACTTGACGAAAAAGTCCACGGTCATTTCCGTGCGATCAAGCGTGAAAATATTTTGCGGCGCATCGTCGATTTTTAGTATTCGACTCGGAAATTTTCGCACCGTCTGAATGATCGGAATCTTGAAATGCAGGCCCGGTTCGTAATTTGCCTGTACAACCTGACCAACCTGCAACTTGATCGCGAGTTCGCGTTCGTTGACCGTAAACGCTGACAGCCCGATAACGACGAATACCAGGCCAAGAACGACTATCACCATGAACTTGGAGTTTTTCATTCGCGGGTCCTCCTGGCACGACTATCGTCCCCCTGATTCTCCGATACGGCGCCTATCTGTGGCAACTGGGAACCGGCCGACCCCGACGATCCCGCGCCTCGTGACTGTCGCATCAACTGGTCAAGCGGCAGATACAACAAATTGCCACTGCCCTCAGAATCGATCAACACCTTATTTGTGCGGCTGTAAACATCTTCTATTGCTTCGATGTAAAGCCGGTCTCGCGTAACTCTTGGCGCTTTATGATACTCGACGAGCAATGCCGTGAATCGTCCCGCGTCACCATGGGCGTCCGCGATTACGCGTTCGCGATACGCTTCAGCGTCCTGCAGCACGCGTTGTGCAGCACCCCGAGCACGCGGAATAATATCATTTGAGTAAGTTGTCGCCTCGAGTATGTAGCGGTCTCTGTCATTGCGGGCCCTCTGCGTATCTGCGACGGCGTCCTCAACACGTTTCGGATAATTGACATCTTTCAGGTTGATCGATGTGACTGTCAATCCGGCACCATAATCTGTCAGCGTTTCTTGCAGTTCTTCAATGGTCCGCGCCGGAATTTCCGCTCGTCGCTCGCCAATGAGGTCTGCAAGTGAACTGGTTCCAACCACGCTGCGCAGGGCACTTTCGGTGACGTCCTGCAACGTAATCTCCGGATCCTCAACCTCGAAGCTGTATTTCACCGGATCAGTACGACGATACTGCACGACCAGATCCATGAGTACGTACTGCTCGTTCGCCGTCAGCATTTCGGTTTTAAAATTGAAATTGTTCACTTCCTGGATGTTGACCACATCCACGGTCTCTATCGGAAACGGCAAATGCCAGCGCAATCCGGGCAAAGTTGTTTGCGTGTAAGCGCCAAACTGCTGTACTACGCCGCGTTCTGCCTCATCGATCCGGTAGAACCCCGTGAGGCCCCATGCGATCAGCAGCATAATGATCAACGCATAACCACCGGAGCCACCGGACCGGCGGCCACCGCCGCCGAGGATACTGCCAAAGCGTTTCTGCCAGTGCTGCACTATTTGGTCGAGGTCATTCGGCTTATTGCCGCGCCGTTTCCACGGATCCCCGCCATTGCCTGATTCGTTATTAGCCATAATGTCTTTGCTTCTACTCATTTGTTGCAGTTGCCGCCGTCGCCCCTTCGGGCGCCGGTTCCAGTTGATCCATGCTGAGATTTTCGCGCTTCAGGAATCGCCGCAAGTCTTTTTCAGTCATTCGCAAGTCCAGCGCCCAGCTGCCATCGTCCCGAACGTTTTCACTAAGAACAGCGCCGAGCTCGAATAGTTTGGCGCGCTGCCGTCCCTGGTCTGGCTGAAGACGAATAGTACGATACGTCGTTTTCTGGCGTAAGCGATTCGCTATCGCGGTTTTCAGCGTCGGCAGGCCCTCACCTGTCACTGCTGATAGCCAGACTGCCCGTCCCGCTCCATGACGATTATTCGTCATCCGTCGCTGACGATCCAGTTTATCGATCTTATTGTACACCCGAATCTGTGGCACCTGATCTGCATCAAGTTGTTTCAATACGGAATTGACCTGTCGAACACGCTGCCACCGATTCGGGTCACTCGCATCGATCAGATGCAATATCAGATCCGCCTCTCGCGCTTCCTGCAATGTCGATTTGAACGCGGCCACCAGTTCATGCGGAAGGTCACGGACAAATCCAACCGTATCGGCCAGTACCACATGCTCGCCTTCCGGCAAATCAAGGCGACGAACCGTGGGATCCAGCGTCGCAAACAGCTGGTCCTGCACGTAGACGTCGGCACCGGTCAGAGCATTGAACAACGTCGATTTACCCGAATTCGTATAGCCGACCAGCGTGACTGTCGGTATTTCAGCCTTCATGCGATTACGGCGATTCATCGAACGACTCGTATCCACGTCCCTCAGGCGTGCGTTGAGCTGTCGAATCCGATTGCCGATCAGGCGACGGTCAGTTTCCAGCTGTGTTTCACCCGGTCCGCGCAACCCGATACCACCCTTCTGTCTTTCAAGATGGGTCCAGCCGCGAACCAGTCGCGTTGACAGATGCGTCAGCTGGGCGAGTTCAACTTGCAGCTTGCCCTCAAAACTGCGCGCCCTCTGCGCGAAAATATCCAGGATCAAACCCGCGCGGTCCAATACGCGGCACTGCAAAGCGCGCTCGATATTTCGTTCCTGACTCGGGCTTAAGGAAGCACACGAAATCACCAGCTCGGCGTTATTCTGCCGAACCAGAGTCTGCAGCTCCTCGAGCTTGCCTTTACCTATGAAATAGCGAGGATCAGGGCGTTTCCGGTTTGTGATTAATTCAGACACCACGACAGCGCCCGCCGATATCGCCAACTCGGCGAACTCTTCGCGTTCGGATTCCTCAGGTAACCCGTCGGGACTCGCGTGGACAAGTATTGCGCGCTCACCACTTTGCGGCCGTTCAATCAAATACGACCTCCCTGGCGAGGCAGCATTACAGCGCAGTTACTCGTTGCCATCTCCAGCTTCGTCGTCCGGCATCGGAAGACGAACATTACGCGATGGCACAACTGTCGATATTGCGTGTTTATAGACCATCTGGTTAACACTGTTCTTGAGTAGAATGACGAACTGGTCAAATGAGTCCACCTGCCCTTGCAACTTAATGCCATTTACTAGGTAGATTGAAACCGGTACCTTTTCCTTGCGCAAAATATTAAGGAAGGGGTCCTGTAGTGTCTGCCCTTTAGCCATATTGGGTCTCCTTATTCTTTGTTTTCTTGTCGAATTCCGCCTGCCGGTGGCGCCCGTTTGCCTATCGCAGAATTCAGCCTAAGCGTTTAAAAAGTCTATCACAGGCAACACGCAGAACGAGCTGATATTCAGTCCAGTTTTGGCGCCAGATACGCCGATATAGTGTCAATTGCGTTCGCTTCAAGCGGATTGACCGAAAACACCGAGTTTTCTGAGCGTAGCCACGTCAGTTGCCGTTTCGCCAGCTGGCGTGTCGCGAACAGCGCCCGGTCCCTGGCTTCCTGCCGTGAGGTTTCCCCTTCCAGGTAGCTCCAGAACTGGCGATAGCCAACCGCGCGCATTGACGAACAGTCCCGTGTCAGGCCAGGTCGCTCACGGAGCGTACGCATTTCGTCTTCGAAGCCATCGTCGATCATTTGATCCAGACGCCGCTCGATTCGATCGTGCAGTACCTTTCTCGGCTCTATTTGCAATGCGATCTTGATAAAATCGATGCCGCCATTGTCCGCGGCCGCCTCGCTCTGCCATTCTCCCAGCGGCTTGCCGCTGCAGCGGAAGACCTCCAGCGCACGTTGAATACGCTGGCTGTCGTTGGGGCTCAGCCGCGCAGCCAAATCCGGGTCCACTGCCTCGAGTTCTGCATGCAAGACCGGCCAACCTTTTGATTCCGCTTCACGATCGATCTGCGCACGAATGGCCATGTCGGCCTGCGGCAGGTCCGCGATGCCCTCGGTCAGAGCTCGAAAGTACATCATCGTGCCGCCGGCAAGCAGCGGAATCCTGGCGTTCGCGACACTGATTTCGATTGCCGCGCGCGCGTCACGCACAAATTCGCCCGCCGAGTAGCTTTCTTCGGGATCACGGATGTCGATCAGCTGGTGTGGAGCACGCCGCAGCGTCCGGGCGTCCGGTTTGGCCGTGCCGATATCCATGCCGCGATAAACGAGCGCCGAATCAACGCTGATGATATCGCAGGGAAAGCGCTTACACAGGCTAATTGCGATCTCGGTCTTCCCTGATGCGGTCGGCCCCATCAGAAGGACTGCTTGGCCGGTCATCAAACGGTCTCAGCGACCGCGTAGAAACAGGCGATCAAGTTCCGACATCGTGACGGTCGTCCAGGTCGGCCGACCATGATTGCACTGATCTGCGCGATCCGTCGTTTCCATTTCACGCAACAACGCGTTCATTTCATCCAGCGACAGCAATCGATTCGCTCGAACAGAATGATGACAGGCCATCGTTGCCAAAACTTCATCGCCGGCATCCTCGATTCTGTGGCTTTGCCCGGCCTCCGATAAGTCCGACAGCACGTCTCTCAGCATAGACTCGACGTCCGAGTTTTTCAGCAATGCGGGCACCTCGCGCACGGTCACACTGGTGGGTCCGGAGCGATCGACCACCAAACCCATTCCGGCCAGCATTTCTCCGGACTCTTCGATCAGATTCGCCTCACTCTCAGACACCGAAATCGATTCGGGAACCAGCAACGGCTGACGGACAAGATTGCGGTCGTCGAATCCTCGTTTTAGTTTCTCGTACGTGATGCGCTCGTGGGCCGCATGCATGTCGACAATCACAAGGCCATCTTTGTTTTCGGCCAGTATGTACACGCCGGCAAGCTGCGCGATGGCAAATCCCAGTGGCGGCACTTCGGTCGAGTTCTCCGGAACATCGGCCAGCGACGGCGCTGTCGCCATCGCCCGATAGGTGGCGAGCGCATCGCGAACGCCGGCAGCGGAGGGTCGAGACGGCAACGGCATTGAACCCTGGTGAAAAACGGTTTCTCGTGTCATCGGGAGCGGCGCAACATTGTGACCGCCCGGTCGCGTATCTTGCAAAGCGACACCAACGGACTGAGACACGACGCCATGCACCCGGCGCCCGTCGCGAAAACGAATCTCGTGTTTTGCGGGATGTGCATTGGCGTCGACACCGGTGGGATCTATTGTCAGATTGAGCACATAGGCTGGATACCGACCATGGAACAATACGTCGCGATAAGCATGGCGAACGGCATGCGAAAGCGTTTTGTCGACAACGCTGCGGCCATTAACGAACCAGTATTGCATGTCAGGCTGGCTTCGATTAAACGTCGGCAGTCCGATCCAACCTGCCAATGCGATGCCCTCGGTCTCGTGCTCGATAGCAATACATTGCTCTGCAAAGGCTGCGCCGCAGATTTTTGCAATGCGCTGACGCTGCTCTTCTTGAGATGTCGCCGCCGGCGTTTGAAGCTTGGTGCGCTGGTTATGCGTCAGTGTAAAACCGATCCCCGGGCGTGACAGCGCCAGGCGCCGGACCCATTTTTCAATGTGACCAAACTCAGTTCGCTCGGTCCGGAGGAAGCGCCGCCGCGCCGGTGTGTTATAGAACAGATCGTGCACTTCGACTGTCGTGCCCTGTGGGTGCGCTGCCGGTATCAACGCACTGATTGCCCCACCATCGGCTTCCACTTGCCACGCAGACTCTGCGTCCAGCGTCCGCGAACACAATGTCAGACGGGCAACAGAAGCGATACTCGGCAGCGCCTCGCCACGAAACCCCAGCGACACAATGGCCTCCAGGTCGTCCAGACTCGATATCTTGCTGGTTGCGTGACGCGCTAGCGCCAAACAGATTTCGTGTTTGTCGATGCCTTTGCCGTCATCTCGAATGCGGATCAGCTTTTGTCCGCCGGCCACGACGTCGATCTGCACCGTCTGCGCGCCTGCGTCGAGGCTGTTCTCGACCAACTCCTTAACCACAGAGGCCGGGCGCTCGACGACTTCGCCAGCGGCAATCTGGCTAATCAGGTGATCTGGGAGTTTTTGGATTGGCATGCGGTCTGACTGGCAACGGCCGATGATGGCAATCCGCTATTTTTTCAAATCCGCGGGCAAAAGTCTTGTTAAGTGCGTCAACCGCCCGTGAAGACCGGAATACTCAGTGTCTGGCCTATGCGAATATTGTCTGTCGAGAGCTTGTTGGCCCGGCGTATCGATGCCACGCTCACGTTGTAACGTTCAGCTAATTCGGAAATCGTGTCGCCACGTGTGATGACGTGTCGCACCTGCCGAATCGGCGTGCGGCGCAGATCAATTGCTATCTGAGTGTCAGGCGGCGGATTGGTATAATAATAATTGCGAATACCCGCAAGGATGGCATTCGCGAGCCGGCCCTGATGACCTCTGTCGCGTAGTTTCTTTTCTTCCGACGCATTTGAAATGAATCCGGTTTCAACCAGGATCGATGGCATGTCCGCCGATTTCAATACGACGAGATCTTTCTGCTTCACGGTTTTCGTGTGCATTTTCACGACCTTGCTCATGGTCACACTGACTTTGGAACCCACGTCCAGGCTGGCACTCAACGCCGCATTCTGCGACAGATCAAACAGCACAGACGCCAGAACCCTGTCTTTGTCGTGCAGCGAAACACCACCCACGGTAACGGGAGCATTCTCCCGTCGTTCCATCGTCCGCGCCGCTTCCTTGCTCGCGCCGACGAGATTCAAGGCAAACACTGAGGCTCCATTGGCACGGGGGTCGTCGAAGGCATCTGCGTGAATCGAGATAAACAGATCGGCTTTGTGCTTGCTGGCAATCGCCATGCGATCTCGATGATCAATAAAAACGTCGCGATCACGAATGAGCACTGCACTCATTCCTGCTTCAGCATTGATACGCCGCGCCAGCTCTTTGCTGATCGCCAGCGCGATATGCTTTTCCTTTGACCGCCGGCCGATCGCGCCTGGATCGTGACCACCATGACCGGCATCGATCGCAATGACGATATCCCGGCCCGGCCGATACGCTTCGGAAGCACGTTTCACAGGCTGCAAGTTGCCCGCACGCTGCAGGTCGATAACGAGTCGATCGCCGTAATGTGAATTCGGTCCGGCAGTGAAGCTGCGTGAGCTAACGCCCTCCGTAAGATCCAAAACGACGCGCAGCTGACCATTGGCCCGCACTCCGCTGCGGATCGAGCGGACCATTCCGGCACCTCGGGGCAATTGGGTCAGCGTCCGGGCCAACCGGCTGTCTTTGAGGTCAATAACGAGGCGGTGCGGGGACCGCAAAGTGAAGATATTGTGTTCGACCGGTCGGCTCAGATCCAGGACCACGCGCGTCTTATCATTTTCCGACCATAGTCGGATATTTTCGACGGTCGAACCGGCGTTCGCGGCGGCGCTGACCAGCAACAACAGGGGGATCAAACTACGTCGCGTGCGCATCATCAGGACATCATTCTGCAGCTCTTGGATTATGTCGGATGAGTATACGAAATTGGCAGCAAAAACCAAGAGTTTTCACTTCAAAATTATGGAGATACCGGCTTTAGTTAATCTTTTGAATCAATGCGGTACCGCGCTCGCTAAGTCCTGTCAGCGTGGCACTGCGGGCATCACCCTCGTAGCGGAGTTCCAACGCCAGATCCGCCTCGTCTCCAAGGCTGCGCGCGCGATCAGGCCATTCGACCAGCCGAAATCCGTCATCGAGCTCGCTCCAACCCAGGTAGCGCAACTCCTCCTCGTCAGCAACCCTATATAAATCAACATGATATATATTTCCGCTCGGAAGACTGTACGGTTCCACGAGTGTATAGGTAGGGCTCGGCACGATCCCCTCGTGCCCGGCGGCCCGGATGAAAGCCCTCGCAAAAGTGGATTTTCCAACACCTAGCTCGCCGCTCATCAGCAACGTCCAGCCAGCCAGAGCGTCGGGCAATGCGGCATAAACCTCCGCTGCGAGAGTCATCGTCGCTTTTTCATCGGGCAGATAGCGCTTCACGGATTTACAACTGAGCGCAGCGCACCGATCAGATCCGACGCCAGCAATCCGCGCTCACCTGATGCGGCTGCCAGATCGCCCGCCCTGGCATGAATTTCGACACCGCTGATCGCGGCCGATGATGTCGTCAATCCCTGCGCCAGCAAGGCAGCGATGACGCCGGTCAACACGTCACCCATTCCGGGCGCAGCCATGCCCGGATTGCCCGATGAACAGACGAAAGGACTGTCCGCATCCGCCTTGACGAGCGTACCGGCTCCCTTCAGCACCGTAATTCCACCGTATTTTGCAGCCAATGCGTGCAGCGCCGCCGGTCGATCAGCCTGGATATCCGCTGCGTTTTCGCCGAGCAGCATAGCCGCTTCACCCGGATGCGGCGTAATCACACGATTTCCGGCGATGGAAGGCTCCGCCGCCAGTAAATTTAAAGCATCAGCATCCCAGACCGCCGGACGATCGTCCTCGGCGAGCAGGCGAAACAACTCACGAGCCCATTCAGACTGCCCCAGTCCTGGCCCGAAGGCGACAACGTCAGCTTTGTCCAATAACGGGGTCAGGTCCTTTGCGGCAGAAATACCGTGCGACATGAGTTCCGGCCTGGCGGCTGCAATCGATGCCGCATGCTCACTGTGCGTCGCAATGCTGACTCGCCCGGCACCCGCCCGCAGTGCCGCTTCACCGCATAACAACGCCGCACCAGGCATCCCGTGCCCCCCACCGACAACCAGAACATGCCCAAAATCTCCCTTGTGAGCATCACGATTTCGTGGCGGCAGCGCGGTGGCCAGAAGGTGGTCATCCATACGCTGGTAAATTGGCAGAATTCCCGCTCGACAATCTTCGCCGATATCGAGGTCGGAATAAGTGATCACGCCGCAATGATTCGGCCCAGCGCCGAGAAAGAGACCGGCTTTGAGGCCGACAAACGTCGTCGTGAGGTCGGCAATCACAGCATGGCCCATTACTGCGCCCGTATCACCATTAATTCCAGTCGCGATATCCATCGCGTGAACTTTGGCGGAATGCGCGTTGATAGCCGCCACCGCGTCGGCAAATTCGCCACTGACGTCTCGCTCCAGACCACTGCCCAACATTGCGTCGACAAGTAATTCAGCTTCCGGATCGAGATCGCCGGCCCACGGACTGACGATTCCGCCCTCTGCTGCGAAGTCTGAGTAGGCCGCCGCCGCATCGCCTGTCAGTGTCCCCACATCAACGAGCGTCAATACTGTGACCACAATGCCGTCGAGCGCGGCGAGCCGTGCGACGACATAGCCATCGCCGCCATTGTTTCCCGAGCCGCAAATCACCTGCCAACGAGTCGCTTCCGGGAATCGGGAGCGAGCAACACGAACCGCTTCAGCCCCGGCGCGCCGCATGAGCGTATACCCGGGAATACCGTTTTCGTCGATCGCGATGCGGTCCATCTCACGGACGGATGCAACGGAATAGATTTTTGTGGGTAAGGATTGCACTGCGGCGATTATACTGTGACCAGAGAAGGATCGAACAATGACGAAAACTGCGAACCCAGGCAGCAATACCGATATGACGGCGCTGAAGAGCGACATCGTCAAGTGGTGCAGTGAACTGGGCTTTCAGAAAGCCGGTATTACGAACATCGATCTCGGGGAGGCGGAGGACCGGCTTGCCGAGTGGATAAGGGCGAACTTTCACGGTTCGATGGACTACATGGAGCGGCACGGCGACAAGCGTAGCCGGCCGGATGAGCTCGTGCCTGGTACCGTACGAGTGATATCGGTCCGTATGGACTACCTGCCAGAATCTCAGGACCAGGCATTGCGCCTGCTGGATGACGGATCGAGTGCCTACATTTCTCGCTATGCGCTGGGTCGCGATTATCACAAAGTACTCAGGAGCCGGCTTCGCAAGCTGGCACGCCGAATTGAAGAAAACATTGGTGAATTCGGCTATCGCGTGTTCGTCGACAGCGCGCCGGTACTCGAGAAAGCGCTCGCAGAAAAGGCAGGTATCGGTTGGGTCGGCAAACATACGAACGTCATTGATCGCGACGCGGGTTCGTGGTTTTTTTTAGGCGAGCTGTACACGGACCTGCCGTTACCTGTCGACGAGCCTGAACAATCGCATTGCGGCACTTGCAGCGTCTGCATTGATATCTGTCCAACCAAAGCTATTGTCGCGCCCTACTCACTCGATGCGCGTCGTTGCATTTCATATTTGACGATCGAAAACAAGGGTTCCATTCCGGTCGAATTTCGAAAAAACATCGGCAACAGAATCTACGGCTGCGATGACTGCCAGTTGTTCTGTCCCTGGAACAAATTTGCGAAACCAACTGGCGAACAAGAATTCGCGCCGCGTCACGGTTTGGATACGGCGCAGCTCACGGATCTATTTTCGTGGGACGAAGAGACCTGGCTCAAAAAAACTGAAGGCAGCGCGATCCGCAGAATCGGTCATGAACGCTGGTTACGCAATATTGCGGTAGCGCTCGGCAATGCCAGGACAACACCCCGCGTTATCGCAGCGCTTTACGCACGACGACATGATGATTCGCCGATGATTGTCGAACATGTACAGTGGGCGATTGAGCAGCACGACACTAACAACACGACAATGGAGAGCATTGATGTTTGAGGCACCCAATTCGAAATACCTGGTTCCTTTCGACGCCAGTTTCGAAGTTTCCCGAGCGAGCACGACGCCGCAGACAAACTCCCATCCTCACAAAGGCAAGCATCGCCGCCACGCAACCAAGAAACTGAACATGTTGCAACAACTACTCGCCGCCGGTGATCGCCGTTCAGTTCTGCTGATCTTTCAGGCGATGGATGCAGCAGGAAAAGACAGTACCATCCGCGCCGTCATGCAGGGCGTTGATCCATCCGGATGCCAGGTATTTAGTTTCAAGAAGCCTTCGCCACTCGAACTCGATCACGATTTTCTGTGGCGTACAACCATACGCCTGCCGGAGCGCGGCCGGATCGGCATTTTCAATCGCAGTCAGTATGAGGAAGTTCTCGTCGCCCGAGTACACCCGGACATTCTTGGGCATCAGAAATTGCCGGGGGAATTGAATCTCGAAACGATTTGGGACGAAAGATTAACGTCCATCCGACAGCAGGAAGAGCATCTTGCCCGTAACGGCACGGTCATTCTCAAGTTCTGGCTGAACGTCTCCAAGGACGAACAGAAAAGACGGTTCCTTGCACGTCTTGACGATCCGACCAAAAACTGGAAGTTCGAGCCCGGCGATGTCGAAGAAAGGCGTCATTGGGACGAGTACATGCTGGCCTATCAGGCAGCCCTCAATGCCACCTCGCGATCGTGGGCGCCATGGTATGCCATTCCGGCGGACAACAAACCCTACATGCGCGCCCGCGTCGCCGAAATTATTATCGACGCCCTGCAAAGCATCGGTTTGAGGTATCCGCAGGCCTCATCGGATGATCGTTCCGAGTTCGCCGAGGCACGTGCCGAGTTGTGCGCAGACGACGGCTGACGCCCGAACGCCTTATATTTGAACCATTCTGTGGGCTGGTCGATGTTTATTTGCCCCGAAAACCGAAACAATTCCCAGATTCGAGAAGGAGTAGGTTTTGCAGCAACCACTGGCCATCAATTCGGACTACAAACGCACACTGCTCAACAGTCTGGAACTGTTCAAAGGCGTGTCGCCCGACGACGTCCAGGACCTGTTGGAGCATTGCGAACGTCGCGACCTGGCGGCAGGTGAATTACTGTTATCTCCGGGTGCCAAAAACGAGTACGTTTTTATTGTTCTTTCGGGCAGCCTGAACATTCATGTCGGCTCACCGGATACGCCGGTTCTGGTGACGATGGATGTTGGCGCCTGCGTTGGTGAAATGTCGATCATTGAAGACTGTGATCCGTCCGCATTCGTCATAGGCGCAGAAGATTCTCACCTGCTCGTTATTCACCAGACCGTATTGTGGGACATGGTTGATGCATCGCATGACTTCGCAAAAAACCTGCTGGTCGTTTTGTCGGAACGCGTTCGCAGTCATAACCGTGTTATCGCGGACAGCTTCGGCGAGTTAAAGAAATTTGAGCGTCACGCAACCACCGACGCATTGACCGGTCTCGCCAATCGACATGCTATGCGGGATTCCTTTCCAAAAGAAATTAATCAATGCGTCGAAAAAGAAGAGCCAGTTGCGATGATGATGATCGACGTCGATAATTTTAAGCAGTTTAATGACATGTTCGGGCATATTGCAGGTGACCGGGCATTATCTGCCGTTGCCAAAATCCTGCGTACGCAGTTTCGCCCACGCGACCTGCTGGTTCGATACGGCGGTGATGAATTCGCAATATTGTTGCCCGGTGCCAGCAGGGATCAAGCAATGACAATCGCTGAACGGGCGCGCATTGCTGTCAGCGGCGGTACCGGCGACGGTAGTGACTCGCTGATCCGGATTCCGGTCGAGATTTCGATGGGCGTGGCCGAACTCACGCCACGCGGCAACCTCGATAAATTAACCCGAGATGCCGACGCTGCTCTTTATCGCGCGAAGCACGGCGGCCGCAACCTGGTTTCCGACTAGATCGTAACTACCGTATTGTCGATCAGGCGAGCACCACCGAGATTCGCGGCAGCAAGTACAACCAGCTCATCACAGTCACGATCAGGAATTTCAAGATTCTGTGCGCGCCGGATCGAGAAGTAGTCAACATCAAAGCCGGCATCACGGAGTGTCGCGATCGACTCCGACTCCAGTTCCTCAAAATTCCGACATCCGTTCTGCAACTCACTACCAACGCCTGACAATACCTCGAACAGTAGCGGCGCCTTGCCGCGTTCCTCGTCGCTCAGGTACTGATTGCGCGAACTCATGGCAAGGCCATCCGCTTCACGTACGGTTTCCCCTGTAATGATTGCGATCGGTAGATTCAGGTCCTGGCACATGTGCCGTATGACGAGCTGCTGCTGATAGTCCTTTTGACCGAATACCGCGGTGTCCGGTTGGGTCAGCGCAAACAGTCGGGCCACAACAGAAGTGACGCCATCGAAATGACCGGGTCGACTCGCGCCGCAAAAATGTTCAGTTAAACGTGGCACCGATACCGTGGTCGCATCTTGCAGTCCAAACGGATACATCGTTTCGACGTCGGGTGCAAATACTAGATCCGCCGGTAAATTCTTTATTCTTCGCGTATCACGTTCAAGCGTTCGCGGGTATTGATCGAAATCCTCACCGTTACTGAATTGTGTCGGGTTCACAAAGACACTGACGACAATGCGCTCGGCATGTTCACTCGCCAAATCAACGAGTGACATATGGCCGGCATGCAGATTACCCATCGTAGGTACCAGCGCGATGTGGTCGCCATGCTGGCGCCATTCCGCCAGATGCTCGTTGAGCTCTTGCTTGCTACGAACAACTAACATGATTCTATTCGGGTCCGAACCGGATCAGGAAAAACAATGTTCAGGCGCGGGGTATTCGCCATCTTTGACTTCTCGCACGTAGGCCTGCAGGGCAGCCAGCGGCGACGTGCAATCCGCCTGAAAGTTTTTGACGAATCTCGGCGTGCGGCCCTGCGTGATATCGAGAACGTCATACAACACGAGTATTTGGCCATCAACATCCGGCCCAGCGCCGATTCCGATAACCGGAACCTCCAGCGCTTCTGTTATAACTTTGCCCACTTCGTTGGGGACGCACTCAAGCAAGACGATATCAGCACCGGCGTCCTGCAGGCGTTTCGCCGCGGCTAACATTTCCTGCGCCTGGTTCGGGTCCCTGCCCTGTACCTTGAAGCCACCGATCTTGTGCACTGACTGAGGTCTCAGTCCGAGGTGTGCGCAAACCGGAATATCGTGCCGCGCGAGATGTTCAACGATCTCAACCTGGTCATCTCCACCTTCGAGCTTGACCATCATGGCGCCGCCTTCCTGCATCAACCGAACCGCATTGTCGAGCGCCACACCAGGCTCCGTGTAGCTCATGAAAGGCATGTCCGCAACCAGGAACGCACGGCGCAGACCACGGGCTACCGTGCGCGAGTGATAAATGATGTCATCCACAGTCACTGGTACCGTAGTGTCGTGACCTTGAATAACCATGCCGAGCGAGTCACCCACCAGCACAAGGTCCGTTCGCGCGGCATCAACCAGCACCGCATAACTGGCGTCATATGCGGTCAGGCAGGCGATCGGCTCGCCCTCCTGCTTCATTTTTCTTAAGGTCGAGACGTTGACTGGCGGCTCTTTTATCCCACGTTGTTCAAGTTGTGTGTACACAGTTGCGCAGGATATCAGGCAAGCGCTGCAGAGACAGGATTAAAAAAGTGACGCCCGCCAGTCGTGCGTTCGATCTGCTGAAAGAGTTGCTCGTAGTCGGCATCGTTGCTGACCGGGTCAATCTGCGAAGCGTTGACGATTAGCAACGGGCCGTCATCATAATTATGAAAAAAACGAGCGTAGGCATCCGTCAGTCGCTCAAGATAGCCGCGCTCTACATAACGATCGCAAACCGAATTGCGGCGCGCGAGCCGCTGCATTAGCGCGTCAACAGACGCCTGCAAATAAATCACCAGATCCGGTACCGGCGCTTCTACGGCGAGGTTTGCCGCGATCTGATCGTAAAGTTTCAGCTCTTCAGCATCGAGATTCAGCTCCGCGAACAGGCGGTCGCGCGTGAACAGGTAATCGGAGATTTTCACATTCGAAAAAAGGTCCGGTTGGCGCATTTCCTCGATCTGGCGTGCTCGCGCGAACAGAAAGAACATTTGTGCGGGTAATGCGGCCGACTTGCCGTCTCGATAAAAACGCTCCAGAAAAGGGTTCTCGTCCAATTCTTCCAGAACGAGGTCGGCGGACAGGCTGTCAGCAAGGCGCCTTGCCAAAGCGGTTTTGCCCACGCCAATCGGTCCCTCGATCGCGATGTACCGCGAGGTACCGGACGGCGTTTTGAATTGACTAACGGTCACCGATTTACTCTATTCAATGCGCGAAATCTCCGGCTGCGTAAGGCTAACGTCCAGCTTCGCTATTTGACCCAGACCTGGAATGTCGAGGCCGGACGCTATTTCTCGAAGCGGCAACAATACAAAATTTCTCTCGCCAATGCCCGGATGGGGAACGCTAAGATCCGGTTCATCGATCTTGTGATTTGCATAAACCAGCAGGTCCAGGTCGAGCACGCGCGGACCCCATCGAACGTCATTACGTTCACGGCCGCGTTCGTTCTCTATTCGCTGCAGTTCGCGCAACAATCCCTGCGCCGTCAGACACGTTAGCAAAGAGGCGACGGCATTGACGTAATCAGGCTGCTCTACGCCGCCGAACGGCGCCGAGTGATAAAGCGATGACTTACTGATGAGTCGCGTCTCAGGAATCGCTGTTAGCAACGAGAACGCTTTTTCAAGCTGCCGGGCAGGCCCCTGCAGGTTGCTGCCGAGGCCCACGTAGGCGGGATACCAATGGTCTTTGTTGCCGCTCACGATTCTTGCATCGATTTGTGTCGGCGTCGCCGCCGGCGTTTCTTACCTGGTCCCGTCTGCATCTGAAAGCTCTTGGCACGCTCCTCGGCCGACTGCGTCTGTACGTCGGTCCAGAACTTCGCGAGTACCTCATCGCCCTGACCGACCTCGGACTGCAGCAGCATGAAATCGTAGGCCGCACGAAATCGACGGTGCTCCAGGAATTTGATGGCTCGCTTGCCGCGAACCGTTCTAAATCTGGGTTGAAGAGCGAGCATTTCGCGCATCGGCACGGTGAAGCGTTTGGGAACGGAAATGCGCCGTTGCAGCTGTGAGACGATCTCATAGGATGCGAGGCTCAGGGATTGTGACTCCGACATCTTTTCCTCCGCGCGACGAACGGCAGCAAGTTTCTTGACCGGCAACCACAGGAACACGCCGAGGAGGAACATGGGAGTAACCGATTGACCAGCAGCGACACGTTTGTCTGAATTCTGGAGTGCGGCGTGGACAAAAGCCACGAATTCCTCGTCTTCCGATAGCGCTTCCTCGGTTGCCGGAAACAACTCACCAAACAACTTGTGCTCGCGCAGCAGATCAAACGTTCGCTTTGCAAAGCCGGTCTGAAATAGTTTCAAGAATTCATCGAACAGACGAGCCGCAGGAACGTTGGCCAGCCGGTTGGTATGACCACGCATTGCGTCAACCACCGATTTATCGATAGTGAAACCCAGCTTGCCCGCAAATCGCACCGCTCGCAGCATACGTACCGGATCTTCGCGTAAACGCTGCTCCGGATCGCCTATAAGAACCAGTCGCTTTCGTTTTACGTCCTCGAAGCCGCCAACGTAATCCCAGATACTGAAATCGGCAATGTTGTAGTACAAAGCATTGCAAGTGAAATCCCGTCGCCAGACATCCTCGTCGATGGTGCCGTAAACGTTATCGCGAATGATCCGACCTTCAGTATCGTGGGCGGAATCGTCATCGGCGTGATTAGCGGCAGCCCTGAATGTTGCGACTTCAATGATCTCCCGACCGAAGCGAACGTGGGCCAACCTAAACCGGCGACCGATCAGACGACAGTTACCGAATAACGAACGTACCTCGTCCGGCGTCGCGTTGGTTGCGATGTCGAAGTCCTTGGGATGCAGCTCCAGCATAGCGTCACGCACGCCGCCACCCACCAAAAACGACTGATAACCTGCCTTGTGCAAGCGATACAGTACCTTGAGAGCGCTCTTGGAGATTTCGTCGCGGGTGACGTTATGGGCGGCGCGGCGGATGATCTTTGGCGCTTTGGACCCGGGTTTCCCGGTGTTTTTCAAATGACTACCGATTGAGGTGAAAGAATGCGGCGTATGATAGCAGCCGCCGCACAGCCGGGGAGTGCTAAATATATTGGATCTCGGCTTGCGCATTCGCGCGCCGACCCTTCGTCTAGTGGTTCAGGACGCTGCCCTCTCACGGCATTTAAC
>Ga0209980_10000459_pt1 | contig 21965 bp, 24 predicted proteins | sample CR02metaG_FD_183611 | JGI IMG/M metagenome (GOLD analysis project Ga0209980, IMG submission 183611) | Deep subsurface microbial communities from Mariana Trench to uncover new lineages of life (NeLLi) - CR02 metaG (SPAdes) (version 2) | ecosystem: Environmental > Aquatic > Marine > Ocean trench...
TATGGGATTCAAAGCCAATTTGCCGAAACGGACTCCGCAATCTCTCGATTGATCGCTGTGCTACTTCCCTCCGGTATCGGATCATGGGTATCATCCCGCATTTCAGAGAACAGAAACCTTTTGAGACAACGTCACAAACGAGTTGTGAGAAATGCGGGCTAGGTGTCTTCTAGTAGAATCACGCATGCTTATTGACTTTGTGACCACAATATTAGAAAATGAGACCACTATGAAATACGTTGGGATACGCCAACTCAAAGCACAGCTTGGACGCTATCTTCGGGAAGTAGAGGCCGGGGATACCCTCACCTTGACATCCCGCAAGCGTCCCATTGCAAGACTGGTGCCTGTCAGCAAAAAAAGCGGGAACATTGAAGAAATTCTAACGGCTTTAGCCGAAAATGGGCTTCTTCGAAGGGCTCTACGGAAACCTTCTCCCATAAGGCACCCGATAAACATTCCTAATGTCCGGATCGCTGAGGCGGTTCTGGAGGATCGAGGTGCGCTACTTTGATACCAGCGCTCTAGTGAAGCAATATTTCGTAGAGCCAGGCTCAGCATTAGTTAGGGAGCTTCTAGAGACCGGAGAAAAAGTTTTTACCGCTGGTATGACCTATGCTGAAACTCATGCGGCTTTTGCACGGCGTAGGCGCGAAGGGGTGCTTTCCCCACGGATCACTCGTAGGCTAGCTCTTCGGTTTGATAAAGATTGGGAAACCTACGAAGTTGTGCTCCTCAACCAAGAAGTCCTTAATCAAGCCCGGCAAATTGTCTACCGCCATAAATTAAGATCTGCCGACGCCATCCATCTCGCCTCAGCTCTCCTCCTTGCCAAACGAACTCACGAACCCAAATCCCAGTTTGTTTGCGCGGATCTGAGACTCCGCGAGGCCGCTTCCCTTGAAGGACTCCATCCGATCGACCCGACTACTCCTGAATAAAATCTTTTGATTCGACTATTCATCCCGAGGATTTGGGGACGTGGTTGACTAGGTTGACTTACTCCGATGTGTTGGGCTTGTTTTCTTGCTAGGTGAGGGATATGCCGTGATAAGTGAGATTGGATGATTTGGGTGGTTATAAATAATGAAGGGAGGATGAGGCGTACAGTACCTTTAGTATCAGAGTGGCGAACTCATCAGTAGGAGCCGACATGGAGCCATTTCTCAGGTGAGGACGGAGATTGTAAAGTGTCTGATTGATAGTTATGAGTTAAGCCTAGCAGAGGTAGGGATTTCGATCTCTGCCTCTCCAATACTCTGAGGAGGACACAGAAATAATCAACATAGTCAACAACGTCCCCTTCGGCGGATGACTATGCTTCCGGCAGCGGTAAAAGAACCTCTCCAAAGGCATCTGGACTTGGTCAGGAAGCGATACGAGACTGATCTGAAAAGCGGTTACGCAGGTGTCTCTCTCCCCTACGCGTTGGAACGGAAGTACCCGAATGCTGGCAAAGAATGGAGCTGGCAGTGGGTTTTCCCAGCCTCAAGTCTGTATATCGATCGCCAGTCCGGGCTGAGAAAGAAGCACCATCTTCACGAATCCGTGTTGCAGAAGGCGGTAAGAGAGGCCGTGCTGAAGGCCCGAATCTCCAAGCCTGCAACCCCACACAGTTTTCGCTATTCTTTTGCCACCCACCTCCTGGAAGATGGCTATGACATTCGGGCGGTTCAGGAATTGCTCGGCCATACCGACGTAAGCACCAAGATGATTTACACACACGTGTTGAACCGGGGTGGACGGGGAGTGAATAGTCCCGCTGATCGCCTATGATCGTTTGATCTTGAGCTGAGTAAACGCTGCATCTTGTCGCTGTGCCCTGTCAAGGAGTCGAGTGAATGGCTTCAGGTGACGCCAACCGCACGTGGTTTTCCGAGATGGTCGAGGCCCTCCGGCGGGAGTGGAGGCCGGATATGCCGTGGGAGCAGGTCATCGCCCTCCGCGACCGGTTGGAAGCGATGCTCCAAGAGATTCGGTCCTCCCGGCAAATCAGGCTTCCGACCATGTGGTGTCCCGCCTGTAACGAGCGGACGCTGCAAGCCCCGCCGAGCGTCTCCGTTCGGGCACTTATATTTGCCCTTGGTCGTTTCGGTATTGCCCCTCAGGCAGAGGTCAAATCGCTGGAGAAGCGTTGGGCAAAGCACCGGAAGGAGAACAGCCTTGATCGGAACGGTAGGCTCAGCCAGACCGCAACAACGGCCCCCAGCCCCCAAAGATCAGGCCTCCATTCGCACGATCCTGCCTTGCGATGACATGTCGACTTCAGTGTAAGCCACACTAGATCGCGAACCGCAACAAGTTGACCCACGGGGTGGCGTATTTAGCTGCGGCGCCAGGGGTGCCGGCCGAGATAGGCCGCGAGTTGTTAGGGAGATAGGCCGCAAAAACCGGCAGTATTTTGCGGTGAGAAAAGACTTGACAGGTTGGGGTAAGTAGTGGATATAACAGGCAATTCGGTTTTGAGTAGCTCGCAGCCTATGGAGATAGGCTGATCTGCATTTGTAGCCGCCTAAAACGGCTCACTTAATAGTTATGCTCAAGGAAACAAACACATATATTTCCCAACCATCGCCAGGGAGGTAGCAATGTTCGGCAGGAAAATGTTCGGTGAAATGAGAAGAGCAGAGATAAATGTTGGATTGTCCAAAGCCAAACTATCCCAAGCCATGCTGGAAATTCTCATACAACTCCCGATGGGAACCACAAACCTCAAGGAAACTTTAGTCGACAACATGGGCCTATTGGGGCATATGTCTGCTACACGTGACATCAACGAAGCTTGGAATCAAACAAGGAAGAACGCTGCGAGGGAGTACCCCGAAAAGTTTGTCCTGATGACCGAGGAATACTCCACTGGAATGATGGATCAACAAAGGTATTAGACAAGACAATTTCAACGGCAAATTTCCAGAAGCTTAATGATTTGGCTGACATTGAAAATTGCAGTGTAAATAAACTCATATCCAAACTCATCAAATCGTACGAAAAGGGAGAAGCATAACAACTGCATGCAGACCGCCTTGGCAAACCGTGCGCGGTTTACTAAGCGGCTGATGCAGGAGCGTTATGTTTTAGACGACGATATTGGAGATAGAAAGAATGACAATATTTATCCACAAATCAGATACACGAGGCACTGCTGATCATGGATGGTTAAAAAGTCATCATACATTTAGCTTTTCAAATTACTACAATCCAGATCGTACGGGATTTGGTTTACTGCGCGTTATTAATGATGATGTAGTTCAACCTAGTATGGGATTCGGAACACACCATCATGACAATATGGAAATTATTACCATCCCAATTGTCGGTTCGCTAAAACACAAAGACAATATGGGGAATGAGCAAATAATTCGAGCAGGGGAAGTGCAAATTATGTCTGCCGGAACTGGTATAACACATTCGGAGTACAACAAATCAGATTCCGAAGCCGTTAATTTTCTGCAAATCTGGGTGCTACCAGAAAAAAAAGGTATCGCACCGAGATATGAACAAAAAGTTTTCCCAAAAGAAGACCGTCAAAACATCTTCCAGCCATTGGTATCCCCCGAACCAAATTCTTGTAGCCTATGGATTAATCAGAACGCTTATTTTTCAATGGTAAACCTAGATATGGACAAATCCGTTAATTACGGAACACATTCAGAAAAAAATGGTGTCTATGTATTCATTATATCTGGAAGTATCCAAGTTCTTTCTACAAAGCTATCAGATAGGGATGGTATGGGCATTACTGATAAACGGGATATATTCTTAGATGCCATCGAAGATTCTCAAATGTTGTTCATGGAAGTCCCCATGAAATGAAACAGAATGCAAAATAAACATAACAAGTCGCTGCACGCGGGCTGCCAAAAGTGGTGCGGCTGGAGCGTAGCGAAAACAGCACCACTTTTGGCAGCCGGTGAGCTTAGTCGTTAGGCAACTCTAGTGGGTCATATCCACCAATGAAGCCTCCACGGGCTTACGCCCGTGGTATCCTTCATTTCTTCGGCGCAATCCGCCGAAGCACCCTCCTTCGCTCTCCGAGCTTCGGAGGGTCCCCCTTAGGCATTCATCCATGGACTTACGTCCATGGTCTTCTGCGAAGGCGGATAAAAACCGGTTTGATTTTCCCTCGTCCTGGCTGATTCTACTATTCGTGATCGATTTCTTGGATTTTTACTGGTCCAGATTCCATTGGCCTGCCTTCAACTTTGCCGACAGCTTTATCACAGTGGGAGCGATCTTAAGTCTCTACCGTCTCATCACGGCAAAAGGCGGAGACCCTTTTGCACGAGCCGCGGATTAAACTCTCGTCCGGTCCGGCCCCCCCACCTTCCTATTTTGAAATGCAGAGCTTTATTCTACTCAGATAGAGCCGGTGGGCGAGCAGCGATATATTGTTGACGCTGGCTTACGATTTGCCGCCAGCCAAACACGGCCTGGTGCTCGGTGAAAATATAATATATACCGGTGTGAACATTTCCCGAGGACTACGACAAGTGCGCGCTGCCCTCATCAAGACTAACCCGAGCTAGGCAAGCATCTGCAAACTCGTGCACCATAGAGGAGGCAATATGGCAATCCGACTCATTGTAACGATCACCGCGGCTCCGGGAAAGGGCTCCGAGCTGGCACAAGCCTATCCGGCTCGCTGCGCAGAGATCATGAAAGAGCCCGGCTGCGAACAGTTCGAGGCCTTCCAGAGCATCGTGAACCCCGACAAGCTACTGCTGCTGGAACGCTGGACCGACCAGGCGGCATTGGACGAGCACGCAAAATTGAACAGCACTCGTCCTCCACTGCTGCCAGAGCTGCGCGCCGGGAGGAGTGAGCGCGAAGACTACGAGTACAACCGGACCCGTTAGCCCACGCCTGAGCAAAAGCGACTGCTTATTACATTTGGCTTCAGTTTCTAAAGGGCACGCTGGTGGGAGTAAGAGATCTCCTCACCGGTGATGAATTCCAGAAGCGCTGCCGTTCCCTCCTCGGTTGCCCTCCTGGCCCTATTGATAGCGGGCGCAATCTCCTCCGGCTTTTCGACCCGCTAAGCGTATCCTCCCAGGGCACGAGCCATCTCAAGACTTCCTCAACACCACAACAGTTGATCCCCAACCGCCAGATTCCGAAGGGGCATCTTTAAACGACAAAACCAGAGGATGCCTTTCCAGGAGCGAGCGGACGATCCGGCGCTGGACACCTTTGCCGCGGCCATGAATGAGCCGAATTTCATAAATCCCTGCAAGCCTGCACTGCTCGAGGTACTCCTCCACCACGCTCGGAATGTCCTTTGGAGAGAATGCGTGAAGATCAATCGAATCCTCGATGGGAACGACAACGGGCTGGCTAAAGGGCGAATCCATCTCAGGCTCGTCGGAAAATTTCTCTGATTGGTCTTTCTTCTCACGACTCATATCAAGTTATATCGACCACGGGGTTACCTTATAATCAACTCTTCCTTAAAAAGGTGGCGGCATTAAGAGGTCAACTCCTGCGATGGCAAAGTCAGGCCCTTCTCCTGGAGTCAGAAAATGCCTGGGACCCATCTCTTCACAGCGGCCATATAATCAAGATACGGCTGACCAAAGAGGCCGATCAGCCGATGCTCATCCTGTAGAACACGATAGTGGAACCAGACCATGGAGGCAACGGTAATCAACCCCGCTAATAGGGAATTCATGGTCAGGGTCAGACCGATCAAGAAGACGATGTGTCCAAGGTACATCGGGTTCCGTGTAAAGGAATAGAGACCAGAGGTTAGCAGTCGCTCCGGCGGTTTATCAATCCCAGGTCCACCGCCCGCACGGCTGATTCTGTAGTTCCCGCACAAGCGGTATTGTAGATAACCCCAGAGCATCAGAAACAAAAAGAGCGGTTGGAGGCGGAGGCTTCCGCCGCCCAAGAACAGCTCCCAGGCGAGCGTAATGACCGGATAGAGGATAAAGGTCCGTACCGGAGTCCGTCTTAGAAATTTTAAGGGGCCGTTTTGGAGTAGCTTCATGGAAGGCCTTGCCCACCGGTGACGCAACAAATATCCGTTTAGAGTTCCGGTGTCAACGCACTCTCCCTTTTGGCATCAGGTAAAATATGCTATGCGTCCTCGTACTCTCAAACGAAGGGAGGGTCTCCCATCGCAACCCGTGAGAAGAAGGTCTCTTTTTTCAATGCCCGTGGTGACAGGCTAAGCGGCATTCTGCACATCCCTGCAGAGGCGGGGATCAGACCGTCTGTCATTCTGTGCCATGGGATGGAATCCAACAAGGAGAGCGAAAAGCTGATTTCCCTCAGTCGCTCTTTGAGCAAGAGAGGTTTGCTCGCCCTTCGATTTGATTTCTTTTGCGCCGGGGAATCTTCCGGGCAGTTCGAGCAAATCACATACAGCGCTGAGGTGGAAGACCTAAGGGCAGCCTTTGATCTCTTGCAGCGATACCCGGTCGGGAAAATGGGGATCATCGGATCCAGCATGGGAGGGTCGGTGGCCCTTCTCTTTGCCAGCCAGGAGAAAAGAGTTGCTTCCCTCGTGACCCTGGCGGCCCCGGCACACCCAGAAAAGATAACGGATCGGCTATTATCCCCAGAGGAGATTCGGTGCTGGCAACAAACGGGGTTTATCACCTATCATGGCCGGAGGATTAACAACTCGTTTCTCGATGACCTGCAAAAAATTAATATCCCTCGAGCTGCCGAACAAATCTCCTGCCCCGCCCTCTTCATCCATGGAGATGCAGATGCTACGGTACCTGTAGAAGATGCGTACGAGCTCTACGCCCGTGTATCAAGCCCCAAGAGAATCTGTATCCTGGAGGGGGCCGACCATCGGTTCTCAAACCCCAAAGATGTCGGCAGGGTATTGAGCGAGTCGCTGGATTGGATGATACAGCACCTCTGCGACAGGCCAACGTGATGGGGGGGGTTTTGAAAAGTCCTTTCCCGGGAATGACCCTGTTTCTGTGCGCCTTGATTTTTACTCTTGGCGCTTGCGACCGGAATCTCCAAACGGCAAAGGGGGTCGTAGAAGAGTTTGTTGACCAGCACTACATATACATTGACCTAAAGGTGGCAAAGCAGTACTGCGTTGGCCTTGCCCTCCACAAGATCAACGAAGAGATCCGTTTAACCGCCGGGCATGTTATTGATGCGTCGACCCGCAAACCCAAGATCTACTATCGGTTACTCGAAAGGAAGGAAGAAGAACAGCGAGCTTCATTCCTATACGAGGGGACGATACGTGCACAGGACGCCCCCGAGTTCACCCGACGCTGGCTAATTATCGCACGAAAAGAAGATGGGCAGTGGCGTGTCTCTAACTTTACGGAGTACTAGAACTGGCATGCGAAGAGGAGAAGGGGGAGGAAGATTGTTCGGAGGACTAAGCAGATACAAGCCCTCCTCCAAAGATGATCCAAGAGCAACCTTCATTCCATGAGGCCTCACAATTTGGTACCCAACCTTAGCCATTGCTGGAAAAGTCTCTAAGGACAAAAGGAGTCTCTCATGATAGAACTTTACCACAACGACATGTCGACGTGCTCGCAGAAGGTACGCTTTGCCTTGGCCGAGAAGGAACTCAACTGGACAGGGCATCATCTCAACCTGAGAGCACGAGACCATCAAAGGCCAGAGTACGTTAAACTCAATCCGAACGCTGTCGTTCCGACGCTAGTTGATAATGGAAAGGTCATCATTGAATCAACGGTCATCAACGAATACCTGGCCGATGCGTACCCCGAGCATCCACTGCGTCCAGCTGATCCTCACGCATGCGTCCGTATGCGTCTCTGGACGAAACAACTCGACGAAGGCATCCACACTGCAACGGGCACATTGAGCACCGGTATAGCCTTCCGCTACCAGAAGCTTGCGCTACCGGCGGAGGAACTTGACGCCCTGATCAACAACGTCCCTGACCCTGCCAAGCGCGAGCGGACTCGTGAAGACATAATCAAAGGCGTAGACTCTCGATATTTCGTTGATGCGGTCAGGAGATTCTACAAGCTCTTAGGGGATTTTGAAACAGCGTTGGCTGATAATCCGTGGCTCGCCGGGAATGAATTTTCATTGGCGGACATAGCCTACGCACCGTACATGGTTCGTCTCGAACATCTTCAGATACAAATACTATGGGAAAAGCGGCCACACGTAGCCACTTGGTTCGCACATTTGAAAAAGCGAACCGGTTTTAAGTTGGCTTTAACCGAACGGCTCGACTCGTCCTATCTGACTCTGATGGAGGAGAAGGGCAAAGAAGTCCAGCCAAAAATAAGGGCCCTTTTGGCTTAGCTTGTTTAACGGTGATAATCGCGAACCTACCTCTAGAGGCTGTTCAGGAACGAATTCGTGGCATGGCTGATCGTGAAGGAACCGAAGAGATAGATGATAGTCTTCTGATTTCTGAGAACTTCCAAGACGATATGCTGCACTTCGTCCAGTACCCTGCCCGAGATCACAGCACCCGCGCCTTTCCGACTTTGCTGCTTTCCTGCGGATGAGTTCACAATTCGATCTTATCACTATCTACCACTTATAGTCGACCTGGTCCATTTGGTCTATTGGGTCCGGTTCGTCTATCTACAAGGTGAGAAAGTGTCCCTGATCACTGTCTTCTCCATAGATCTTCCGCCGCGCATTCTCACGCACCGTGACTTGATAGACTACCCCCTCATATTCAAGCGGCGGCCGACTCATATTGGAGTCCACTAAAGCAAAACTATAATTAAAAAGATCGGCTCAACCTATAAGTACCATCTAACTAAACTGAGGCGCCAGGTCCTGCTCGCAGGGCTGAAGCTCAAACAGCTCGTCCTCGTACCTCAACTCGCATCTGAGGTCTCTGCATGACACAAAATATTTTGCCAGTTCCAGCACAGAACTTATCCTAAATCCTGCACCAAATGTCATGAGAAGTGCATCTAGAGCCGATTTTGTGAGGTCAAGCTTGACTTCAGTTGCTTCCAGTGAAAGCTACCTTATAGGTAGGGTTCACTAGCGTGAAAAAAGGACCTCGAAACTCACCATTTCCTTTTGACATAATAGATTTTAATCTGATACTCTCCTCCGAAAACAAGAGATGGTCGGCCAGTTTGTCATTCCGAATCGCATGAAACCTGAACGACGCGTACTGGATATCTTTTCGGCTATCCTAGAGGAGCACAAAATTCATCTACGCCTAGTATGAAAGAGGGTAACCTATGGATGACATGACTCGGGATTTTTACTCCCGCCTGGAGAAAGAACAGACCAAGGCGTTGTGGCAAATAATTCCTGCTGAAAAGCCAGGGGAGCGGCGAGAGCCCCAGCCACAAGCTAAACCCTACCTCTGGAAATGGGAACGTATTTACCCGTTACTGGAAGAAGCAGTCAGCGTTGTTAAAGTGGACCGCGCGAGCGAAAGACGTGTGTTGTGTTTGGCCAATCCAGGATTGACCAGAGGCACGACTCACACACTAAATGGCTGCCTGCAGATACTCTGTCCGGGAGAGAGCGCCCCCACCCATCGTCACAGCGTCGCGGCCATCCGCTTTATCATTAAAGGGAACGGGGCCTGTACGATAGTGGATGGAGAAAAGATCCCGATGAAGGAAGGGGATCTTATCCTCACCCCAGCGATGATGTGGCATGACCACAGCAATGAAACAACCGGGCCGGTAGTTTGGTTCGACGGCCTTGATTCGCCATTTGTCGAATTGCTCAATCTTTCATTTTTCGATTCGTACCCGGAGGAAAAGCAGCCGATCACCAAACCCGATGCCTATACAACCGAAAAACTAACCATGGCAGGATTACGTCCGCCCGGAATAAGACCAGAGGCTAACTTTGGCCTTCCCTTTATCTACCGCTGGGAGGATACATCTCAGGCCTTAACCAGGATGGCAGCCCTTGAAGGAGAAGGGGATCCTCATGACGGCGTGATTCTTGATTATATCAATCCGATCACCGGTGGACCTACCCTACCTTCTTTAGGCTGCCAGATTCAATTGTTGCGACCCGGTGAAGAGACCAAAGTCCACCGGCACACGAGTTCTGCTGTCTACCACGTGTTTAGGGGCAGCGGATATTCTATGGTGAACGATGAGCGGATAGAATGGACCCAAGGCGATACCTTCGCATTGCCACCCTGGGCCTGGCACCGGTTTGGTAATCCAACCTCCAAAGAAGCTATTCTCTTTTCGATAAACGACAAGCCCATCCTGGAACCACATGGGCTATATCGGGAGGAGACTAAAGAGTAGCTTGCCAGTAACACCATTAATAAGATCTCGACCCTATGTCAGCGTACTAAGGAGGCACGTTTATGAAAGGACATCTTTTGGCATATCTCTATAGAGGTACAAGTTTGGGTATTCTGTTGGTTGGTTTGCAGATCTTCCTGGAGACTATCCCTGTTCGTGCTGCTGAGGCAAAACCGCCTTGGCAGGTGGAATGGGAAAAGACCATGGCGGCGGCCGAAAAAGAGGGGAAGGTCATGGTCTATGTGGGAGGGGGAGAGTATCGCAAGACCATTGAGCAATTCCAAAAAGCCTACCCCAAAATAAAACTCGTGACATTTGCAGTCGCAAGGGGACCAGCGATTGCGAAAAGATTAATGGCGGAGCGCAGAGCCGAGAAGTACGTGGCGGACGTCTACATGACAGGGCTCGGTACTCATATTCAGGTATTATACCCGGGAAAGGCGCATGCACCATTACGCCCTTCTCTCATTTTACCTGAGGTTAAAGATGAGTCGAAGTGGCTAGGGGGTAATCACCTTTATATTTATCCTGAAGAAGGATTCTCTTTTGTGTTCGAAGCAACTGTGAGGCATCCTATTTTTTATAATACGAATTTGGTCAAGCCCGACGAGGTTACCTCGTGGTCGGATCTTCTTAACCCGAAGTGGAAGGGAAAAATTGTGAGCTACGATCCTAAAATACCGGGGACCGCCGCCCCTATTCTTTGGTATCACTATAAGAATCCTTCTTTGGGACCTGAGTTTATAGGAAAATTTTATGCCGGGATGGAAGTTACCCTTAGCCGGAATTATCGCCAATTAACCGACTGGCTGGCCACTGGTAAGGCAGCTATTTGTCTATCTTGTGGCCGTGCGGCAAGAAAAGCTATAAAACAGGGCCTTCCGGTTGCCAGAATAAATCACTTCATGAAGGAAGGATCCACTCTAACCTATGGTCAGGGAATTATCAGCTTAATTGACCGTCGGCCTCACCCTAACGCAGCCAAGGTCTTTGTCAACTGGTTATTATCCCGCAAGGGGCAGATGACTCTTCAGGAGATAACCGCTCGGAGCGGGAACCCTAGGAATTCCTTACGAACTGATATCTCCAAAGACACGGTCCCACGGGAAGACTTGCCAAAGAAGGGAGTAAGGTATTTCAAGGAGGGTCTCAAGTCAGCCCAAGAGAGAAGGGAAGCCGTTAAAATTTTAAAGAAAGTGATGAAAAAGTAGCAAATTTGCCAAAAAAAACGAAACGAAAGTAGGCCAGGAAAAAGCAAGCCACCACCGAGAACAAGGAGGGTTGATCTATGCTTTCCAGAGAGGAAAATGAGCTTCTCACCAGAGTAGGGCCGGGTACTCCTATGGGAGAGCTGTTCAGGCGCTATTGGATTCCGGCTCTACTATCCGAGGAGATCCCTGCACCAGACTGTCCTCCCGTGAGGGTCAGGCTCCTGGGTGAAGACTTGGTTGCCTTTCGTGACTCTCAGGGGAGGATAGGACTTTTGGGTGAATTTTGCCTTCATAGAAGAGCTTCTCTGTTCTATGGGCGCAATGAGGAATGCGGGTTGAGATGTGCTTACCATGGTTGGAAGTATGATGTAGAGGGGAATGTGTTAGAGACACCCGCAGAGCCTCCAGAAAGTAATTTGAAACATAAGGTCCACCAGACGGCCTATCCCTGCAGAGAGGCATCCGGAGTCGTCTTCACCTACATGGGACCCAAGGAGAAGATTCCTCTCCTCCCAAATTTCGAGTGGCTGACGGTTCTTCCGGATCATGTGGGAGCGGCAAAGTTCTTCATAGAGTGTAATTATCTGCAGGCCCTGGAAGGGGACTGTGACACATCTCATGTGGGTATTTTGCACCTGGGCAACCCTGTAAAAAGTGGTGGAGGAGATATAGCTCAGATTGGAGCGCAGGATAGGGCCCCGTTCTTCGAGAACGAGGAAACATGGTGTGGCATCAGATCCTCTGCTATCAGGAAGGTGTCGCCAGATACAAAGAGCGTTGATGTTTTCGCCTTTGCCATGCCTTTTACAGCGTGTGTTCCAGCCGGGAAAAAGATAAACGGGAAACTCGACGGCTACTTAATCGTCTACCAAACCCCTTCCGACGACTACCACACCACGAGGTATAACTTCCGTTTCCAGAGGAGCGAGCCGATATCTCAGGAAGCTATTACGTCCGAAAAGGCTCAGGTGGGACCTGATTACAAGCTGATTGCTAATCGACGCAATGAGTATCTTCAGGACAGGGAGAAGCAGAGGACCACTGACTCCGTAGGGATCGAGGGCTTCGCCACTCAGGATGCGTGTGTAACGGAAAGCATGGGGCCCATCGCTGACCGAACACGTGAGCATCTTGGAACTAGCGATGCCTATGTGATAGCCATCCGCAAATTTTTGATCAAAGCCGTGCAAGACTTTCGGAAGGGAAAAGAGCCTCCCGGTTTGGTTTGGGACCCCGCCAAGAATGACTTCTCCATTGTAAGCTGCAATTCCACTCGCCTTCCACTATCAGCGCCTTCCAAGGAGGCCGAAGCGAGGACGTAAAGGGGAAAGAATATTTCAGCAAGTCCCAAAGAGAGATCACGGGACGCGGACATGATGTGCGACCGCCACGACTTCCAGCTAGTTCAGAAGGCAGGGCATATGGCCCGCGGTCCCGGCATCTCCTGATTGAACGAGCATTATATACTCACACTCGTCTCCCGCCACACAGATGACATCGCAAACAGCGTGATAGGGATAAGCGCGCGGCGGCTACACATTGCAATAATCTCTCTCAGGTATGAACAGTTTACGTAGACCCGAAAACCTGACTGATTCAAAATTTATTTTTGCCAGAAAATTTCACTATGACTGATTTAAAAACCGGCCGGACCGGCATAACCTCCCGAGCATGGGGAATCCCCCTGGATCGAGGACTCCTTTTCATGGTCCTGCTTATCGGCTCGCTTGGGTTTTATATTGTTTACCCTTTGGTTCTCATTCTCATCAACAGCTTCAATATAGCTACTATTGCCGAACCCCCCGTCTACGGTCTTCAGGCCTGGCAGGAAGCTTTTGGTGATGATGCGGTATGGGAGTCTTTGTGGAATACCATCAAGGTCGCCGTGGCCTTGCAAGTCGTTTCCTTTCCGATTGGTGTATATATCGCCTGGTTGCTTGGCCGGACCAATATCCCCTTTCGTCACGGTTTTGAGTTTCTGTTCTGGATCTCCTTTTTGTTCCCCAATCTCGCGACGACTTTCGGATGGCTGTTGCTCTTGGATCCGAACACGGGGCTTATCAATATATGGCTCAGAAACCTACCCCTTTTAGGCAACCTGTCATTCAATATCTACTCTTTCTGGGGCATTATCTGGGCCCATCTTATGGCAAATGCGATTTCCGCAAAAGTGATGCTTCTGACCCCGGCATTTCGCAGGATGGATGCCTCCATGGAAGAGGCAAGTCAAATGTCGGGTGCAGGCACCCTGCTTACGATGATTCGGATTACTATACCCATAATGACCCCTGTCATTGTTGTGGTTCTCTTGTTGGGCGTGATTCGCTCGTTTGCCTATTTCGAAACCGAGTTGCTCTTGGGGATCCCCTGGGGTTTCTATGTCTTCTCCACGATGATCGTAGACCTGGCAAGCCAGGAACCACCTCTCGTCAACCAAGCAGCAGCGCTCGGAAGTGTCATCTTGGTTTTTCTTGCCTTCTTCATAGCTTTTCAAAGAAGGCTAATCGCCGGGAGACAATTCACAACGGTGACCGGCCGGTTCAAGCCCAAGATAATCGATCTCGGGGTTTGGAAGCTTCCGGCCACGGTTTTTGTCGCCATAGTGGTATTTCTGCTGGTGGTCGTTCCCATTCTAAGTGTTTTCGCCGGGAGCTTCATGGTTCGGTTCGGGTATTTCAATTTACCAAAGACCTGGACCTTGGAATACTGGCAGGTGGCCCTCAATGATCCGAGTTTATTGGCCGCGTTCAAGAACACCCTATTCATTGCGGGGAGTGCCGCGCTGGTGGGTCCCTTGCTCTTCTCTTTGGTTGCCTATGTTCTTGTGCGCACGAAACTTCCCGGGCGAGCTATTCTGGATTCCATCTGCTGGCTTCCAGCGGCCATTCCAGGTGTGCTCTCCGGACTTGGGCTCCTGTGGCTGTTCCTAGGCACTCCGGTCTTTCGGCCTTTCTATGGCACTCTTCTCCTCTTGGTCATAGCCTCAATCCTGGGAGGAGTGACCATCTCCACGCAGTTACTAAAGGCCAACTTTATTCAGTTAGGCAAGGACCTCGAAGAGGCATCCCTTATGTCGGGGGCGGGATTCTGGAGAACCTATTTTAGAATTGTGCTTCCTCTGATGGCACAGTCCCTGGTCATAGTCGGGGTCTTAAAATTTATGTTTGCCGCTCAAAATGCATCCGCTATCATCCTCCTCGCTACCTCGGAGTCCCAGACACTTGCCTTACTAGCCTTGGACCAGATCGGTGAGGGGCTCCAGGAAATTGGGAGTATCACTGTGATATTTATTATCTTAATGACCCTTGGGGTAGCCATTATGGGTAGGTTCTTCGGGCTCAACGTGGGGATCCGGGAAGACTAGTGATTCCGCTGAAAAAGGTTTTTCATGCTTCGGCCCTTCGGCTGGGCTCAGGACAGGCAGGCTCAGCAGGAACGAAAAATCGTCAATGTTTTCATCCTCGCCTTCCATGGCCTAAATCACCCCTCCTCTACCATCTCTGCGTTCAGTAATACGCCGCAAGACGGGCAGTAAATTTTTTCAAGCAGATAGTGGCCAAGCAAATCGACCATGAGAGGCCCGGCCTTGGTCGGTGGAAAAGTTCTTCTCTTACAGGCCTTCCTCCAATCCTCCCCTACCTGACAAAGCACTTGGTTACACCTTGTGCAGCGAACCCAATTTTTGCCTGCGTCAGCAAAGGCCTCTAGATTCTCCCGGAATGGGTAGCTCATTATTCCTCTTTGAGTTCCTTTTCCCGAAGATCGGTCCTTAGCAGCCGAGTTGCGTCCAGATCCAATTCATGACTTTTTCCGTCAATCACGACACCATAGACATCATGAGCGGCCTCTGCCGACACGAGTCCCTTGATGACATCAACCCGCACCAATTCTGGTTCCCTTTCCAACGGATCACCGAATCCTCCGCCGTTTGCAACTCTCATATAAAGGATATCATCTTTCTTCAGTTCGAAATCACAGTAGGGCAATAACCTCGCTTGACCACCGAGTTCCGCCATATTTACCGGGGATTTGTTCTGCCTTATTAAATCCCCCACCTTGGTCTGTTCCAATAGGACCACCACGCTCGGAGCGCCTGGGTAACCACCAAAAATCCCGTGACCTGAGTTTTTGAGTCCGGCCACACCATAAGCTACCCCTTGGATCTTCTCTTCGGGCGCATCATGGATGGTATGAGCTGTTTCAGCCCCCAGCCCCCCCCGAAACTTACCTGCCCCGGCGGCATCCCTAGCATGCCGCCGGAATAAATATAGAATCGGAAAGTTTTGCTCGAACCACTCAACATTAGGACAGCTCATGGAGCTTCCCCCGGAATCTGTTCCATCCCGAGTGGACCTGGCACCGCTGCCATCGAGCGCCCCGTGCGCCAAGTTGAAGACACAGTACCTACCATACTGGTTGAGCCCTGAATGCTTTCCGTTTCGGTGACTTGCACTCGGTGCCACAATCTCCTTCCTCCACTTTTCACTGGTCGCTAACATCTGCATCAGCACCGAACTTGCCACATAGACCACCAGGAAACCGCATGAAGTCGTACTCATGGATACGGGGCCCGGGGGTCGAACATTTACCAGCGTCCCCTCAGGGGCAATGACCTCCATCGGTCGCAGAACTCCGTGGTTCTTGGGAATGTCATAGGCCAACGAGGTAAGCAATGCTGCAAAGCACATCCCCAACGTGGCATGATATGGAAGATTAATCCCTTTATTTGACTGTCCATCAGTTCCCGTCAAGTCAAAGACGAGATGGTCTCCTTCCTTTCGAAGCGTCATATTTATTTTCCATATGCCGTCCGCCTCAATTGTCCCAATTTGACTCCAGCATCCATCAGGGATCTCGGCTATTCTCCTTCTTAAAATCGACTCGGAATAGCAAATCATCTCTTCGGATACGGCGTCCACCAATTCCAGCCCGTACCGCTCGTACATCTCCTGCATCCTAGACTTGGCAACATTGTTGGCCGCTATCTCACACTTGAGATCCAGCCCCACCATCCCCGGCTGCCGTGTCATGTTGGTAATCATGTCAAACACATCTCTTCTAAGAATTCCCCGCTCCACCAGCTTGATCCCAGGGATCCTGAGCCCCTCCTGGAAAACATCCTTCGCCTCTGGTGAGTCACCTCCAGGTGACATGGCCCCAATGTCATTCACGTGAACAAAGGTCGCGCTCCAACCCACCAGTCGATCCTTATAATGTATGGGAGATATCGCGTAGATATCCGACTGGTGAATCGCCGCAAGATAGGGATCGTTAAGCAGAAAAATATCATCGGGGAAAATTTCGTCCTTTCCAAATCGCTCAATAATTCTCTTTACGGCGAACCCTGCACACGCCACATGTTGACCGAATGTCTCGCCTGCAGACAGGATGTCTCCATCGGACCTGTAAATCGCCGCCATATAGTCATGCTGCTGAGTCGTATTAACAGTTCCCCCTGTTCGCTCCAGGGTAATCCCCATCTCCTTTGTAATCTGGTAGAGCCTGTGGGACAGGATCTCGAATGTGATTGGATCGACAGCTCTGTTTTGCGGATTCATGGGACCTGCCCTACCTTCCGATAGAGATCCTAACATTGCGAAATTCATCCATGACAAGACGATCCATAGGGTTTACGACAATGGTCGTCACCGGGGTTTCAACGATTGCCGGACCTAAGAGTTCGGTCCCCGGTGTCATCCGCTCAAAATCATAGATCCAGGTTGCCACAAAATCTCCGCTCTCCTCAAAGTAAACATCCCTTCCACCTTTCAGCGCATGGTCGGGGTCTTTCTTTTCGAGCGGGTATTTTTTTATATTGGGCTTGTCTATTTCGCCGATTGCCGTCACTCGAAAGTTCACGATCTCCTTTCCGGCCTCACGATACCCTGATCCCTTTCCATAGGTCTGCTCATACAGGTCGTCAAAGCGGTAATATATCTCTTCCATCCCATTTTCTGTAATCTCTGAAACTCCATCAGGAAGAGAAACGTTGAGCTCGTGGACCTGATAGCGATACCGCATATCCACGCTTCTTACAATTCTGATATCTTCATTTCTAAATCCCGCTGAGCGAAGGTCCTCAAACGCCATATTTGCGAGCATCGAAAAGTTAACATTGATTCGCTTTGCATCGGCCGGAACAACAAGGCGCTCGGACTTTCCGTACTCATAGACGACATCCGAGCAGACAAGTCCCGTAGCCCCGTGAACCGACGCGGTCAGAGGGATTACGACCTGCTTTACGCCCAGTTCGGCGGCGTATCTTCCGGCATGGACTGCCCCGGCACCACCATAGGCAAGAAGGGTAAACTCCCTGGGGTCGTAGCCCCTTTCCACGGTGGCCTTCCTGATGAGATCACTCATATGTGAATTGGCGATTCGATAAATGCCGCTGGCGGTCTCTACGATACTCAATCCCAAAGGCCTGGCAATTTTCTCCTCCAGGGCCCTAATGGCCCTATCTTTATGGAGCTTCATCCTCCCGCCCAAAAAATAATCTGCATTGAGGTAACCTAGAATGAGATCGGCGTCCGAGACAGTGGGGTGAGTTCCCCCAAGCCCATAACAAACCGGTCCCGGTCTAGCGCCAGCACCGTCAGGCCCGACTTTTAAAAGGCCTGTCTCCGGATCGATCCAAGTGAGGCTTCCTCCTCCTGCGCCAATTGACTCCACCCAAATCTTTGTGGAAAACATTTGGTACTGAAAGATAACTGGGTTGTAATGTTTCTCGATATTTCCATTACGGATGACACTGACCTTGAACGTTGTCCCGCCCATATCCGTAGCGAGAATGTTCGGCATCCCGATCAGCTTCCCCAAGAACTGGCTTCCCACTACCCCGGATGCTGGTCCAGACTCGATGGTGCCAACTGCATTCTTACAGGTAGCCTCTATGCCCAACACTCCTCCATAGGCCTGCATTACTAAAGGTCCCTTTCCGAGCCCTTTCTCCTGCAGCACTCTACGAAGCTGCTCCAGGTACCCAGAAATCCTCGGGCCAATATAAGCATTGAAAGCCGTTGTGGCTGTTCGCTCATACTCGCCCACGAAAGGAGCCACTCGACTCGAAAGACTTATAAAGATGGCGGGAAATTTTTTACTCAAGATCTCTTCCAGGGCTTTTTCATGTGTATCGTTCGACAACGACCAGAGGAGACACACAGCAATCGATTCGACCCCTCTCGCAACAAGCCTCTCGATGACCTCCTCAGCCTCAGCAGTATCGAGCTCTATAAGAACTGAACCCTTGTAATCTATGCGCTCGCTTACCTCTTCTATAAGTTCCCTTGGAACAATGGGCAGGGGCTTATTTTGTGCCGAGGCGCGGAATGCCTCTGCTTCCGTAAGACCCTCCGTGGTCCTTCCTCGCATCATCAGTAGCGTATCAGCAAAACCTTTTGTTGTAATAAGGCCTGTCTTCGCCCCCGAGCGGGTGATGAGGGTATTTTCGCCGATGGTACAGGCGTGAAAGAAAAGTCTCGTCGAACGAAGCAGTCGATCCTCGCTCTGTAAGTTAAGATTCAAAGCCGCGTCCCGCACCGCATCGACAGCACCCAGTGCCAAGTTCTCCGGCGTTGAGAGCGCCTTACCCAGCGTCACTCTACCCTCCTCATTCATTGCAACGCAGTCAGTAAAGGTTCCCCCGATGTCTACTCCAACGATATATTCCATTGTTTAGCCTTGGCGTGAAGGTTCCCGCTATGTTCTTGCTGGCTGCAAGAATAGATGACCTGTTACCGACGAGAGAGATGCTTTTCCATAGTCGGACCTACAGGATGGAGGGCGTGCCGGGAGAGAGCCTGCCTATCAAATTATATCGACCACGAGGTTTGAAACCTCCGGGTCGACAAAAGGGAAAAGCTAACACTTCTCCCCACTGTGGAGTAATGAACCGCGCCTTCACGAGGGAAACCCCATCGAAAATGTGTCCCCGGCAAGCCGCGGGGTGACTTAATAATCAGCAAGAAGCAATTGAATAGTATCCACGCAATTTAAGCTGACCGCTTCGTGAAGAACTGGTCCATACGGCTCTCTACTCCCTCCTCTGCCAGTGCCTTCTCGAACCATTCTCTCACCTCAGGATCCTCGTCTTCATATTCAATCTGGTGGCCTCCTTCCCGACGGTCCTTCAGCATCTCTTCAGTCTGCGCCACCGGGAAGTAGTTCTTTTCGCTCCCCCACCTAAGGGCTAGATATCGGACCGGGATCTTCCCAACGTTGAAGTGCTGGTGCCACCACATCTCCGGAGGGACCACAACGCTCCCCGGTTTCCAGTCGAAGCGGTGTTTCTTGCCACCTTCAGGCCACATTAGGGTGTAACCTTTTCCGTTGAGAATGGTTACGTGCGCGCCTGGACCGTGGCGGTGCGCCTTCTTATAGGTCCCAACTGAGAACTCCGAACTGTGAGCGGCCATCGTGTTATCGGATAGTTCAAAGTTGACGTTGGTACCCCCGCCCCCCCTCTCTTTCCATTCCTGCAGCCTGAAATTTATGACATCGGGGATAAAGTTGCTTTCCCATACCCTCCCTACATACATCTTGCCCTCGGCACTAAAATAATCAGCCCTCGGTTGATAGCGGTCCTTAAAAACAAAAGGATTGTTAAAGACGAAATCCAGATTATGATAGAGATTCATCACCAGCGGAGCGGAGGTTACGCCCAGTAACCGAACCGGAGCATCCCCCTGCCCGTTGTGCAGCTGGTGCCAAGCGTTAAGAGGCGGCGCAAACAAACTTCCCTCTTGCCACTCGAAGGTATGCTTAGGTGAACCGTCCACCCACACGGTGGTAGCGCCTCGACCCTTAAGAATAAAGATCATCTCTTCGTATATGTGACGCTCGGGCTTTAGATTCTTTCCCGGCGGGATCTCACAAACATACGCGTCGTTGCTTTCACCTGCACCGATAAGGGTGATTATAGCGCCATCCCCACCCTTTTGCTCCCAAGGCTCGAGCTTGAGCGAGTTCACATCATCGACAAAGTAGCCCTCGATGACGGGAATCCTCTGGGACAAAACCCATTCCTTGTAAAAATTGCGCTTCTTGACGGCTTCAATGGCTTTTGAGCTCATGACCACAGATTGCTCCTTCCATCATTATTTAGCCTTATGTGGGACTAATTATTTCGCCCAATCTTAAATGATAAGGCTAGTCTTATAGGAATCTATGGAATGAATGTCAATAGGATTAACCCGGGATCACTGAGAGAAGGGGGATCCTCTATGACATACCTGCTCTAAACCCCGATCCGAAATTCATCAGTGCTAGAAATCCTCCCTGATGAGCATCACGCCGCAAGAAAGACCTGATTGTAGCGCGAACCAGCAACTCACCTCCAGTATAGTTGCAGAACGAAGATCAAAATGTCCGTAACTGCTGCCATAGGGTGCTCAACACCGCGAATGCCTCGATTATTTTTTCGGATCGGGGTAAACAATTGCTACCTACTCCTTGAGAACGGGACAGACTGTTCAAGAGCGAATTCGTGACATGGTCGATCGCGAAGGAACCGATGAGCCCTTATCTCGTACCACAGAATTCTCTGCACGTGCCTGCCCGCGCCCTAGCAGGCGGGAGTGCGGGGATAAATGTTCCGGACTTCTCCGGCGGGCTGGGCCCCAAAGCCACCGGCGTAAGTCCGTGGGGCGGTGTTTACTGAAGAATTTAACGACCTGGGTCAGCCTAGCCCATACCGCTATGCGAAAACCAAGTAATAGCATCAAGACAGCTCCGTAAATCAACGGCCGCTGCAGGTCCGCTTTAACGAGCCAGAGGAAATGAACCACGCCCCCGATGGCACTCAAATAGATTAGCCGGTGCAGTTGCTGCCAGCGCCTGCCTCCGAGTCTTTTTATCATACCGCGGGTGGAAGTCAGCGCAAGCGGGATAAGCAGAACGAAGCTTGAAAAGCCAACCGTGATGAAGGGACGCTTGATGACATCTTTGCCAATCGCCATTATATCAAAAAACTGGTCGAGCCAGATGTAAGTGGTGAAATGCAGACAGATGTAGAAAAAAGCAAAGAGGCCTAACATCCGCCGGAATTTGATCAACCACTGCAAACGAGTGATCTTGCGCAACGGCGACACGCTGAGCGTTATCAGCAGAAACATCAACGTCCACTTGCCGGTGGAACGTGTGATGACCTCGATCGGATTGGCGCCCAGGTTATTCGTAAAGGCGCCCCACCCCAGGTGTCCCAACGGGATAAGGCAAAGGAGAAATATGATAACTTTGATCCAAGTTAAAAATTTCACACTATCTCTGAGTCCATCTAGAAATGGATTTTTAGATCCATTCCCTTATACAAATGCGCAACATGATCCGCGTAGCCGTTAAACATGAGCGTCTTTCGCTTGAAGAATTCCCCGATACGGCGTTCACGCGCCTGGCTCCATCGAGGATGATCCACCTCCGGGTTCACGTTGGAATAAAAACCGTATTCGTTGGGCGCAGCCTTCTCCCAAGCAGTCTTGGGCTGCTTCTCGACAAAACGAATTCGGACGATGGACTTGATGCTCTTGAATCCGTACTTCCA
>Ga0209980_10000460_pt1 | contig 21931 bp, 15 predicted proteins | sample CR02metaG_FD_183611 | JGI IMG/M metagenome (GOLD analysis project Ga0209980, IMG submission 183611) | Deep subsurface microbial communities from Mariana Trench to uncover new lineages of life (NeLLi) - CR02 metaG (SPAdes) (version 2) | ecosystem: Environmental > Aquatic > Marine > Ocean trench...
GTAGGTGTCCTAGGAATTGTTGGGTACCTGTTTTTTCAAGACTCCGTAGAGCGAAGCAGCGTCGGGTTTATCGCACATGTCGGAGCAGATCAGCTTGGCGAGGACATGCGGCAGTTGGGACGACCGACGAGGATCGAAAACAGCCCTTACGTCATAATCCCGCTGCACTCGGATCAAAGGCACGCGTCATCGTATTCGCGTATGTCTCCATATCAAGACAGTGGTCTAGCCCGGAGTTCAATAGCCATCAGTAATATTCTTTTCGTAAATACACAGTCTAACGAAAAACGGTGGTTATTACCAACAAACGAGTTTTTTATTGGGAGAAAAATTGTGATTCGTGAGCGCCGATTAGCCGATAACAAAATCGATGTTAAGGCAATTCTTTATACGATCGTTAAGGCAGATACAAACGGCGACAATAGACAAACCCATGAGGATCAATCGGTGATCGCGCTCTCCCTGCCCAGTGGACAGGAGTACACGGAAATTCTCCAAGAGATTGATGATTTCATGGGGCACGTGGTTCTCGAAGACGACGCAATATTCTTGGTCTATCAGAAACAAGGCGTTGGCTACGCCGCCAACGTATCGTTGCAAGACTTTTCGATTTCCGTTGAAAGCGAGTTGCCAATAGTCGAAGATCGCCCGTAGCATCTGTCGATGTCATAGGTTAGAGGGTGTTGAATCCGTCTTCGACGTCCTCGACGCCGCCCCGCCGACAGCGAGCGGATGTAATCACCAACATTGCGCGGCGCGGCCGGGCCCACCAGAATGATGCTCCCATCACCCCGCAAAGAAACAGGTAACGCACCATGCTCCTCGACGTTCGCACCTACACCCTGAAGCCTGGCGGCCTGAAGGCCCACTTCGAACTTTATCAAAAGTACGGCAAGGCGCCGCAGACCCGCCATCTCGGCCAACCGCTCGCCTATTTGAAAACCGAGACCGGCGATCCCAACGAGTACGTACATATCTGGGTCTACGAAAATGCCGCGGACCGCGAGGCCAAGAGGGCCGCGATGCAGAGCGATCCGGAATGGCTGGAATACACCAAACGCAGCGCCGAGCTTGGCGCGCTGGTCCGGCAGCAAAACAAATTGATGACGCCGGTCGATTTCTTCGACTTCAAAGCGCCGGCGTAACCGGGGGCGCCGGGCGCGAGGCCCTCAGGCGCGGTCCCACTCCGGCGAGAACTCGAAGTCGCAGATGCGCAAGGCCCGCGGCCGCAGGGCGTCGATCGCCGCGACTTCCCCGGCGTCGAGGGCGAAATCGAAGACCTCGAGGTTCTCGCGGATGCGGTCCGCATGGCTCGAGCGGGGAATGGCGGCGACGCCGTCCTGCTGGACGTGCCAGCGCAGCACGACCTGGGCCGGGGTCTTGCCGTGCCGCGCCGCCGCCTCGGAAACCGGACCTTGCACGAACAGCTCCGTGGCGCGCGCGAGCGGGCAATAGGACACCACCGCGAGGCCGTGCTTGCGGCAGGCCGCCATCACCCGGTCCTGGTTCAGAAACGGGTGGTGCTCGACCTGGTTGCAGGCGAGCGGGTGCTCCGACAGCGCGACCGCCGCCTCGACCAGGGCGACGGTGAAGTTCGAGACCCCGATGTTGCGCGCCAGGCCGCGCGCCCGCACCTCGTTGAGCGCTGCGATCGATTCGGCCAACGGCACCGTCGTGGACGGCCAGTGGATCAGCGCGAGGTCGACCCGGTCGACGCCGAGGCGTTCCAGGCTGCCCTCGACCGAGCGCAGCAAGTCGCTCGCCGCGAGGTCCGTGGGCCAGACCTTGGTGGTCAGGAAAATCTCGTCGCGCGGCACCCCGGAAGCGCGCAAGCCCTCGCCGACCGCCGCCTCGTTCTCGTAGGCCGTGGCGGTGTCGATATGCCGGTAGCCGGCCTCGAGGGCACCCGCCACCAGCCGCGTGGCCGCCTCGTCGCGCAGCGTCCATGTGCCCAGCCCGATGGCGGGAATCTGCGCGCCGTTTCCGGTCACATCGTGCATGATCTCTTGGTCCCTATGTCATTGTTTTCGTCTATTCGGCCGGCACCGACTTGGCGCTGGCGCCCATCGTGTAGCGGCTGCGCGGCAGCATGAGGACCGCGAAAAAGATCGCCGCGGCGGCCGCCGACAGCACCAGGAACAAGGTCGAAAAGCCCCCGCGCGCATGAATCCAGGCGATCAGGGGCACGGCGGCGGCGGCGGTGGAAAAGGTCACGACATAGCGCAGCGCGAAGACCCGGCTGCGCCACGCGCTCTTGGTCGCCCGTCCGACCAGCACGTCGTTGATCGGGATCTGGCCGAAGACGACCAGCATGAAGGCGATCGCCACCATCAGGGCGGCCACGCCGGTCAGCTGAACCATGGCAGCGAAGAACACCGCCTGCAGGCCGGCTACGAAGGCAAAGACTACGCGCACCGAATGGCGATCCACCAGATAGCCGACCACCAGTTGGGCGAAGGCGGCGACGGCGAACACGACGAAGGCGTACCCGCCGATCAGGGAGGCGGAGCCGGCGATGTCCCCCAAGCGTTCCTCGAACACCTTGGGCAAGCTGAACGTGGTGCTCTGAAAGATCAAACCGCCGACGGCGGTGGAGAAGAAGATGATCGCGAACAGCCGCACCAAGACGCGGCGTTCGACCGCCGGTGCCGCGGTGGTGGCGGGCGCGGTGGCGGGCGCGGTGGCGGCGTCCGATTTCCGCGCCCGGATGACCAGCACCGAGTAGGCGATCCCGATCAGCACCGAGATCGCACCGGGCAGGACGAAGGCCGAGCGCCAACCGGTCCAGTCGATCAGGAACCCGGTGATCAGGGCAGCGCAGGCCACGCCCAGGTTGCCGAAAATACCGTTGATTGCGAGCGGAACCCCGGTCTTGTCCCGGCCATGCACCACCAGCGCCAGTCCGACCGGATGATAGATCGCCGCGAACACGCCGATGGCGAACAGCCCGAAAGCGATCTGAAGTGGAGTCTCCGCCTGGGCCGCCAGGATCGCGCTCAGGCCGATGCCGAAAAAAAAGATCGCCATCATGCCCTGGCGACTCCATTTGTCGGCGATCCATCCGGCCGGAATCGAGCACACGGCGAAGGCCACGAAGCCGGGCGTGGCATAGGGGATCAGCTCGGCGTAGCTCATATCCCAATCCCGCGCCAAGGTCAGCGCCGCCGCGCTCGCGAACACCAGCAGGAACAGGTGGTCGAGAAAATGACCGACGTTGAGAAACAGGAAATGAACTCGGCTTCGGGTCAAGTTCCGCCTCCAACACCGCGGCAAGGGGGAGATCGGCCCAGGGGAGCCGAGCCCTCTAGGGCGCGCGTGCGGAGAATGCCACAGTCCGCGCCGCGAACGCCAGGGTGGGCGAAACCGTGTCGTGTCTCAGCCAAAAATCGCAAGGTGTGGCTCGGTTCCGGAATGGGTGCGTTGACGGCTCGAGGCGGCGTCAGCGAAGGTCGCTCGATGGCACGGCTTATTTCGACCGTGCCGCCCCCCGTCTCGCCCCGCCGAAGTTCTTGGCGTTGGCATTCACGCGCGGGCCCTTTATCGAACTTGTTCCCGGGTCGAACTGCCCCGGGTGGATTGGCTGGCCGGGTCGGTCGGCGTGGGCTTTGCGCTTTCTGGCTTTCTGCGCCGCATTCGCCTTTGCCCGTTGGCGGGCCTTCGCTTTGGTCATGTCTTCCGCGCCTTTCCTCGCCCTCAGCCAGCACCTATAAACGAAACAGCGAACTCGAGCGCGAAGCCGGACCGTAGGGTCGGCTCGCCCCGTCGCTTCACCGCGTTCGAACCCTGTCGAACAAGACGTCCGCCCCCAACCGGAGTTGGAGGCGGCGCTTTGGCGTGGTTATTCGATAATCGACAGATTCTCGGCGGAAGACTTGCCGTTCTGCCCGGCCTGAAGCTCATAGGAGACCTTCTGCCCTTCGCTCAGCGTACTCAGTCCGGCGCGCTCGACGGCCGAAATGTGGACGAAAGCGTCTTTTGAGCCGTCTTCCGGCTCGATGAATCCGAAACCCTTCGTCGGGTTGAACCACTTCACAGTACCAGTAGGCATAGTTATTTCCTCTAACCTGGGATTTCCCAATTGAATTCGTTCGACAGGGCTGATCGTGCCCCAATACTGCCCGGCTGGCAATAAGCCCGTGCTGCGGGGCGTTCATCCCGCCGATTCGATGTCTGGGCGCGGAGATTGGCCACCCCGAGGTCCCCGGTAGACCCGGTTGGGGGCACCTTGCCGAGATCCCGGAAAAGGGTTCGGAATCGGCCAAAATAGTCGAGAGCGGATTTCCAACGAGATGATTTTGACCGGGGGATTTTCGATGTGGGACGCCGAGGGGGGCACCGAAATACGGCGTGCCCCCGCCCGGTCATCGCGGCCCGTCGTTCAGGCGGCGATCCACCGACACCAAGAAATCTTGGTTAGAGGATGCGGTCCTGGCCGGCTCATTTGGGGTAGGACTCGATCGGAATCATGAGGTGCACATAGGGCGTGTCGGGCCACATGATCCAGGGGCCGCCATTGTGGGGGTCGCGCGAAATACCACTGAGCGCGTCTGGGTTGGGCACCAGGATCATCAGATGCGACCCGAGGCCTTCGACCCAATCCGCGTCGTTGGTCTTTGCGGTGGCAAAGGGATCGGTATTGCTGACCGGCCCGTCACCTTGAAGCATATAGGCGATACCCACCTTCGTGTAGGTCGGCTTGGTCTTGGTCATGAGCGCGTTGAGGAGGTTCAGCCAGGACTCATCGACGCACCATGGATCGTTCGCGCCGTTGTCCGGGATGTCCGGGAGACAGGTATAGCCGTTGCTGCCCTTGCGCAGGACTTTGCCATCCCAATCCATCACCTTGGCATCGCGGGAAAGAGACGCCGGTGCCGCCGATAGGGCGCTTTCTATCTTGTCTTCCGCCGCATTGGCAATTGGGGACAGCAAGAGAAGCGCCAACAACGAAGTCGCGATCTTGTGGAACATGCTCGCCTCCAGCCTTGGCCGTTGATTTTCTCCCGGTGCTGGGCGTAGCCGCGATCGGTTCAACGCCCGCACCATCTGGAGCCCGTTAGCCTACGCTTTGTTTTGCCGGTGCTCACTCGAATTTTCGTGGAGAATCGCGGGCTATCACGACAACTTGATCGCCGTTCCGGCACCACGCCTCCATGCCGCCGGCGCGCCTCCAGGTACGCGGGTGAAATCCGAGCGTACACGAGCGAACGGAGCGCCCCGCGCCGCCGCTGCCCGCGCGCCATCCCATCCGGCACCCACGGCTTGCACCGCCCGGAAAGCCTGCTATCTTCGCGCCGCGCGCCGCGCCGGCACCGGAGAAATGAGCCCGCCCACGCAGCCCGCCGAGGAGACCTCCATGGCCAAGATCAAGGTGGCAAAGCCCCTCGTCGAACTCGACGGTGACGAGATGACCCGGATCATCTGGACGATGATCAAGGACAAGCTGATCGAGCCCTACCTCGACGTCGACCTGAAGTATTACGATCTGTCGATCGAGAAGCGCGACGCCACCGACGACCAGATCACCATCGACGCCGCCAACGCCATCAAGGAATGCGGCGTCGGCGTCAAGTGCGCCACCATCACACCCGACGAGGCCCGGGTCGAGGAATTCGGCCTCAAGAAGATGTGGCGCTCGCCCAACGGCACGATTCGCAACATCCTGGGCGGCACGGTGTTCCGCCAGCCGATCATCATGAAGAACGTGCCGCGCCTGGTGCCGGGCTGGACCCGGCCGATCGTGATCGGCCGTCACGCCTTCGGCGACCAGTACCGCGCGACCGATTTCCTGGTGCCGGGCGCGGGCAAACTGACCATGACCTTCCAGCCCGAAGGCGGCGGCGCGCCGACCAGCTACGAGATCTTCGACTTCCCCGGCGCCGGCGTCGCCATGGGCATGTACAATCTGGACGAGTCGATCCGCGGCTTTGCGCGGGCGTGCTTGAACTACGGGCTGGACCTGGGCTGGCCGGTCTACCTGTCGACCAAGAACACCATCCTCAAGATCTACGACGGCCGCTTCAAGGACCTGTTCCAGGAGATCTTCGACGCCGAGTTCAAGACCCGGTTCGAGGCCAAGGGCATTATCTACGAGCACCGACTGATCGACGACATGGTGGCGGCCGCGCTCAAGTGGTCGGGCGGCTTCCTCTGGGCCTGCAAGAACTACGACGGCGACGTCCAGTCCGACACCGTGGCCCAGGGCTTCGGCTCGCTCGGCCTGATGACTTCGGTGCTCATGACCCCCGACGCCAAGACCATCGAGGCCGAGGCCGCCCACGGCACCGTGACCCGCCACTACCGCCTGCACCAGAAGGGCGAAGCGACCTCGACCAACCCGATCGCCTCGATCTTCGCCTGGACCCGCGGGCTCTACTACCGCGGCACATTCGACGAGACGCCCGAGGTGGTCCGCTTCGCCGAAACCCTCGAGAGGATTTGCGTCGACACCGTGCAGGGCGGCGACATGACCAAGGACCTGGCGCTGCTGATCGGCCCGGATCAAGCCTGGCTGACCACCGAGCAATTCATGGCCAAGCTGGACCACAATCTGGGCCAGACAATGGATTAAATAGATAGGTTGGAAACCATGCGTATTATGTTGAAATCACTGCTAATATTTGGACTGATTATGACCGCAGCCACCGACGAGGCCACCGCCGCCCCGGATCCCGAAAACACGCTCGTCATGGAGCTGGAGCACGGCACGGTGGTGATCGAGATGCTGCCCGAGGTGGCGCCCAAGCACGTCGCCCGGATCAAGGAGCTGACGCGGGAGGGTTTCTACGACGGCATCGTGTTCCACCGGGTCATGGCGGGCTTCATGGCCCAGACCGGCGATCCCACCGGCACCGGGCGCGGCGGCTCGGGCCAGAACATCGACGCCGAGTTTTCGTCCGAGCCCTACCTGCGCGGCACCCTCGGCATGGCCCGCTCGCAGAGCCCGAATAGCGCCGACAGCCAGTTCTTCATCACCCTCGCCCCGGCGCGCTTCCTGGACAACCAGTACACCGTCTGGGGCCGGGTGATCGAGGGCATGGACGCGGTCGACCAGATCAAGCAGGCGCCGGCCGGGAGCCAGAGCGGCACGGTCGAAGATCCGGACAAGATGATCCGCATGCGGGTCAAGGCCGACATCAAGGACTGATTGGTTCGAGCCGGGCGGGGCTGCGCGCCGGCCCCGGAAATTACTGGGGCCTTGCGGTTCGGCCTCGAGCGGCGCCTCGACGCCGAGGGCATCACCATCCCCTTCCCCCAGCGCGTGTTGCATCTCTTCGCAGAGAAGAAGTAACCGCCTCAGCCCCGCTCGATGCGGCACTGATAGCAGTTGTTGGTGGCCGAACGCAGATGCAGGTAGGCGGCCTCGGGGGCCGCGAGCAGATCCCGCGCCACCGCGCCGATCTCGGCCGAGGGCACCACCTGCCCGGTGCCAGTGACGATGCGGTCGTCTTTACCGTAGCCGCGGATCAGCGCCTGCGCCCGGCTCAGGAACAGGGCCGGCACCTCGGCCCCCTCGTCGTGGCGTTCGCAGGGCTCGGCGTGGAGGAAGATCGGGCCGGTTTCGGCATAGGGTTGGGCTTCGGGGAACGGCCGGTGGGCCAGGATCAGGAACGACTCGCCCGCGGCCACATCGCTCAGGCAATGGCGGCAGGGCACGCCCGAGCCGTCCGAGATGTCGCGCTCGGGCGGCTGGGCGTTGGCGTCGGGGCTGCCGGCCTGCAGGGCGCGAACGGTTTTGCGTGGCCAGCGCGATGAATCGTAGTTCAGTCATGATGGCGGCATCCTTTGGCAAGGTTTCGATGCCGCCCAGATACGCCGAACCCGGGCCGCCGTTCCATCCGCTTCTTGCTTTCCGGGAAGCGCGCAGCTCGCGTGTCGAGCTCACGCCGCGGCCAGCTTGGCGAGCGCGGCCTCGACCGCGGCCACCGCATCGGGGGCCTTGGCGCCGTCGGGGCCGCCGGCCTGGGCCAGGTCCGGGCGGCCACCGCCGCCCTTGCCGCCGAGCGCCGCCGCGCCCGCGCGCACCAGATCGACCGCGCTGAACCGCCCGGTCAGGTCCTCGGTCACGCCGACCACCAGGGAGGCCTTGCCGTCGGTCACCGAAACCAGCGTCACGACGCCGCTGCCGATTTGCTTCTTGAGCTCGTCGGCGAGCGGTTTGAGGTCCTTGGCCGGCAGGTCCTCGAACACCCGGGCGGCAAACTTGACGCCGGCGACCTCGAGCGCCTCGGGCGCGGCGGCTGGGCCGGCGCCGCCGGCCGCCAGCTTGCGCCGTGCCGCGCCCAGTTCACGGTCGAGCCGCTTGCGTTCCTCGACCAGCGCGGTCACCCGTTCCGCGAGCTCCGCGGGCGCGGCCTTGAGCGCGGCGGCCGCCTCGGCGAGGCTCGCCTCCTGTCGGGTCACGTGGTCGAGCGCCGCCGCCCCGGCGACCGCTTCGATGCGCCGCACCCCGGACGCGAGCGCGCCCTCGCTCACGATCTTGAAGAAGCCGATGTCGCCGGTGCGGCGCACGTGGGTGCCACCGCAGAGTTCGGTCGAGTAGGCGAGGCCGGCGCGCGCGGCATCGGCGCCGCTCTCGGGGCCGCCCCCGGGGCCGCCCCCGGGGCCTCCCATGGAGACGACCCGCACCTCCTCGCCGTACTTCTCGCCGAACAGCGCCAGCGCGCCCGCATCAATCGCCTCGTCGGGGGTCATGAAATGGGTCTCGACCGCGGCGTTGATCCGAATCCGCTCGTTGACCTCGGCCTCGATGGCGCGCAGGTCCTCGGCGGTGAGCGCCTGGGGCTGGCTGAAGTCGAAGCGCAGGCGGTCGGGGGCCACCAAAGACCCTTTTTGCGTGACGTGCGCCCCCAGGCGCCGGCGCAGGGCCTCGTGCAGCAGGTGAGTCGCGGAGTGATGGACACGCAGGCCCGCCCGGCGCGCGCCGACGACTTTCATCTCGACCGCCTCGCCCGGCTTGATCGTGCCGTGGCTGAGGTCGCCTCTGTGCACGATGAGGTCACCCAGCTTCTTCTGGGTGTCGGTGACGCGGAACTCGGCGCCGCCGGCGGAGAGCATGACGCCGGTGTCGCCGACCTGGCCGCCGGACTCGCCGTAGAACGGGGTCTGGTTGACGATCACCTGGATCTCGTCGCCGGCCGCCGCGGCCTCGACCACGGCCCCGTCCCGGATGATGGCCAGCACCTGGCCCTCGGCGGTCTCGGTGTCGTAGCCCAGGAACTCGGTGGCGCCGAGGGTCTCGCGCAGCTCGAACCACAGCGTCTCGGTCGCCGCCTCGCCGGAGCCGGCCCAGGCGGCGCGCGCGGTCTCGCGCTGGCGCGCCATGGCGGCGTCGAAGCCGGCCTGCTCGACGTCGCGGCCCTGGCCGCGCAGGATGTCCTGGGTCAAATCGAGTGGAAAGCCAAAGGTGTCGTAGAGCTTGAAAGCGACCTCGCCGGCCAAGGGCTCGGCCTCGCCGAGCTTGCCGGTCTCCTCGTCGAGCAGCTTGAGGCCGCGGTCGAGGGTCTGGGCGAAGCGGCCCTCCTCGAGCTTGAGGGTCTCGGCGACCAGCGCCTCGGCGCGGCCGAGCTCGGGGAAGGCCTGGCCCATGACCGCGTTCAAGGCCGGCACCAGGCGCCAGATCATCGGCTCCTTGACCCCCAGCTTGTGCACGTGGCGCATGGCGCGGCGCATGATCCGGCGCAGCACGTAGCCGCGGCCCTCGTTGGACGGCAGCACGCCGTCGGCGATCAGGAAGGCGGTCGCGCGCAGGTGATCGGCGATCACCCGGTGCGAGACCGAATGTTCGCCGTCGGGCGCCGTGCCCGAGAGCCCGGCCGAGGCCTCGATCAGGTTGCGCAGCAGGTCGATGGCGTAGTTGTCGTGGGTGCCCGAGAGCACGGCGGTGATGCGTTCCAGCCCCATGCCGGTATCGATCGAGGGCTTGGGCAGCGCCAACCGCTCGCCCGGCTCGATCTGCTCGAACTGCATGAACACCAGGTTCCAGATCTCGATGAAGCGGTCGCCGTCTTCCTCCGGGCTGCCGGGCGGGCCGCCGGGGATGCGAGGGCCATGGTCGAAGAAGATCTCGGAACAGGGGCCGCAGGGCCCGGTATCGCCCATCTGCCAGAAGTTGTCCGAGGTCGGGATGCGGATGATCCGTTCCTCGGGCAGTCCGGCGATCTTGGACCACAGCCCGGCCGCGTCCTCGTCCTCGGCATAGACCGTGACCAGCAGGCGCTCGCCGGGCAGGCCGTATTCCTTGGTCACCAGGTTCCAGGCCAGCTCGATGGCGAGCTCCTTGAAGTAGTCGCCGAACGAGAAATTGCCCAGCATCTCGAAGAAGGTGTGATGGCGGGCGGTGTAGCCGACGTTCTCCAGGTCGTTGTGCTTGCCGCCGGCGCGCACGCACTTCTGCGAGGTCGCGGCGCGCTGGCAGGCCCGGGTCTCGTTGCCGGTGAAGACGTTCTTGAACTGCACCATGCCCGCGTTGGTGAACAGCAGCGTCGGGTCGTTGTGCGGCACCAAGGGGCCGGAGGCCACGACCTCGTGGCCGTGCTTGGCGAAGTAGTCCAGGAACGCGCTGCGGGTTTCGCTGCCGGTGGTCATGGCCGGTATCTAGAGGCTCCCGAGGTTTCAGGCAAGTTGCGGCGATTCCAGGAATTTGTCCACTGCGCTCCACCGCCGACGCCGCCCCGGCGGGCCAGGGGTTGTACCGCGCCGCGCGGCGGGCTGTCCAGCTTGCGGCCGCGGGCCGGGGCAGCGTACGGGGGGTGGCCCGGGGGCCGAATCCGCGCGGCCAATAGCCATGGCCGCCGGCTGCCGCGGTTGCTATAAGCTTCGGCGATGCCATACGAATCGGAGCCCAAGCGGGCATGGCTTTGGCTGGCTGCGGTGCTGTCCATCGGGATAGCTGCCGCCCCGGCGCCCCTGGCCGCCCAAAGCGAGGCGGACCAGAGCGCGGCGGACCAGAGCGAGACGGACCAGGCCAGCGCCGAAACCGAAACCCAGCAGTTCGAAGACTGGACCCTGCGGTGCCGGCCGGCGTCGGAAACCCAGCCCCGGACCTGCCGCATGCACCAGCAATTGGTCACCAATAAGGACAGCAAGCTGGTGGTGCGATTCATGGTCGGGCGGTTCGGCCCGGAGAAAATCCTGGGTGCGGTGATCTCCGTACCGATCGGCGTGCGCCTGCCGCCGGGGCTCGGCATCCAGGTCGACAAACGGCCGCTACGCATCTATCCCTTCGAGATATGCGGTCCGAAGAACTGCCAGGCCCGGGTGATCTTGGAGGGCGATCTTCTCAAGGACCTCAAGGCCGGGCTGACGGGACATATCAAGTTCCAGAACGCCACCGGCCAGGTGTTGATCGTCCCGGTCTCGCTCAAGGGCTTCTCGGCGGCGCTGCGCGCGCTGCCGTGACCGGCGCCCCCGGACCCGCGACCCGGCGCGCGCCCCGGCCCCGACCCGGGACCCCGGGGCGGCATCCGCCGGACGGCGCGGCGGGCCCTCCAAACCGGGCCCCGGGTGGGCCCGGAGCGCGCATCGGCTCATGAACCCGCGCTGGCTCCCGGTCCTGACCGGGGTCGTCTGGGGCGTACTGCTCGGCGCCCTCGCCGCCGTCTTCGCGGTCGCCGTGGGGGCCGGTTTCTCTTGGCTCTACCTGTTCGGCGACGCGCCCTGGCCCGAGGCCGTCGCCTGGCTGCTTCCGGCGCTCGGCCTCGGCGTCTTCGCGATCGTGCTCCTGGCCTGCCTGGCCCTGGGCCTACGGGCCGCGCGCCAGGCCGCCGCGGCCGCGCCCGACGAAGCGGCACGGCGCCATGCCGGCGCCCGCCGCCTACTCGCCCTCGGCGTGCTGCTCGCGCTGCTGCTGGCCGGCGCCGCGGTGGCCCGGATCGCCGGGCAGGACGCCGCACGCGAAACCGCCGCGGTTCAGACCGCCGGGTTCGAAGCGCTGCAATCCAGGCGCCAGCGGCTGACTGCGGTCGCCGTGACCCGGGCGCCACGGCCCATGAGCTACGATCTGGAACTCCGGACCCGCGGCGCGCGGGGCGGCGCGTACCGGCTCACCTGGGCGCTGCGCGCGAGCGGCCACCAGGAGCCGCTCGTCGAGGGCGCCGCCGAGCTTGCCCTCGAGCCGGGCGACAACCGCACAAGCCTGCCCATCGACGCCCGGGCGATCATCGAGCGCTATCACGACCTGGCGCTCGGCGGCCGGGACGTCGAGGTCGAGGTCGCGGAGTATTTTCGCCTCGGGGTGGCCCTGACCCCGGTGCTGGGCGAGGCCGAGCGCGCGCGGCTACCGCCCCATGAGATACAGAACCTGGCCCTCGGCCAATCGGCGCTCACCGATCGCGCGACCGCCGATCTCGACATGCAGTTCCGCATCAGCGGATCGCAGTACGAGTTGCTGGATTAGAGCCGGGCAACCGAGCCCGGCACCCGGCCGCGGCTTCCGCTCAGGCCTCGGCGCCCGCCTCCCCGTCCGCACCCGGATCATCGGCGCGCCCCTCGATCATCTCGGTGGCCACCAGGCCGGCGTTCTCGCGGATCTTGGTCTCGATGACGGCGGCGACCTCGGGGTGCTCGCGCAGGAAGGTCTTGGCGTTCTCGCGGCCCTGGCCGACGCGCTGGCCGTCGAAGGAGAACCAGGCGCCGGATTTCTCGACGATGCCGGCCTGGACGCCCAGGTCGAGCAGCTCGCCGGTCTTGGAGATGCCCTCGCCGTACATGATGTCGAATTCGACCACCTTGAACGGCGGTGCCAGCTTGTTCTTGACCACCTTCACCTTGGTCTGGTTGCCGACGATGTTGTCGCGGTCCTTGATCGCGCCGATGCGGCGGATGTCGAGGCGCACGGAGGCATAGAACTTGAGCGCGTTGCCGCCGGGCGTGGTCTCCGGATTGCCGAACATCACGCCGATCTTCATGCGCAACTGGTTGATGAACAGCACCATGGTGCCCGAGCGCGAGATCGAAGAGGTCAGCTTCCGGAGCGCCTGGCTCATCAACCGCGCCTGCAGGCCCGGCAGCTGGTCGCCCATCTCGCCCTCGAGCTCGGCGCGCGGCACCAGCGCCGCGACCGAATCGATCACCAGCACGGCGACGGCGCCGGAGCGCACCAGGGTGTCGGCGATTTCCAGCCCCTGCTCGCCGGTGTCCGGCTGGGAGATCAAGAGCTCGCCCACGTCGATGCCCAGCTTGCGGGCGTAGATCGGGTCGAGGGCATGCTCGGCATCGATGAAGGCGCAGGTCCCGCCCAGCTTCTGGGCCTCGGCGATGACGTGCAGCGCGAGCGTGGTCTTGCCGGAGCTTTCCGGGCCGTAGATCTCGACCACCCGGCCGCGCGGCAGGCCGCCGATGCCGAGCGCGATGTCCAGGCTCAAGGAGCCGGTCGGGACGACCTCGGCCTCGACCACGGCATCGTCGCCCAGGCGCATCACCGTGCCCTTGCCGAAGGCGCGCTCGATTTGGCTGAGCGCCGCCTCCAATGCTTTCTGCTTATCCACCGAATCCCTCTCGACCAGCCGCAAAACGTTGTTCGACATGACCTACCCTCTCTTATCCCATAGGTGGTCCGACCGCAATGAGTGCCCATCGTACTTGATTTGTTCTAATCGGGCAAGCATAAATCCGAACGAAAAGAGAACAAACGCCGGAACGCCCGAAATGCGGGTCGCTCACGACGGCCGGCGGCAGCCGGCCATGACTTTTTAGGGAGGTTCAATGCTCTGTTACGCAACTGTGCCTAGTTTGGATTGTACGAAACGTACGCAACGTACGAAACGGTCATTTCTGGAGGAGCCCCGCCATGGCCGCCATCAGCGCAACCGAGGTGCGAAGCAATTTCTCCGAGATCCTCGGCCGGGTCGCCTACGGCCACGAGCGCGTGACCATCGAGCGCCGCGGCCGGCCGCTGGCCGTGTTGCTGCCGATCGCGGATCTGGCGCGGCTCGAGGCCGGCTTCGGCGACGGTCCGGCCAGCGCCTGCAACATCCTGAGCGCGGTCGCCGACAACATCCCCGGAACCATCTACCAGCGGGTCCAATACCCGGACGGCCGCGAGGAATATAACTATGTCTCGCCGGGAATCCGCGACACCGTCGGCATCGAGCCCGACGCGATGCTCTCCGATCCGACCACTCTCAACCGGGCCATTCACCCAAAGGACCGGGACCTCCGGGCGCGGGCGATCGCCGAATCGGCCCGGACGCTGAGCCCCTACGACGTGCAATACCGCGTGCGCACGCCGGCGGGCGAGACCAAATGGCTACACGCCGTCGCCTGGCCCGAACGGCGCGCCGACGGCGCCATCGTCTGGACCGGCCTGACCCTGGACATCACCAGGTGGAACGAGACCGGGGCGGCGCTGCGCGAGAACGAGGCGCGCCTGCGCGACCTGATCGATGGTTCCATCGAAGGCATCCTGATTCATCGGGACCACAAGCCGCTCCTGGTCAACGAGGCCTGGGCGGCGATCCACGGCTGCACGGCCGAGGAGGTTCTCGCGATGGAATCCGTCATCGCGCTGATAAACCCCGATGAGCGGGAGCGGATGATCGGCTACCGGGACGCCCGCCTGCGTGGCGAGGCGATGCCGCAGCGCTACGAATGTCGGGCACTGCGCAAGGACGGCACAGAAATCTGGCTCGAGCAACTAGTACGCCTGGTCGATTGGGAGGGCGCGCCGGCGATCCAGTCCGTGGTCATCGACATCACCGAGCGCAAGGCGGCCGAAGCGGCGCTCGAAGGCGCGCGCGACGAATTGGAACGGCGCGTCGAGGAGCGCACCCGGGAACTGCACGCCACCAACCGGGCCTTGGAGGAAGAGGTCGGGATCCGCACGGCGGTCGAGGAACGGCTGCGCGAGAGCGAGCGCGACCTGCGGAACCTGATCGAGGGTTCGGTCCAGGGCGTGGTCATCGTCACCGAGGACCGCAAGCCGCGCTTCGCCAACCAGGCCTACGCCGAGATCTTCGGTTACGACTCGCCTGCGGAGATCCTCGCCCTCGAAAACACCCTGCCTCTGATCGCCCCCTACGAAGTCGCGCGTCTCGACGAGTTGCGAAACCCGTATTTCGCCGGCCAGGAGGCCCCGATCAGCTACGAGTTCGATGGACTCCGCAAGGACGGCGCCATCATCCGGCTGCAGTGCATGGCCCGAGCCATGACCTGGCGGGGTGAGCGCGTCGCCCAGATCACCCTCTACGACATCACCGAGCGCGTGCGCGCCGAACGGGCGTTGCGCGAAAGCGAGGAGCGCTTCCGGCTGCTGACCGAAATCGCGCCGGTCGGCATCTTCGAAACCGACATCAGCGGCGACAACACCTTCGTCAACGACAAATGGTGCGAGCTGGCGGGCCTCAGTCCGGAGCAGGCTGCGGGACCGGGCTGGGTCGCCGCGCTGCATCCGGAGGATCGCGAGCGCGTCAGCACCGAATGGTACGCGGCCACCAAAAACAACCAAATGTTTCGCTCCGAGTACCGCTTTCGGCGCCCGGACGGCGAGGTCAGTTGGCTCATCGGCCAAGGCCGCAACGTGACCGACGCGGCGGGCCATATGACCGGCTTCGTCGGTACGCTCACGGACATCACGGAACGCAGGCACGCCGAGCAGGCGCTACGCGAAAGCGAGGAGCGGCTGCGCCAGGCCACGGAACTGGCGGGCCTGGGCCACTGCATTTGGGATTCGGTAGAAGACAGGTGCCTGTTCTGCTCCGAGGACTACGCCCGCATTCACGGCGTCACGCCGGAGGAATACATTGCCCGTGCGGCGACCCCGGATGGCAGGTTCAATCACCCCGACGATCGAGATGCCTACCGGGCCGCCATCGCGGCCCTGAGGCGGGGTGAGCCCTTCGAGTTGGAATACCGGATGATTACCCCCAAGGGGGAGGTCAGATACGTCCGCGAGGCCGCCAAGCCGATCTTCGACGAGTCCGGCGCCGTGGCCCAGGAATTCTGCACCATCCAGGACATCACCGAGCGCAGGAAGGCCGAGGCAACGGTCCGGACCCGCGACCTATGGCTGCGCGCGATCCTGGAGAACGCGCCGATCCAGATCGTGCTCAAGGACACCGAGGGGCGGATCATGGCGGTCAGCCGAAATGCGGCGGAAACGTACGGCGTGCCCATAGACGAGATTGTCGGCCGCACCACCGCGGATGTCCTGCCGCAACAGGTCGCCGAGGTTTACATGGCAACGGACCGGGAGGTGGTGGAAACCGGCCGCTCGATCCAGCAGGAGATGGTCGAGGACTGGGCCGGCGCGACCCGGCATTTTCTGAATTCCAAGTTTCCGCTCCGCGACGACAGCGGCCGAATCGTCGGCGTGTGCAGCCTGACCAACGACATGACCGAGGTGAAGCAGTCGGAGGAGCGCTTGCGGCAGGCTCAGAAGATGGAGGCCGTGGGCCAGTTGACGGGTGGCGTGGCGCACGACTTCAACAATCTTCTGGCGGTGATTTTGGGCAACGCGGAGATATTGGGCGAGCGGCTGGGTGCGAAGGACCGTCAGGTTGCGGCGGTGATGCGGGCGGCGGAGCGCGGCGCGGAGTTGACCCAGCGCCTGCTGGCGTTCTCGCGGCGCCAACCTCTCAAGCCCCAGGAGATCGACCTGGCCGGCCGGGTTGCGGAGATGACCGAGCTTCTGACGCGCACCCTGGGGGCGACGATCGAGATATCGGTGACCTCCACGCCGGGGCTATGGCGGGCCTTGGCGGACCCGGGGCAACTGGAGAACGCGCTGCTCAATCTGGCAATCAACGCACGCGACGCCATGACCGAGGGCGGCCGGCTGTCGATCTCGACCGCGAACGCCAGCCTGGAGCCCGGCGAGATCGCGGCCCTGCTGGCCGGTCAGGCGCTGGAGGCGGCGGACGGGGGCCTGGAGGACCCAGGGGACTACGTGGTGCTCTCGGTCTCCGACAACGGCACCGGCATGAGCCCGGCGGTGCTGGCGCGCGTGTTCGAGCCGTTCTTCACCACCAAGGACGTGGGCCAGGGCAGCGGGCTGGGGCTCAGCATGGTCTACGGCTTCGCGCGCCAGTCCGGCGGCTTCGCGGCGATCGAGAGCGCGCCGGGCCGCGGCACCACGGTCCGGCTCTACCTGCCGCGCGCCGCGGTCGCGGCGCCGGCGGCCGGGGCCCGGGACCGCGCCGGCCAGCTCCCGCACGGGCATGGCGAGACCGTGCTGCTGGTCGAGGACGCCCAGGACGTGCGCGAGCTCGCCGCCGCGCTGCTCGAGGACCTGGGGTACCGGGTGCTCGCCGCCGCCGAGGCCGCCGAGGCCGGCGCCCTGCTCGCCGAGAACCCCGGCGTCGCCCTCCTGCTCACCGACGTCATCCTGCCCGGCGGATGCTCCGGCCCCGACTTCGCCGAAACCGCCCGCCGCCACAACCCCGCGCTCAAGGTCCTGTTCATGTCCGGCTATCCCACCGAAGCCCTGACGCAACGTAGCGATAGGCTGGCCCAGGACACCGCCCTGCTCATCAAGCCGTTCCGAAAGGCCATCCTCGCAAAAGCCGTGCGGGAGGTGCTGGATGACGGGGCGGAGGTGGACGGCACCGAGGGGAGCGGCCCCCTTTCCCGCCCACCCGGCTCACCGGGAACCGAGCCTCCTAACCGCTGACCAATCCGTAAGATTGATCGCAATCTCCGGGAATCTCGCTAAGATATCTTAAGTGGTCGAGTCGGATTGGTTTTCGGCGGGGGTCATGGCGCTCAACAAAGTAATTCCGGTCGCGGACGCGGTCGCGCTGATTCGCCAGGGCGACGTCCTGGCGGTCGCGGGCTACGGCGGCAACGGCACGCCCGAGGAGCTTCTGGTGGCGCTGGAGCGCCGGTTTCTCGATAGTGGTGGACTGCGGAATCTGACCCTGGTTTACGCCGGCGGCCAGGGCGACGGCAAGGAGGTCCTCTACGTGACCGAGCGCTGCGTCTTCGCGCTCGGCCCGGATGGCCTGGAACTGATCGAAGTCGCGCCGGGGATCGATCTCGAAAAGGACATCCTGGCGCTGATGCCGTTCCAGCCGCGGGTCGACAGCCCCAAGATCATGGAGCCGGCCCTGTTCCGTCCGGAGCCGCTCGGGCTTCGCGACCGCATGCTCGACATCCGCATCAAGGACCGGCTCAGCTGCAATCGCGACTCCAACACCGTGTTCATGAACTTCGCGGGCATGCGGGTCCGCAACGCCGACGATATCGAGCGGATCAAGGATGCGGTGGACGACCTGCTCGAGCCGCTGGGCAAGCGGGTCTACTCGATCGTTAACTACGACTCCTTCGCCACCGACGACGACGCGCTGGACGGCTACATGGATTTGGTCCGCTACGTCGAGAACAGGTACTATCTCGGCGTTTCCCGCTATACCACCAGCGGGTTCATGCGCCTGAAGCTGGGCCGGGAACTGGAGAAACGCAAGGTATCCTCGCACGTGTTCGAAAGCGGCCGGGAGGCGCAGGACAACTTGCGATAAGATCAGGGCGCCCGACGGCCCGCCTCCGTTGCGACGACCATTGGACGACCAGCTTGATGGAACACCGGCCGAACGACTCGATCGACCCACCGGATCGGCCCGGTCCCGGCCGCAGCCTGTCCCGCGCCATCGGTGGTCTAGCCCCGGGAATGCCCTGGGCGGCGCCCGCGGCGGTGGTTTTGGCCTCGGCGATCTTTGGGATCGATTTGGTGTTGCCGCTGGGCGTCGCCGGCGGGGTACCCTACGTCGCGGTGATCCTGTTCGGCTGGTGGCTCGAACGCCCGGGCTCGGCGATCTGGCTCGCGGCCTTCTGCTCGATCCTCACGGCCCTCGGATACGTCCTCTCTCCAGAGGGCGGGGTTCCCTGGATGGGCCTGCTCAACCGAACCTTGGCCCTGTGCGCGATCTGGGTGACGGCGGTCCTGGTCATGCGGGTAAAGCGCTCGGAAGCGGACATTCGCGCCGCAAAAGAAGAGACGAAAGCGTCGGTCGCCGCACGCAGCGCCGAACTGCGGGCGAGCGAAACGCGGCTGCGCGACGCGGTCGAGGTGCTGCCGGTGAGTTTCGCGATCTACGACCGGGAAGACCGCCTGACTCTGTGCAACGAGATATACCGGGACTACGTATTTTCTCATTTGGACTCAGTGCCCTTGGGCGCGACCTTCGAGAAGATCGTGACGGACAAGCTCCAATTGGGCCACTACCTGGATGCCAAGGACCACGAAGACCGCTGGCTGGCCGAGAGGCTGCGCATGCATCGAAATCCCACCGGTCCCTTCGCGTTGCAACACAGCAATGACCGTTGTTATTGGATCAACGAGCGGCGCACCGAGGAGGGTGGCGTCGTCATCGTCTCGAGGGATATCACCGAGCAGAAGCGCCTCGAGGGCGATTTGCTGCGCCAAGAACGCCTGGCGACGCTCGGCCAGCTTACCGCGACTGTCAGCCACGAGCTGCGCAATCCCCTGGGCGTCATCCGGACCTCCGTCTTCATCGTCAAAGAGGGCCGGACCGACACCAACCCCCGCGTCCGGCGTGCGCTCGAGCGCATCGACCGCAGTGTCGTCCGCTGCGACCGGATCATCGACGAGCTTCTCGATTTCACCCGCACCTCCGAACTCGAACCCGAGCCGACACCGCTGGATTCTTGGCTCGATTCGACCCTGTCCGAACAGACCCTGCCGAGCGAAGTTGAGCTGCGGCGGGATTTCAACATGGCGGGGATCGACATTGCCATCGACCGCGACCGGATCCGGCGCGCGGTGATCAACATCTTCGACAATGCCTGTCAGGCCATGACCAACCCGGCCGCAAATAAAGACGGCGACGTGGCCCACATCCTGACCGTGACGACACAGGCTTTGGAGGATCGCGTCGAGATCGTCTTCGAGGACAACGGGCCGGGCATTCCGACCGACATCCGTCCGATGATCTTCGAGCCCCTGTTCAGCACCAAGGGCTTCGGCGTCGGCCTCGGCCTGCCGGCGGTCAAGCAGATCATGGAGCAGCACAGCGGCGGCATCGGGGTCGACAGCGTCCCGGGCCAGGGTACCCGGGTCCGCCTGTGGCTGCCCAGAGCAGATCGGGGTTGATAGGAATCGCCGACGGCGACCCCCTCGACCGCGCGAATTTGCGCTACCTTATTGGTGGCGACCGGTCCCCCAAGCGGGCGTTGAGGCGCGACCGCAGAAGGGGTCCATACCAAAGGTCCTTGATATCAAGGACGCGGAGCGCGATCCATGTCCGATGCGGCCCGCGCCGGCGGCGAACCCGCGCTCGCCGCGCCTGTGCCCTCCTCGCCCAGCACTTCCTTCACCTTGGCGGCGAGTTGCTTGAGGCTGAAGGGCTTGGACAGGAATTCGATGCCGCCGTCTTCGCCCAAGCGCTTGCGGAACGCATCCTCGGTGTAGCCGGAAATGAAGATCACCTTCAACCCGGGCCGCTCCTTGCGCACCTGGCGCACCAGGCTCGGCCCATCCATGCGTGGCATCACCACGTCCGTGATCAAGAGGTCGATCGAGTCCAGCTGCTCCTCGATGAGCTGGAGCGCCGCCTCTCCCGAGTTGGCCTCGTGCACATCGTAGCCCTTGTTGCGCAGTACCCTGGCGCTGAACGAGCGCACCGCGTCTTCGTCTTCGACCAACAGGATGGTTTCCGCTCCGGTCAGATCGCGGGCGCCCTTGGCTTCGGCATCGGCAGCGGACGCCGTCGCCGCGCCCTCCGGGGCGCCGTCGTACTGCGGCAGGTAGATCCGGAACGTCGTGCCCCGGCCGACCTCGGTGTCGAGGTCCACGAATCCACCGGTCTGCTTGACGATACCGTAGACCGTCGACAGGCCGAGGCCCGTCCCCTGCCCGACGTCTTTGGTCGAGAAGAAGGGGTCGAAAATTCGGTCCCGGTTCTCGCTCGCGATGCCGCTGCCGTTGTCCTCGACCTCGATCAGGACGTAGTCGCCGGGCGGCATTTCCTCGGTCCTGAGTTTGCGGACGTGTAGAACCGTGATGTTGGAGGTCCGGATCGCCAGCTTGCCGCCCCCCGGCATGGCGTCCCGGGCGTTGACCGCCAGGTTGATGATGACCTGTTCGAGCTGCCCCTGGTCGGCCTTCACCGTCGCCAGCTCGCGGCCGTGGACCATCGCGAGCTCGATGTTCTCGCCGATCAGCCGGCGCAGCAGATGCGACAACTCGACCAAGATGTCGGTCACGTCGAGCATGCGCGGCTGCAGGGTCTGCTGGCGCGAGAAGGCGAGCAGTTGGCGCACCAGGTTGGCGGCGCGGTTGGCGTTCTGTTTGATCTGCATGATATCGGCGAAGGACTGGTCGCCCGGCCGGTGGCGCAGCAGCAGCAGGTCCGAGAACCCGATCATCGCAGTCAGCAGGTTGTTGAAGTCGTGAGCGATCCCACCAGCCAACTGGCCCACGGCTTGCGTCTTCTGGGACTGGGAGAACTGAATCTCCAGGTTGCGCCGCTCGGTCGTGTCGATGAAATGCGCGATGTAGCCGGTCGTGCCGCCGGCCAGATCGGTCATACTCTTGACGTACATCGAAGCAACCGTATCCCCATTGTCTCCAAAGCGAACCTCCAGCGGCGCCTGCCCCTCGCCCGCGGCACCACCGCCGAGCCGCGCCAGCAACGCTTTGACGTCATCGCCGTCTCGCGCATCGACCAAGCCGACCAGCGGAGTTCCCGGCACCACATCGGCGCCGGCGAGTGCAACGAAGGCGCGGTTGGTTTCGGTGATGCCGCCGCTCGAATCGAGCAATGCAATCCCGATCGGCGCCTCGAAGAAAAACCGCTCGAAGCGCTGGACGGAATGTTCCAGCGCCTCGGCCATGGCCCGCTCCCGCGACAGGTGGCGGACCACCGAACGGGTGCGCAGGACGCGGCCATCCTCGGCGCTGACCAGATCCTGATGGATCGAGGCCTGAAACAGGGTCCCGTCGGCGCCCTTGAGAGCGACCTCGCCGCGGGCGGCAGTG
>Ga0209980_10000461_pt1 | contig 21931 bp, 20 predicted proteins | sample CR02metaG_FD_183611 | JGI IMG/M metagenome (GOLD analysis project Ga0209980, IMG submission 183611) | Deep subsurface microbial communities from Mariana Trench to uncover new lineages of life (NeLLi) - CR02 metaG (SPAdes) (version 2) | ecosystem: Environmental > Aquatic > Marine > Ocean trench...
TCCTCGCTCGCCTCCTCCGCGCCCTCGCTCGCCTCCTCCGCGCCCTCGGTCGCCTCATCGTCCTCGGCGCCCGGCAGGGGCGGGTCCTCGTCCAGCCAATGGACCTTGAGGCGCTCCAGCAGGGGCGCGTTGGAATAGCGCAGCCGGACCTGCACGGAGTCGGTGTCGTTGATATATTTATGGACGCACATGGCCGGCACCGTCAGCAGGTCGTAGCACTCCATCCCGAAGATTTGTTCGCCCATGGCCACCTTGCCGCCGCCCTTGATCGGGAAATCGATGATCGAGGCATTCTGGCGCACGAAGGCGGTCTCCTCGCCGGGATTGAGCACGTCCAGCGAGCACGAGATGCCCGGGGTGAAGCTGAGCGTCCCTTCCTCGGCCCGGGGATGGACGAAATAGGTACGCCGGACCCCGTTATTGGGCGCCGCGATCAGGGAAAGCCGCTCGGCCTCGGCGTCGATGGCATCCTTGGAGACGATGAAGGGCTCCCACAGGTCCAACGAATGATCGCCCCAAATGTGGGTGTCGGGCGACTGGCGCCCCGAGCGTTCCACCAGCTCGGCTTCTACTTCTTTGAGTTCGGTCATATCCATGGTCTCCGTAATGCGCATTCCGGTACTGTTGGCATCATCATAGGCTGGGTGAGGCGTCCCGTCACGTGAGCCTGGGCTTGGAGCGCTGCGGGTGGGGATATTCGGTTCCCACGCCCTCGGCCCGGGCGCGCTTTAAAATCTCCACCGCGGATGCCATGTCGGCCAGCCCCATGCCCATGAACTTGTAGATGGTGATGTCGGCGCCCTCGGGCCGGGGCTTCTGGTCGGCCACCAGGTCGCAGATCGGCGTGACGGCATCCCAACCCCCGGCGCGGGCGGCATATTCCATCAGCTCCCTAGAGCCCTTCTGGACCTGGGCCAGGTTGTCGCAGACGATCTTGTCGCAACGCTCGAGCACGCCTTGGTCGATCTCGGCATTGGTCGGAATGATCGCCCCGCCGGCGTTGATATGGGTGCCGGGCGAGACCATATCGGCGAACAAGAATGGCTCCTTGGCACGGGTGAAGGTGGTGATGATGGGGCAATCCTTGGCCGCGTCTTCCACGGAGTCGCAGGGGGTGATCTCGAAATCGAAGGCTTCTTTGAGTTCATCGCAGAAGCTATCGCGGTTGGCGGGCGTGCGGCTCCACACCCTGACCCGTTTGAGATCGCGCACCGCGGCGATGGCCGCGACCTGGGGCAAGGCCTGATGGCCGGACCCCATGATCGCCATTTCATCGGCGTCCCGGCGGGCGCACCATTTGGTGGCCACCGAGCTTAGCGAGGCGGTGCGCATCTGGCCCAGCGCAAAGGCCTCGAGGATGGCGACGATCTGGCCGTCTTCTGAGTTGTGCATAACGATGATGGGCGCGGCGCCGAGATTAGCGTTGGACCAGACCTTGGCCCCCACCAGGCCATCGCCGGTGAACTGGGCGCCGGTGACGTTAAGCGACCCCACGTCCCACACGGTTTGGGTCTTGGTCATGTTCCGGGCCTTGCCCTCGGCCTCGGCCACCAGGCCCTTTTCCAATGCTTGCGCCGAGCCCGAAAGGTCGATCAGATCGCAAATTTCGGCTTCGGTGATCCAGAGGAAGGTATCGGGTACCACAATGTCGGCCATGGCGTGGTGTTTCTCCTTTTGCGTATCTCCCGCCCGGGTCCCTTTGCCCGGATAGCGCCCTAAGTCCCCTCTTCGAAGATCGAGGCCACCGGCGGCTCCAGTTCCAGGGTATTGGATATCAAGGCGTGGGTCACGGTGCGCCCGATCAGCCACATCACGGCGACGGTCTGCTCCGGGCCGATGGCGCCGATCACCGCGTCGAGCTCCTTTTGAACGCCCTGGCCCTGGCGCTCCATCACGGCGATGGCGAAGGCCTGGACCGCTTTTTCGTCCGCGCCGAACACGGATTCGGCACCGTGGGCGGGGGTGAGCGCCGCGCGGATCCAGTCGTCGGAAAAGCCGAGACGACGCGCCAAGCGCTCGTTCTGGTACTGCTCGTAGCGGTTGGAAAGCCGTGATGACAGCGCCAGCGACACGATTTCCGTGAAATTGTCGGGCAGCACCCGCTTGAGGCTTTCGGTGATGGTGTGGAAGCCGCCCATGGTTTCGGGCGCGTGGGACATCACCTTGAAGAACTCACCGAGATAACCGAGCCTTTCCACCCGGGCGCGGAAAACGTCCTGGAGCTGAGGCGTGAGCTCCTCGAACTCGAGCCGGGGGAGTGCCGCGCTCATGGGTTCTCGCCGCCCTCGTCGTCCTCGAACAGCGAGGCCACCGGCGGCTCGAGCCCGAGCGTGTTGCGGAAGATCGCGTGCATCAGGCAGCGACCGACCGACAGCAGTATGCCGGTCGCCTGCGCCGGCCCCACCGCCGCGATGACGTCCTTGAACAGGTCCTGGCAGTCGTGGCCGCGCCGGTAGATCGCCGCCATGGTGAATTTCTGCACCGCGCATTCGCCATCGCTCATGTGCCCCCCGGGCTCGGCCTGCAATTGGTTGACCTGGGCGATCCATTGGCGCCCGAAGCCGAGCTTGTCGGCGAGCCCCTCGTGCTGGTTTCGCTCGTAGGTGTTGCCCATGACGCCGGCGGTGGTGAGCGCCACCAGTTCCACCAGCTTGGTGTCGATTTCGTCCTTGAGCGCCTCGGTCAGCTCGCAGAACTGGAACATGGATTGCGGCACGTTGGCGCCGATCCGCCAGATTTCGCCGCAATAGCCGAGTCGCTCCACCTTGGGCCGGAGCGACTCCTTGAGGTTGGCCGCGAAATCCTCGAAGTCGATGCGCGGGATCAGGTCCGGGCCAATGGTCTCGCTCATGAAATGGTCTCCCTCTGTCGGCGGGGCCCGGGGGCCAAGCCGCCGAAAACCTTTAAATCTCGACGTAGATGTCCTCGCCCTCGACGCGGACGGGGAAGGTCTTGATGTCCTCCTCCGCGGGCATGCCCCGGACCTCGCCGGTCTTGATGTCGAACAGCCCGGCATGGAGCGGGCATTCGACGCAGCCGTCCTCGACATAGCCTTCCGACAACGATGCGTAGGCATGGGTGCAGACGTCGTCGGTGGCGTAGAACGTGCCGTCCAGATTGAAAATGGCGATCTGCTGGTCGCCGATGACGACCCGCTTCGCCTCGTCCTCGGGAATCTCCGTGGTCTTCGCGACTAAATGGGATTCTGCCATGAAACACTCCGCCATGGTGATGATCATCAAGCCCGGGGCGGGCCTGCGCCTTGGCGCGCCAGCCTCCGGGGGCCGACCGCGAAAAGCCTTCCTAAGCTAATGCTTAGAATTCGTACTTTCGTTTGGGAACCTTGTCAACCTCACCCGGAGAAGGGCACCGCCGCGGCGGCGTCGATGCCCCAGGGAGGTCCCAAGGTCATGGCCAGCGCCAGGTGATGACCCATTGCGGCAGGGCGAGGAATTGGGCAACGAATTCGACGCTCAAGGTCAGCGCCAGCATGCCCAGAAGAGAGACCACGACGCCGATCACCACCCGGGCGTCGAACACCTCGTGCTCGGGGTTCAGCACGGTCGAGAGCCCCACCCGGAAGACCAGCGACAGGCGCTGGATCGGGGTGACCACGGTCACCGGGGCGATGGCAAGGGCGAGGTAGCGGAACATCTGGGCGAAGAACACGAAAACGCCGGAGATGGTGAACCACTTGGCGGCATCCCGGTCGATGCTGAGGATATGCGCTGCCCGGCCCGGGAGCAGCAGGATCAGCGCAAGGGCCATGGTCGCCGAGACGTAGGAGATCAACCCACCGGCCAGGCTGAGCCCGGTCTCGGCAAGGCCGGCGCGCACCAAGATGGGGCTCAGCCCGTATCCCAGGGTCGCCATGAGCGCCGCCGTGTAACCGGCCAGCATGTTGGGCCGGAAGACCTTGATTTTTCCACCATCCCCGTCCCTGGCCCGGTCCCTGGCCCCGCCCCTGAGCGGCGGGGCGCGCCGGGTCATGATCGCCGGCCCCAAAACCACCAGGGCGATGCCGATCACGCGCAGTACCGTCAGTTTCTCATCGAGCAGGATCACCGCGAAGGTCAGCGCCACAAGCAGGGAAACCTGCTGCACCGGGCCCGACAGATTGGCGCCCATCTCCTTGACCGCACGGTAATTCCAGTAGCGGCCCCAGATGAAATGGAGGATCCCGGCGAGCGCCAAATAGCCGGTCGCGGGCCAGCCGAATTGGCCGACGGCGCCCAATTGCCCCGCCGCCAGCGCCGCCACGAGAAACAGCGGCACACCCATGGGAACCGTGATCGCAATGGCCTGAAAGACGCTGCCGCTCAATACGCCGCGGCGGACGGTGGCGGTGTTGAAGCCGAATGTGGCGGCGGAGATGATGGCGAAGAACGCACCGAGCATGGCGCGCGAGACTAGAGCACTTCCGGGCTAAATTGAATCAATTCGGCCGGAAAGTGACCTAGAGCACAATCCGGCTTAATTGAATCGATTCGGCCGGAAAGTACGCGAGACGCCGCCGGGGGCCGCCGATCAGTAGCCGTTCCGGTACCGGTCCCGGTCCCGGTCCCCATACCGATCCCTGCCTCTGCCTTTGTCCTTGTATTTGCCCTTGTACTTCCGCTTGTACTTGCCCCTGCCCTTGGACTTGAACAGCTTGCGCGGCACCCGGTGATCGTCGGCCCAGTGCCAGGGGCCACGGGCATCGACGCTGATCTGCCAGCGATTCCTGTGCCAGCGGTAGAACTTGCCGCCATAAAAATAATGGCCGAGGCCGGCCACCACATAGACGCCGAGGCCGGTATCGAAAACCAGATCGACGCCGGAACGGCGATGCTTTCGGCGGTAGCCGTGGGCCGGGGCATGGGGCGGCGGGCCGCCGTAGCGGCGACCATGGGCCGGGGGCCCTCCGTAAAAATGGTTGCATCCGGCGAGGCCGAGGCCGCTCACCGCCGCCAGCCCGCCTCTCATGAAAGTCCTTCGTCGCATATGCTCCTCCATCATTGGAACCCCGCCGGCCGCCTTCCCGGGGCCGGCATAAATCGCAAGCATCTTTCTAGGCTACATTCCCTGAACAAGTGATGAATAGATAAAGTGATGAATACATAAAATGCCGCCTAATCGGGCCGCCGGCCAAGGCCCTGGCGGCTGTGGAAACACCGCGATCCGCCATTTTCTTCGGTTGGCCGGGGTCATCGCCAAATTGGTTGACAGGGCGTCGCGGCCGCTTTATTCAACCAGTTGGTTAATCAACCATGTGATTGAATAAGGCGTTTTTTCGAACCATGCCACCCGACCGTCTCGGCGCCATTTTCGCGGCCCTCGCCGACCCCACCCGGCGGGCGATCCTTACCCGCCTGGCGCGGGGCCCGGCGTCGGTCAAGGATCTGGCCGCGCCCTTCGACATCACCCTGCAAGCGGTCTCCAGGCACTTGAAGGTGCTCGAAGGTGCGGGGCTGATCGCCCGCGCGCGCCTGGCCCAGTGGCGGCCCTGCGCCCTGGTGCCGGACCCCCTTAGCGAAGCCGCGGGGTGGCTGGACGACTGCCGGGCTGCCTGGGAAGAGGGGCGCGAGGGGCGCGGGGACGGGACCTGATCCAACCCATACGCGGCGGGGCGGCCCATGGCGGCGCTTGCCATCCTCAGGGGCGCGATGAGCTTGCCGGCGGCGTTCAAGGAATTTAGGGACGGATTGCGCGCGGGGTTAGTATCGGCGTTGCTTAGCGGACGCCGCCGCCGTGCTTCCTGGCCGACGTGATAAAGGCATCGACGGCCTCGGGCTCGGTGTCGAAGGCGCAGACCAGCCGCAGGACCGGCGCATTCTCACCGCCCCAGCGGTAGAATTGTGCCCCGTCGCCCTCGAGCCCGGCGATGATCGCAGGTGGCAGCGCGACGAAGACCTCGTTGGCCTCGGTCGGATAGGCAAGGCGGGCACCGGGCACGGCCGCCAGGCCGGCGGCCGATAAGCGATTACGTTTTCCAACGGTGCTTCAGCCGCTTTTTTTTAAAAGAAGTTGTGCGAACGCGTCATACAATGTTGAATTATCCGTGACCGGCAGCGACAGACCATTTAGTTGGTTCGGGAAAAACAGGCCTTTTGGTTGTTCTGGAAAAGGGGTCGGTGAAGACATGAAAATTATATTCCCGGTAAGAGAAACTCTTCGCTTTCCAGGCCTCGTCACCTTGTGCATTTGTCTTTCGTTCCTTTGGTCGCCGGAGCAAGCCAGGGCCGACATCGATCCATCGTCGAAGGTCGAGGACATGGTCGCCAACGCCGCTTCTTCGTTCAAGAGGATACTGGCAAATGCAGAAAAACGCGGCGGGACGCTTCTTTTTGCGGACGCGGTTCTTCAGGGCAAGATCTGGTTGTTGCGTAAGGAACTCCGCGGCCTAATGAACAAGAGGGTCAAGGACCTCGGTGCCGAAAAGAAACTACTGCTGCATAGGGTCGACAAGAATTTAAAGGCCTTGCGATCCCAATTGCAGGGAAATGAAACCACCACGAATACCGATGTTCAACGACTATCCGCGGCAATCCACACTGCCTTAATGGCCGGGATCGGCCCGTCACCCGTGAAGGTTCTTCCGCGTATCATCGAACCCGTATATGGGGATGGAAAAATACGCATTCGAGTTTCGGGAATTGAACTGAATGGCGGCTCTCTTGCCCTGAAGTTGCGGGAAGGTGGCGTTTCCCTACCGCCTTCCCGCGAGGTAGACGGATCGTTTGAATTCGATATTTTGCGAGCCGACCTGCCACCGGCATCGCGAAAAATCAAACACATATCGGTAGGCGTCGTTATAGAAGAAGATATTTCTATTCGGGGTAGAATCGAAAAATTATTCAGTAGAGATTCGAAGAATAGGATCGAAAAACTATTCAGCAAGGATTCGACCAAACGCAGCTTTCCAGTGGTGCTGTCGCTGCTTCCCGACCATATCGGCACCGTCAAAATTTATGGCCTCCGCAGCTCCGGAAAGCTTTCCGGTGTCCGGGATCTCAAGACGGTCGAGGATTCCATAACTTCGGTAGGTGAAACGCGGAAGAAGTTGATATGCGTGACCGCCGATAGGGGCTGCGAGATCGACAAACAATCCATCAGATATGAAATCACTGGATGGAACGCCTACTACCAGACAGAGTATTGCGACAATACCTGCCAACAACCGTTGCCTTACAGCCGGCCGGAGGGAAATTCGCGGGGCACCTGCCCGCGAATTAGACTTCCCGGTGGATCATTCAAGACAAGGCAAACACAGAGCTGCCAGGGCAACCGGTTCGAGGTCGACAAGACGGAGTGGACGGCGAAAAAAGCATGCGTGGCCCTGGTCAGCAGGCCGCTGCTGAGGGGCGTCAGGGCTCGAGCTTCGGGCAAGATAGGGGGCAAGCAGAATTGCCTCGCCCGCCATGACCAGCGCATTCTTCTCACAAGAAGGCCGTTGCGCATTGACTGGACGGGGGAAAAAGTTGTCGAAGTTCCAAGGAACTATGGCCGGATCATGGTGGAATTAACCACAGCGGACGGGAAGAAAGAGCTGTTAACCCACGGCTCGAAGAAGCATCAATTCATCGATCTTCTTATGCCACCAAGATCCCGGGTCGCGAGGTTGCGGCCCAGGGGTAGTTTCTGGTGGCGATAACAATCATGGATTTCCGATCACGAGGATGATCTGCCCCTTAAACGCGGATCACCTGTTTAGCCGGAATGTGCCGCGTTCGGACCTGCCTAACGAGGTGTGAACGTTACCGGCAGCGACGACCCCCTCCCACGAAAAGCGGACATTGCCTTAACGGCGGAATGAGGTCCTTTGGGGCGCGATAACCCGATGTGCCCTTATGGCTATTGGCGGAGTTAAGGGCATGACTCCGAGGCGGGCTTATTTTGCGGTCTTATTTTCGCGCCGCTAAACTTCTAACATATTGAATTACAGGGTTAAAAAAGGTTGGCTGGGGCGGCAGGGATCGAACCTGCGAATCACGGGATCAAAACCCGTAAATTCCCGTCCCGGCCTATCCTTTCTTGTCACGATACGCCCGGTTTTCCGCCATTTTCAGTTAGCAGCGCCGCGCCATCGTCACGTCCTATCCCGCCCTTTCACGCGCCGTCCGGTGCCAATTCCGGTGCCAATTTTGCGATCCTTATAGCGGAGCCGGCCAGGCGAAGGCCCAGCCGGCTCCTCCCGGGTCCTTCGGCTAAGGTTGCGGTGTTAGTGAGCCGGAACGCGGACGCCGGCGGCCGCTGGTCACACTAAATGCCCACAAAACTCGTTAACCCGATGTCCGCTTATGACCCAAAGCGGACATTGGGAGATTGAACGGCATTGTCACGTTAATCCACTTCACCTGTATATCTCAGGTCACGTTTTAGGGGAGAGGCAAGTGGAACGGTGGTACAATCTCCACGAATTTGGATGTCATCTGGGAATGTCAGCTTAGGTCTTACGGGAAAGCATTAGAGCTTTCTTAACCGATGCCGCGCACATTCTGTCCGCCGCAAATTCCATTCTAGAGCACGGTATCAGCAGTGCTTGGATTGTGACCAGAGTTGGCGCTTTGGTTGTCGATTTCTTTGCGCACGGAATAAAGGATGAGGATCATGTTTCGACTGGCAAGAGCTGGGCTTGTTTCGATACTTCTTATGACGCTTGTAACTGCCTGTATGTCGCCAAAGGGCAATACGGTCGCGGAGAAGCGGCAAACCGCCCAGAGTATGCGGTCTGAGACACTGGCCCAGCTCTATAAGATTCATCCCTACGCCAAAACACAGATCGATCAGGCTGTTGGGTATGGCGTTTTCAGCAACGTGGGGATCAACCTGTTTCTGCTCTCGACCGCCAGCGGCTGGGGCATCGTGCACGACAAGAAGACGGGACAGGCCACCTACATGAAGATGTACAGCGTGGGCATCGGCCCGGGCCTCGGGGTGAAGGATTTTCGCGGAGTGTTCGTGTTCACATCGCAAAGTGCCCTCAAGCAATTTGTTGAGGAGGGCTGGGACGCGAGCGCCCAAGCCGACGCGGCAGCGAAGTCCGAGGGCAAGGGTGATGCCTGGGCTGGCGCCGTGGATGTCGCGCCGGGGATGAAGCTGTATCAACTTACACAATTCGGCCTGGCACTCCAAGCCACGATCCAAGGCACCAAGTTCTGGAAGGACGACGAACTCAATTAGCTCTGCCCCTGGGCTGCTGTCATTCCGCATGGCTCGGCTCCACGCGCACGTCGAGCAGAACCCGACTAAGTAGCTAATGTCCGCTTTTGGCTAAAAGCGGACATTTGGTTAACGCCATTTGATACCGTCAGGGGCGCCCGCCCCGAGCCCACTTGCCGCGCCCGGGCTTCTTGACTAGTCTGGCCGCTGGTCCATTCATCGAGGCAGGGCGGAGCCCCATGAAAGTCATTCGCGGCAATCTCAAGGGCAAGAAGGGCATCCCCAGGAACGGGCTGTGCCTCGGCGTGCACCGCGCCGGAATCATAGAACGGCGTCTCGCCAAGAAACTCAACCGGCCGCTGACCATCTGGTCGCTCAGGCCCGACAACGAATTCCTGGCCTACGACAAGGCCGATACCCAACACCGCGGCCTGAGCGCCACCGACAACCTCGACGAGATCGACGACGCCCTGATCTTCGGCGTACGCGGGGCACCGCCCCAGGTGCGCGAAGAGGCCGCAAAACGCGGCCTCGAGATCGTCGCCGACGCCACCTGCCCCTACGTGACCGAGCAGGAGGAAGCGGCGGTGGAATTCCTAGAGCGTGGGCTCAACCTGGTGATGCTGTCGGATCCCAACCACCACGGCATCCCGCGCATCCGCGGCATCGCCGAGAAACTCGGGCAGTCGTTGTTCATCGTGCCGACGGTGGCCGAGGTCGAGGACATCAACCTCACCCGCTTTGAGCCCATCGGCGTCATGGTCCAGACCACGTTTTGGATCGAGTCCTATAAGGAAATCATCGCCGCGCTGCTCGACCGTTTCGCCAATGTCCATATCCGCAACACCGCCTGCATCGATTCGCTCCAGCGCCTGCCGGTGGTGGTGGAACTGGCGCGCGAGACCGATGCCATCGTCATCGTCGGCTGGACCGAGGGCATGACCACGCGCATGGTGGAGACGGCCAAGTCGTGCACCGACAAGGTGTTCGAAATCAAGCACCCCGACGACCTCGACCCCGCCTGGTTCCGAGGCACCTTAACGGTGGGCGTGATCGGCGCCAACGAGACCCCGGAATGGATGGTCGAGGAAACCGTCAATCGCCTCGAAGCCCTGGCCGATGCCGAAGATCACCATAGTCCCCCTTAACCGCGTCATCGAGGTCGAGGCCGGCACCACCATCCTGGTGGGCGCCACCCGCCAGGGCATCGCCATCACCCACGATTGCACCGAAGGCATCTGCGGCACCGATATCGCACGGATTACCGCGGGAGCGGGAAACCTGTCCGAAAAGACCGAGGCCGAGGACATTACGCTCGAGACCATGGACGCCGGCCCCGACGACCGGCTGTGCTGCATGGCCAAGGTGTTGGGCGATGTCACGGTGGAGATCTTCGAGGAAGACGGCTAGGGCATCGACCCAGATTGCTAGGCACCGTGGTCGAAGCCGATGATTCTGTACGCGTTCACCGGCTTGCCAACCCCCTTGAGGTCGAGCGCGCCGAGCGCTTCCGCCTCGGCCTGATCCTCGATCTCGGCCTGTGCCCGCTGATCGATCAGGATTTCGCCGTCCTCGGCACGGTCGCAGAGGCGCGCGGCGATATTAACCGCATTGCCGATTGCCGTGTAATCAAAGCGCCCCTCGGAGCCGATCAAACCCAACGTGGCATAACCATAAGAGATGCCGATGCCGAAGCCGATGTCATGGCCCAGTTTTCGCCAGTGATCCTGCACCTCGGTGAAGGCGGCACGCATTTCCAAGGCAAGCTTCGCCGCCCTCGACACGGGATCGTCACACGGCAAGGGATCATTAAAGACGACCATCAAGCCGTCACCCGCCCGATAGCCGATGGTGCCGCCGTGGGCCGCCACCAGCCGGCCCATACGTTGATGGACGCTCTGCAGGACATCCATGACTTCCTCGGGCTCCACGGCGTCGGAAAACGCCGTGAAATTGCGCACGTCGCAGAACAGGCAGGCGATCAAACGGCGGTGGCTTTCGAGCAGCGATTCCTTCCCTTCGGAGGTGATGAGATCTGCAACTTCCGACGAGAGGAACCTCTTGAGCCGGGCCAAGCGCTCGATCTCCTCGACCTGCATCCCGACGCGCTGCTCCAAGCTGTCGTTCAACTGTGCCAGTTCGGCGGCCTGGGTGCGAACCGAACGGTTCAAATCGGCGAGCAGCCTGACCGGATTGAGAACAGCCCCGGCGACCAAAAGGAGGTAGCCGAGAATGAGGATGCGAATATCGTAGAAGGTATAAAGGGTGCCGACGATCACCGCGAGGCCGGCGGCCCCCAAAACCAAAGGCCAGCGGGCGCCATGCTGCATGGCGTTCTTCAACAAGCCGATCACCGCGACAAGGGCAAAGGCCCACATCGCCACGGACTGCACATGGGGGTTGATGCCGCTGGGCGTTAACCCCATGAGGGGCGCCAACAGGACCGCCAGAACATCGGCATAACAGAACAGGATGGACATTCCGACGCCTGCGTACGCCAGAAAGCCGAAGGGTAGCCTGCGCCCCGACGGCTCTTGCCCGGTGCCGGACCTCGCTTGATCCACGGTGCGGATGTTCTCTGTCATTGAGACCCCGGCGCATAATTCTGGAATATGGTCCCGAATCTATCCTAGGACATTTTCCGGCCAAATTGAACCATTTGACCGGGATGACAGGTGCACCCAAGGCTGCCATGGTAGGCCCATGGTCTCCCCCTTATCCCAGTCCGAAGATCCGGCCGGGCCCTTGCCGGGGTTCCCAAGGGCCCGGCGCCGCGCGCCCCGCAAGGCGACGGCCAAGCATCTGGAGAACGTGGCCCTGGGCTACCTCGCCCGGTTCCAGGCGACGGCGCGGTCGCTGGAACGGGTTTTGCACCGCCGCGTGCTGGCCTCGGCGCGCCACCATGGCACTGATACCGCAGAGGGCCGGGCATTGGTCGCCGATCTCATCGCGCGCTACCGGCGGGCGGGGCTGCTCGACGATGCCGCCTTCGCCCGCGCCCGCGCATCGCGCCTTCACCGGCGCGGGATTTCCGCCCGGTCCATCGCCGCCCGGCTCAAAGCCAAGGGGGTCGCGGGGGCGGATATCGACGCCGCACTTGGGGCGCTTGGGGACAGCACCGGCGCCCGGTGCCCGCCCGATCTCGAGGCGGCAAGGCGCACCGCGCGCCGGCGCCGCCTCGGCCCCTGGCGGGGCGGGGATCAACGAGCGGCACGGCGCGAAAAGGATCTCGCGGCGCTGGCGCGGGCGGGATTCTCTTATTCGGTGGCCCAAACGGTCATCGACGGGGAGCGTTGAGCCGCCCCGCCTCAGCCCCGGGCTTGGCGGCGCCCGCACCCGGCCGAGCTCAGCCGTCGCCGTCTTCGACATTACCCACGGATATTCCGCGGCGGGCCGTCACCGGGGCGGTGGCGGGGGCGGGCTTGGCGGCCGCGGGCTTGGTCCGGGCTTTGTCGACCATCGCCACATGGGCCGGCGGGGCGTTGCCATCGCTGTCCTCGCCGAAATAGACGGTCTGGTGGGGGAAGGGAATTTCGATGCCCAGTTCGTCGAAGCGGTTCTTCATGCGGCGGTTGAATTCCCGCTTCATGCCCCACTGTTTTCCGGGCCTGACCCTGATGCGGGCGCGGATGACCACGGCGGAATCCTCCAGGCTTTGCAGGCCCTGCACTTCCAACGGCCTGATGATGTCGGGGGCCAGGGTTTGGTCCTCGGCCATTTCCCGGCCCAGGTCCTCGATCACCTTCATCACCTCATCGACATTTTCCCGGTAGGCGATGCCGATGTTCAACACCACGTTGGAAAAATCCTTGGTGTGGTTCAGCACCGTGCCGACATCGCTGAAAGGCACCGTGTGCACCCTGCCGGCCAGGTCGCGCAGGCGGATGGTGCGGATGGAAAGGGATTCCACCGTGCCTTCGTGGCCGCCCACGTCCACGTAATCGCCGATGGAGATGGTATCCTCGACGAGGATGAACAGGCCGGTGATCACGTCCTTGACCAGGGTCTGGCCGCCGAAGCCGATGGCGAGACCGATCACCCCGGCCCCCGCCAGGAGCGGCCCGATATTGAAACCGACCTCGGACAGCACCGACAAGGAAGCGATCACCGAGATGACGATCAGCGCCGTGGTGCGCATCAAGGGCAACAGCGTCCGCGCCCGGGCGGCGCCCTTGGCGTCGTCGTCCATGCGACCGAGGTACCGGCCGATGCCGAGATTGATCGCCTCCCAGACGACGATCCCGACGATCAGGATGAACCCCACGGTGACCACCGTGCGCAGCACCGCCGTGCCCTCCTCCGCGGCCAGCCAGCCCAGCGCATCCACCCCCCAGACGTCGAGCACCACCAGGGCGGCTCCGATATACACGGCCCAGGCGATGGTGCCCTTGAGCGCCGGCACGTAGCGGTTGGCCCGTGACTCCAGCCCGGGGAAGCGGGCCTCGAGATCGGCGCCGACGGCGAACAGCCGGGCGATGCCGCGCGCCGCGCCCATCACCAGAATCCTGGCCGCGGTGATGGCAACGATTGTCCAGAAGGTCGCCACCATGAGGAATTCGAAACCGCCCTCGACCTCGGACACCCAAACCCCGTAAACCGCGACGATGTAAAGCATGGCGAAGAGGTGCCAGGTCCCGGCCAGGCGCGCGCGCAGGCCGCCATAGCCGCGCGCCGCCTGTCTGCGGCCGCGGATCGCGGCGGCCACCGGGGCGCGGTTCTGCAGCACGAAAACCTCCAGGAAGGAGACCAGGACGAGGCCCACCAGATAGACCAGCGAGTCATAGGCCGGATCCGGCAGCCCCACCAGTTGAGCCGCCTTCAGGAAGAAGAAGGTATAGACGAAAATCCGCACCAGGCGGCGCACCCAAAGGAACAGGTAATTGGCGGTCTCGTCGCCGATGGGCAGCGGCCTCAATAGCGGCGTCCCGGGCGCCACGATCATGCGCGTGGTGGCTAGGATCAACATGGCGGCGAAGAAGGAACTGGCCCCGACCAAAAGCACCGCCCCGGCGGCGCCTTCCATGGGCAAGGCGAAAATGGCGCCGTAGGCGCCGGCACCGTAGGCGAAAGCATTGCCGAAAATAAGCGATGTGCGCAGGAAAAAGCGGACGGCGCGCCCGCCGATCGCCGTATCTTGATCCTCCTCAAACCCGCGCCGCCAGTGCCCCGTCGCCTTTTGATACAGCAATTGGAGCAACATGCCGAGGCCGACGACGACGATCAATCGCCAGATCAGGCCGATCAGCCGATCGCGCTTGGGGGCGGTGGTGATCCAGGACTCCGCCAAGGACACCAGGCCGGGCGCATCCCTGAGAATGCCGATGACGGCCGTGACCCGCGCGCCCAGCGCCTGCATGGAGCGGGACATGGCGCCGGCGATGCGCGCGGCGAGCCCGTCGCCGATTCCGGGCTTGGCGGTGATCGACGCGGCGGCCTTCCGCGCGGCGATCAAGCCCTTGAGGTTGTCGAGGAACTTCTTGCGCTCGGCGTCGTTCTCCAGGGTCTTGGCCAGCGCCTCGAGCTCGGCGGTGGGTGCGCGGGACAGATCCCCCGCCCCCTGGGCATGGGCCCCCATGCCCGCGGCGCCAAGGACGCCCATCAAACAGCTCGCCAACACGAGCACGGCGCCCCACCGCGAAATCCCGTGAAACCCCCTCATGGCCATGGCTGCCTCAACCCCTTTTTGCCGGCGGCGGGGCCGGCGCCCATGGCGACCCCCAGCCCCGCGCACCGGAGATTACCGTCCCCGGCCGGCCCTGTCATATGCTTTCCCGGGCCGACAGGGTAAAGAATTCGTAAACCTCTTGGTCCTAGCATCCCCACCCATGCGCCAAACCGTTCTTTCCCGGGCGCGGCGATGACCGCGGCCCTCAAACACCGCGACTTTGTTGAGGCGGGGCTCGCCCATCATCGCGTGGGCCGGCTGGACAAGGCCGAGGCCGCCTATAAGCGGGCACTGGCGAAAGACGGCAAGGACGCCGCCGCCCTTCATCTTTTGGGGCTCGTCGCGGCCGACAAGGGGCGGCCCGGCCGTGCCCTGCAGTTGATCGACAAGGCGCTGGCGCTGGCCCCGGATAACGCCGATTTCCTCCATTCCGCGGGCCATGTACTAGGCCTTGCCGGCCGGCCCGAGGACGCGGTGGCCCGCTACGTCGCCGCCCTCGACGCGGCCCCCGACCGGCCCCTGACGCTCTCCAACCTGGGCAACGCGTTGAAGCGCCTGGGCCGGCTGGACGACGCCACGGACCGCCTTGCCCGTGCCGTCACTATCGATCCCGGCTTCGCCGAGGGCTGGTCCAATCTCGGCCTCGTCCACAAGCAGCGGGGCAAGCATGAGGAATCCGCAGCGGCGTTCGCCCGCGCCATCGCGCTCAGGCCCGATGACCCGGCCTTTCGCTACAACCGCGCCAACGCGGAGTTGGACGTTGGGGACCTCAAGGCCGCCATCACGGGGTTCCGCAAAACCCTTGACCTGGACCCGGCCCATGGGGGGGCGCGCATGAACCTGGCGACGGCGCTGAAATCGGGCGGTGACGTCGCCGGCGCCACCGCCGAGATCGAGGCCGCCTTGGCGGCGCTTCCCGCTGGTCACCCCGATCACGCCGAACTGCACTGGAACCTCGGCCTCAATCTTTTGATGGCGGGCAGTTGGACGCGCGGCTGGGAGGCGTTCGAATGGCGCCGCAGGATGCCGGGCTATGGCGCAGGCGTGATTGACGCGCCGGAATGGACGGGTGGTTCGCTCCAAGGCCGGCGGCTTCTGGTCAACCACGAGCAGGGCATGGGCGATGCCTTCCTATTCATGGGGTTCGCGGGCGAGCTCTCGGCGCTGGGCGCGCGGGTGATCTACCGGGGCCCCAAGGCCATGGGGCCCATCGTCGGGCGCATGAGGGGGGTGGCGGAAACCATTGCCTTCGAGGACTCCTTGCCAAAGATCGATGCCTGGGCGCCGATGATGAGCCTGCCGCGCCTCCTGGGGCTGTTCGACGCCGCCGCGCTGGCGCGTGGCGGCACCCTGGCGCCCGACCCATCGCGCCTCGCCCCCTATGGCGCAAGGCTCGAAGCGACGGGCGGCCTCAAGGTCGGCATCTGCTGGCAGGGCAATCCCGGCTACAAGGCGGATTCGGACCGCTCGATCCCGCTCAAGGCCTTCGCGCCCCTGGCCCGCCTCCCCGGGCTCACCCTGGTCGCCCTGCAGAAGGGCACGGGCGCCGAACAAGTGGCGGACTGGCCGGCGGACCTTCCCCTCATCGACCTTGGCGCCGAGATCGACGGCGCCGGCGGCGCCTTCATGGAAACCGCCGCCGTAATCGATGCCCTCGACCTGGTGGTGAGCTCGGATACGGCGCTGGTTCACCTTGCCGGGGCGCTCGGCGCAGAGGCCCACGTGGCGCTCGCCCGGGTGCCCGACTGGCGCTGGGGGCTTGAGGGAGAGCAAAGCGTCTGGTATCCCACTGTGACCCTGCACCGCCAAACACGGCCCGGCGATTGGGACGGCGTGTTTCGGCGCATATCCCGGATGATCGAAAGGCGCCTTGCCGGTCATGGCTGACCGCTCTCCTATTATCACCATCCCGGTCTCGCCCGGCGAAGTGGTCGACCGGCTGACCATCCTCGAGATCAAGTCCCAGCGCATCAAAGACGCGGCTAAGCTGGCCACTGTCCGCGTTGAGCTCGATGAACTCTCCCAGGCGGCCAAGGGCGCGATCCCCGACACAGATGAGATGCGCGGCCTGCACGCCGAGCTCAAGGCCATCAACGAAAAACTGTGGGTGATCGAGGACGACATCCGCGATCTTGAGCGCAAGGGTGATTTCGGCGCGGCCTTCATCGCCCTGGCGCGGTCCGTCTACCGCACCAACGACCAGCGCGCCGGCCTCAAGCGTAGGATCAACGAGGCCCTCGGCTCCGACCTGATCGACGAGAAATCCTACGCGCCCTATTGAGCCCGCGCGCCCCGCTCAGATCTTCTTGAGATTCTCTTCAGACAAGCCCTCGCTCGCCATTTCCTCCTGGGCCAGGGCAACGCCTAGATCAAAGGTGAGGGCTTCCTTCAACTGCTCCGCTTCCTGCTGGCGCGCCCACATGGCGGCGTAACGCCCATGGGCGTCAAGCAGCGCCTGGTGGGTGCCGCGCTCGACGATGGCGCCGTTGTCCAGCACGATGATCTCGTCGGCATCGACCACCGTCGACAGCCGGTGGGCGATCACCAAGGTGGTGTGATCGACCGAGACCGCCCGGAGAGCCGCCTGGATCTCCTTTTCGGTATGGGAATCCAGCGCGCTGGTGGCCTCGTCGAAAACTAAAACGGTGGGCCGCTTGAGCATGGTCCGGGCGATGGCGACGCGCTGCTTTTCGCCGCCCGATAATTTAAGGCCGCGCTCGCCCACCCGGGTCTCGTACCCGTCCGGGGTCGAGACGATGAAGTCGTGGATGGCGGCCAGGCGCGCGGCTTCCTTGATCTCCTCGTCGGAGGCGCCGGGCCGGCCATAGGCGATGTTGTAATGGACGGTGTCGTTGAACAGCACCGTATCCTGGGGGACGATGCCGATGGCCCCGCGGAGCGAATCCTGGGTGATGTCGCGCAAATCCTGGCCGTCGATGGCGATGGTGCCCCCATCGACGTCGTAGAACCGGAACAAAAGCCTGGAAATGGTGGATTTGCCCGCGCCCGAGGGGCCGACGATGGCGACCTTGCGCCCCGCCGGCACCCGGAAGGACACGTTTTTCAGGATCGGCCGGTCCGGCCGGTAGCCGAACGACACGTCGTCGAACACCACCTCGCCGCCGGAAAGCACCAGCGGCGGCGCGCCTTCCCGGTCGCACACGTCGGGGGGCACCTGGACCAGGTCGAACATCGCCTCCATGTCGGTCAGCGACTGCTTGACCTCGCGGTAGACGTAGCCGAGGAACCCCAGCGGCAGGTAAAGCTGCATCAGGTAGGTCACCACCAGGACGAAATCGCCCAATGTCATGGTGCCGCCGGTCACCCCTACCCCGGCCATGATCATGACACCGGTGAGGCCGCCCGCGATGATCGCCGCCTGGCCGACGTTGAGGAGCGACAGCGAGGTCTTGTTCTTGACCGCCGCCACCTCGTAGCGGGCGAGCGCGCGATCGTAGCGCCTGGCCTCGTGGGCTTCGTTGCCGAAATACTTCACCGTCTCGAAATTGATAAGCGAATCGATGGCCCGGGTACTGGCCTCCTGGTCGCGGGCGTTCATTTCGCGGCGGAAGCGCAGGCGCCATTCGGTGATCATCAGGGTGAACAGGATGTACGACCCGATGGTGATGAAGGTCACCAGGGCGAACCAGAAATCGTAGAGCGCCCACAGGATGACGCAGACCACCAGGATCTCGATGAGGGTGGGAATGATGGAGAACAGCATGAAGGCCAGGGTGAATTCGATGCCCTTGGTGCCGCGCTCGATGGCCCGCGACAGGCCGCCGGTCTGGCGGTCGAGATGAAAGCGTAGGGAAAGCCGATGAAGATGCTCGAACACCCGGAGCGCCACCGTGCGGATGGCGTGCTGGGTCACCTTGGCGAAGATGGCGTCGCGGATCTCGCCCGACGCCACGGAAACCAGCCGCAACAGCCCATAGGCCCCGATCATGGCCAGCGGCAACGCCAACACCAATTCCTTGCCGGGGGTGAGCGCGTCCACCGCCTCCTTATAGACCAGGGGCACGCTGACATTGGCGGCGATGGCGAGGCCCAGCATGGCCAGCGCGATCACTACCCGGGCACGGAGTTCCAAGCCGTTGGCCGACCACAGGAACGGCATCAACGACCGGATGACGCGGACATCGAGGCGCCCGGCGAAGGTCTTGTACTCGCTGGTCTCCGCCGGCTGCTTGTTGGAGTGGGCTTCCGCGGTCATGGCAAAGAGGTGGGCACGATCTCGTGCATGGTCTCGGTCTCCTTAGAGCATATTCCGCCGAAATGACCAACCCGGTGATCGCCGGCCAATAGGCGATTTCACGGCGCCGGCGCTCATGGGGGGGCCGCCGGGGCGGTTTTTCGGTACAACTCTTTGAATTTCCACATTTTAAGGAATTTTATACCCCGATTGGGGACAATTTGGGCGGCAGTTTAATTATCGGCGAGAAAACCGCCCCCGGTTCGAGTTCCCGGCGCCATTTCGCCGGCGAGATGACACGAGACGACAATGGCAAATCTTGAAAACGTGCAGTTTGATTTCGAGAACCGTGTGTTCGCTGTCGAGGGTGCCGTTTTCCGCAAGATCAATGGTGCTGGCGAAGCGGCGCTCTACATCCCCATGGGAGAAACCGTGGCCGCGATTACCATCAAGCAGATCAAGTCGGGCTTCGATATTGCCCCGGATTCCGAAGATGACATGCTCCTGAGATACGTGACCAAGGGACTGGAATTCGTCCGCGAAATCTACCCCGGCGATTCGGTTCCCTCCGAAGTGCTCAACGGGAAAGCGTCGTGGATGGTCGACGAGAAGTATCTCGCCGCCGCCAAGGCCCGCGTCATGATGCAATTGGTGGCGTGGATGACCGGTGAGGATTTCGAATCCGTGAACCTGAGGGAGATCCTGGCACGGGCGGAAAATCCGGAAACCAAAAAGGTCGTGCAAGAAGCCTTCGCCGACATCGCCGAGAAACTGGGCATTGGGAAGGACCGGCGCGAAGAGGTGGTGAAAATGGTCGACCGGTTCGCCCACGAACTATCCTATGTCGAGGCGCTCCGCGGCGAACTGGCCAGGATCAACCCCCTAGTGCGCAAGCTCAAGAAGCTCTACAAAGCCTATCATGGCGATTCTTCTCTTGCCGAATCGCTCATTAGGATTAACACCCTGATGGAAAAGCCGGTCCAGGCGATATCCGATAAATTCGACGAATTCGACGCCACCATCGGCGAGATCCTCAATACGCTTCGCCAATTCGACGCCAAGGTCCATTACGTGCGCAAGGTCCGCGACGAACTACGCCGATCTTATCTTCTCTGGGAAGAAATTCTGGGGATATGGGAACGGTGCGATGATGCCGAGCAGTCCGAGACCGAAAATGCCATTCGCGAAACCTATCGCTTCGCCGCGCAGCATTTCGTGCAGACCGACGAATGGTCGGTTTCGGCCTAAGCCACCGCCTCCGAACAGTTAGCGCATTTCCCAGCCAAATTGAACCATTTGGCCGGATAATGCGCTAGACTTGCCGCATTCGCCCATGGGATGCCACATGGATAAGACCGAACTTGTCGCCGCCATCAATCTTCTGGCCCAACGTCTCGAGCATCAGCCCGACGGCCTTCACGAGGTTCATTTCAAGGTGAAGGAGTTGCTCGATGAACTGCGCTCGACGGGGATGCCCCTTCCCGACGACCTTGTGAATTTCGAGAAGGACCTCGACCAGCGCGTCAATGGCGAACCCGAATAGAGAAAAGGCCGGGATTCCACCCTTTGGAGCACCGCCCGTGACACCGTCACTCCCGGCCCGGGTGGTGGGGTGCCCGCGCGCTAGATGTGATGTCTCAAGAGGTTGTCCACTCGGCCCGAATCCGGCCGTGCCGCCGTTTTCGCTTAGCTAGAAATCGCCACCGCCGTTAGACTCGATCGATCTGGCGGGCAGGGAGACGAAATTGGCCGATCTCACGAAAAAGGGTCCCATGGGATTGAACGGCCTGACGGCTTGCGAGGCGGCGGCGCGGCTGGAGGCGGGCGATATCACGTCCGAAGCCTTGGTGCGCGATTGCCTGGCGCGCATCAAAGCCCGCGAGTCCGAGGTCCTGGCCTGGGATTATCTCGATCCCTCTCATGCCATCGAACAGGCAAAAGCATTGGACGCCACGCCCCGGCGGAGCGCCCTGCACGGCGTGCCGGTCGGCATCAAGGACATCTTCGATACCGAGGATATGCCCACCGCCCACGGGTTTGCGCCCTATGAGGGTGAGCGCCCGGCGCGCGATTCCAACTGCGTCGCCGCGCTCCGTGCCGCCGGGATGGTCATCATGGGCAAGACCGTGACCACCGAGTTCGCCTGCCCGTCGCCGCGCCGGACGACCAACCCCCACGACCCCACCCGCACACCGGGCGTCTCGTCCAGCGGCTCGGCCGCCGCGGTGGCGGATTTCATGGTGCCGCTGGCCAACGGCTCCCAGACCGGCGGTTCGGTGATCGGGCCTGCGGCCAATTGCGGGGTCTATGGTTACAAGGCGAGCCTCGATGGGCTCGACCGTGGCGGCTTTAGGCATTGCAAGCCGTCCATCGACACCCTCGGCCTGTTCGCGCGGTCGGTCGATGACTTGATGCTCTTGCGCGCCGTGCAGACGGGCTTTGATGCGCGACAAGCCGCGGACCGAATAGACCGCGCGCAAGCGGTGCGGGTCGGCGTCGTGCGCGGTGACGGCTGGGACGCAGCAGAGCCTTATATGCGCAGAGCCCTCGAGCGCGCCGCGCAATTGCTCGGCCGGGCCGGGGCCAAGGTAGCCGATGTCGCGCTGCCCCGGCGCTTCACCGATATCGAATCCGACTTTGCCATCGTCAATGGATGGGAAGGATCGATCGCGCTCGGGTCCGAGATCCGCGATCATCTCGATGCCTTCAACGCGCATAACCGCAAACGGGTCGAGTTCGTGCGCGGCCTGACGGCGGAGGATTACCGACGCGCGGGCCAAAACCTGGATGCGGCGCGGGCCGAGATGAACGAGCTGTTCGCGGATCATGACGTCTTCATCTCGCCCAGCCTCGCCGGTGAGGCGCCGGTGGGGCTCACCCAGGTGCGCAGCGGAACCTTCGCCCGGCTGTGGACCCAGATGTACACTCCC
>Ga0209980_10000462_pt1 | contig 21887 bp, 17 predicted proteins | sample CR02metaG_FD_183611 | JGI IMG/M metagenome (GOLD analysis project Ga0209980, IMG submission 183611) | Deep subsurface microbial communities from Mariana Trench to uncover new lineages of life (NeLLi) - CR02 metaG (SPAdes) (version 2) | ecosystem: Environmental > Aquatic > Marine > Ocean trench...
TTTCGATCTCGTAGTACTCGGGGCGGCGAGGGAGCCGATCTTCCGGCAGGTTCTCTTCGACGAAATTACGGAGAAGGTCGTGCGCTTTTCCCCGGCCTCCGTACTGGTCGTGAAGCAGTATGAGGGTCATGTTCGCTCGATGTTCAAGCGCATGTTCGGATAGCCGAGGGTCTCGACCCGACGTGGGCGCCCCCGGTACGGATGCCGTAACGCTCCGCTCTGAGCTTCCGCGGAAGCTGGTGCACGTGGGCATGGGGGCCTTCGCGCTCATGCTGCGTTGGTTGACGCCATGGCAGGCCGCGTTCATGGCTGTGGCGGCTCTGATCCTGAATGCATTTTTTCTCCACCGTATTACAGGAGGAAGGCTACTGCGCTCCGAGGAGCGGGGCTCTCGGTTCTCACGGGGCGTAGTCCTCTATCCCGCGATCCTGCTTCTGACCTTCATCGTGTTTCGGTCGCGGCTGGAACTGGCGGCGGGGATCTGGGCGTTGCTCGCGGTGGGGGATGGGATGGCCGCGCTGTCGGGCCTCGCTCTCCGCGGCCCGCGACTGGCATGGAATCCCAAGAAAAGCTGGTCGGGCCTAGTGGCGTTCGTCGTGTTTGGGACGGCGGCGTCCGCCTGGGTCATCCGCTGGGTCCAGCAGGCGGGGACGTGGACGGTCGGCGGTTCCGTTTTGTCGGGCGGGTTGCTGACGCTCGGGGAGAGCGACGCCTCCGGACGGATCGGCGACGCGTTCCTGCTGGGTGGGGTGGTCGGCGACGCCGGGGCCACCGGCGTCTCGGGGTCGCTGTCATTTCTGGTGATCGGCTGCCTGGTGGCCACCACGGCTGCGGCGCTCGTCGAATCCCTGGACACGAAGGCCGACGACAACATTCTGGTGCCCGTGGTCGGGGGTGCCGTGCTCTGGGTGGCGACACTTGTGGACCCGGAGTTGCTGGTCAGGGCGGGAGTGGCCGGAGCCTGGCCCGCCGTCTTGCTGACCGGTTTGGTAATCACGGTACCGGTCACCTTCATAGCCTACGTCGCCCGTGCCGTGGATCGGTCCGGCGCCACCGTGGGGGTGCTCCTGGCCACGGTGCTTTACGCGTATGCAGGGTGGCCCGGGCTAGTGATGCTGGGTGGTCTGATGGTGGTCGGCACGGGCGTGACCCAACTGGCGTACACGCGGAAGGAGGTGTTGGGTGTGGCGGAAGGGAGGGGTGGTCGCAGAGGGATCGGGAGCGTGGTGGCCAACGCCGGAGCGGGTGTGGCGTTCGCGATCCTGGCTGTGGTGACGCCCTATTCCGAGGCGTTCACCATCGCCATGGTCGCGGCGTTTGCCACCGCGCTCTTCGATACTACCGCTACCGAGCTCGGTCAGGCCTTCGCACGGCGTCAGGTACTCATCACGACGTGGCGGGCCGTTCCGGAGGGAACCACGGGCGGCGTGTCGGTGCTTGGTACGCTTTCGGGGGTGGGTGGCGCCACCGTTCTGGCAGCCCTGGGGTGGGCGATGGGCTTGATCTCCGGCGCCGCGGTCCTGGCGGTGGTCCTTGGGGCGTTCTTCGGTTCGACGCTGGAATCGTTCCTCGGAGCGACGATGGGGAAGGGGAGCCGCTCCGATCACCACCTCCGGAACCTGGCCAATACGGTGGCCGGGGCTGGCATGGCCTGGGGGCTGTTTGCTTTTCAGGCGTACCTCGGAGGTCCCACTGAGCTACCGTAGCCACTACTTACCCCGCTCCCGCTCGGGATGGATCGCGGTTCTCGCCTTTCTCGGCCTGATGGCGCTGGTTCAGCCGCCCATCGTCTTCTGGGTGGACACACACCTCGGCTCGGGGTGGGTCCTGGGCATGCCGTTCCTCTATGTCTACCTCGGTGCCGTCTACTTCTTGCTGATTGGGGTCCTGCTTTGGGCCCTCCGGAAAGCGGTTTAGTGCTCCGTGTGCTCGATTGGCCGAGACACTCTCGGAACGCGACCACCTAGCGTGCCAGGGCGGGGGACGTAGCGCATGGAGAGTTGGGTGGTCGCGACGGGGTTGGTCTTCCTCTATATCCTCGTCACCATCGTGCTGGGTTTTCTGGCCAACCGCGCGATGTCCTTGGACCTCGAGGACTTTTTCCTGTACGGCCGAAAAGCCGGCTTCGTGGTCCTGTACCTCACGGTTGTGGCCACCTACCACTCGGCGTTCGCCTTTCTCGGCTCGGGCGGTTTTTTCTACCGGCATGGGATCGGCTTTTGGGAGGCGGGCACCTGGACCGTGCTCACCGGGGCGATCACCTACACGCTCGGGGTCCGCATCTGGGCCCTGGGCAAACGGTTCAGCTACATCACGCCGGCGGACATGCTGGCCGACTTCTACGAGAGCGAGGCTGTGCGGGTGGTCACGGCCATGGTCTCCGTCCTCTTCACCATCCTCTACATCCAGGTTCAGGCGCAGGGCCTCGGGTACATCATCTCGGTGGCTTCCGGGGACCGGATCTCGTTCGAGATGGGCACCTTGCTCCTCATGATCGTGGCGGGGGGATACTTGATGGCGGGAGGCCTCAGAGCCGTGTACTGGACCGACGTGATCCAGGGCATCTGGATGTACGTGGCCGTGTGGGCGGGAGCCCTGGTTCTGTCCTATCGGCTCTTCGGGGGACCGCTTGCGCTCTGGAAGCGCGTGGCAGCCGAGCGGCCGGATCTGCTCTCGTTGCCGGGCCCGGAGGGCTTCTTCACCCCAGGGATGTGGATCGGGATGTCGGTCGCGCTGTCGTTCGGGATCATACTCCAACCGCACATCATGATCCGGTACTATACGGCCGTGTCGGGACGCACGATCAAGTGGCTGGGGGCCACCACGCCGATTTTCCTGATGACGTTATACATCCCGGCAGCGATGGTGGGTCTGGGCGGGGCCATCATACTTCCGGATCTCGCGATCCCCGATCAGATTTTTCCCGAACTGCTGGTTCGATATGCGCCTGCGTGGCTCACGGGCCTGATTCTCGCCGGAGCGACGGCGGCTGCCATGTCGACACTGGATTCGATCCTTCACGCCAACATGACCGTGCTCACGCGCGACGTGTATCAACGGTACATCGCTCGGGACAGAGAGCCGGCCCACTATGTGTGGGTGGGACGGGGCATCGTCCTCGGACTCCTGGTCATCGGCTACCTCCTCTCGGTGCGGACGCTCGGATTCCTCGTGACGCTGGTGACCCTTTCCGGGGCAGGGGCGCTACAGCTCCTACCCGGCACCCTAGGCGTGTGCTACCCGACGCGACGCCCGTTCACGAAAGCGGGTGTGCTCGCTGGGATTGGCGTCGGGCTGACGGTGCTCTACGTGACGCTCGTGATCGTGCCCAACGCGCTGGGGATTCATGGCGCCATCTGGTCCCTCGCCGCGAATTTCGCGACGTGCATCGCGGTGTCAGCCTTCACGAAGCCTTCGTCCCGCGAGACCATCGGCCGGATTCACGGTGCCATCGAGGACTACGTGTACGGAGGCGGGGACGCGGGTTTGGAGGAGGCGCTGAGATCTACTCCCCGTTCGCTCCCCTCAACGCCTCACGCAGCAGATTCTGTGTGACCTCCGGATCGGCGGCCCCTTTGGTTTCCTTCATCACCTGGCCGACGAAGAAACCCATGAGGCTTTTCTTCCCGTCGCGGTAGCCCTGGGCCTGGGTCGGGTTCGCTTCGACCAGGCGCTCGACCATGGGCTTGAGTGTCGAGGTGTCACTCACCCGACCCAAGCCCCGCGCTTCGATCACGGCGTCGGGATCTCCGCCTTCTTCGGCCAGCACCGCCAACACCTCCCTGGCCGCCCGCCCCGAGACCTCCCCCCCCGAAACGAGCTCGAGGAGGCGGGCGAGCTCCCGCCCTCCGAGAAGTAGCGAGTCGATCGGCCGGTCCTCGAGTACGCGGGGTACCTCGTTCACGATCCATTTGGCGAGACCGGTCCCGTCGGTGGTGTGCTCCGACCCGTCGCGGAAGAGCTCGAACAGCCCGCGGTCCTGCGCCAGTACGGACGCCTCGCTCTCGGCCAGACCATGCTCCGCCCGCAAGTCGTCGTAGCGCGACGCGGCCTCGGGACTGTCGGGGCGGGGGCTGGCCACCGGGGGTTTCGTGTCCTCGCTTTCTCGGCCCTGGACCTCAACGCCTTCGATCTCTGCTTGGACGCTGCTCGCCCCATCCTTTGACTGGGACGACGGCCCCGCCTCCGCCCGAGCGCCTGCCGCTCCACGTGCAGCCGCTCTTAGGACTCTCACCCAACTGTCCCGGAGCGTCACGACACGGTTGAAGACCAAGTGGTCCGGCTTGGAGTCGCCGCTGTCGCGAACGAAGTAACCGGTCCGCTCGAACTGATACGTGGTTTCCGGTGGATCCGACGCGACGCTCGGCTCGACTCGGCTGCCCGTGAGGGTTTCCAGGGACTCGGGGTTCAGGTTCACCGTGAAATCCTGGTCATCCTCCACGTTGTCGGGGTCGGGCACTGAAAACAGATGGTCGTATAGGCGGACCTCGGCGGGAAGGGAGTGGGAGGCGGAGACCCAGTGGATGGTGCCTTTGACCTTCCGTCCGTGTGGCGTCGACCCACCCCTCGTCTCGGGGTCATACGTACAGTGCACCTCCGTGATCACCCCATCTCCATCCTTCACGACATCGACGCAGCGGACGACGTACCCATATCGCAGGCGCACCTCCCCACCCGGGATCAGCCGGCGAAATCCCTTAGGGGGGTCCTCTTCGAAGTCGTCACGCTCGATCAGAAGCTCTCGTGTAAAGGGTATCGGGCGTGACCCCTCCTTACCGATATCGTCCGGGAAATACGGCGCGTCCAACTCTTCGAGCTCTCCCTCCCCGAAGTTGTCGATCACGAGCCTGAGAGGGCGAAGCACACACATGACCCGGGGTGCGGTCGGATTCAGCTCGTTCCGAATCGCGTACTCGAGCTTCGCGAAGTCCACCCGGTTCTCGGTCTTGGCCACACCGATCATGTCGCAAAAGGTGCGGAGCGCGGCCGGCGGAACGCCGCGCCGTCGCAGTCCGGCGAGCGTGGGCATCCGGGGATCGTCCCAACCCTTCACCAGCTTCTCCTCCACCAACCGGAGGAGTTTTCGCTTGCTCAGGAGGGTGTATTCCAGGTTGAGGCGCGCGAACTCGTACTGCCTCGGCTGGGGCCGAGGGACGTCGAGGTGATCCAAAATCCAGTCGTAGACCTCTCGGTTGTTATCGAACTCCAGGGTGCACAAGGAATGCGTAATACCCTCGATGGAATCGGAGAGACAGTGCGTAAAGTCGTAGAGGGGATAGAGGCACCAGTCCCCACCCGTGCGATAGTGGTCGGCGTGCCGAATCCGATAGAGAACGGGATCGCGCATGAGCATATTCGGTGACGCGAGGTCGATCTTGGCCCTGAGCACATGCGCACCGTCCGCAAACTCACCTTCGCGCATGCGCCGGAACAGATCCAGATTTTCTTTGACGGATCGTTTCCGGAAATCGGTCGGACGCCCCGGCTCAGTCACGGTCCCCCTGAATTCCCTGATCTCTTCCTCGCTCGCGCTGTCGACGTAGGCGAGACCCGCCTCGATCAACTCGATCGCGTATTGGTACAGCCGTTCGAAGTAATCCGACGCAAAAGAGAGGTGGGCGCCCCAGTCGAACCCGAGCCAACGCACGTCTTCCTGTATCGAGCGGACGAAGATCTCGTCTTCCGTCTCGGGGTTCGTGTCATCGAATCGAAGATGAGTGACCCCACCGTGCTCGGCGGCGGCTCCGAAGTTGAGGCAAATCGACTTCGCGTGGCCGATGTGGAGAAAACCGTTCGGTTCCGGGGGGAACCGCGTTACCACGGCACCCCCGTGCTTGCCCGTTTCGACATCGGCGGCGATGATGGCACGGACGAAATTTTGGCCGGCAGCGGCACGGTCAGGATGTTCAGTCATCTCAGAGGTCGTAGTAAATCCGTGGTGGTGCCCATCCGGAGGGTCGGGATGGGCGAATAGTGGCGCCACCGATTTCGAACCAACCAAGTCTAACGTCGGTATGAACGTACGGTCCACCGGTAGGGAGGCGACTCACCGGGCCAATCGATTCCTCCAAGTCTGGAGTACTATGTGACCATGACCGGGACCAACACCGCGCCGCCCGCCGCACACGCGGGTACGGGGAAGGGTGAGGTCCAAGTGGCCGCACGCCGATCCGGTCGCTACGGCTGGACGGTGTTTCCCTGGGCCTGCGTGATTCTCGCGCTTCTTGGCCCTCTCCCCGCGGCCGGCAGCCAGCTACGGCTTGATGGCGAGTACGGACTCTGGGTAACCGAAAGCGGGGGTGTGATTGGGGTAGGGTGGCTCACGTCCGGCGTCGAGGAGGGCGTGTTGGAAGTTTTTTCGGAGGGTCGCCTCGAGTACCGGATCGAGACCCTGGCCGCCCAGGCCCACTTCACGACTCTTCCCCGTCCCATTGGAGATTCAGTGCTCCTCCAATACGGGGCGCTGAGGACGGAGCATCTGCACACCACCGTTCTGTACCTGAGGGAGGAGGACGCGCGAACACCCGACGTCATCTCCGGAGTGGATTCCCTGTTCGTGGTCGGAGACGTGCACGGTGAATACGACCGGCTCCTCGGTCTCCTGGGGAACGCCGGACTGATCGACACGGAAAGCCAGTGGGTCGGAGGAAGGAGCCACGTGGTATTCCTCGGTGACCTCTTCGATCGTGGTGCGGACGTCACGCAGACCCTGTGGTTTCTCTACGAACTCGAGCGCCAGGCCCGGGCGGCCGGGGGAGGCGCCCATGTCGTGTTGGGAAACCACGAGACGATGATCTTCACGGACGACGTCCGCTACGTGTCTGCGAAGGAGCAACTCATCGCTAGCCTACATAGCACGTCCTATCCCGATCTGTTCGATATTCGAAGCTCTTTGTTGGGCCGCTGGCTGGTCGGCCGGCCGGGTCTGATGAAGGTGAACGGTGTGTTGCTCGCCCACGGCGGCGTGGCACCGGGCTCGAGCCCGCGCTCCGTCGGGGCGGTGAACGATTCGCTGTGGACGTTCATGTCGGAAGACCTTTTCTACCAATGGTCCGACACGACCCTGGCCCTGGTCGCGGATTCGGCGGCCGCCGACGAGTTCGCGGAGCGGTACGAAACCGTGATAATCATGGCCCCCGACGCCATCGAGCGACGGACAAGACTCCTCTTCGACGAAACGAGCATCCTTTGGTTCCGAGGTTATGTGGCATCAGATAGGTTCACGGCCGAGCTTGACGGCGTTTTGGCCGAATTCGGGGCGGAAATCCATGTGGTGGCCCATACGCCCGTGAAGTCCATCGAGGCTCGGTACGATGGGAGGCTCTTGGCCGTGGACCTCGAGAAGCCGGCTACCGAAATGCTGTTGCTGGTGTGGGATTCGGGTGGGGGTCCGTACCAGAGATGGAGGTTCAGTCTGGACGCTCCCCCGGAGCGGTTCTAAAGATCTGACAGGGTGTCAACGCTGCGGTCCATGTCTCGCTTCAGGCAGGATTTCGTGCGTGGCATGGCCGCCGATTTCATGCGAAGGAGCGCCTCAGTCTAGGCGCCGATCGCCCTTTCGGCGCTTGCTCGCTCGCCGAATCGTCCCACCGCGTCGGGACTCTCCTGATCGCCGGTCGGCCTCCCGCCGTTCCTCGCTGACCTCCTCCGTCGAGGATCGGCGGATCCAGATCCGGCGGCCCGGACCGGCTCGCCTTTCGCGGGGCGGCTGGCGCCTATCGGTGGCGCGCCGTTCCTCCTTTCGGCCTTTGTCGTTGTCGGAATCGCCCATCGTTCTACCCCCTGCGTGATGACGTCCTCAAGACCGATTTACGCCTCGAGGAGGATCTACTTATACGCCACCGCGGGAGGCATGTGAAGGGCTGGGCGCAGCCGGAGGACGGCGCAGTGCCGTCCGTAACGCGGCGAGCCCTTTTGTATGGAACCTGTCTGCCTACCCTACCGTCGTGGACTTCGGCTCCGAGCTGGCCCGGTCGCCCTTGTCCTCGCGGTCCCTCGTGCGCCCCCGCGGGAGGAGGCCCGCGGGCGCGAATTCGTCGCTCGCTGAGGGGTCGCTCGTGGGGCGGCCGACCGGGATGGACGAGCCCTTGGTTGGGTACGAGCGGGCGCCGGCCGTGCCGATGGCTGGGTCGCCCGACTGCGGCTGGGAGAGGCCGTTTTCCCTCGTGGGGAGCCCGTCGTCTGGGCCCGTGCGCTGGGGGCGGGCCGGGTCGCCGGCGCTCTCTCTCGCAGGGACATTGAACGGGTCACCTCCCTTGAGCGGGATCGCGCTGTCGGACGAGGCGCTCCTGAGCGCGATGGAGCCGTCGCACGAGGCCTTTCCGTTGAGGGCCCCGAGGTACGCGCGCGGTCTTGCGCCGCCGCTTGGGGCGACCGCTCGGACCTCACGGTGGGTATCGGTTCGCTGCGTGGCGTCGTATTGGCGGATGCACTCCTCGACGGCAAGGAGGGCCGTCGGGAGGTCGTGGCCCGAGTGGGAGGGTAGAGGCGCGTCGGACTGCCCCTACGGGCACGCAAACCGTCCGTCCGGTCGGCGCCGCCTCGCGAAACCGCATCCGAAGGCCGCACCCGCGTAGAGCGGCGAGTGGCACTGAGTGCCCGAGCGCGCTCGGGTTGCTCCCTCACGATCCTCTGCCGCCCGGGCGCCGTGGTCCTTCTATCGGACGCAGTTGGCATGGCTGCCGTCGTCCTAGACGTGATTGAGCGGGCCACCGCCGTGCGTTCCCCGCGCCGCCGCGGCGACTCCTTGTACAGCGGGGAGGAGCGCACCAGGGGCGAGCCGCGATAGGCGAGCCCGGGCCGGATTGCCGCAGATGCGTATCGGTTCCCCCCATAGCGCACCACGCCGTAGGCCGGATAACCATAACCATACCCGTACCCGTAGCCGTAAGGAGGGTACCCGTAGGCATACGTCGGGTATCCGTAGCCGTACATCGGATATCCGTATCCGAAATTGAACCCGAAGCTCAACGAAAAATGGGTGTGGTTCGGGTAGCCGTAGTAGCCGTGCGGAAAATAGTACGAGGGCCACTGGGAGCGACGGTAGTGGTTGAAGGAAACCACGGAGTAGTTCTGGCGAATGTGGAGGTGATCGTACCGCCGGGCACACGTGTACCGGTACCACTCATAGTAGGCATAGTCCCAGCAGGGATCCGCGTAATAGACATCGTAAAAGGGATCCACGGCTGCGTAGGATGCGCCGATTCCGAATCCGGAACCGCCGGTTCCAAAGCCCAGGGACACCGAGAAGTTGCTCCAGGAATACTGGCCGGACGCGGCGTCCGGACGCCATATGACCGCGAGCCCGATTAGAAAAGCCGTCCGCATCAGTTTGGCCACGATATCCTCCTTGGGAGATCCTGTTCCTACCAGTTGCATAGGCCGTGCCATCGGATCTCCATCGCCGGAAACCTATATTCCTTGTGGGGAAATGGCCAACCGGGCGGAGGTCGGCTCCATCGGCCTGTCCTCGCATGAGGACGGCGTTGAGCCGCTTTCGTGACACGGCTACGGGGCCTCGAGAGGGGCGTGGATTTCGATACCGCCGGCATGTCCGCGCCCAAGACCCTTGCCCCCAAGAGAAAAAGAGCGGAAATTAAGCTCCACCCATTCGGGTGCCCGGAACGAAGGTCTTCGATTCAACAGGCCGAACTCGAGTCGTTCCAACGTCGGACACCGTTCTCCCAGGGCTTCGGCCGTGGGGATTGCCCGAGCTGCGAGAACCGAGCGCGGGCTCAGACGACGAACGAGATGCCCCATGACTGCCGGGGCAGGTTCCTTTTCGGCCTGAAAATGTCGGTGGCGTATCCCACTGTTTCGACAGCGTTTTCGTCGGGGTGGGAAGAGAAGCCGACTTCTCTCGTTCCTGTCGTAGGCAGCAGTTTCAGGCTTGCCAAGCGCGCGGGCCCAAATAAGGAAATTGAAAACCGTGGACGGTAATACACCTAACGATGAGCGCGGCCAGGACGCGCCGCGCGATCAAGAGCAGAACGCTCCGGCCGATCTCCAGAGCCCGGATGCAGCTCAGGTCTCCACTGGCTCCGACGAATCGAGGGGTTCGGGCCGCCGGGGAGGTGGCCGGGGTCGGGGGGGACAGGGCCGGAACAACCGGCAAGGAAGGGGCGGCCAAAGGAACCGAGGAGGACGCGGGCGACGGCGCCAACGTGGCCAGAATGGCGGGGCCGGTCACCAGGACAGCAACCGCCAAGATGAGGGCCACCACGTCGAGGTCGAATTGGCGAGTCCGGACGAGGCCTCGGTCGAGCTCCTCGGTATCCTCGATGTTTTGGGCAGCGGCTCCGGCTTCATTCGCCGGCGTGAGGCGGGATATACGCCCAGCAACGAAGACATCTATGTGGGGGCGAAGGTCATTCAGAAATTCGGGCTTCGAACGGGTGATGAGCTCACCGGTACCGTGGGCCGAACGCCCAAGAGCGGAAAGAGTCCGCCGCTCACCCATCTTGCGCTCGTCAACGCGAAATCACCGGACGAAGCGAAAAGACGGCCCGATTTCAACCGGCTCAGTGCGGTGCATCCGAGCGAGCAGCTCATGCTGGCGTGTGATCGCGAGATCGCTGGGCAGCCGGACTACACCAACCGCGTGATCGACCTGTTCTGTCCCTTCGGCAAGGGCCAGAGAGCGATGATCGTTTCGCCGTCAAAGGCCGGAAAAACCACCGTGCTTCAGTCGGTGGCCGAAGGGATCGTCGCGAACAACCCCGAATGCCGTCTCATGCTTCTCCTCGTCGATGAGCGTCCGGAGGAAATCACGGATATGGAGATGTGCGGGTTCGGAGAGGTGATAGCCTCCAGCTTCGATCGGCCCGCGGAGCGGCACTGCCAGGTCGCCGAGATAACGCTCGAGCGGGCCCGGCGTTACGTGGAAGGCGGGGAGGATGTGGTCATCATCCTCGACTCCATCACCCGGTTGGCCCGCGCGTACAATACCGTGGAGGAAGGCAGTGGGCGTACGCTGTCCGGCGGTTTGGACGCGAACTCGCTCGAGAAGCCCAAACGTTTCATAGGGAGCGCGAGGAAGATCGATCCCAAGCAGGGTGGGGGATCCCTCACCATCATTGCTACCGCGCTGGTGGATACCGGGTCGCGTATGGACCAGGTCATTTTCGAGGAATTCAAGGGCACCGGAAACAGCGAATTGGTGCTGAGCCGGGAGCTGGCGGACAAGAGAATTTTCCCAGCCATCGACCTCAACGCATCGGCAACGCGGAAGGAGGAGCTCCTCCTCGACGCCGACTCGCTCCAGGTGTCACGCGCCATGCGGAGGCAGTTGGCCGATGTTTCGGCAGCGGACGCGATGAGCGAGTTGCTGGGGGTGATGCAGAGAACCCGCACGAATGAAGGTCTTGTGGCGATCGCCAGTCAGAAAATATAGCCCAGCTTTTCCAAACCCTCCGCAAGCTGCGCTCCCTGTGACTTGGCCATGCCGCGGGCCACGTATCCCATGAGGGGATTTCGCCCGAAGTCGCCCTCTTCCCGCCAGGTCACCAGGCTCGCTTCCCCAAGAGCCTCGATCCTGATTTCGCCGATGACTGAAGCACCGCCTTCGACCTCCACCTGGTAGCGCACGAACGTCGGCGATCCGCTGTCGGTGATGGTCACCGAGCCGGACCCAAAATTAGGATCATCCCAGGCTCGGGATGCGCCGACCCCGCGGGACGGGGCACTCAACTCCGAGTCGATCTCGCCCCAGTTGGTCCACGTATCCCATCGGCCCAGATCGTTCAGATACGGGAAAACCTCCGCCGGCGAAGCATCGATTTGGAGCGACGCCTCGGCGGACCACCTGCCGGGAAGCACCAGACCGATCACCATGAAGGTGACCAGGACGGCGCCGATACCGCCGAACACCTTTGCGAGGGGAGCCATCATAGCCCGGCCACCTGCTCCGTGTTGAGGTCATCCAGAATGGGACGAAGGTGCTTCCAGACGGTCTGGGCGATCATTTGATGGCCCTCCGGTGTGGGATGAAGGCCATCGGCTTGATTGAGCTCAGGGACGCCGGCGATGCCCTCGAGCAGGAACGGGATCAGTGTGCCTCCATTCACGCGGGCCAGCTCGGAAAAAACCGACGAAAACGCCGAGGCATACACCTGACCCAAATTAGGGGGGGCCTGCATTCCCGAGAGTATCAGCCGGGCCTCGGGGTAATGTGCACGGGTGCTGTCGATGACCGCCTGGAGGTTGGCCTTCATCGAGTCGGGCGAGAGGCCACGAAGGCCGTCATTCGCTCCGAGCTCGAGCACCAATACCCGAACAGGAGCTCGGAGCAGCCAGGTGATCCTCCGGAGACCCCCGGCGCTGGTGTCTCCGCTGACCCCAGCGTTTACCATCCGAAAGGGGAGCCCCGCGGAATCCGCCAACACCTGGATCTGATCCGTAAAGCGGCTCGCCGGATCGGCCAGGCCCAAACCGGCTGTCAGGCTCGTGCCGAGGAAAACCACGCGGCCCCCGAGGGCTGCCCGCTGAGCGGGATCCAGCTCGGTCGAGACGGCGTTGTCCCCGGTGCGCGTCGGTACCGGTTCGCCCGCGCTTGAACTTTCCTGGCCTGCGGGGCGTACCACGTCCGAGTCGTCACCCGTGCCGCACGCGCCCTGGGTGAACCCCAACATCAAAACCCCGATAACAGCCATGATTCGCGCCGAGGGTCTGTCAAAGGTGTACATGAGTGGGGGTCAGCCCCTTCGTGTGTTGGACCGGGTCGATCTCCACGTGGAAGCGGAGAGCTTCGTGGCGGTCGTCGGCCCGTCGGGTAGCGGCAAGACCACACTCCTGGGTCTCCTCGCCGGACTCGACGAGCCCACCGAAGGCACGGTAACCGTAGCCGGTGAAAATCTCCAGACTCTCACCGAAGACGGTCGGGCGAGGTTTCGCGCCGAGAACGTAGGTTTCGTCTTCCAAACCTTCCATCTCCTTCCTACGCTCACCGCACTCGAGAACGTGATGGTGCCCATGGAGCTCAGGGACAGGGCTTCCCAGGAGAACGGACGCTCCATTCGCGAGAGGGCGAGGGCGCTGCTGGAACGGGTAGGATTGGGGGACCGCGCGGGCCACTATCCGGCTCAGCTCTCGGGGGGTGAACAGCAGAGGGTGGCCCTTGCGCGGGCCTTTGCCAACGAGCCTCGGATTCTGTTCGCGGATGAACCGACCGGAAACCTGGACCGGAAGACGGGGCACCGTGTGGTGGAGCTGATGGAGGAACTCAACCAGGAACTCAAGACGACGTTGGTGTTGGTCACACACGACCTCGATCTTGCCGCGCACGCACATCGGACGATCTCTCTGGAGGACGGACGGATCGTTTCAGATGAGCGAAACAGGGACGGCTCAGAGCGCGAGCCCGCGAAATGATCCGAGGATTCGCGGCTCGCCTCGCCTGGCGTGAGGGCCGGGCAGCGTACCGCCGTCTCTCGGTTTTCGTGAGTTCAATCGCGCTGGGGGTCGGGTCTCTGGTGGCCATCCACTCCTTTCGGGCGGACGTGCAGCGTTCGCTCGGAGATCAAGCGCGCGCGCTACTCGGGGCGGACGTGAGGGTTTCGTCCAACCGGGCGTTCCCCGAAGCGTTCGACGCCGTACTCGACTCCATGGCAGCGCAGGAGCGGGACGTCGCTCGCACGACCACGCTTGCGTCGATGGTGCTCGATACCAGGAGTCAGGGGGTGCGGCTCTTCCAGATTCAAGGCGTGGATGCCGGTTACCCATATTATGGGGAGGTCACCTCCACACCGGCCGCTGCATGGACGGAGATCCACGAGGGGCCTTCGGCGGTCGCCGACCCCGCCGTCTTCATTCAACTCGACGCCGCCGTGGGTGACACGCTGTTGATTGGGGAGGCCCGGTTCGTTCTCAGGGGTGAAGTCATCGGGTTGCCCACGGAGCTCGGGTTCCAGTCCGCCATCGGTCCGCGCCTCTATATCTCCCGCGCCCAGCTGCCCGCGACCGGTTTGCTGACCTTCGGATCCATCGCTCGCTATCACGCCAACTTCAAAATGCCTGAGCGGGAAGAGCGAGACGAATTTTGGGATCGAAACCACGAACTCCTGGAAGCCAACCAACTCCGCTTCACCACGGCCGGGGTTCGCGCTCAAGAAATGAGTGCGGCTGTGGAGGACGTGTCGCGTTACCTGGGTCTGATGGGTCTCGCCGCGCTCTTCCTCGGAGGAATCGGGGTCGCCAGCGCCATCCACGTGTATATCCGCGAGAAAGTGATCACCGTGGCTGTCCTGCGTTGTTTGGGCGCGCTCCAGCGGACCCTCTTCACGGCCTACCTCCTTCAGGCGGCTGGTCTGGCGCTGATAGGTTCGGTGCTCGGCGTCGGTTTGGGGATGTTGGTCCAGCGTGGGCTACCCTTCGTGCTTTCCGGCCTGTTGCCGGCGGGGGTCACGACGCAGGTGTCCTGGGTCGCCCTTGGGGCGGGCATCCTCCTCGGGGTCTGGGTGGCGGTCATGTTCGCGTTGGGCCCCCTGCTCGAGGTTCGGGAAGTCTCACCGCTCATCGCACTCAGGCACGACTTCGAGCCCCCAAAACGGATCGATGCGCTCCGGATTGGGGCCTTCGTCCTCCTCGCTCTCACGTTGGTGGGCCTCACGGTCCTCGAAGCGCCCTCCGCGACCCAGGGGATCGGTTTTGCGATCGTGCTCGCGGGTGTGGCGCTTTCGTTATGGGGGACGGCGCGGTTGCTGATCCTGGCCACGAAGAAGTTTTTCCCGCACAGGATGTCCTACCCGGTCCGCCAGGGCGTGAGCAACCTCTTCCGTCCGCGGAATCAGACCGTTTCGGTGACGCTGGCCCTGGGCTTCGGTGCCTTCGTCATTGGAACGGTAGGGCTCGTCGAGGCGAGCCTCACCCAGGCCTTTACGCTCGAGGCGGGTGCCGGCAGATGGAACCTGCTGCTCTTCGACGTCCAGCCGGACCAGCGTGCGACCGTGGAAGACTTCGTGGACTCCCGTGCGTCGGGCCCGCTCGCGGTGACTCCGCTGGTGCCCTCCCGGCTGTCGGCGATCAACGGGACTCCGGTGGAAACTCTTCTGGAGCTACCCCGGGGGGAGCGGCCTTCGTCCTGGGCGATGCGGAGGGAATACCGACATACCTACCGGGCTGAGATTTCGGGTTCCGAGGTGATGGTCGCCGGTGTTTGGTGGGACGGTTCGACGGGAGAGGGCGGCGACGGGATCGGCGCCCAGGGGATCGGCGACCCTGTTGCACGTGTGGCGAGGATCTCCATGGAGACCGAACTCGCCGAGAGTCTTCGCGTCGGTCTCGGCGACCACATTACTTGGGACTTCGCGGGCGTGCCTCTCGAGTCGCGGATCACGAGCCTACGGACAGTGGATTGGGCCCGTTTTGAGACGAATTTTTACGTGATTTTTGAACCGGGCACGCTGGAGGAAGCTCCCCAGACGGCGGTCATCCTGGCCCGGGTCGAAGGAGAACGGGAGAGGGCCGAAATGCAGCGTGATCTGGTCGTTCGCTTCGCCAACGTCTCGGTGTTGGACCTTTCCCTACTTCAGCAGACCATCGATGAGATTCTCCAGCGGGCCAATCAGGGGATCCGTTTTCTGGGTGTGTTCAGCACGGTTGCCGGCGTCCTGGTGCTGATCGGCGCGCTCTCCACGTCGCGGTATCAAAGGATGCGCGAGAGCGCTCTGCTCAAGACGCTGGGGGCCGGACGTCGGGTGGTGCTCAAGATCCTCACCGTGGAATACGCGTTGCTGGGCTCCCTCGCGACCGCCGCGGGACTCGTCCTGGCCATTTTCGCTGGGTGGATGATGACATCGATGGTGTTCGAGGTTCCGTTCCGGCTGGACCTCGCCCGACTTGGAAGCGTGTGGCTGTGGGTTACCGCGGTGACCGTCGTCGTGGGTCTGATCGGGAGCTGGGGTGTGATTTCCCGTCCGCCACTGGCGGTGCTGCGGGATGTCGGGGGGTAGCTGCTAGGACTTTTTCCTGGGCTTCCAAGGTTGATTCAGAGATCGACCGAAATCACCAAATCGTGTTGGCAGGCTGGGCAGGAAGTTGCGTGCGGACGACGGAGGCGGGTGGGGCGAGAGATCGTGATGCTCTCCCCGCATCGGGGGCAGGCGCCCTCCAGAAAGTGGAGCGTGTGTTCCTCGGCCCAGCGGCGGCGAGCGGTCAGGAGACCTATCCCGAGCGCTCCCAGAGCCCACGGGGCATGCGGGGGTACCAATGCGACGAGGGGAGCGACGAGCAACCCCACGGCTAGTGCTATCGCCGTGCGCCGCACCCGCCACCCCGCACTTCGCGCCTCGATTCGTGCGTCGGCTGCGACGTCGTCGAATCCGAAGAGCGTGATGCGCGCGGGTACCGAAACCCCGGCGGGCGAGGATTCGTCTGACGACTCCGGCGTTTTGGCCATGGTCATCGCCGACCGTCAAAAAATTCCCGGAGCCGGTTTGCGGCCTCTTCGAGTGTCTCCAGCCGTTTGCAGAACGCGAAGCGGACGAGGGATCGTCCGAGTTCGGGAGGCGAGAAGAAACTGGACCCCGGCACCGGGGAGACCCGAGCGTCCCTTGCCAGGTCCCTGGAGAAGATATGGTCCGGCTCGTCGCTGAGCTCCGAGAAGTCGGCGAGAATGTAGTAGGCACCCTGGGGTTTTTCACAGCGGAAACCGGTGTCGACGAGTGCGCTGTGCAGCACGTCGCGGCGTTCGCGGTAGGCCTTCACCATGTCCGAGTAATACTCCGGGCCCAGGGACTCCAAACCGGCGGCGCACGCGTCCTGGAGGGGGGCTGGAGCACCCACGGTCAGGAAGTCGTGCACCTTCCGAATGGCCCCGGTCAAATCCGGAGGCGCGATGATCGTGCCGATCCTCCAGCCGGTGATGCTGAAGGTCTTTGAGAGCCCGCTGATCGTGATCGTGCGATCGCGCATTCCGGCCAAGGTTGCGATCGGAATATGCTCCCCTTCGTAATAGATGTGCTCATAGATCTCATCGGTGATGGCGAGGAGGTCGTGCTCGATACAGAGGGCCGCGATCGCCTCCAACTCGGACCGATCGAAGACCCGTCCCGTCGGATTGTTTGGGGTGTTGACCACAATGGCCCGGGTACGGTCCGTCACCAGAGAGGCCAGCCGATCGGTATCGAGACGGTACTCCGGGGGTGCGAGCGCCAAAAAAATGGGATGCGCTCCACAGAGGGCCGTGTCCGGGCCGTAGTTCTCATAGAACGGCTGTAGGATGATCACCTCGTCCCCGGGGTCGATGACCGCCAGCATGACGGCGGCCATCGCCTCCGTCGCACCGCACGTCACGGTGATCTCCTGATCACCATCCACTTCCATGCCGTACCACTCCCGGTACTTGGTTACGAGTGCGTTGCGCAGACGGGGCGATCCCCATGTGATGGCATATTGATTACGATCGGAGCGAATCGCGTCGCAGGCGGCCTCCTTGATCAGCTCAGGGGCGGGGAAGTCCGGAAAGCCTTGAGCGAGGTTTATCGCGTCGTACTCGCGAGTCACTCGCGTCATCTCACGAATGACCGACTCCGTGAACTCGTGCGTGCGTCGGGCTGTCCTCTGTGCGGCCATGGGGTACGTCTTGATGTAGTGAGTGTGGTTCGGGTCCGGCCTCATCCGGGAAGACGGGGCCGGCACCCCTATGTGGTCCGTGGTCCGCCAAGGTTGGATCTCATCGGCATCCAAGGCAAGATTGTGGCGGCGACGAGGCCGACTCCATAGAGTGGAGTCGCAAACCCGATGTGGTGTCCGAGACACTGCTGGGACACCACGCAAACCGTTCCGATCAAAAGAGGAGAGACCACACCTGGTGCCGAGAAAATCGCTCCCACTCCCGCCGCCTCCGACCCGTCCGGGTTTCCCGGCGGCACCCTCCGCGGTGGTCCACAGGGCGGCGCTCGCGATCCTTCTGGCGGGTTTGCTTCTGATCCCGAGGTGGAGCGCGGCACAAATTTCTCCGCTTCATGTGGAGGTGCGTGGAGGGGTCTGGATTCCCAATGCCGACCTCATGGGGGCGGGGGGATTCGACGGAGCAGCATCCGCCGACGCCAGCTTTGGCGTTCACTTCGTGCTGAGACGTGGCTTGATCAGCTACTTGGCCGGATTCAGTGAACACCGCTTCGGCTGTACGGCAGGGCAATGCGGTGAGGCCGTGGACTTCGTATCCACGGCCTGGGATTTGGGTATGCGTGTGAACCTCCGCGCGACCGGAATCGTCCCCTGGGTGAGCGTGGGTGCGAGCGCGGCTATTTTTGATGCTCGTGTCGACACCGGGAGCGGTGTCCAGCGGGAGAGCTCCGACCGAGGGTGGGGCTTCGAGGCCGGCGCCGGGGTTCTGATTCCAGTCGGGGGGCCGTTTGCACTCAGCCCCGGCGTGCGCTACGGGAGAAGCGATGTCGATTTCACCTCACGGGGCACGTTGGAGACCCGATATTTCATCGCAGACCTAGGCCTCGTGCTCGCCTTTTGAACCTTCACGGCGGCGCTCCTTCGAGGGGAAGTACGCACGATATGAAACCCAGATTCCTGCCCGGGCTGCTTCGCCCTCTTCTGGCGCTATTCGTGTTCGTGACGCCGGTCGCCGAGCCGGCCCTGGGGCAGGTGAGCGCCGACCGGTTCGCGGGAATGCCCGCGCGAAGCGTTGGTCCGGCCGGCAACACCGGGCGGATCTCGGCGATCGACGCGGTCGTGGCGGATCCCAATGTCGTTTTTGTCGGAGCGGCCCCCGGTGGGGTCTGGAAGTCCGTCAACGGAGGCCAAACATGGCGGGCCGTGTTCGACCAACAGCCCGTGTCCTCCATCGCCTCGATCGCGATCAATCAAGCCGACCCCGACATCGTGTGGGTGGGAATCGGCGAGGGGACGGTGAACGGGAGGGAGGATCAGGCGGCGTCCGGTGTGTACCGTTCGCTCGATGGCGGCGATACATGGGCCGCTGGAGGGCTTCTCGGAATCGAAGGGGTCAATCGGATTCTGTTGCACCCCTCGAGTCCGGAGGTCGCGTATGCGGGTGTCTCGGGTGTGAAATGGGAAGACGGAGGGGGCCCGGGGGTCTACAAGACCACGGATGGGGGCCAGACATGGATCCGCGTGCTTTTCGTGGACGAGAGGACCGGCGTGTCGGATCTGGTGATGGATCCGAGCGACCCTGAGCGCCTGGTGGCGGCCATGTGGTCCACCCGGGCGTATCCATGGTCCGTCGAGCCGAGGGGCCCGGGTAGCGGGCTCTTCCTGACGCGGGATGGCGGAGAGAGCTGGATCCGCCTGGCCGAAGAGGACGGACTTCCCGCGGGAGAGCTCGGCCGGATCGCGTTGGATGTGTTTGGGGGGGATCCGAGGGTGGTTCATGCCCTCGTGGACGCCGGCGAGGGCGTGCTCCTTCGTTCAACAAACCGAGGACGCACCTGGCGCACGGTGAGGCGGGGTCCCCATCTGATGTCCGCTTTGGATGAACCGAACGACATAGTGGCCGATCCAGTGAACGGGTCGAGGCTGTATCTCCTCTCCTCTCGCTTTTCCGTGAGCGACGACTTTGGAGAAAACTTCCTGAACGGGGGGCGCGGGTCCCATCCAGCCTTTCGCGTCCTGTGGATCCATGCCGAGGACCCGCGGCTGCTCTACGGAGGCACGGACCATGGCCCCTACGTGTCGCGGGACGCCGGAGAGCATTGGGCTCCGCTCGGCCGGCTTCCGCTCGGCCGGTTCAACCATGCATCGGTCGATATGGAGGTACCCTTCAACGTCTACGGAGGCTTGGAGCGCAACGGGTCGTGGGTAGGGTCTGCGTACGGGTGGGCGGAAGGTGGCGCCCGAGACCGTGACTGGATGGAACTCGGGTCGGATGACGGTTTCACGATCCTGGTCGATCCCGTCGAGGCGAGCCGTGGATACGCCGTTGCCCCGGGCGGGGACCTCATTCGCTTCGACATTCGAACGGGCGAGCGGAAAACTATTCGACCCTGGGCGCCGGACATCGCCGAGCTTCGTTTTAATCGGGACACGCCGATCGCGCTCGATCCGCATGAGGCCGAAGGCATCTACTTTGGGAGTCAGTTCGTCCACAGGAGCGGGAATCGGGGTGGGACCTGGCAGATCATAAGCGGTGACTTGACCGCAAACGATCCGGCAGGACGACGCGATGACCGGAGGGACGCTTCGGACGCCGGCGGGTTCGGACCTGACGCGGAGTCCGTGGACGGCCCCGAAGAACCGGGCGGCGCCACGATCACGGTCATCGCTCCGAGTCCGGTCGACCGAGACGTCATCTGGGTTGGCACGGACGAAGGTGATGTCCAGGTGACCCGATCGGCTGGTGGGGAGTGGGAGAGTGTGCGGCTCCGAATCGGCTCCGTTCCCGACAGCGCCTGGGTCACCCACATCGAGCCCTCCGGTTTCCGGCCCGGGTCGGCCTACGTGGCTTTCGACGCCCATCGCACTGGGAATCGGGAGTCGCTCATTTTTTCGACCGACGACTATGGCCGTAACTGGAGGAGGATCGCCCGGGGATCGGACATCGAGGGGGTGGTCCACACCCTCGAGCAGGACCCGATCGTGGAGGATTTGCTTTTCGCGGGGACGGAGGCGGGCTTGTACGTATCTCTGAATGGGGGTGGGGACTGGATCAAATGGACTCACGGTTTGCCCCCGGTACCCGTGCGGGATCTGGTCCTGCATCCGCGCGACCACGATCTGGTGATCGCGACCCACGGGCGAGCAGCCTACGTGCTGGACGATATTCGACCCCTTCGGGAGCTCGCCAGGAATCCGGAAGGGGCTGAGCTCGAGCTCTTCCTCTTCGAGCCACCGCCTGCGTTCATTCGCGCTACGCCGGCGCCTGTTCGAGACGACCGGCCGGCTGGAGATGCCGTGCTCCGGGGTCAGGACCGGCCTTTCGGGGCTCTCCTGACGTACTGGCTGGGTGCAAGCCCGAACGAGGGTCGTGGCGACTCGGGTGACGGCGAGGATGGAGTCGGCCAAAGCGGTGGGGAGAGCCGCGTGGTCACCATCGAGATTCTGGACTTTGAGGGGCGGGTGGTGCGGACCCTCTCCGGCCCTGCCGTACCGGGGGTGAATCGAATCGCCTGGGACCTCCGCGAGGACCCGCCGACGTTGAGTGGGCCACTGGGAGAGTTTTCCGACGCGGCCATCGGGGCCGATGACGGAGGTTTTCCGTCCGCGGATGTTTTGCCCGGATCGTTTACGGTTCGCGTTTCGAGTGAGGGCGCTGAGAGCGTGCGGATGCTGGAAGTCCGGACGGACACGAGGGTGGAAATCGAAATGGTGGAGCGGATCGCGAAATATCAGGCGGTAAAGCGTGGATTGAATCTCGACGCGAGACTCAGGGCCCTGAGAGCCGCCATCGCCAACGTTCACGCCGAGCTTCAGCGGGTGAGCGACTTGGTGGGGGCCCGAGGGTTTGCGGGAGATGCGGAACTACTCGAAACGGGCCGGAGTCTGGAGGACGAGCTGAAAGAATTGACGGATTTCCGAGGCGTGATGAGGTATCACCTCGGGGTTCTGGGCCTGGGCTCGTCCTACGACGCTCCGACCGAGGGACAGCGCCTCGATCTGATCCGCATGGAGGAGGAGCTCGATGGACTCATGCAGCGGATTGGCGATTTCCTGATCTTGAACATCAACCGCTTCGCTCGCAGGGTGTACGCGGCCGGTGTGGAGGCTTCCTTCTTCATCGGCCCTATCGGCTGACTCTGATGTTTCGGAAACTGCTCCTTTGGGGATCGGAGAACGCGTTTTTGTCGCAGCGCTTGGCACGCTTCGGGTTCGTGCAGCGGGCGGTTCGGCGCTTCATGCCGGGGGAGACCTCCGAGGCCGCGATCGAAGAGGCCGTGAGGCTGAGCGCCTTTCGAATCATGTCCGTACTCGCTCTCCTG